>Ga0184615_10000487_pt1 | contig 22085 bp, 22 predicted proteins | sample PLM4_65_coex_FD_133134 | JGI IMG/M metagenome (GOLD analysis project Ga0184615, IMG submission 133134) | Groundwater sediment microbial communities from an aquifer in East River, Colorado, USA - PLM4_65_coex | ecosystem: Environmental > Terrestrial > Soil > Riparian zone | place: USA: East...
GAGGGCGCGGGCGAGCGTTGCCGCGCGCTTGAGATGGCCGATCCCCAGCAGATGCTGGACGTAGAAAAGGACGCGCCCGCTCACGGCGCCTCGAGGCTCACGTTCATCGCCTCGATGGCGACGTTGCTTTCGGCGTCCACGGCGAACACATGCACCGCAGCCCAGTCCATGCGCACCGGCGGCTTGCCGATCATCTCCCAGCCGGTGGCGAGCGACAGCGCGGCGCGGATAATGCCCTGATGGGTCACTGCGCCGATGCTTCGCTCCTCGCCATTGGCGTGCGACGCAATCCAGGCGGCGAAGCGGTCGCGCACCTCGCGCGGAGATTCGCCGCCGTGCGGGCGCAGGTCCAGGCCCTTGGCGGCGCGGTTGTGGAACTCCTCGCCGTAGTCGCGGATCAGCTCCTCGCGCGTGCGGCCTTCCCACTGGCCCCAATTCATCTCGCAGACGCGCGGTTCGACCGCACAGGTGAGGCCCAGCAGCCGCGCGGTCTCCTGTGCGCGGATCAACGGACTCGCCACCCAGGTGAAGTCGCGATAGGGCTCGGGCACGCGCCAGCCTTGCACCGCGGCGAGCCCGGCGGCGGACAGCGGCACGTCGGTCAGGCCTTGCAGTCGACCGGCCTCGTTCCATTCGGTCGGGCCGTGCCGGATCAAAGCGAGGCGCATCACGCCGATACCTTGCACGCATCGCGGATCGTGCGATCGAGGACGGCGGACGCTGCCGTGAGCGAATGCTCCTCTATGACCAGCTCGCGCGCCCGCGCGCCCATGGCGGCACGGCGCTGCGGATCAAGCAGCAGCGTGCGCACACATGCGGCGAAGTCGGCGGGATCGTCGTCGGCAGCGAGCAACCCTGTCTCGCCGTGACGCACGATGTCGCCGACGCCGCCCACGTTGCCGGCCACGGCGGCGCAACCCGCGGCCTGCGCCTCCAGCAGCGCCATGCCGTAAGCCTCGCGCACCGCCGGCCAAACGTAAAGGTCGGCGGCGGCGTAGATTTCCGGCATGCGCGAAGCCGCGACCTCACCCGCGAACTTTACCCGGCCGAGCGGGCGCAGCACCGCCTTGACCTCGTCGCGCGCCGGCCCGTCGCCGACCACCAAAAGCTGCCAGTCGAGGTCGCGCACTCGCGACAGCGCGGCGGCCAGGATGCGGTAGGACGCGAGCTTGTCGCCCGCGCGCATCATCCCGACGGCCAGCAAAAGAGGCGGGCCCGTGCGGGATGTCCTCGGTCCGGAGAAGGCGGTGGCATCGAGGAACGGGCGCATCGCGATCATCTGCGCGCCGGGCTTGAGCAAGGGCCGCACGCACGCCGCGTCGTTGGAGTTGAGCCCGATCACCGCGTCGGCGCGCCCGATCGCCATCTCCGTCTGCAAGTGACCCATCTCCCACGGGCCGCCGGAACGCTTCGGCGCATAGGACGCCTCGCAGATCACGTAGGGAATGCGCAGCACCTTGGAGATCGCGGGGCCGAGCCAGTCCGGCGCCTTGTGGTAGACGTGATAGGTCAGCCACGCATCCGCCGGGTTCGCCTTGTAGTACGGGATCAGCCGCCTCGCGCTGGCCAGCGCGCGGGCGCGGATTTGCTCCTGCACGGCGCGATCGCCGGCGCCGTCGCGGCTGCGCAACCGCGAGGCGATCTGAACTTCGTGCCCGGCCAGCTCCAGCGCCTGGATGAGAAGACGCGCCATGCGCCGGTCGCCGGAGGGCACCGGATCGCTGGGCGGCTTCATCGGCGCGTAGAAAGCGATTTTCATCCGACTTGCGCGGCGCGTGTGACGGCGCGCGCCGCGATGCCGAATTTCAACGCCAACACGTCGATCCCCGCGTCGGATGAGAAGCGCTCGCGCACCAGGCGCTCGCCGGATTTGCCGAAGGCCGCGCGTTGCGAAGGGTTGCGGATCAGCGCTTCAAGCGCGCGCGCCAGCGATTCCGGATCCTCGGGCGCGACCAGAACGCCGGAGGTGCCATCCTCGATCAATTCGGGCACGCCGGAAACGCGCGTCGCGATGCAGGCCACGCCCTGTGATTGCGCTTCCATCAAGACATTGGGAAGCCCATCGCGATCGCCGTCGCGCGCCACCTTGGAGGCGAGCACGAACAGATCGGCCGCGCGGTACTGCGCCGTCACGAATTCCTGCGGCCGTGAGCCGATCCATTGGATGCGGTCGGCGATGCCGGCCCGCGCGGCGCGGCGCTTCAGGCTGTCCTTCAACGGACCGCCTCCAATCTGTACCCAGCGCCAGTATAGATCGCGCGGCAGCTTGGCCAGCGCGTCGATCGTCACGTCGTGTCCCTTTTTTTCCACCGCGCGCGCGACGGTGAGGATGACGACCGGATCGTTCGGGTCGCTGCCGTCGCGCACCGACATGGCCGCGCGATGGACCGGAAAGCGGGAAAGATCGAGGCCGTGATAGACGAGGTCGACCTTGCTGGGCGCCGCCAGCGTCACAAGGTTTTCTCGCGCCGCGCGCGAGCATGTCACCGCCCAGTCGCAATCGGCGAGCTTCTCGCGCTTCTCCCAGTCGGGCGTGGTCCAGATGTCCTTGGCGTGGGCCGACACGGTCCATTTCAAGCCGAGCAGCATCGCCGCATAGCGCGCAACCGACGCCGGGGTGTGGATGAAGTGCGCGTGCAGCGCGGTCACCTCGGGCCAGATCTCGTTCGCCAGAACCGCGGCCTGACCGAAGCGGCGTACGCGGTTGGGGGTCGGATCGCGCGCCAAATCGCGAAAAAAGGCGCGCAGCGCGCCCTTCCATCCCGGCTTCTTTCGCGCCGCCGCCAGCCCGCGCAGCACGCGCAGCGGCGCATGGTAAAGATATTCCGGCAAATAAAGGATCGGCGCCTTGATCTCGCGATGCACCGGATGGACGTCGCGCTCGGTCGGATGACGCAACGACACGATCCGGATGTCGAGCCCGCGCGCTTCGAGCGCACGTATCTCCTGCGCGATGAACGTTTCCGAAAGCCGCGGATATCCTTTGAGGACGAAGGCGACCGGCACTCGTCCCTCAGACGGCGACCTTGGGCAGCGCCGGCACGTCCCGCATCAGCCGCCCGATCAACCGGTCGACATTCGCCAGCCCGTCGAGCAGCCCCGGCATCACCACCTGCGACGGGCGCGGCTGGGTCGGCAGCGCCCGCAACGCCTGCGCCATCGTCTTGGCGCCCTTCTGGCCGTCGGGGTTCAACATGCGCACCATGCCGAGCTTCTCGGCGTGCGCGGCACGGATGTACTGCTCGAGGCGCGGCTTGGTGCGCGGCACGATGATCGCCGGCTTGTCGAACGATAGAATTTCACAGAACGTGTTGTATCCGCCCATCGCCACGATGCCCGCGGCCTTCGCCATCAGCGTCTCGATGCGCGCGTCGAAGGTGATGGCGCGCACGCGGTCGAGCTTGTCGGCGCGCGCGATGAAGGTCGCCTGCGATTCGGGACTCATGAAAGGCCCGAACACGATCAGTGCCGGATAAGGCGCGGCGCGATCGTGCTCGTAGGCCCGCAACACCCAATCGATCATCGCCTCGCCGTCGCCGCCGCCGCCCGCCGTCACCAGCAAGTAAGGCTCTTCGAAGGGCGGCGCGGTGTCCTTGCGCTTCAGTGCCTTGGGCACGTTGCGCTTGAGATAGCCGGTGTAGACCACCTTGCGGCGCACCGAGCGCGGCAGCGCGATATCCTCCATCGGGTCGCAGATCTCGGGCAGGCCGTAGACCCAGATCTCGTCGTAAAGGTCGCGCAGCGCCGGCATCACGTTCTTGCGCGCCCATTCCGGCGCCAGCGCAGCGGGTTCGTCCATGATGTCGCGCAGGCCGAGCACCAGCGGCGTGCCGCGCGACTTCAGCATCTCGAGCGTCCCCGTCACCTCGCCGCGCAGCCCGAGCGGCTCCTTGTCGACGATGAAGACGTCGGGATCGAAGATGTCCGCGGTGTGCTGGATGATGGATTCGCGCAGCGCGATGGTGTTCTCGATGTCGATGTGCAGCCCGAGCGAGGTGTATTCGCCATTGCGCAGCTTGATCACGCCGGGCACCCGCACGAAATCGACCCGGGCGCGGAAGTCGAAAGAGCCGACGATGGGGGAGCCGGTAAGAATTAATACCGATAGGTTGCGGTTGCGCTCGACCAAGGCGTGCGCGATGGCGCGGCAACGCCTCAAATGGCCGAGGCCGAACGAGTCATGGCTATATATAAGGACTCTCAGGTCCGCACGCGGTCCACGCATCCGACGTCCGCCCCCCGCAGTCTCTTCCCTCGGCGCCTTGTTGGCCAAACTATCGCATAGAACGCGCGAATGGCCCAAGCGGCTCGTGCGGCAAGTCGTCCCGCCAAAAACCGCGGAAATCCGCCGAAAATCCATTTGCCATTGGATGCGCCCGGGCCGAGGCGTAAAAACTCCCCGTTAGAGGTGTCCGTGGAACGCAGCATCTACAAATATATCCTGCGGCACAGCCTGAAGCAGCAGATCAGGCTGACGTTGCTGACTGTCGTCTCGTTTCCGTTCCTTTACGCCTTCTACGACCTCACCAAGGCGATCGTAAACAAAGGCATCCAGGGCAAGGGCGTCCATTTCCCTGTCGAGGTCGCGGGCTTTCAGCTCGGCCAAATCTATTACCTGGAATTCCTCGTCGCGCTTCTCCTGCTCCTGGTTCTGGTGAACCAGGGTTTCAAGTACGTCATCAACGTGCAGCGCGGGCTGACGGGCGAACGCATGCTGCGTCGCCTGCGCTACGATTTATACGCGCGGGTGCTGCGGTTTCCTTTGCCGGTCTTCCGCAAGCGCTCCCAGGGCGAGACGATCGCCATGTTGACGGCGGAGGTCGAGCCGCTCGGCGGATTCGTCGGCGACGCCTTCGCCCTGCCCTCGCTGCAGGGCGGCACGTTGCTCGTCGTCCTGGGATTTTTGCTGTGGCAGAACCCATTCATCGCCGGCGCGGCGGTGGTGCTCTATCCGGTGCAGTTTCTCATCATTCCGCGGCTGCAGCGACGGGTGAACGGGTTGGCCAAGCAGCGCGTGAGGTTGGTGCGCGCGCTATCGGATCGCATCGGCGAATCGATCATGGGCGTGTCGGAGATTCATGCCCACGGCACCTCGCGGCTCGAGCTCGCCGATTTCGGCAGCCGGCTGGGCGGCGTGTTCGATGTGCGCTTCAAGATCTATCTGTGGAAGTTCGTCATCAAGTTCGTCAACAACACGATCAACCAACTCGGCCCGATTCTCTTCTATTCGATCGGCGGCTATCTGGTGATCATGGGCGAGCTCGATCTCGGCACGCTGGTCGCCGCTCTGGGTGCACAGAAAGACCTCGCCGCGCCGTGGAAGGAGCTTCTCACCTACTACCAGCAGCGCGAGGACGCGCGCATCAAGTTCGAGCAGGTGGTGGAGCAGTTCGACGTTCCCGGCATGGTGTCGTACGAGTCGCTGCTCGAAGAGGCGCCGCAGGGCCAGAAGCTTGCGGGCGAGATGCAGGCCGCGAACCTCGCCTTCGTCGACGAGAGCGGCCATGCGTTGGTGGAGAACGCGACCTTCCGCGTCGGCACGGGCGAGCACGTGGCGCTCGTAGGCGATTCCTCATCCGGCAAGGACACGCTCGCCCGCCTTCTGGCGCGCCAGTACATGTGGACCTCGGGCACGCTCAGGATCGGCGAGACCAACCTGGCGAGCGTGCCCGAATCCCTGATCGGGCGTCGTCTCGGTTTCGTCGGCGAATCGTCCTACCTGTTCTCCGCCAGCGTGCGCGACAACCTGGTCTATGGCCTGAAGCAGCGGCCCGTAGAGCCGGCGAAGGCGGAGGGCGCGCTCGCCGCGATCAAGGAACGCCAACTCAAGGAGGCGATCGGGGCCGGCAACTCGACCGACGATCCTCAGTCGGGCTGGGTGGACTATGCCTCGCTCGGCGCGAAAGACCAGGCGGAGCTGGTGAGCCGCGCGCTGGCCGCGCTCGCCGTCGCCGACATGGACACCGAGATCTACCGGCTCGGCATTCGCGGCCGCATCGAACCCAAGCATCGCCCCGACGTGGCCGAAAAATTCCTCGCGGCACGCGCGGCGCTGCGCGATCGCCTGGCCGATCCCAAGATCGCGGCACTGGTCGAGGTGTTCGACGAGCGGCGCTACAACGCGAACGCGACGCTGGGCGAGAACCTCTTGTTCGGCACACCGGTCGGCAACGCCTTCGACATGGACCGGCTGGCCGAAAATCCCTACGTGCTCTCCGTGTTGGACAAGGCGCAGCTCACCGGCGACCTGCTGGAAGCGGGCCGGAAGGTCGCCGGCACGATGGTGGAATTGTTCGCCGACATCGCGCCGGGCCACGAGTTCTTCGAGCAGTTCAGCTTCATCCGCTCCGAGGATCTGCCCGAATACCAGGCCCTGCTCAACCGAGTGAATCGCGACGGCATCGGCGCGGCGACCGTGGCGGACCGCACCATGCTTCTGTCGCTTCCGTTCCGCATCGTCGAGGCACGCCATCGCCTCGACGTGGTGGACGCCAAGATGCAGGAGCGGATCCTTGCCGCGCGAAAGATCTTCGCCGAGAACCTGCCGGTGGAGCTCAAGGGCGCGGTCGAGTTCTTCGATTCCTCGCGCTACAACGCGGCATCTACGATCCAGGACAATATCCTGTTCGGCAAGATCGCCTACGGCCAGGCGCAGGGCGCCGAGCGCGTCGCCGCCCTGATCGGCGAGGTGATCGAGGCGCTCGAGCTGCGCAGCGCGGTCATGGACGTGGGGCTCGATTACCAGGTCGGCATCGGCGGCAGCCGGCTCTCCACCGTGCAGCGTCAGAAGCTCGGCCTGGCGCGCGCCGTCCTCAAGCACCCCGACATCCTGATCCTGGCGGAATCGCTGTCGGTCTTCGACCAGGCGACGATGCTGCGCGTTCTCGCCCATCTGCGGCGCGAATTCGCCGGGCGCGGCCTCATCGTGACATTGGACACGATCGATCAGGCGAACGGCTTCGACACCATCATCGAAATGCGCGACGGGCGCGTCGTGCGCCAGGACAAACCGGGACCAGCCATAAAGGCGGCCGAGTGAGGAGGCGGACATGAGTCTCAACGATGAAGTCGATCTTCTGAAGAAGATCCCGCTCTTTTCGAAGATCGAGCCGTCGAAACTGAAGCTGTTGGCGTTCACCTCGGAGCGTCTCAACTTCGGGCCGGGCGACCTGCTATGCCGCCAAGGCGACGTCGGCAACACGGCCTACATCATCCTCGACGGCGAGGCGGACGTGCTGGTGAACACGCCCTCGGGCGAGATCTCGGTCGCCAAGCTCGGCAAGAACGATCTCGTGGGCGAGATGGCGATCCTGATCGACATCCCGCGCACGGCCACGGTGAAGGCGCTCGGCAACGTCGTCACCCTCGCCATCTCCAAGGACCTGTTCTTCCGCATGGTCACGGAATTCCCGCAGATGGGCGTCGAGATCATGCGCGAGCTCGCGCACCGGCTCGAACACACCACCGCGCAGCTGCGCGAAGCGCGAACCCGTCCATCCGCGTGAGCCGCCTCGATTCCTTCATTCGTCGGCTGGAGGCCCAGCGCGACTGCCTTGCGCTCGCGGCGCGGCTGATTGCCGACGTGCCCGGTCCGGTGCTCGAGCTCGGGCTCGGCAACGGGCGCACCTTCGATCATCTGCGCTCCCTGATGCCCGATCGCGAGATCTTCGTGTTCGACCGCCGCGTCGCCGCCCATCCGGATTGCATCCCGGACGCCGATCACATGATCCTCGGCGATGTGCACACCACCCTGCCCAACGCGTTGACGCGAATCCGGGCGAAGGCCGCCCTCGCCCATTGTGACGTGGGCACCGGCGTCCGCTCGGACAATCGCGCGCTGGCGCAGTTTCTCGGGCCGACGCTCACCGCGCTGATGGCGCGTGGCGGCATGGTGGTGTCGGACCAGCAGCTCGACGTGCCGGGCTGGACGCCAGTGGAGCTGCCGCCCGGCATCGAGCCCGGGCGGTATTTCATCAACCGGGTGGGGTGACTTTCGTATCCTCCACAAGAACTTGGGGTCCTGGATAAATTGTACTTTGGCGCCATTAGGTATAATTTGATCGGTACAGATTGTACCTGAGTCGCATTTCCCCATGGATCCCGCAGAATTCCGCAATTCGCCGGCCGGACGGCTCGTCCCCACGATCGGTGCCGCTTCAGCGTTTGTGCCTAATGCTCTTCCGCCCCAACTCGATCTTCAGCCGATCCTGGGATTGATCGCAGAAGCTCATGGCTGTCTCGGCGAGTTACGCGGAATCGCGAGCACCATTCCCAACCCGTACCTTTTGATACGACCGATCCAGCGTCGTGAAGCGGTTGCATCGTCGGCCATCGAAGGAACGATCACCTCTCTTACCGATCTGTTTCTGTTCGAAGCAGGGGCGCAACCGGCGAACCAGCCTCCAGACACCCGCGAAGTGCTTAACTATGTACTTGCGCTCGAGAAGGCGCTTCGACGGCTCGGCGAGCTACCTGTCAGTACGCGCCTGATACTGGAAATACATGGAACACTGTTGACGGGAGTTCATCGCGACCGAGGGGGTTCGTGGACGCCGGGAGAATTCCGTCGCGAGCAAAATTTCATAGGGACGAATGCGCTGATCGCCGACGCACGGTTCGTTCCGCCACCCGTCAGCGAGATGATTTCGTGTTTGAGCGATTTGGAGCGCTACATCAACAAGTCAGACGAACCGTCCGTGCCTTTGCTTGTCCGCGCAGCGCTCATCCACTACCAGTTCGAGGCGATCCACCCGTTCCCCGACGGAAATGGGCGAGTTGGGCGCCTCCTGATCCCGATCATTCTGAGTGCTGTGGGTGCGCTGCCACAGCCGCTTCTCTATTTAAGTCCCTATTTCGAAAAGCATCGCACTCAATACGTCGACCTTCTTCTCGATGTCAGCCGCCGCGGCGCTTGGCTTGAGTGGATACGGTTCTTCTTGGCGGCGGTCGTCGAACAAGGGCGCGAAACCGTGCAACGCGTACAGAGGCTGCAAGAACTGCGCTCGAGGTACCGCGAGCAACTGATGAAAACGCAACGCTCGGCAACGCCGGTCGCTCTGGTGGACTATCTATTCCAGCAACCGTTTATCTCCATTCCCCGCGCTAGGGAGGTTTTGAAAGTCACTTATAAAGCGGCGCAACAGAACGTAGAGAAACTGGTTCGCGCGGGCATCCTAAGTCCGCTGCCCGGTTTTACGCACCCGGCCTATTTCTCAGCGCCTGAGATATTCTCGGTCATCAATGCCGATTGATGTCGCCCGGTATTGAACCCGGGCGTATATCATCAATCGCGTTACAGCTCGATGTCGACAGACACCGGCACGTGGTCGGAGGCCTTGTCCCAGCCGCGCGCCTCGCGCAGCACGAAGGTGCCGCCGAGCTTGGCGGCGAGCGGCGGGGTGACCCAGATGTGGTCGAGCCGTCGGCCGCGGTTGTCGCCCGGCCAGGTGCGGTTGCGGTAGCTCCACCACGTGTAGAGCTTCTCGTGCAGCGGCACGAAATGCCGCACCGCGTCGACCCATCCGGTTTCCTGCAGCTTGATCAGCCCCTCGGTTTCGACCGGCGTGTGCGACACGACGTCGAGCAGCTGCTTGTGCGACCATACGTCGTGCTCGTGCGGCGCGATGTTCAGGTCGCCGACCATGATGCGCTTGCCGGGCGGTTGCGCTTCGGACCAGGCCGTCATCTCGGCCAGGAAGTCGAGCTTGTGCGCGAATTTGGGGTTGAGCTCCGGGTCGGGCGTGTCGCCGCCGGCGGGCACATAGAAATTGTGCAGCTCCACATCGCCGGGCAGCTTGGCCCAGATGTGGCGGCAGTCTTCCTTGTTGCACCAGTTCGACCGCGCGCCCTCCTCCATCGGCACGCGCGACATGATGGCGACGCCGTTATAGCCCTTCATGCCGCGCATGATCACGTGATCGAAGCCGAGCGCCTTGATCCCCTCCATCGGGAACAGCTCGTCGATCGCCTTGGTCTCCTGCAGGCACACGACGTCGGGATGCAGCATGTCGACCACGCGCTTGAGCGTGCCGATGCGCAGCCGGACGGAGTTGATGTTCCAGGTGACGATACGCATTGTGTTGCTACGCCGCGCGCACCCCGCTCGCCCGGCCCGCGCGTCGCGCTGCGCGTTCGGAGGCGGCGGCGCCGAACGCACGCAGCAGCGCGCCCGACAGGCCGTGGTTATCGTAATCGTGTTCGGCGTGCCACTGCACCGCGCAGGCGAAGCTTTGCGCACCGAGCACGCGCACGCCCTCGATCAGGCCGTCTGGCGCCTTGGCCTCGACCTCCAACCCGATCGCCAGCCTGTCGATGCCCTGGCCGTGTAGTGAATTCACCATCACCTCGTCGCTGTCGCACAGGCGATGGAACAGCCCGCCTTTGGTCAGGATCACCGGGTGGCGCAGCTTGTATTGGGCGACCCGGCGCTTGCGCCGATGGTCGAGCATGCCGTCCACGAGATGCACGCGGTAATGCAGCGAACCGCCGAGCGCGACGTTCAATTCCTGGATGCCGCGGCACACGCCCATCACCGGCACGCCCTCGTCCAGGCAGGCGCGTATCAGCGGCAGCACGATGGCGTCGCGATCCGGATCGCGGATCTCGTCGTCCGGGAACGGATTGCCGCCGTAGTGCTGCGGCTCGATGTTGGCGCGCCCGCCGGTGAGGAACAGCCCGTCGATGCGTCGCGCCGTGTCGCGCGCGTCGAACGTATCGGGCAGCGCCGGGATCAGCATCGGCACCGCGCCGGCGCCGCCCGCCACGGCCATCAGATAGCGCTCGGCCGAACCATGGTTGCGCGTCTGGCGCTTGTTCACCAGCGTCACGCTGACCGGCACGCCGACCAGCGGCTTCTCGAACGGCTCGGACATCCGGCTATTTTACAAGAATCGGCAGAAATTTGAAGGGCTTGGCCCTATTCCATCCGGTTGCTGTCGTACTTGCGCGCGTCGAAGTCGAACACATGAGGGTCGAGCGCGACGTTCACTTCCGGATTCATCAGCGTCACCTGCGTTTCGACGCCCTGCGCATCCATCACGCTCCATTGTCGCAGGGCGAACGGGCTTTCGGTGAAAACCATGGTGAGCTCGCCTTCGTCTTCCTTGCCGCGCTGCACCATGCCGACACGCACCACGCCCTGCCCGCGCCGGATGCCGGTGACGGTGATGTCGCCGTCGAGCTTGATGTCGCTGCGGATCAATATCCCGGCCGGCGTGCGGGACAGCGGGATATAGGTGAGCGTACCGAGCTTGGTGTCGACCTGTATCAGGTAGCTGCCCTCGACGAGCAGCTGCATCGGCGTCGGCGGCGCATAGTTGATGCGCAGCTTGCCGGGTCGGGAAATGTAGAGTTCCCCCTCCGCCTGGGCGCCGTTGGACGACACCTGCAGGAAGTGGGACTTCATCGTCTTGATGCCGTTCAGCGTCTGCTCGACCTGGGCGACCACCTCGCGGTCGGCCGGGGTCAGCGCGGCGGTCTGCGGGTTGCGCTCCGCCGCCGAGGCGGGCGCGACGGTCGCGAGAGCGATCAGGGCGGCGAGGATGAGGTTTCGCATCCGCCGTATATAGGGTCAGCGCCCCCGGTCGTCGATGTCCCTTGCGAGGACCTCCCGCTTGCCCACATGGTTGGGGCCGGAAACCACCCCTTCCGCCTCCATACGCTCGACGATGCGGGCGGCGCGGTTATAGCCGATCTGCAGATGGCGCTGGACGAAGCTGGTGGAGGCCTTGCGCTCGCGGCAGACCAGCGCCACGGCTTGGTCGTACAGAGCATCCTCGGACCCGCCTTCGCTGCTGCCGCCCCCGAAGCTGCCTTGCGGCATATAGAGGGAGTCGTTGTCGCCTTCGGTGACCGCCTCCTCGTAATCGGGCTCGCCCGACTCGCGCAGCATGGAGACGATGCGCTCGACTTCGAGATCGGTGACCAGGGGCCCGTGCACGCGGGTGATCCGCCCGCCCCCCGCCATGTAGAGCATGTCGCCCTGGCCGAGCAGCTGCTCGGCGCCGGATTCGCCCAATATGGTGCGTGAATCGATCTTGGAGGTGACCTGGAACGAGATGCGGCTCGGGAAGTTCGCCTTGATCGTGCCGGTGATCACGTCGACCGACGGGCGCTGCGTCGCCATGATCAAATGCAGCCCGGCGGCGCGCGCCATCTGCGCCAGGCGCTGCACCGCGGTCTCGACCTCCTTGCCGGCGACCAGCATCAAATCCGCCATCTCGTCGACGATGATCACGACGAAGGGCAAAGGCCGCATGTCGAGCGGCTGCTCCTCGAAGATCGGCTTGCCGGTCTCGGGATCGAAGCCGGTCTGCACCGTGCGGTTCAAATTCTCGCCGCGTTTCTCGGCTTCCGCGAGCCGCGCGTTGTAGCCGGCGATGTTGCGCACGCCGAGCATCGACATGTTGCGGTAGCGCGTCTCCATCTCGCGCACCGCCCAGCGCAGAGCGGTCACCGCCTTGCCGGGATCGGTCACGACGGGCGCGAGCAGATGCGGGATGCCGTCATAGACCGACAGCTCCAGCATCTTGGGATCGATCATGATGAATTTGCACGCCTCCGGCGGCAGGCGGAACAGCAGCGAGCAGATCATCGTGTTGATCGCGACCGATTTGCCGGAGCCGGTCGTGCCGGCGACCAGCAGATGCGGCATGCGCGCCAGGTCGACGATCATCGGCGCGCCGCCGATATCCTTGCCCAGTACCAACGGCAGCTGCGCCGCCGTGCGCTCATACGCAGCGGACGACAACAGCTCGCGCAGGCTGACCACCTCGCGCGTCCCGTTCGGCAGCTCGATGCCGATCACGTTCTGCCCCGGCACGACGGCGGAACGCACCGACACCGCCGACATGGAACGCGCGATGTCGTCCGACAGGCCGATCACGCGGCTGGTCTTGATGCCGGGTGCGGGCTCCAGCTCGTACAGCGTCACGACGGGGCCGGGTCGCACCTTCACGATGCGCCCGCGCACGCCGAAATCCTCGAGCACCGACTCCAACTGGCGCGCATTGCCCTCCAACGCCTCCTCCGAGGGGACGCTCGCGGGCGGGGGTGGGGCAGGGTCGAGCAAGTCGAGCGGCGGCAACTCGAAGGTCGAATTGCCGAGGTTGAGCTTGGTCTGACGCTCTGCCTCGGCGCGCTTGCCCGGCGTCGCCCGGCCAGGGCGCTTCTCGACGCGCTTGGCGGCCGGCTTCGCCGCGACCTCGTCGTCTTCCTCTTCATCCGGAGGCTCCGGTTCCGGCGCGCGGATGCGCAGCCGCTTCCCTGCGGCGGCGCCGAGGCGCGGCTCGATACGTATCCGCCGCGCGTCGCCACGCGTGCGCAGGGCCGTCCGGCCCAGGCGCCAGCCGAGAAGCCCGCCGCGCCAGGAGCCGCGTGCGCCGGTCGCGCCCACCCACCACGCCGCGCGCCCCAGGCTCCACCATTCTCCGCGGCCGAAGCCGAGCGCGGCAATGAAAGCGAGCGCCGCGAGTACCGTCGCGACCGCGGCGATCAGAGTCGAAAGTCCGACGGCGATACCGTCGGCGATCACCGGTATGGGAATCCAGCCTACGAACGCCTTCGACGACAGGTCCATCAGCATGGATCCGGTCACGCCGCCCAGCCCGGTGCGCAAGCCCCAGCTTGACGGCGGTGCGACCGAGGCGAGCGCCACCGCCGCGAACAGAAGCGCTACGGGCAGCGCCGTCACGCGCAGCCACGCCCGCCTCAGCCCGCGATGGGAGCCCAGGCGCCAGGCCCAGCCGGCGAGCACAATGGGCAGAAGCCACGACGCGACGCCAAGCGACTGCATCAAAAGGTCGGCGATGCCGGCGCCGGGTAGTCCCATCAGATTGCGAGCACCGCCGCCGATCGCGGTGTTGAGCGACGGATCGCCCGGATGGTAGCTCGCGAGCGCAAGGGCAAGCGCGAGCCCCGCGAGCGCGAGGACGAATGCCGCGAGCTCGCTCAGGCGGCGTTGTAGGAATGCGCTCGTTCCCGGTGGCAGGAAGGCGGTCGATGCGGCGTTGCGCGATGGGCTCGCCATGGTCCCTCTCCTATAGAACGGCGCTCATGCGCGCGAGCGCCCGTTCCGTGGTCTCAAGATCGTGCACCAGCGCGACGCGGATATAGCGCGCGCCCGGATTGATGCCGCCCGCATCCTCGCGCGCGAGATAGGCGCCGGGCATCACGCGCACACCGCCTTCGCGCCACAACCGGCTTGCGGCCCGCTCGCCGTCGCCGACGTCGAGCCACAAATAGAACCCGCCATCGGGTCGATAGAAGCCGCAGCGCCCGTCGAGCGCATCGGCGGCGAGGGCGAATTTTTTGCGATACAGCGCGCGGTTCTCCTCTACGTGCGCCTCGTCACGCCACAGCGCCGTGGCGGCGGCGAGCAGCGGCAGCGGCGGCGGCGCGCCACCATAGTCGCGCAGCCGGGTGAAGCGCTTGATCTGCCGCGCGTCGCCGGCGACGAATCCGGAGCGCAGCCCCGGCACGCTGGAACGCTTGGACAGCGAGTTGAACACTAGGACGTTGTCGAGCCCTTCGCCGATCGCGGCGCAGGCCTCGATCCCGCCCGGCGGCGCCGCGTCCTCATAGATCTCGGAATAGCATTCGTCGAACACGACGACGAAGTCGTGTTCGCGCGCAAGACGCACGAGCTTCACCAAGGTCTCGAGCGGGGCAATGGCGCCTTGCGGATTGGCGGGCGAGCAGTAATAGGCCAAGGCGACGCGCGCGAGCGTGTCGCGGCTCAACGCGGCGAAGTCCGGCAGGAAGCCCACCTCCCGCGTCGCCGGCACCAGGATCGGCTCGCCGCCTGCGATCACCGCGGCGCCGAGATAGACCTGATAGAACGGGTTCGGCATCAGGACCGCGGCCATGCCGCCCGCCTTCGCTTCCGGCACCGTCGCCAGCGCGATCATGAACAGCGCCTCGCGGGTGCCGGACACCGGCAGGATATCCGTATCCGGGTTCACCAAACCGGCGGGGACCCGATAGCGACGCATGAGCCAGTCGGCGACGGCGCCACGGAATTCCGGCGTGCCGACCATGGGGGGATAGCGCCCCCACAGGGCGAAATTGTCGGAAACCGTGTCGCGCACGATCGGCGGCGGCGGGTGCTGCGGCTCGCCGATCGACAAATAGATCGGGTCGTTGACGCGCGGCGTGATGGGGTTCAACAGGGCGCGCAACCGGTCGAACGGGTAATCGCCGATACGCTCCAACCTGTCGTTCATGGTGAGGTTTTAGCGCTAACCCCCCGATTCGCCAAGAGTCCGGCCAAATCGAGCCTCCCTGAAAAGAGAAGGGCCCGGGCGGTGGAACCGCCCGGGCCCTGAGCGAGGCCGCAGGTTTGGATCAGGGAACGGTCTCGCCGTGCAGATGGAGGTCGAGCCCGTCGCGCTCCACCTCGTCTGTGACCCTGAGGCCGATCACGGCGTCGATCACCTTGAGGAGGATGAAGCTGACGATCGCGTCCCACGCGACGGTGGCAAGGATGCCGTAGAGCTGCGTGAGCACCTGACCGGGATTGCCGTCGATCAGGCCGGACTTGCCGGTACCGCCGATCGCCTCGACCGCGAACACACCGGTCAACAACGCGCCGGCGATGCCGCCCACGGCATGGATGCCGAAGGCGTCGAGGGAGTCGTCATAACCGCAGGCCCGCTTGAGCGACATGGCGCCCCAGTAACAGGCGAGCCCGGCGGCAATGCCGATGATGAGCGCGCCGATCGGATCGACGAAGCCCGAGGCCGGGGTAATCGCCACCAGCCCGGCGACGGCGCCGGAGATGATGCCGAGGATGCTGGGCTTGCCGCGCAGCGCCCATTCGGTGAACATCCAGGTCATCGCCGCCGCGGCGGTCGCGATCTGGGTGACGGCCATGGCCATGCCGGCCGCGCCGCCGGCGCTGACGGCGGAGCCCGCGTTGAACCCGAACCAGCCGACCCACAGCAAGGAGGCGCCGATGACGGAGGCCACCAGGTTGTGCGGCGCCATCGGCTCCGTGCCGTAGCCGCGGCGCTTGCCGAGCACGAGCGCGCAGACCAGACCGGCAACGCCGGCGTTGATGTGCACGACCGTGCCGCCGGCGAAGTCGAGCACGCCGAGCCCGCCGAGGAATCCGCCGCCCCACACCCAGTGTGCGATCGGCGAATAGACCAGCAGCGACCACAGCCCCATGAACCACAGCATCGCCGAAAACTTCATGCGCTCGGCGAAGGCGCCCACGATCAACGCCGGGGTAATGATCGCGAAGGTGAGCTGGAACATCGCGAACACGCTCTCCGGGATCGTCGGCGCAAGCGCCGCCAGCGTGTCCTTTCCTATTCCGTTGAGCAGGGCCCGCGACATGTCGCCCAGATACGGCCCGCCGTCGGTGAAGGCGAAGCTGTAGCCGATCACCATCCAGAGGATGGTGACAAGGCAGGTGATCGCGAAGCATTGCATCAACGTCGACAGCACGTTCTTTTTACGAACCATGCCGCCGTAGAACAGCGCCAGGCCCGGAATGGTCATCAGAAGGACCAGCGCGGTGGACGTCAGCATCCATGCGGTATCGCCGGTGTCGAGCTTCGGTTCCGGCGCGGCCGGTGCCGCCGCCGCAGGTGCCGCCGCCGCGGGCGCGGCCTGCGCCCACGAAGGATCGACCACAACCGCATTCAACAGCACCCCGAGGACAAGTCCGAATGCGAGCGCCATCAGCCCCGCTCGGAAGTGTTTCTTGTTCGTCATATCAAAACCCCCGTCCAATTTTTTTGTGGGATCACAGCGCGCTTTCGCCGGTTTCGCCCGTACGAATGCGCGTGGCGGAACCGACGTCGAGCACGAAGATTTTGCCGTCGCCGATATTGCCGGTGGATGCGGTCTTCTGGATCGCTTCCACCGCCTGATCGGCGATGTCCTCGGGCACCACCACTTCGATCTTCACCTTGGGAAGAAACGTCGTGGTGTACTCGGCCCCGCGGTAGATTTCGGTTTGGCCCTTCTGGCGACCGAATCCCTTCACTTCGGAGACGGTGGCGCCTTGCACGCCGATGGCGGTGAGCGCGTCGCGCACCTCCTCCAGCTTGAAGGGCTTGATGATGGCCATGATCAGTTTCATGCGGGGCCTCCTTTTTCGTTGTGAAATCTCGGCGGCGCCGCCCACCCCCCGTGGGCGGCACCCCGGGGATGCATCAGAATGTACGAGAGAGCATAAACGTGACTTGCGGGCCGCACGGATCGGTAGGAAGGGCCGCGACGCCACCCACGACGTTGCACTTGCTGTCGCGGATGTTCGTGTCGCTGACCGCCACCGTCGCGTCGAAGCCCACGATCTTCGTGGTGAGCGCGGCGCCGTAGTGCCAGTAGTCTGGCACGCCGAAGACCGCGTTCTTCTCGATCCACTGCCGTCCTGCGATCGGGCTCAGGGTGAACTTCCAGATCGGAATGTCGAGCTTGAACGACAGGTACTCGGCATCGCCCGAGCCGCCGAAGAAATCGGGCGAATAGTTGAAGCCGACCGTGAACGCCGCCAGCCCGAAATCGTGGCTGAGCAACGACGTGAGCTCGCCGTAGCTCTGATTGGAACCCGTCGGTGCGCGCGGATAGAGATAGTAAAGCCCGCCAAGCTTCCAGGTCGTGTCGATCGGCGCGATATTGCCCTGCAATCCCGCGTACCAATCGGTCTCGAGATGATTGCCCGTCTTGAAATCGACGTTCGAGCCCCAGAATCCGGCATAGAGCCCGACCGGACTGCCGGCGATGCTCTCCAGATTCCAGTCGAAGCCGCCCTGCAATGCCGGCGTGTCGTCGGTCTGCGAAAGGCCGCGGAAAATATATTCGCTGACGACACCGACATTGGCGCTGAACTTGCCGGGAACCCAGCTCTCCGGTATCAGCGACTTGTCGTCGTCCGCCGCCCCCGCCGCTGGCGCCCATGCCGCCATCGAGACGGCCGCGAGCGCGATACTTGCTATGCGTTTCATTCAGTTAAACTCCTTCGTCCTTTGGGTGCACCCCCATGGTCCACTCCCGTCGCGCATGACTCCGCCGCCCACGATTGACGTAATTCAGTCGCGACGGGGCGGTACAATATCCCTTTGCAAGATTCAGGCCAACTTCGTTGTTAACCGTGAAAATCAAAAAATAGTTGGTAACTCAATGAGTTAACGGAATGAAATGAACATTTTCTGGGCAATCGAATATCACATAGGCAAGCCTATCTGCCTAAAAGAGCGGCATGATACTGTTTTTGCCTATTTTTTAGGCGATCCGTGACATGAAATGGATAGTGCAGTGCACACAGGAATAAAGAAGGGCATCGTCGTGTGCGATGCGGTCGTCGTCGGCGCCGGCATGGTCGGGCTCGCGCTCGCTTGCGCGCTCGGCACTGAGGGGCTGCGCGTCACTGTTATCGACCGCCAAGATTTCGATTCGTTGAAGGCGCGATCACGCGACGGCCGCACCTCTGCGATCGCGGCTGGATCGCGCCGCGTGCTCGCGCGCGCCGACGCGTGGAACGCGATGGAAGATGCGGCGCAGCCTATTCTCGAAATCCGAGTCTCGGATGGTGCGTCGCCGTTGTTCCTGCACTACGACCACGCTTTGCTCGACGAAGGCCCACTCGGTTGGATCGTTGAGAATGCCGACATCCGCGCTGCGCTGCTCGAGCGCGCGCGCGCTCTCCAGACGGTCGAGATGCGCGGCGGCGTCGCCGTCGAATCGCTCGTTCGCGATTCCCACGCGGTCGAGGCGCGCCTCAGCGACGGCACGCGCGTGGAAGCCTCGCTCGCCGTCGCCGCCGACGGGCATGACTCGCCGATGCGCCGCGACGCCGGCATTGGCGTCATTGCGTGGCGCTACGATCAGACGAGCATCGTCTGCACCGTCGCGCATGAGCGCCCGCATCGCGGCATCGCGCACGAGCGTTTCCTCCCCGCCGGTCCCTTCGCCATCCTGCCGATGATCGGCAACCGCTCGTCGATTGTGTGGACCGAGCGCGCTTCACTGGTGCCGGGGCTGATCGCGCTGTCGCGCACGGAGCTCGACTCCGAGCTGGCGCGGCGCTTCGGCGATTTTCTCGGCACCGTCCGCGTCGACGGCGAAATTTTCACCTATCCGCTGTCGCTCAGCCACGCGCAGCGCTACACCGCGCCGCGCCTCGCGCTGATCGGCGACGCGGCGCACACGATCCATCCCATCGCCGGCCAGGGCTTGAATCTCGGCCTGCGTGACGTGGCGGCGCTCGCCGAGGCGCTGATCGATGCGCGCGATCTCGGGCTCGATATCGGCTCGGCCGAGCCGCTGGAGCGGTACGAGCGCGCGCGCCGCGCCGACAATACGCTGATGATCGCGCTGACCGACGGGCTCAACCGTTTGTTCTCGAACGAGGTGGCGCCGATTCGCGTGGCGCGCGACGTGGGCCTCGCGGCCGTGAATCGAGTCCCGCCGTTGAAGCGCGCGTTCATGCGCCATGCGATGGGGCTGACCAGGCGCGATAAAATCTAGCCGCGCGTCAGTCCCTTCTCCGCGAGCGTATCGAGATAGCGCCGCCACACCTTGTCCTGCTCCTCACCCAGCGCGCGCAGGATCCGCCACGAATAGATGCCGGTATCGTGGCCATCGTCGAACAGGATGCGGATGGCGTAGTTGCCGACCGGCTCCAGCGCGGCGATGTCCACATTGCGCTTGCCGCTGACGATCTTGCGCGGCTCGCCACCATGGCCTTTGGCCTCCGCGGAAGGCGTCTCCACGCGGAGCAACTCCGCCGGCAGGCGGAACGTCTTGCCGTCATCGAACTCGATTTCCAGAATCTTCTCCGCCGTCAGCAGGCGGATTTCGGTCGGCCAGACTTCCTGCGTCACCGCCGCTGACCGGGCTCCGACTCGTCGAGCCGGCGGGCCTCGTCGACCAGCATGATCGGGATGCCGTCGCGAATCGGATAGGCGAGCCTGGCTTTCTCGCTGATCAATTCCTGGCGCTGCGCGTCATAGGTCAACGGTCCCTTGGTCAGCGGGCAAACCAGGATCTTGAGCAGCTTCGGGTCGATCGCGCCGCTCATTGCTGGGTCGTTCCCCCCTCGCCGGAAGCGGCCACCGCCATCTCCAGCAGGGTGATCATGGTATCGCAACGCGCAGTGACGTTCTCGGCCTCGAGCAGGGCCTGCTTCTCCGACGGGCCGAACGGGCACATCATGGCGAGCGCGTTGACGAGCTGCTCGTCGGGCGCCATTTCGATCGCTTTCCAGTCGGCGCCGATCTCGTGCCGCTCCAGGAACTGCTTCAGCTTCGACAAAAGCCGCTCGCGCTCGATGGGGCCCGGCTGCGATTCCATGTCGTCGCGATACGGCGCGAAATCGGGGACGATGCGACGATAGCCGTCCTTCAGCGGCAGCTCCTCGCCGCGATCGAAACGTACCAGCCCGGTGAGGGTGATCAGATAGCGCCCGTCGGGTGTCTCGGCGAACTGCACGATGCGTCCGGCGCAGCCGGTACGGTAGGTGGCGACTTGCGGCGCACGCAGATCCTCGGTCGCCTCGGGTTGGATCATGCCGATGATGCGCTCGCTCTTGAGCGCGTCGCGAGTCATGGCGAGGTAGCGCGGCTCGAAGATATTCAGCGGCAGGCGCCCGCGCGGCAACAACAGCGCGCCGGGCAAAGGGAAGATTGGAATCGACCGCGGCAGCTCATCGAAATTCGGATCGAAGGGGCCCCCGCTCATCCCGCCCCGCGTCAGGAGAACAGGACCGACGACAGCTTGCGCCGCCCGGCCAGGGTGATCGGGTCCGTCGGTCCCATCGCCTCGAAGAATTCGAGCAGCTGCTTGCGCGCGGCCTCGTCGTTCCAGCTGCGCGCGCGCCGGATGATATCGATCAGCGCGTCGATCGCCGCCTCGCGTTCGCCATTGGCGTAGAGCGCAAGGGCGAGGTCGAAGCGCGCCTGGTGGTCGGCGGGATCGGCGTCCGCCCGCGCGCGCAGCGCGGCGACGTCGCCCGCGCCGGCCGCCTTCTCGGCCAGCGCCAGCGCAGTCAGCGCGCCCGCGATGTCCTTGTCCTTCTTTTCGTCGTCGGACAGATCGTCGAGCGCGGCCTTGGCGGCGGCGACATCGCCCGCGGCGATGGAGGCGCGCGCGAGCCCGGCGATCGCCGCGAGGTTGTCCGGATCGTGCGCCGTGATGCGCGAATAGAGCGCGGCGGCCGCTCGTGCGTCGCCGGCATCGAGTCGCGCCTTGGCCTGCTCCAGCGCCTGGGCCACTGCGGGATCGGGTCCCGCGGCACCGCCAGGTGCCGCCTGCATCACGCGATCGACGAATTGCTTCACCTGGCTTTCCGGCAGCGCGCCGGCGAAGGCGTCGAGCGGCCTTCCGCCCGCGAAGGCGATCACGGCGGGGATCGATTGGATGCGAAGCTGCTGGGCGAGCTCGGGGTTCTGGTCGACGTCGATCTTGACCAGCCGCACCTTGCCGCCGGCGTCGTTCACCACCTTTTCCAGCACCGGGCCGAGCTGCTTGCACGGGCCGCACCAGGTTGCCCAGAAATCGACGATGACGGGAATTTCGCGCGAGGCGTCGATCACGTCGGCCATGAACGTGGCCGTCGAGCCTTCCTTGACGATCGGCATGGCGGCGGGCGCCGTCGTCCCGCCGCGCGCATTGGGGTCGAGAATGGGTTCCGCCATGGGACCTGCCTAGCTCCGCACTGTGACGCACATATTACGCCAAAATGGAGGGTCGAGGGCCCCGTGTAAACCCTAGCCCAGCTCTACGATTTCCGGCTCGTGGCCGCATTCCGCGATAAAGCGCAGCAGATCCGCCGCGACGATGCGGGTGGTGGCGGCGTTGGTCAGCGGATGATAGTGCAGCGCGCCGCCCGCGAGCATGGCCTTGTCGAGCGCGACCCGTACTGCGCGCTGCGTGTCGTTGATCAGCGCGAAGGGCGTCACCGTGCCCGGCTCGACACCCAGATGCTGCATCAGCCGTGACGGGCTCGCGAAAGAGAACCGATCGGCGCCGAGGCGCTTCGCCAGAGCCTTGAGGTCGACGCGGATGTTCTCCTCAGCCACCATCAGCCACAGCGCGTTCTTCTTGTCGCGCAGGAACAGGCATTTGCAATGCCCGCC
>Ga0184615_10000488_pt1 | contig 22010 bp, 22 predicted proteins | sample PLM4_65_coex_FD_133134 | JGI IMG/M metagenome (GOLD analysis project Ga0184615, IMG submission 133134) | Groundwater sediment microbial communities from an aquifer in East River, Colorado, USA - PLM4_65_coex | ecosystem: Environmental > Terrestrial > Soil > Riparian zone | place: USA: East...
AGAAACCCATATCCGGGGAAGACCGCGTCGCACCCCGTCTTCCGCGCCGCGTCGATCACCTTGGCCACGTCCAGATAACTCAGCTTCGCCGGCGAGGGGCCGAGGTGCACGGCTTCGTCGGCCATTCGGACGTGATACGCCAGCGCGTCGCAGTCCGAATACCCGACCACGGATTTGATGCCCATCTCCACGCACGTGCGAATCGTGCGGCAGGCGATCTCGCCCCGGTTGGCGATGAACAGTTTATTGATCGGTCTTTTCTGAGATTTCGGCATTACGTACACGCTCGATATCGGCCAGGGTCATCGGGACGGCACGTCCCGCGAAGCCGCGCAGTCGGAACGATTCGCAGCATAGACTGCGGAGGGGTGGCGGGTCAAGCCGCGATGTCTTGGTCAGGCCTCGTTCTCATCCCGAGCCTCAGCCGAGATATTCTCGTCCTCGTCCACGCTCACCGCCAAGACCATGGGCCGACAACAGACTTCACAATCCTCGGTATATTCTTGGTACGGAACACTACAATCAATCACCAGTTCGATACTCTCCCCACAATAGGGACACACAACCCACGCAGTATTCGTTGAGGACATCAGCCTCTCCCTCCACGATGCCTAATGGGGATTGAAGAGCCGGAACGTGGCACCCTCTTCAGGGGGTGGCCCTTCGGGATGAATGAATCGAAACCCGCCCGGCTCTCGGTAATCCAGTGTCGCCCCGTCCATACGCGCCGCGCTGCGGGCTTCGGTCGCGATCGTCACGCCGTCACAATCTTGGACCTCGTCGTCCGGCCGAGCCGCGGATTCGAGCGTGATCCCGAAGATGATCCGCTCGTCGTCCCGGTGGACGATCGTCAAGCGCACGACCGGGTCTTCGGGATGCTCGACGATTAGCGCGCTCAACTTGGCAATAGCTGCGGGGGTTGCAATTACCATCGGACAAGTTGCGATGTTGACAGAAGATCGCCGAAAAATCTACTCTGAGCCCGCCTCTCTTTTTTTACATGACTGAGAACAACAAGACATCGAGGAATCCTTCTCGTGTCGGGCTCTGCGCCGACTGCCTGTACGCCCAGCAGATCGAATCGGTACGAGGCTCGATGTTCTACCTATGCGAGCGCTCAGCCAGCGACCAGACGTTCCAAAAATATCCGCCCCTGCCGGTTGTCCAGTGCTCCGGCCATCAGGCCAAGAACTTGGCATAAGGGTTGAGATACGGCGTTTCTGTACGGGATGATTCTTTCACGACATGACAATGAGTTGTCTCCGAACCGATTCAGCAGGAAGGCGAGAATCGAAAAATAAATTCATCCCTGTTCCCAACGAGAAATGATTCCTGACACCGTTTCCCGGTCAATCTTTAGGGTTTCGGCACTTTTCGTCTTTCATAGTGAGGCCGAAAATCATTAGTCAGCGCGTAGACGAGCTTTCCGATGAACTGCTCATACTGATCCTCGGGAATGCTCAAGCTAAACGAGACGGGGTTTCGCGTACCCTTCTGAACACTCGCCACCGGCCATTGTCCCTGACGCGAATTGGTCCAGATCGTCGCCCCGGTCCCCGTGTCCCAATGTTTGGAAACCATGGAAACGCTCACGTTTGCCGACGCGCTGACGGACGAGAGATCCTCCCCGAGCCTCACCTTGGGCTTCACGTTCGAAATCTCATAGTTCCCGCTGAAGATCGTGCTCACCCCGTGTTTCTTCCCGAGGGCTTTGATCGCGTCCGGATCGAGTCGTTGGCGATCGACGGATTTCAATGCCTGTTCCTCCGATCCCAATTCCAGAAAGCGCACGCCGGGTTGGGCGCCCTGGATCACGCTCATAAATTTCTGCGTGGCCATCTGATTGAGTTTCTCCGTGGAGTTGGACGAAAACTCCACGATGCCGATCGTCTGATACGACTGCAGATCGATTCGCGGAGGAATCTCGACGGTGATTTTGTGAGCGCATCCCAACGCCAACACGCTGAACATCACTGATCCCCAGATGGTGACCTGAGCATTTCGGCAGAGCTGTTTCATGGACTCTCCTTGTCGCCGCAATTCGTGGGCACGTTCTCCGGCACCAAGTATTCCCGGAAACTCGGAAGCGGGCAAGCTGGATCAGCCATTCACTTCGGGTGGCCGCGTCCGTGGGGTTTGGAAGCCGCACGCGGACGTGATCAACGAAACTCGCCAGCACCCGATTCGGTCGGCCAGAAAAGGGGCTCGGCTACTCTTGCTTCCTACGTATCATAGGGGCCAGCCCCTGACATGTGACAGGCCGCCCGCGCCTCGCCGTCTTTCAGGTATCTGATCTAAGTACGAGGTTGTCACAAGTCAAGGGCTGACCCCTCTAGTCCCCCCGACTCCAAGGCCTTCCAAGCAACTCGATACACTCCGCTGGTCCTTAAAGTCATAACATTCACGCTGCTTGAGTCACCATTCGCGTGATTCTGCGCCCGATTTCTGTACACGCGAAGTGGTCGCCCGGTCACATGCTCAGCGAAGGGATTGATCCCTCGCCTCAGCAACGAGGCACCGGTTGCACCTTCGGCCAACAATGTTGGAGAATAGAGACCGTCTGAGCCGATTTACGGGTTGTGTCGGCCTGTGACGGAGGACTTCACCATGAGACGCACCGTCGTGACGCTGATTTTCACCACGATTATTGTGGGACTTTTGGGAATCGTAGCGGTCGGGGCGGCCACGCTGGAGGAAATCCAAGCGCCACCTTCCTTACCCTCGCTGGAGACGGAGCCACCGCCCCTAAAAACGCCCCTGCCGTCGCCGGACCCGGGACTTCCGTCACTCGATACCCCGTTGCCGTCGATGGATTCCGGCGCGCCGCCGTTGAAGACGCCATTGCCCTCACTGGATTCGGGACCACGGCCAGTGGACACGACCTTGCCGCCCGCGAAATCCGGGCCGACAGAACCGACTCCACCGTCTGCTCAGGAATTCCAGCCAGGATAGTGACGGGGTTCGAGCTCCCTCTCTCCTCCGTACGGCTCGTTCCTTAGGCCTGCAGGTGTTCCTTCAGGAACGCGATGGTCCTTGCCCACGCTTGTTCGGCTGCGGGCTTGTTGTAACGGGCCTCCGACGTGTCGTTGTTGAATGCGTGGTTGGCGCTTTCGTAGATGTGGAGGGTGTACTTCTTGTTGGTTTTTTTCAGCGCGTCTTCAAAGGCCGGGATGCCTTCGTTGATGCGCGTGTCCAGCCCGGCGTAATGCAGCAGCAATGGGGCCTGGATTTTGGGGACCTCGGCGGCTTGGGGCTGGCGACCGTAGTAGACCACGGCCGCATCCAGATCGGGCGCGTTGACCGCCAGGTCGCCTACCATCCCCCCGCCCCAGCAAAACCCGATGGCGCCGACTTTGCCGTTGCCCTGCGCGTGTTTGGCCAGAAAGGCGATGGCGGCCACCAGGTTCTGCACCGTCTGCTTCCCATCGAGCTTGCCGATCATCTCGCGCGCGGTGTCTTCATTTGCGGGCGTGCCGCCGGTCGGTGAGAGGAGGTCCGGGCCGAGCGTGAGGAATCCTTCCAGCGCCACGCGTCGCGTCACGTCTTCGATGTGGGCGTTGAGACCGCGGTTCTCATGAATGACGATCACGGCCGGTAGCTTCTCCGCACCCTTGGGGCGCGCCAGATAGGCTTTGACGTCGCCAGTGGCCGCCGGATAGGTGATGCGCCCCGTCCCCAGCCGCGGATCATTTGACGAGACGAGCGCAGCGCGGGCCTGGTTCGCCTCCAGTATCGGCACCAGGGCTAACGCGGCTGCGGTGCCTCCGACCAACTGGGCGAGCCGCGCCAGGAACACACGGCGGTCGAGCGGCCCGTGGGTGTATTCGTCGTACAGGTCGATGATGTCTTGATTCATCGTGGCGTGCTCCTGCAGGTCGTCGAGACGTGAGCAACATCGTCGGGCTCAAATCTTTAATCTTTAGCTGGACCGGCCCCCGTGTGACGGAAGTCCTTGTGAATCCCGAATGCGGATGATCATCCAACGGTGCTGTCGGGCTTGAAGCTTTGATCCGTTCAACCGCTGCCAGCAAAGATCGTCAGCCCGTCGATGTTCTGAACATGTCGAGTATTGCGCGTCACAAGCGGTAACTTGCGAACGAGGGCGGTGGCCGCGATCAACGCGTCCGCTTTTTCCAGCGTTGGGTAACGACCACGAAGGTCGGAATACTTCCGAGCAATGCGGTCATCGAGAGGAATCAACCTGTACCGCTTGAGCGTCAAGAGGATCGCCTGGCGTTCCGATTCTCTCAGACCGGACTTGGACAGCAGTTCCTTCTTGGTGACAGCCGAGTAGTAGATCTCGAACTCCTTGCCCTCGAAAACCTGACCAAGGAGGCCGACCTTGAAATAGTCGATGAAGATATCGATGTCGATCAGGAGCGGGACTTTTGCCACTCGCGGATCTCATCGAGGAACGCGTCGTCTGATTCCAGCAGGTTCACGGGATAGACCCCCTTTTTTCGCGCTTCCTTGATCAACAAGCGCTTCAAGCGAGGATCGAAGGAGAGCGTCCACTTTTCTTTTTTGAGAGCTGTTTTCGGCATGGTTGGCTCACTCATTCGGGGTTCGTCAGATACGTATCAGATACGTATGTTATTCGTATTCCGTCAAGGACGACCGTCTGGCGATCCGGGACTGGCCATTCTTCGTCTCTTTGAGGAGGTCGATCACCTTGGAGCGAAAGGGCTTGAGCGTCACGGCGTGGCGCGCGAAGTCCTTGGGGCCACCAGAGGAATGGGTTGATTACTACCCCGCCGTCGCCTGCGCCTCCAACGCCTCCCAACGGACGTAGCAGGCCGCAAGCTCCCCGGTCACCTTCTTCAAACGCGCCAGTGTCGCGGTCACGGCCTCACCCGGCTGCTGATAGAATGCCGCCTCGCTGATCCTGGCGTGGAGTTGCGCCTGCTCGGTCTCAAGCAACTCGATTTGCTTTGGTAGATCATTGAGTTCACGCTGTTTCTTAAAGGAAAGCTTTTTTGATTTTACGCCAAGATTTTCTAGGGATGGCGTGTCCGCGGGGGCTGATGTGGGGACTCGCGGGGACGGTTCGGGTGTTGGTGCGAGCGTGTTCTGTTGATACCGCAGCCAATCGCTATAGCCACCGACGTACTCCCCGATCCGGCCCCCGCCCTCGAACACCAGCGTGCTGGTGACCGCATGATCGAGAAATACCCGGTCGTGACTCACCAACAGCAAGGTGCCCTGGTACTCGAGCAGCACCTCCTCCAGCAGCTCCAGCGTTTCAACATCGAGATCGTTGGTGGGCTCATCCATGACCAGCAGATTGGCGGGCTGGGTGAACAACCGAGCCAGCAGCAAGCGGTTGCGCTCGCCGCCGGAGAGCGTGCGCACGGGGGATCGCAGCCGGTCCGGGGGAAACAGAAAGTCCTGTAAATAGCCCGTGACGTGCCGCGTCCGCCCGTTGACCGTGACCATCTGGTTCTCGGCGCCCACGCTGTTCATGACCAGGGCCTTGGGATCGAGTTGGGCGCGCTGCTGATCAAAGTACGCGACCTGCAGGTTGGTACCACGATACAGGCGGCCGCTGGTTGGTTCGAGTTCGCCCACGAGGAGTTTGATCAGCGTGGACTTCCCCGCGCCATTGGGGCCGATGAGCCCGATCCGATCTCCGCGCATGATGCGCGTGGTCAGATCCCGAATCACCACGGTGTCCCCATAGCTGAAATTCACGCGTTCCGCCTCGAACACCAGTTGCCCGGATCGCTCCGCGTCGTCGAGTGTGAGTTTCGCCGTCCCCACTCGCTCCCGGCGTTGGCGGCGTTGTTCACGTAACGCCTCCAGCACGCGCACGCGGCCTTGATTGCGCGTGCGGCGGGCCTTGACGCCCTGGCGGATCCACACTTCCTCTTGCGCCAGTTTCTTGTCGAACAGCGCGTGGTGCTGCGCTTCCACCGCGATGGCCTCGGCTTTGCGGGTCAGGTAGTCGTCGTAATTGCCGGGCCACGAGCTGAGTTGCCCCCGATCCAACTCCACGATGCGCGTGGCGAGGCGTTTGAGAAACGCGCGATCGTGACTCACGAACAGCACCGCGCCCGCGTAGTTCGCGAGAAAGTCTTCCAGCCACGTAATCGCCTCGATGTCGAGGTGGTTGGTGGGCTCGTCCAGTAGGAGCACGTCAGGCTTGCACACCAGGGCGCGGGCGAGCATCGCGCGTCGACGACGGCCGCCCGAGAGGGTCCGTATCGCGGCCTCCCCGTCCAGGTCCATGCGCGCCAGCATGTCTTGCACGCGCTGCTCCAGCTCCCAGCCGTTGCGCGACTCCAGTTCGTGCTGGAGGTTCGAGAGGCGTTGCACGCCGGCGTCGGTCTGCGTGTGCGCCAGCTCCGCGGCGGTGTGATGGTAGTCGGAGAGCAACCGGCCCACCTCCGGCAGCCCGCCTGCCACCACGTCGAATACGGTCTCGCCACTGTCTGGCGCCACGTCCTGCGCCAGATGGGCGATCCGCGCACCGGGTCGAATCCAGACCGTGCCGTCGTCCGGCACGACCTCGCCGCCCAGGATGCGCAGCAGCGACGACTTGCCTTCGCCGTTACGCCCCACCAGGCAGACCCGCTCTCCGGCGTCGATCTCCAGCTTCACGTTATCCAGGAGAGGGCGAGGGCCATAGGCCAGCGAGACATTGTCCAGGCGCAGCAGGGGCATCGTGGTCGTTATGAGTCCGAGTCCGTCACTACGGGACCAATACGGGCGTCATCTCGTGTCGACAATCATGGAAGCAGGTGGGTCGCATGAGGAAGTCCATTTTAACAGGCGAGGGAATTTGCCGTCAATCGAATTGGTTCATTATTTCGACCTCCTCGGCGGTTCTCTCCACATTTTCTGTGGATAACCTGGGCATAACCTTTCGGATTTTTAAGAATCAGCCTTGACTGGAGCGAGAATGAGCACGTTGCCCAATTCTTAGGCCAGTGATTCGTCAATGTCTTCAATATGATGTGATGTAATATCCCTCTGAGGTACGTCGATAGTCCGTCTGGAGTAGCCTGCGCTTCTCTCATCCACAGCCCCTTGTGTGTTGATCGTTCGGATTGACAAGGCCATCCGATGTCCGTATCGTCTCGTGGTCCGGCGGCAGGATACGATCTGAAGGAGACGGAGATCAAGACCATGAGCAGACCGAGGGCGTGGATGGCGTGGAGCAGCGGGAAAGACAGCGCGTGGGCGCTGCACCTCGCCCGACAGCGGAAAGAGGTCGAGGTGGTCGGGATGCTGACGACGATGACCGATTCGTACGGGCGGGTGACGATGCACGGGGTCCGGGACGAGCTTCTCCAGGCCCAGAGCGACGCGCTGGGGCTCCCCTTGCACCGCGTGCGCATTCCGACGCCGTGTTCCAACGAGGATTACGAGGCCGCCATGCGGTCGGCCCTCGAGATCGCCGGGGCGGAGGGGGTCACGCACGTCGTGTTCGGCGACCTCTTCCTGGAAGACGTGCGATCGTACCGCGAGACACAGCTCGCACGGGTCGGGATGTTCGGTCATTTTCCGTTATGGGGTCGCGAGACCGGCGCGTTGGCGCGGGAGATGATCGCCGACGGGTTGCGCGCGTATCTGACGTGCGTCGATCCGCGCCGGGTGTCCCGCGAACTGGCGGGCCGCGCGTTCGACGAGGCGCTGCTTTCAGCGCTGCCCGAGCAGGCGGATCCCTGCGGGGAGAACGGCGAGTTTCACACCTTCGCCTGGGACGGCCCCATGTTCACCGCGCCCATTCCCGTTCAGGCCGGCGACGCCGTCGAGCGAGACGGATTCGTCTTCACCGACCTGGTCCGCGCCGAGCCGGCCGTGCTCTCCGCTACCCCGTGATTCGCGCCGGCACCGGCTCCAGCGCCCGCTGAATCACCTCGCCCATCGTATCCACCGGAACGAACTCCAGCTCGCGGCGCAGCGGCTCCGGGATCTCGTCGAGGTCGCGGACGTTGCCCTTCGGCAGGATAATCGTATGGATGCCGGCTCGATGCGCCGCCAGCACCTTCTCCTTGATCCCACCCACCGGCAGGACCTTCCCGCGCAGGGTGATCTCGCCGGTCATCGCGAGATCGGCGCGGACCAGCCGGCCGCTCACCGCCGAGGCGAGCGCCGTGGTCATCGTGACGCCCGCGGAGGGACCGTCCTTGGGAATCGCGCCCGACGGCACGTGGATGTGGACGTCCTTGTCGTCGAACCCGGCGGGATCGACCCCCAACGACTCGGCGCGCGACCGCACGAACGAGAGCGCCGCCTGTGCGGACTCCCGCATCACGTCGCCGAGCGATCCGGTGAGGATCAATCGATTTTGCTTGCCGGGGTACACGGCGGCCTCGATGAAGAGCAACTCGCCGCCGGTCGGCGTCCAGGCGAGTCCCGTCGCGACGCCGGGCCGATCGATCCGTTCTGCCGTCTCCGAAAAGTGCTTCGGCGGGCCGAGAAATGTTTCCACCGTCTCGGTCTCGACGGCCACGCGGTCGCGCCGGTGTTCGGCGATCTCGCGCGCGACCTTGCGGCAGAGCGTGGCCAGTGCCCGATCGAGGTTGCGCACGCCGGCCTCGCGCGTGTAGCCGCGGATCACGCCGCGGATCGCGGCATCGTTCACCGTCAACTCGTCCTCCCGCAGGCCGTGGGCGGCCACCTGGCGCTTCAGGAGAAACCGCCGCGCGATGTGGAGCTTCTCCTCTTCCGTGTATCCTGACAGACGCAGGATTTCCATCCGGTCGAGGAGCGGCGGCGGGATCGTGGTTTCGGTGTTGGCGGTGCAGATGAAGAGCACCCGGGACAGATCGAACGCCACGTTGAGGTAGGTATCGGCGAACGTCATGTTCTGCGCCGGGTCGAGCACCTCCAGCAGCGCGGCCGACGGATCGCCGTGGATGCCGACCCCGAGCTTATCCACCTCGTCGAGCATGAAGACCGGGTCGGCCGTCTCGCCCCGCCTCAGGGCCTGGATGATTCGGCCCGGCATCGCGCCGATGTAGGTCCGCCGATGGCCCCGGATCTCGGCCTCATCGTGGACGCCTCCGAGACTGATCCGGACGAACCGCCTCCCCATCGCGCGGGCGATCGATTGTCCGAGGCTCGTCTTGCCGACGCCGGGCGGGCCGATGAAGCACAGGATCGGCTCGTGCGGGACCTCCTCGGGTTTCTCCAAGCCGCGCTCGTGGCGCAGTTTCCTGACCGCCAGGTATTCGAGGATCCGGTCCTTGATCTTTTCGAGGTCGTGGTGGTCCTCGTCCAGCACCTTGCGGGCGCGGTCCACGTCGATGGTCTCGCCGGTCACGCGGTTCCACGGAAGATTGACCATCCACTCCAAGTAGGTGCGGATCATCCCGTGTTCCGGCGACGCCGCCGGCGTCCGCTCCAGTCGGGCCAACTCGCGCTCGGCTTCACGCCGGGCTTCGGTGGGGAGGTTGGCGCGGTCGAGTTGTTCGCGTAATTCTCGGGCCCCGCCGCGCTCGCCGTTCTCACCCTCTCCCAGCTCCTTCTGGATCGCCCTCATCTGTTCGCGCAGGTAGAACTCCCGCTGCGCTTTGGTCATCGTCTCTTCGGTTTCGGTGGCGATTTTCTTGCCCAGCTCGCGCACCGCGATTTCATGCTGGAGGATGTCCACCAGGCGGCGCAGTTTCGTGCTCACCGAATCCAGTTCCAGCAGCTCCTGCTTCACCGCGGTTTCGATCGGCAAGGCCGATGCCACGAGAGCGGCCACCTGCCGGACGTCCTCGAGCAGCTCCACGGCCCGGCCCACCTCGTCGGGAATGTCCGGCATCATACTGAGGAAGCGACGGAACAGATCGCGCACCGACCGGCCCACCGCTTCGATTTCGATCCCCGTCTCGTCGGGTTCCTTCGCGCGATCGATCGTGGCGATCAGATACGGTTCGGTTTGGGGAAAGTCCCTGATTCGGATCCGCTCCAACCCCTGAATGATGAGCTGGATCGTCCCGTCGCCGCTGCGTCGCAACTGCAGGATCATGGCCGCCGTCCCGACCCGGTAGAGATCATCGGGTCCCGCGGGCGCCGCCTGGGGATTCTTCTGACAGACCACCGCGATCAGCCGGTCGCCCTTCATGGCATCGTCGATCAACTGGATCGATCGGCTCTGGCCCACCAGGACGGGGGCCACCGCCATCGGGAACAGCACCATCCCGCGAACCGGAAGGATGGGGAGCGCGCTCGGCAGTTTCAGTTCGACGTCCTCTTCGGGGCGTTCGTCGGTCATGGGCGACTCCGATCGATCTTGGGAAGGCTGGCACACAGAAAACCGCCTTCGTAGCGGGCCGTGACTTGGTCCCGGTCAATCGCCGAAGGAAGCGAGACCTCCAGACGGAAGGGACCGTAGCGAATTTCGGCGCCGTGGTAACGGGCGTCGTCCGGCGACTCGCAGCGGCGGGTCCCCTCCACGACCAGCGCGTCCTCGTAGACCGTAATATCGATCTGGTCTTCGGAAACGCCCGGAAGCTCCACTTTGACCATGAACGCGCTCGGCGTCTCGTACAAATCGGCCGCCGGCCGCCATTGCGGTCTGGCCACAACCATCCGGGGCAGCACGGCCCACGGGTCTCCGAAAAGCCGGACTCCCGTGCCGGTCATCACCTCGGCAAAGCGATAGCTGATTCGTCGGTAACGCATCGTGTGAGATCCTTCCCGTCCGGACCGCGATCGGCGCGGTGGTGCTGAGTGAGAACGGCGAGTCATCGAGATCGGTGGGTATTGTACGGAAATCCAAGTCGTCCTGCAATTGGACGGGAAAAACGGCGTCGAAATTGACAAGCCCCCACCATCGAATTACAATGGGTTCTCATTTCGGGCCGCCATTTCCGTGAACAAAATCGGGATCATCGCCAAGTACCACCACCACGACGCCAAACCCATCGTCGAGCAGCTCGTCACCTGGCTCGGTCAGCAGCAGAAGGAAGTGTTCCTCGACACCGACACGGCCGCGCTCATCGGGGCGAAATCGGGCTACCCGAAGCCGAAAATCCCGCCGATGGTGGATCTCATGATCGTCCTCGGCGGCGATGGGACGCTCTTGAGCGTGGCGCGGTTGATCGAGAACCGCGACGTGCCGATCCTGGGCGTCAATCTCGGCGGGCTGGGCTTTCTGACCGAGGTCACCCTGGATGAAGTCTTCCTCACCCTCGAGAAGATCTTTAAATCGGAGTGCACTCCGGACAGCCGTCTCATGATCCGGTCGGAGGTGTTCCGCCAGGGCGAGCGCGTCGTCTCGTCGTATTCCCTCAACGACACCGTCATCAGCAAGGGTGTGCTCGCGCGCATGATCCGACTCGAGGTCTCCATCAACTCGCAATTCGTCACCTCGCTGCGCGGCGACGGGTTGATCCTGGCGACGCCCACCGGCTCGACCGCGTATTCGCTCTCCGCGGGCGGCCCCATCGTCAATCCCATGGTGGAGGCGTTAGTCTTCACGCCCATCTGTCCCCACACGCTGACCAATCGTCCCATCGTCATCCCCGGCAGCGCGACCGTTCAGGTCAAGATGACGAGCCGTGAAGACGGGGCGATGGTCACGTTCGACGGCCAGGTCGGGTTCACCCTGCGCCCCGACGACGTCATCGAAATCAAAGCCGCCGACCATAAGATCACGCTGATCCGCGCGCCGGAAAAGAACTACTACGGTATCTTGCGGGAAAAACTGAAGTGGGGCGAAGGCTGATTCCTCGATCGATCCCGGTCTGTTTCGCCCTCTTGCTCGCCGCTCCCCTCCCCGCCCAGGGCCAACCCGATGTCTTGTGGACAAGCTGGCGGATCGGCGCGCTGGTGCGGGCGCTCGCCGTCCAAGACGACTCGATCTGGATCGGCACGACCAATGGCGTACTGAAGTTTCACATCCCCAGCGAGCAGCACCGCGTGTACACGACGAAAGACGGGTTGTTGAGCAACGTCATCTTGGGCATCACGATCGGCCCCAAGGGCGAGGCGTGGATCGGCACCTACGGTGGCGGACTAACCCGCTTCGACGGCAAGGACCGCTGGACGACGTACACACCGTACGGAGCCGGCACCACCGGGAATTACCGCGCGTCCTACGCCCGGTATCAACCCGGTGAGGGCGTGGGCGATCTCTGGGTGTATCAAACGATGGTTCGACCCGACGGGACGCTCTGGGCCGCGACCTGGAAAGGGGCCAGCCGGTACAACGGGAAGACCTTCACGACGTACACCACCGCTGACGGTCTGGCCGACAAGTGGGTCTACACGATGACCGCCGACCGCGAGGGCCGATTATGGTTCGGCACCGAAGGCGGCGTCACGATGTATGACGGAAAACGGTGGAAGAGCTGGACCCACGCCGACGGCCTGGGCGCGAATCTCCCGCCCGATCCGTCCCGATCCGTCCCCTCCTACGCGCCGAGCCCGCACCATCAACAGCCCGACAAGCACGCCGCCGCGGACTACAACCCCAACTACGTCCTCTCCGCGGTCATCGACGCCCGGCAAGTCAAATGGTTCGGAACCTGGGGCGGCGGCTTGGCGCGGTTCGATGGACGGACATGGAAGAACTACACTACGCGCGACGGCTTGGCGGGCAACGTGGTGAATTCGATCGCCATCGACCGCCGCGGGATCTTGTGGCTCGGCACCGACGCGGGGGTCAGCCGCTTCGACGGAAGTAAATTTAAGACGTTCACCACGGCGGACGGTCTCTACCACGACGCGGTCTACGCGGTCGCCATCGACGGCGCAGGCGCCAAGTGGTTCGGCACCTACGGAGGCGTCAGCCGCTACACCGGTCCCTGACCTGGCAGGCTGCTGAAAAAGTCCATCTGCTGCGTGCTCGGTCGTCGGAATTCCTCACGTACAACCCAGTACGCTCCGGTTTCCTCCTCCCTGCGGCCTTGCATCTGGAGCTTTTTGAGCAGCCTGCAGGCTTTACCGAGTTTTTCAGCAGCCTGCTAGGTCTAAAGACCTATCTCCTGGTCGTTCTTCCGGGACCTCTAGTCCCCGAAAGTATGTTTACCGTTGACTTCATTCCGCCCGCTCGGCTAGGATGAAGCACTTCGGAACGTGGTCGTCCTCAGCGGGGTAACGTATGAATCAAGCGCAGAGTGGGCATTGCATCGTCGTGGTCGGTGCGGGCCCCGCAGGGATGGCGGTCGCAAATCAGTTTTCCAAGAGCGGCCACCGCGTGATCATCCTCAATCGTGATTGCAAGGTCGGCGGACTCGCCGAATACGGCATCTTCCCCAGCAAGCACCGCCTCCGAACCGGCCTGCAGAAGACCTATCGCGAGGTCCTCTCCCGACCGAACGTCTTCTATTTCGGCAACGTCAGCGTCGGACGCAACAAAGAACTGACGGTCGAGGAACTTCGAGGGCTGGGCGCCGACGCGATCGTGTTCGCCACCGGCGCGCAGGGCACGAAGACCATCGGGGTGGAGGGCGACGACGCGGCCGGGGTGTTCCACGCCAAGGACGTCGTGTACCACTACAACCAGCTCCCCGGCTTTTCGGAGCGCCCGTTCGACGTCGGGCAGCGCGTCGCCGTGATCGGTATCGGCGACGTCATGATCGATATCGCGCATTGGCTGATTCGGTTCAAGAAGGTCCAGGAAGTCATCGCCGTCGTCCGGCGCGGTCCGGCCGAGCGCAAGTACAACCCCAAAGAAACCCACGCCGTCTGCTCCAATATCGACAAGGACGCGCTGGTTCGAGAGATCGCCCGCATTCGGGAACGCCTGGAGGCGGTGGGACAGAACCCCGACGTGGTCCACGCCGACATGGTCGGAGAATTCAAGAAGTGCGATCCCGCGATCAGCGGAACGATGATGCGCTTTCGCTTTCTGTCCTCGCCCCGGCGGATGTTGGTCGATGCGCAGAACCGCGTTCGGGCGCTTGAGGTCGAGAACACCCGTCTGGAACGCAACGGAGACGACACCGCCGCAAAGGGCGCCGGCACGTTCGACGAGATCCGGTGCGACAGCGTGATCTTCGCGGTCGGCGATCGGGTCGACGACACCGTCGGCTTGCCATACAAGAACGGGATGTTCATCACCAATCCCATCCCGTCCGGCAACGATCCCGACGACGCCTTGTTCCAGGTGTATGATGAGGCTTCCGGCAAACCCCTCGACGGCGTGTTTGTGGCCGGCTGGGCGCGCAAAGCCAGCGAAGGGTTGGTCGGCATCGCCAAGCGTGACGGCGAGTGGTGCACCGAGGTCGTTCAGCGCTACCTCGCGAACCGGCTCCCGCAATCGGGCGCCCGTCTCGGGAACATTGACCAGGAACTGACGACCCTCTTGGAATCCCGCCAACCGGACGCCGTCACCCGCGAAGACCTCCAGCTTCTGGCGGAGGCGGAGCGGGAGGAGGCGGCAAAGGCGGGAGTCGAAGAGTTCAAATACCCCACGAACGACGAGATGCTGGCCGCGATCCGCCGACGCCGTATGCTGGTCAGCGGCGCGGAGTGCGCGCCCGCCTGACCACGGTCGATGCCCGAACGCCCCCCCCCATCCGGTTCCCCCGGCGGAGCGCCCCAAGAGGATCCGGTCAACACGGCGCTCGACACCTTCCTCCCGGCATTTCCCGCGGGTCCTCAAGCGATGGAACGCGTCACGCTGGATGCCGCCTGGGGACGCGTCACCGCCGAAGACGTCACCGCCGCCGTCGACTCGCCGCCATACGCCCGCTCGATTCTCGAGGGGTATCTGGTCCCGGCCGATGAGACGGCCCCGGCGTCCGAGACGCATCCGGTCTCCTTTACCGTCGCGGGAGCGATCGCCCCTGGCCAGCCGGCGCCGAAAGCGGTCGGCCCCCAGACGGCGTGGGAGGTCACCACCGGCAGCGCCATTCCCGAAGGCACGCTCGCCGTCCTTCGGCAATGGGACGTTCAACGGATGGACCGGACGGTGACGACCACGCGCCCCTCACAGGAAGGCGCCAACATCGAAGCCCAGGGCTGCGACGTCATGCGCGGAACGGTGGTGATCCCCAGGGGGACGCGCCTGGGACCGGACGAGATCGGTCTCCTGGCTTCCCAGGGTCTGGACACCGTCCCGGTCTCGACCCAACCGATCGTCGGCATTTTCGGGTCGGGTAACGAGGTCATCCCCCACACCGCGCGGCTCACGCCCGGCGCGATTTGGGACTGCAACACCCCGGCCCTCTCGGCGTTCGTCCGGCAGGAAGGCGGGATCCCCAAGGTCTACGGCGTCATCCGAGACGACTTCGACACGTTCCTGCGCGCGCTGAAGGCCGCGCTCCCCCATTGCGGGATGATCGTGATCGCGGGCGGCACCGCGGTGGGCGGAAAAGATTTCATCGCCGACTTGGTCTCCGCCCTTGGCTCGCCAGGCGTCCTCGTCAACGGGGTGCCGATGCGCTCCGGCAAGCCTCTCATCATGGGCGTCGCCGACACCGTCCCCATCGTCTGCGTCGCCGGCCACCCGCCCGAAGCCCTCCGAGGCTTCCGTCTGTTCGGCATCCCAGCGCTGGCGAGATTGCTGGGTCGGACACTGCCGGCAAGAACGGCGTAAGCCGAAATCCCCCCTGTCCCCCTTTTACAAAGGGGGGCGAATCTCCCTCGATCGTCTGACCTACCGCAGGTCCCGCTGCTCAAACCCTCGCCCCATCTTGTGATCCCGACTTCGGGAACGAGGGGCCATGGGGGATGGGGGGATTTCGCTCACGCTCCGCCTGATCACACGCCGCTCTTCATGGGGCGGACGAATCGGCTCACGGGGGGTGGTGATGCGGAGTTCTCTGCGCGGCGCGCGTGGTTCGGGGACGATCACCCGCGCGATGTCGTGGCGGGTTCTGCCGTGGAGGTGGATCGCCGGTGGCGGGATCCGGTGGGGCCGAACGATGGGACGATAAAACGCTCCCGCGTCGGCGTAACTCCAGAACCGCGGGTCGGGACCGATTGAGATGTCGATGCCGATCGGCGCCCACGCAATGACGGGCCCCGAGACGATCCAGACGACGCGGGCCGGCGCCCACTCGGTGCCGGGAATCCAGACCCAGCCGTACCGCGACGACCACATCCACTCGCCGTAGTGGAACGGCAGATCGCCCCACGGATCGGCCGAAACCCAGACCCACTGATCGCGCCACGCCCAGTGTCCGCGCCAATACGGGCGCCAGTCGTGCTCCACGTGCGGGCGCCAACCGCGGCCACGGTCGTGGACCCACACCCACTCGCCGTACGCATCCAGGCCCCGCATCTCAACCGACACCGAACCACGGACGTGCACCCGCCGGTCATCATCACGCTCGTTCCAGTCGTCGTGAGCCAGCGCCTGTCCCGATCCCAGAAACAGCACGATGCCCAGCGCTCCAATCCCGATGAACCGTGTCCGTGCCATGGCGAGTCCTCCCCGGCGTCTCGATCAGTTCCCTTCCTACCAACGCCTGACGAAGACCGCGGGAATTTATTCAGCAACGGGGGGTTGCGCAGCAGGTGTCTTACGGAGTTGGGGTTTTTGTGTGTTGTTCCACGAGTTCGCCCGTTCGAAACGCACTCAGGAGAACCGCAACCGTCTCATCATCCGCAAGCGCTGTTGTGCGTTTCCAGTCGTTTTGGACCTTCTGGTACGCCTCGACCATTCCTTTGTCCCGTGCGTCATCGTATTGAATGAACACCAACACGTAGCCCTTATACGTACACCGCGCCACGATCGTCTTTTGGCCGTACCCCCTGAAGATTCCTTGATTCATTTTCCGGATGTTGGCATCTTCCACGAATCCCTTGATCCGGGGATAGTCATCATCGATGTAGTTCTCCCGAAGCCACACCGGATCACCGGAACGGAACGCCGAGAAGTCCGATGCCGACGCCGTCTGCGGTGTACTGCGATCGGCATCGGCTCGGTTCGCCACGGTTTTCACCTTAAGTGGTGGCTCGTACACCCGTCCGGGACACACCACCTCGACGACATCGTCCGGCGCCTTCCCCTCGGTCAAGGTTCCAGTCGGGAGTGTTGAGACCTTGGCCCGGAAGACAACCGTGCGCTGGCTTTGAGACGGGGGCTCATAACCCGGCGCGCGACGCTTCGACGTGTACTGCCCAGGTTGGCATCCCACCGCGCCCGCGACCGCCAGCACGGCAATCACGAAAACCAGCGGCTTCACTCCCCGCATGATGCGATTCCCTACCATAGGATTCCCTCGCTTTCTGTGGTGATCCCGCACCCGGGAGGTGATAAACTAGAACGAGCCCGAAATGGCGACGATCAACACACCATCGGCGTGGGCCGGGCCGCCGACGAGGATCGTCGCGCCGTTGGCTAATCGGAAGGTCGTATCCAGGAGGCGCTTGGAACCGTCGGTGATCGTCACCATGAGCTCAAGGCTCCCCCCCGAGAGACCGTAGGGATAGAGGTCCAGCGTCTTGCCGCCTGCCAACGGCACCGCGTGCTTCCCGCCGACTGCGGTGGAGAATGGACGGGTTTCGAGCAGCGTGTAGCTGGAGTATTTCATCGCCCCCAATTGCGAGCGGATCTTGGCGAGCGCGGGGTCTACCGCGCTTCCGGTATTCGACGCGTGGATGACCTGCACAGTCAGGTGCACGGGAGTCTGAGGCCAGCCTGGAACGGCCACCGCGAACTGGGCGAGGAGCAGAACGCCAAGCGCACGAATGAAGGGGACGGTTCGTGTCATATCGGGGTGGGCGTCTGATCCGGTTGGTCGTCGGGGTCGAACAGCCAGATGATCGTCATCCTTCCCCCGTTGCCGGGAATCACCATGACAGGACCGGCCGCGTCCACCCGTTCGATCTCCACGACGTTGGCCGGTTCGCGCGCGGGTTGAATCAACCCGATCCCAAGAACCAAGGCGACCAGCGCCGCGGCGCCCGCCAAGACCGGCCAGGGATCAACCCACCGCGTGACATCATAGATGAGGCGCCGCCATCGAGTCAAGGCGCGCGAGGAATCGCGGGGCGCCGGCTCCTGGCGAGGCGGCCACGTAATCGCCGACAGGTCACGCTCCGACCCGGCGTGAATCCCTTCCCGGAACGCCGTCCCGAGGACGCGGTAATCTTCGAGCGTCCGCCGGCAGGCGTCGCAGACGGCGACGTGGCCGGCGACGGTCTCGCGTTCGGGGCCGAACAACTCGCGATCCGCCAACGCGCTCAAGGCCGGCTCGATCGTTTCACACTCTCGATGATCCATGGTTTCCCGCTCTAGCAGGCTTGACCGAGTTTTTCAGCACCCGGCTACGGCTCGTAATGCTCCCGCAATAAGGTCTGCAAGCGTTTCCTCGCATAGTGTAACCGAGACATCACCGTTCCCGTCGCGCACTCGAGGGTCTTGGCGATCTCCTCGTAGGAGAGCCCCTCGATCTCGCGCAGAACCAGCGCCGCGCGTTGCTCGGGCGTCAGCGTGTTCATGGCCGCGACGATCGCCGTTCCCAGCTCCTTGCGCCACACCCCCGTATCGGGCGATTCCAACGTGCTCGCCAATCGGACGGTGTCCGGATCGTCCTCACCGACGCCGATCGCCTCGTCGTATGAGGCCATCGGCGTACGATGCTCGGCCTTTCGCAGATAATCGAGGCACACGTTCGTCACGATGCGACGCAACCAGGTGGAAAACTTCGCCTCTCCTCGAAAATGAGCGAGGCTCTGGAACGCGCGGACAAACGCCTCTTGGGTCAGATCCAGCGCCGTGTCGTGATGGCCCAGCATCCCCAACGCAACCTGGTAGGCCCTCCGGCGATGGCGGGTCACGAGCTCTCCAAATGCGCTCGAATCGCCTTGCCGGGCTTTAGCGACCCACACCTCGTCGGGCGCCTCGGTCGGTTCTCCCGCGTCCTCGCCGGACCTCACGCTATCCTCACCGGACTTAGACGTCGCGAGAGAGCCGTGCATTCATCCGTGTCGGCCCCCAACGCCGGCCGGCGCGTCGTCCCTCGGCGCGGAGGGGATCGGCCGCTTGGCCACGCGCCGCGCGCGGGTGGCCAGACAGGCCTCGATGAGCGACTGGACTTCCTGGAGGAGGGCCCCATCGATCTTGAGTCGATCCTGTAACGCTGGCGGCATCCGAACGGCCTGCCGAAGGAAGGCGTGGGCTCCCGAGGAGAGCGGCACGGCCGGCGGACGCTCCGTGGGAGCGACGCGCGCGGCAAGGTCCGCGTGGCAGGACGCGCAGACGGTCCCCCCCAATTGCGGGACGAAGAACCACCGCAGCGCCCGCGTGCTCACCGAATCCGAGAACGGATGCCGGCCCACGAGACAGCGATCCACCCTCGGCTGGTACCCCGCCGCGCGGAGCAAGGCCAAGAGGAAAAAGAGCACCACCCGGGCGCCGTCCTCCCCACCCTCCAAGGCCCGCAAGGCGCGGAGCAAGACGGTGAACGCTTCCCGAGAGGGCTGTTCCTCCGGCAAGAGCGAGCGGGTGGCGTTCACCATGGTCGCCGCCCACATCATCAGATCGAAATCCTCGCGCAAGCCCCGGAACGAGTGGATCGCATCGACGTGGTTGACGCGGCGGAGGACGGTGGGGCGCGTTCCAAAGAGAATCGCCTGGCCGTACGAAAACGGTTGCAGCGCGCTGCCGAAGCGACTCTTCATCCGGCGCGCGCCCTTGGCCACGCCCTTGAGGAGGCCGTGGTCGAAGGTCAACAATGTGACCAGGGTGTCGGCTTCGCCCAGCTTTTGCCCGGCCAGGACGATCGCTTGGGTCTCAAACAACATGCGGGGACGGAGTGGTCAGAGTCTGTGAATAAATCCCTGGACCGAGCTGGGAGGACGAGATGCAAGCAGCGCAAGGCGCGACAACGAGGCGTAGCCAGGGCGCTACGCTGAGGAGGAGCAACGCGGCGATGCGTAGCAGATCGGCCTCCCGGCGACGGGAAGGGATTTGTTCACAGACTCTCAAATCAGGTGGCTCAGCAGCGCGGTGGCGAGACTCAGGTAAATGACCAGCCCCGTGATGTCGTTGGACGCCGTGACGAAGGGACCGGATGAAATCGCCGGATCGACCCCGAGGCGTCGGAGGATGAGCGGCACCAGCGCTCCCATGACCGCCGCCACCGTGATCGCGGCGAACATCGACACCCCGACAACCACGCCCAACATCGCCGGTCCGTGCCAGAGATTGGCGACCACGCCGACGATCAGCCCGCACATCGCCCCCATCAGCACGCCGACCGCCAGTTCCTTGAAGAACACGGCGCGGAGATCCGCCGACTCGATCCGACCGGTGGCGAGTCCCCGGACCACCAACGTCGAGGTTTGCAGGCCGATGTTGCCTCCCATGGCGGTGATCACCGGGATGAAGCTCGCCAAGGCGATCACGTGTTGGATCGCCGGTCGGAAAAACCATAGAAAGACCCCGGTGACCAATCCCCCGACCAGACTCGTCAACAGCCACGGAAGGCGCATCCTGGCCGCCCGCAGGCTGGACATCTGGAACAGATCCGCTTCGGTCGCGCCGGCGAGTTTGAGGATGTCTTCGGTCGCTTCCTCCCGGATGACGTCCACCACGTCGTCCACCGTGATGATCCCGACCAGCTTGTTCTCCTTATCGACCACCGGAATGGCGAGGATGTTGTAGCGCGCCACGAGCTTCGCCACTTCCTCCTGATCCACGTCGGTGACGACGCTGATCACGTCGGTGGTCATGATCTTCTTGAGGGGCGCGGAGGGATGGACGGTGAGCAGCTGGCGGAGCGACACCACCCCCACCAGGCGGCCGTCGCCGTCGGTGACATAGAGGTAGAACACCATCTGCTTGGCCGAGGTCTCCTGCAGGTGGGCGATGGCGTCCTTGACCGTCGTCTCCTCGTGCAGCGAGACGAACTCCGTGGTCATGATGCCGCCCGCGGTTTCCTCGGGATACCGGAGGAGATCCTCGACTTCCTCGGACTCCTCGACCTTCATCAATTGCAGGATGTCCTGCGCCTTGTCCTCGGGCAGGTGGCCCAGGATGTCGGCCACGTCGTCCGAGGCCAACTCGCGCAGGATGGCCACCGCATCGTGCGGCGGCATATCGAGCAGCAGGTGGGTGATGACGGGAGCCTCCGCCTCGCTCAAGACCGCCGCCTTCATCTTGACGTCGCGGATCACTTCGAACACCGTCCGCTGTTCCTGGACCGCGGGCAGGTGACGGATCACCTGGGCGACGTCGGCGGGACGCATCTTGTTGACCATGTTGGAGAGGTGCGTGATCGCGCCCCGGCGCAAAAACTTCCGGAAGCTCTCCACGATCAGGTCGAACTTGGAGTCGGTCATGCGTAGCCCAACTCGTGGAGCGTGCGGGCGTTTTGGCGCCAGTCCTCGTCCACGACCACCCACAGCGAGAGGTAGACGCGGCGCCCGACCAGACGCTCGACTTCGTGACGCGCCTGCTCTCCGACCTGCTTCATCATCGATCCGCCGGCGCCGATGAGAATCGCCTTCTGCGAGGTCTTCTCGACGAGGACCGTGGCCTTGATCGTCGTCAATTCCTTCGCGTCATCTTCCAGGAATTCGTCGATGCGCACCGCGATCGCGTGCGGCACCTCCTCGCGCGTCCGGTGGAGGATGGCCTCCCGGATCAGTTCGGCCGCCATCGTGCGGACCGTCTGATCGGTGTATTCATCGGCCGGGTAGGCGGCCTCACCCTCGGGCAATCGGGCGATGGCGGCGCGCAGCAGCGCCTCAAAATCAGGGTCGCCCTTTGCCGAGATCGGAAAGATCTCGGCAAATTCGAACAGGCGTCGAGCCTCGTCGATGAGCGGGAGCACCCGGGGCTTCGCGACCGCATCGACCTTGTTGATGAGCAGAAACACCGGGGCGCGTTGCGCGCGGAGGAGAGCGAGAATCGCGCGATCCCCCGGCCCCAGCGGCGCGGTCGCGTCGACCAGGAAAAAGACCACGTCGGCCTCCTCCAACGCGGCGCGAGCGGCGCGAAGCATCGCCTCGTTGAGGCGGTGCCGGGGTCGGTGGATCCCCGGGGTGTCCAGCAACACGAGTTCCGCCTCCGGCAGGTGCACCACGCCCACCACGCGGGTCCGCGTCGTTTGGGGCACGTCCGAGACAATCGCCACCTTCTCCCCGACCAGGCGGTTGATCAACGTCGA
>Ga0184615_10000491_pt1 | contig 21910 bp, 19 predicted proteins | sample PLM4_65_coex_FD_133134 | JGI IMG/M metagenome (GOLD analysis project Ga0184615, IMG submission 133134) | Groundwater sediment microbial communities from an aquifer in East River, Colorado, USA - PLM4_65_coex | ecosystem: Environmental > Terrestrial > Soil > Riparian zone | place: USA: East...
AAGCGATCTCTGGCAATCGCCGCGTCGTCATCGCAGAGCGAATCGGAGCGGCTCGGTCGGCGCTTTAGCGCGCTACGGCGCCCGAAAGAGAAGGCCCGGCGGGACCGCATCGCGATCCCGCCGGGCCGAGTGGCAAACGATACCGGCGTCTTTAGAAGACGTTGCGGCCGTTGTTCACGTCGTCGCAGGGACCGACCTGACCGAGGGTGGCCAGACCGCTACCGGAGTCGAGCACCGCAGCGCACACCGCGCCGCCGACCGGAGCGACCGCCGTGTAGACGCCCGAGACGTCCGGAGCATTGATGCCCCAGTTGCTCTGCGTCAGGTCGCCGTCGATGTCCGAAGTCGCGAAGCCGCCGAAGCTGTTCGCGAGCGGAGCCGGGTTCGGCAGGTGCGGGTTGTTCGCCGTCACCTCGTACATGAAGTACACGTCGCCCTCAGGCTGCCAACCGATGAAGCAGTAGCCAGGATCGGTGCCGGGCGTCAGCGGGACACCCGGAGCCGGGCACGCAGGCGCGAACGCGATCTTCTGCTGACCAGGAACCGCGACCGGCCACACCGCCCAGTCCGGATACGTGCCGGCCTCGGCGAAGTACGACTCCTCGGCCGTGCGGATGCCAGCGAGGGCGATCTTGCCCTCGCCCGCCTTCGAGCGCAGCTGGAACTTGATGAAGTTCGGGATCGCGATCGCGGCCAGGATGCCGATGATCGCCACGACGATCATGAGCTCGATGAGCGTGAAACCTTCACGCTTCTTCATGTTGCGAATCAGTGAGTGCATTGTGTCTCCTTGCTGAGTACCGTACTCGAAATCCGGAGCCCGGCTTCTGGGCTCCACTGCCCGAACCGCCGGGCTGGCCGTGGCAGGAGCAAGCACCGTGCCCGCGCGTGCGCGCACGCGCATGCGGGAGCAAGATGCGGCCCGATCTGCCCGTTGTGACTGTGGCTCCTGGACGGATCGACCCGCGCTCCGCGAGGGTGTCGGCCGTCACCCGGTGACGTTTTGCGAGGCCCGCGGTGACGATTAGCGTCACCGCAAGGCGCGCCATCAGGGCTCGCCATCGTCCAGCTGCAGCTTCTCGAGGCGATAGCGCAGCGAGCGGAAGGTCACGCCCAGGAGCTGAGCGGCGCGCTTCTTCACGCCGCCACAGCGCTGCAGCGCCTCTTGGATGAGGGACGTCTCGTAGGCCGCGAGCAGGGCGTCGAGCTCGACGCCGCCGTCGGGAATTCGCTTGGACGGGCTTGACTCGAGCGGCCGGCGCACGGTGGCAGGCAGACACTCGAGCGTGATGCGCTGCGTGCGCGCCAGCGTGACTGCCCGCTCGATGATGTTCTCGAGCTCACGGACGTTGCCCGGAAATGCGTACGCCTCGAGCGCGGGCAGGACGGCCGGCTCGAGCTCGCGCACGTCCTTGCCGAGCTCCACGGAGAACTTCTCCATGAAGTGGTGGATCAGCTGCGGCAGATCCTCGATGCGCTCGCGCAGCGGCGGCAGCTGGATCTCGATCACGTTCAGCCGGTAGAACAGGTCCTCGCGAAAGCGCCCTTCGCGCACCTCCTGGTCGAGCCGGCGGTTCGTCGAGCAGACGATGCGAACATCGACGTGGATCTCGTTCGTGCCGCCGACGCGCTGGAAGGTGCGGTGCTGGATGGCGCGCAGAACCTTGACCTGCAGCAGGAGGTCCATGTCGCCGATCTCGTCGAGGAAGATCGTGCCGCCGTTGGCCACCTCGAACAGGCCCGGCTTGTTCGCCGACGCACCCGTGAAGGAGCCCTTCACGTGGCCGAAGAGCTCGCTCTCGAGCAGGTTCTCGGGAATCGCGCCGCAGTTCACCACTACGAAGGCTTGGTCGCGGCGGTCGGAGAGATTGTGGATCGCGCGCGCGATCAGCTCCTTGCCGGTGCCGCTCTCGCCGGTGATCAGGATGTTCGCGCGGGTCGGGGCGACCTGCCGGACGAGTCCGAAGATCTCCTGCATGCGCGCCGTCTTGCCGACGATCGTCGGAATCGCGCTCTGATCGCGAAGCGCAAGGCGCAGCCGCTGGTTCTCGTGCGAGAGATCGCGCTTCTCGAGCGCCTTGCCGACGACCAGCCGGATCTCGTCCACCGAGCAGGGCTTGGTCAGATAGTCGTACGCGCCGTGCTTCATCGCCTCGACCGCGGACTCGGTCGTGCCGTGCGCGGTGATCAGGATGACGGTGGTCTCGGGCGCGTGCTGGTGCACCTGGTCGAGCAAGTCGAGCCCCGACATGCCCGGCATGCGCACGTCGCTGATCACGAGGTCCCAGTCATCGCTCTCGAGCGCGACGAGTGCCTCGGTCGCGGATCCGCACGCGCTCACGTCGTGACCTTCGCGCTCGAGGAGGATCCGGAGGAACTCCTGCATGCTGGTCTCGTCGTCGACTACCAGGATCCGCGCCAAGCATTCTCCCCTGGAAGGCCGATCGGAAGCCTCGACGGCGCGCTTGAGATCAAGCGCGCGGCAAGAACACGCGCACCGTCGTGCCCTTGCCGAGCTCGCTTGCCACCGAGATGCGGCCGCCGTGCGCCTCGACGACGCGGTGCACCGTCGCGAGCCCCAGACCCGTGCCCTTCGGCTTGGTGGTGAAGAACGGCTCGAACATCCGCGCGAGCGCATCGGGCGGAACCCCACAGCCGCGATCCAGGATGCTGATCTCGATCTCGGGCAGCAGCGCCGCCTCCGCTCGTGCGCGCACGCGCACGACGCCGTCGACCGGCTCGCTCTGCGCAGCGTTCAACACCAGATTCCAGAACACCTGGCGAAGCTGGTCGGGATTGCCGAGCGCGCGCAGATCCGCGGGCACGTCCACGTGCAGCTCGACGCCGCAGCTCCCGTCCTTCTCCACGAGCGCGCGCAGCTCCTCGAAGAGCGGGCGGAGCGGCACCGATTCGGAGCGTCCCGGGCCCGGGCGCGCGTAGGTCAGGAACTCCGAGACGAGCCGATTCAGGCGCGCCGTCTCGCGCCGGACGATCTGCGTCAGCGTCTGCGAGTTCTGATCGCCCTTGGGCAGATCGGCGGCGAGCAGCTCGATCGCGCCGGAGAGCGAGGCGAGCGGATTGCGGATCTCGTGCGCGAGGCCCGCGGCGAGCTGGCCCACCGCGCCCAGGCGCTCGCTGCGGCGCAGCTCCTCCTCCATCTCCACCACGCGCGTCAGGTCCTGGAAGATCACGATCGCGCCGTCCGCGCGATCTGCCGGGTCGCGCAGGCTGGACACCGACATGCCCAAGTGCAGGGCGCGGCCGTCGCGGCTCTGGAAGCGAATCTGCACGCGCTCCTGGTGCGCGGCCGCATCGAGCGAGCCGAAGCCGGGAAAGAGCCAGGCGAGCGGGCGACCGAGGATCTCCGCCGCCGGCCAGCCCGTGATGCGCTCGGCCTCGCGATTGAACGAGCTGATCTCCCCCGCCCGGCTCACCGTGAGCAATCCCGACGAGACGTTGTCGACGATCCGCCGGTGGATCTCGCCGAGCTCGTGCAGCTCGCGCCGCCCCGCCTGCACCTCGACGGCGAGACGGCGCGCGAGCAGCGCGACCGCGAGGAACGCGACCGAGTGGCCGATCACGGACACGAGGGCCTCGTGCCGATTCAGGGCCGCCTCCGGGTCGAACGGCGGCAACCAGCCCGCGACGGGTCCCCAGACCACGGTGCTGTAGGCGATCACCGCGCAGACACACGCGAGCACCGCTCCGCGCGCGCCGAGCGTGAGCGCCGCGTAGACGATCCAGACCAGGAACAGAAAGCCGAAGATCGAGCGCGCGCCCCCGGACGAGTAGACGAAGCCCGAGACGAGCAGCGCATCGCCGACCAGCTCGAAGAGATGCAGGCGTCGCGTCTGGCTCCAGGCGGCGAGCGCGCCGTACGCGAGCGCGAGCAGGAAGCCGGCGAGCACGAGCGCGTAGAGCGCGCCGAGCTCGCGCTCGGAGTACGCGCCACCGCCGCGCAGCTGCGAAAGCACGCAGAGCGTGAAGATCGCCGCGAGCGCGGCGAGCCGCGTCGCGAACGCGTTGACCGGCAACGTCGCCCGTCGCGAGCCCTCGCGCATTCGCGCTAGTTGACGACTTCGGCGATCTTGAAGATCGGCAGGTACATCGCGATCAAGAGCGAGCCGATCGACCCGCCAAGGCCCACCATCAGCAGCGGTTCGAGCAGCGCGGTCAGCGCGTCCACCGCCGTGTCGACCTCGTCGTCGTAGAAGTCCGCGATCTTGCCGAGCATGGCGTCCATGGCGCCCGTCTGCTCACCCACCGAGATCATCTGCACGACCATGCCCGGGAAGACCTTCGAGCCCTGCAGCGGCTCCGCGATCGTCTTGCCTTCGGCGATCGCGCTCTTGGTCATCAGGATCTCGCGCTCGACGATCACATTGCCGGCGGTCCGGGCGACGATCTCGAGCGCGTCCAGGATCGGAACGCCGGACGAGAGCATGGTCGAGAGCGTGCGCGAGAAGCGCGCCACCGCCACCTTCTGCAGCAGCGAGCCGAAGACCGGCGTCTTCAGGAAGACCTGGTCGAAGAAGACCCGGCCGCCGTCGGTCGCGTAGATGCGCTTCAGAATGAAGCCGAGCGCAACCAGGCCCCCGATCATGAAGAGGATATAGCTCTGCATGAAGTGCGAGAAGGTGATGACCATCTGAGTCGGAGCGGGCAGCGCACCGCCGAAGTCTTTGAACATCTTCTCAAAGACCGGGATGACCTTCACGAGCATGAGCACGACGACGAGCCCCGCGATCACGGTGACCGCGGCCGGGTAGGTCATCGCCGCCTTCACCTTGCGCCGCAGCGCCTCGTTCTTCTCGAGATAGGCCGCGAGCCGGTTCAGGATGGTGTCGAGGATGCCGCCGACCTCGCCTGCCGCGACCAGGTTCACGTAGAGCCGATCGAACACCTTCACGTGCTTGCCCAGCGCGTCCGAGAACGTCGAGCCGCTCTCCACGTCGGACTTGATCTGCAGGATGACCTTCTTGAAGGTCGCGTTCTCCTGCTGCGTGCCGAGGATGTCGAGACACTGCACGAGCGGCAGACCCGCGTCGATCATCGTCGCGAACTGCCGGGTGAACATGACCAGGTCCTTGGTCGAGACCTTCTTCTGCAGCATCGGAAAGATCTCGGACAGATCCTTCGGCTTGAGCTTCACGGTCGTCGGCGTGATTGCCTGCGCGCGCAGGGTGGTCATGGCGCCTTCGACGTCGTTGGCGACGATCACGCCCTTCTTCGCCAGCCCATCGCGCGTTTTCCCGGCCCAGTTGAATGTCGGCATCGTGACCTCCCGCTCGCGCGGCTAGCTCGCCTTCTGCCTCGAGCGGAGACCGGCGTTCCCGTTCGAGATGATGTTCTGCAGCTCGTCCGGATCGGAGCTCCGCATGAGCGCGTCCTCGTGCGAGATCAGACGGCGCGTGTACAGATCGGCCAGACACTGATTCAGCGTCTGCATGCCGAACTTGTCCTGGCCGATCTGCATCTGCGAGTAGATCTGGTGGACCTTGTCCTCGCGGATCAGGTTCCGGATGGCGGGGTTGGGCACCATGACCTCGAGGCCCATCACGCGGCCGCCGCCGTTCGCGCGCGGGATCAGCGTCTGACTGACGACGCCTTCGAGCACGAACGAGAGCTGCGTGCGGATCTGCGACTGCTGGTGCGCGGGGAAGACGTCGATCACGCGGTTGATCGTCTGCACGCACGAGTTGGTGTGCAGCGTGGCCAGGCACAGGTGGCCGGTCTCGGAGACCGTCAGCGCCGCCTCGATCGTCTCCAGGTCGCGCATCTCGCCGACCAGCACGACGTCCGGATCCTGGCGCAAGATGTACCGCAGCGCGGCCTTGAAACTCTGCGTGTCGGCGCCGACCTCGCGCTGGTTCACCACGCAGTTCTTGTGCGCGTGCAGATACTCGATCGGATCCTCGATCGTGATGATGTGGTGGTTGTTGTCGGTGTTGATCTTGTCGACGATCGACGCGAGCGTCGTCGACTTGCCCGAGCCCGTCGGGCCCGTCACCAGGATGAGCCCGCGCGGCTTCTGCGCGAGCTTCTCGATCACCGGCGGAAGCCCGAGCTCTTCGAAGGTCAGGATCTTGAAAGGGATCGTGCGGAACGCGGCCGCTACCGCGCCGCGCTGCACGAAGACGTTCGCGCGGAAGCGCGCGAGACCCTTGACGCCGAACGACAGGTCGAGCTCGTTCTGCGCCTCGAACCGGTGCTTCTGCGAGTCCGTGAGGATCGAGTAGCAGGCCTGCTTGGTGTCCTGCGGCGTCATCGGCTCCATGCGCAGCGGCACGAGCCGGCCGTCGACACGCAGCTGCGGCGGGCTGCCGGTGGTCAGGTGCAAGTCCGACGCGCCCTTCTCGATCATCGCCTTCAGGAGCTGGTGGAGATTGGCCATCGCCTTCCTAATCGTCCCGAGCGGACACGCGGAACACCTCGGAGAGCGTGGTCACGCCCTCGAGGACCTTGTTGAGAGAACTGCGCCGCAACGTGCTCATGCCCCCGCGGATCGCCTCACGCTTGATCTCGGTCGAACTAGCGCCGTTCAGGACGAATTCCTTGAGCGTCTCGCTAAGGACCATCACTTCGTACACGGCGACGCGTCCCTTGAAACCGGTCTCGGAACAGTTCGAACAGCCGGCGCCTTTGACGGGACGGCACTTGTCCGCCTCCTCCGCCGAGAGGCCCGCTTGCTTGAGCTCATCGGTCGTGACGGTCGGATCGTCCTGCTTGCAGTCGGCGCAGATACGCCGGGCGAGGCGCTGCGCCACGATGCAGTTCACGGAGCTCGCCACCAGGAACGGTTCGATGCCCATGTTGAGCAAGCGGTTGATCGTGCTCGGCGCGTCGTTGGTGTGCAGCGTCGAGAGCACCATGTGACCGGTGAGCGCGGCCTTGATCGCGATCTCCGCCGTCTCGAAATCGCGGATCTCGCCGACCATGATGATGTCCGGGTCCTGGCGCAGGAAGGCGCGCAGCGCCGCAGCGAAGTTCAGCCCGATGTCCTCCTTCATCTGCACCTGATTGATCCCGCTGAGATTGAACTCGACCGGATCCTCGGCGGTGGAGATGTTCTCCGAGGTCTTGTTCAGCTCGGAGAGCGCGGAGTACAGCGTCGTCGTCTTGCCCGAACCCGTCGGCCCGGTGACGAGCACCATGCCGAAGGGCTGGTGGATCGAGGTCTTGAAGTCCTTGAGCTGCGGCTCCTCGAAACCGAGCTTCGTCATGTCGAGCTGCAGGTTCGACTTGTCGAGGAGACGCATGACGATCTTCTCGCCAAAAAGTGTAGGCAGGACGGAGACGCGATAGTCCATCTCCTTGTTCTTGCCCATCTTCAGCTTGATGCGACCGTCTTGCGGCAGGCGCCGCTCGGCGATGTCGAGGTCGGCCATGATCTTCATGCGCGAGGTGAGCGGATTGCGCAGCTTGCGCGGCGGGCGCATGACCTCGTAGAGCACGCCGTCTATGCGGTAGCGGACGCGGAAGTCCTTTTCGTACGGCTCGACATGGATGTCCGAGGCGTTCTTCTTGATCGCGTCGGTGAGGATCAGGTTGGCGAGCTTGACGACCGGCGCGTCCTCGACCGCCTTCTCGAGCTCCTCGAGGCTCGCGCCGTCGTCGCCGCCGACGACCTCGAACTCGTCGTCGTCGAAACCGGCCATGACGTCGTCGAGGTTCTGGCCCTGGTCGTAGTAGCGATCGATCGCGCGCCGGATCGACTCTTCGGCGGCGACGACGACCTCGACGTTGTAGCCGGTGAGGAACTTGACGTCGTCGATCGCGAAGATGTTGGACGGATCCGACATCGCGATGATCAGCGTCGACCCGGCGCGATTCACGGGCAGGATCGTGTGCTTCGTCGCGACTTCTTCCGGGATCAGCGCGACGACCTCGGGGTCGACCTCGAAGTCGGCCAGCTCGATCGTGGGTACGCCGTACTGTGTCGAGACCGCGTCGGCGACGTCCGCTTCGTTCACGAAGCCGAGCTTCGTGATCTGATAGCCGACGCGCGTGCCGCTCGTGCGCGCCTCTTCCTTCGCGCGGCGGAGCTGCTCCTCCGACAGAAGATTCTTCTGTACGAGGAGCTCGCCGATCCGATCGTTCAACGCACCCCTCCGCCGCGGCCGATCCATCTCGCGCGACTGTCGCGAGAAGACCCGGGTTTGCGTTGGATTATCGGTGCGGGTCGGAGGGAGCTTTACCGAAGCCGGGGCTGATCAGCTCACCCAGCCGCGCGCCGCTCTGCACGGCGACGATCGAGCCGATCAGGGTCACGGGGATCCAATACGTGAGGTGCACCACCGTGCCGTAGGCGACGGCAACGGGCCGGCTGACGCCGAAGAGCCCGAGCGCCTCGCGGCAGGCGAAGTGGAAGACGCCGAAGAAGCCGGGCGCGGACGGCGCCGCGACGGCGAGCGCGACGAAGACGTTGGTCGTGAACGTCGCCACCAGCAGCTCGCGCAGCGGCATCTCGATCCCGAACGCCAGCAGCCCGAGCAGGAATGGCGCCGGCAGCACGATGCCCCACAGGAGCACGCTGTGCAGGATGACGCGCGCGGTCGCGCGCCAGCCGCGCAGCCCGGCCAGGCCGCGACACACTTCGGAGACGAGATCCATCACGCGCTCGCGCAGAGCGTCGGGAAAGAGCCGGAGCGCGCCTCCGATCAGCGCCAGCGTCTCGGCCTCGTTCACGCGCAGCGCGACGATGACCGCGACCGGAACGCAGGTGAAGATCGCGAAGATCGCCGCGCCCGAGCTCACCCAGGCGGGCATGCCGCCCGCGTGCGCCAGGAGCACGATCCCGCCCAGCAGCGAGACGCAGGTGAAGTCGATCGCCCGCTCGAGGACCAGCGTGCCGAGCGCCGCCGCTCCGCTGACCTCCGTCTCCTGTGCGAGCAGCCACGGCCGTGCCAGCTCACCGAGCCGGAGCGGCAGCACGTTCACCGCCATGAACGCGAGCGCCGTCGCGCGGAAGAGCGGCCGCAGCGGCAGGGGTTCGGGCGCGAGCGAGAGCGAGAGCCAGCGCCAGCGCACCGCCCGCAGCCACAGTCCGAGCACCTGGACCGGCACGATGGCGAGCACGATCCAGGGATTCGCGTCACCGATCTGCGTCGCGACGTCACGCAGGTCGACGTCGTGCAGGGTATAGGCGATCGCAGCGACGGGGATGGCGAGCCCCACCCAGATGCGCCAATTCAGCGCGTAGAAAAGCCAGCCGCGCTTCGAGCGCGATGCCTCCGGAGCGTTGCTCAAGCCGCCCCCGCGGCGAGCCGTCGACGTGCCTCTGCCGCGTCGAGCGCGATTTGCCGCGCGAGCTCGTCGGGCCCGGCGAAGCGCCGCTCCGCGCGAATGTGCGCGTGGAACGTGACGGCGATGCGACGGCCATAGAGGTCGCCCGTGAAGTCGAGCAGATGCGTCTCGACCCCGACGCGTCCCGGCTCGAACGTCGGCCGTGTGCCGATGTTGGTCACGGCCGGAAGCGACTGCGCGCCGGGGCGCTCGCCCTCGAAGAGGCGCACGCTCGTCGCGTAGACGCCGTTGCCCGGCACGAGCTCGTTCTCCGAGGCGAGATTCGCCGTCGGAAAGCCGAGCGTCCGTCCGCGCCGATCCCCCTCGACGACGCGACCCCAGATCGTGTAGGCGCGACCCAGACACAGCTGCGCCTCGGCGACGTCCCCGCGCGCGAGCGCCTCGCGCACGCGCGTGCTCGAGACGTCGAGGTCGCCGACGCGAACCTGGTCGATGATCTCGACGCGAATGCCGTGCGCCGGTGCGCTCGCGCGCAGCCAGTCACCGGAGCCCGCCCTGCCCTTGCCGAAGTGGAAGTCGCGCCCGACGAAGAGCTCGTCGGGCCCGATCCGCCGGGCAACGACGTCGCGCAGGAACTCCTCGGGCGCGAGCGTCGCGAAGGCGTGCGTGAAGTGCTCCCGCACGAGCACGTCGATTCCGCTCGCCGCGAGCTCCGCGCGCAGCTGCTCCCAGGTCATCAGCCGCGGCTGCGGCTGGTCGGGAAAGAGCACGCGCCGCGGATGCGGGTCGAAGGTGTAGAGCGCCGCCCGGCGGCCGAGCGCAGCGGCGCGCGCGATCACCGCAGCGAGCAGTGCGCGGTGGCCGACGTGAAGCCCGTCGAAGTTCCCCACGGTGAGCACGCAGCCGCGGACGGACCCAGCGAGCGCGGCGCTTCCCTCGTAGACACGCATGCGGACTCATACTTAGGGACTCCCCTCCAGGCTTGCAACGGGCCTCGCATGCGGCGGAGGGGCGCTATGCTGGCGAGCGTGCGCATCATCGCCCGTCATCTGCTCTTCGAATTCGCGCAGGCCTCCGCGGCCGTGCTCGCGGGCTTGCTCGTGATGTGGGTCGCAGCGGACGTGTTGCTGCACGTCGACGAGCTGGCGGGCCACTTCGCGCGCGGCATGCGCGAGGTCGCGCTGCGCAGCTATCCGGTGCTGCCGGTCGCGGTGCCGATCGCCTGTGTCGCCGGCGCGGTGCTCTGCCTCACGCGCGCGGCGCGAAACCGCGAGCTCACGGCCATCCAGACCGGCGGGATCCGGCTGCAGCGGGCGCTCGCGCCGATCTTGCTCGCCTGTGCGCTCGTCGCGCTCGCGCTCGGCATCCTGGAGGACCGCGTGCTGCTGCCCGCGCGCGCCGCGCTCGAGCAGGACCGCAGCGCGGACGGGAACGCCGAGCTGCGCATGCCCGAACGCCTGCTGCGCCGCTGGTGGTTCGCCTCGGGCGCTTCGATCTTTTCCGCTGCCGAATACGACGCAAACGAGCGCGTGCTGCGCGACGTATCGGTGTTCCTCTTCGACGAGCAGCGCGGAATCCGCGAGCGGATCGACGCGAAGAGCGCCTCGAATCTCGACGGAGACACCTGGGAGATCCGCGACGCCAACGTGCTCGAGTTCCCGCCGGAGGGCGGCATCGACCGCCACAGCGCGATCGCCCTGCGGCTCGATCTCGGCATCAACAGCCGCGAGATGGAACGCGCCGCACAGCCGCCCGCCTGGTCGACGCTTCATCAGCTCGCGCGCCAGATCCGCAAGAGCGCAGGCGATGCCGCCGAGCTCGCCAAGCTCGAGCTGGCCTTCCACAGTCGACTGGCGCAGCCCTTCGCGGTGCTGATCGTCGTCCTGCTCGCGCTCCCGTTCGCAACCGCCGACGTGCGCGGCGAGTCGCTGCCGCGTGCGCTCCTGCGTTCGCTGCTCGCTGCGGCGGCCTTCTGGCTCGCGTGGACGTTGGCGTTGCTCACGGCGCGAAGCGGCGTCGTGCCAACACCGGTTCCCGTCTGGTGCGTGACGCTGGGAGCGCTGGCCCTGGGCTATTGGCGCTTCCGCCAGATCCAGGAATGAGCGTCAGGGCTTGGCGGGCGGGGGTGGCTTGGCGCTCGGCTTTGCTCCCGGATCGAAGAGATACTTGAGGAAGTCCGACTTCGGCGTGAGCACGATCGTGGTTTCCGCGTCGAGCGACTTTCGGTACGCCTCGAGACTGCGCACGAAGGCGTAGAACTCCGCGTCCGCGCCGTAGACATCGGCGTAGGTGCGCGCGGCCTCGGCGTCGCCCTCTCCGCGCAGGCGCAGTGACTCGCGCTCCGCCTCGGCCAGGATCACCTGGCTCTCGCTGTCGGCTTTCGAGCGCAAGCCCCGCGCCTGCTGCTCGCCCTCGGCGCGGAACTTCAGCGCGAAGCGACTGCGCTCGGTGCGCATGCGGTCGTAGACGCGCGCCACGTTCGCCTCCGGATAAAGCGTTCCGCCGATCCGCACGTCGACCACCTCGACGCCGAGCGGTTCGAGCGCGGTTGCGGCGCTCCGCGTGATCTCGCGCTCGACGGCGTCGCGCCGCTCGGAGAGCAGATCGCGCAGCGAGTGCTGGTTCACCGTCTCGCGCACCTCGCTGTACGTGAGCTCGTCGATGCGCTGCAGCGCCGCAGCTTCGCCGCGGTTGGACTCGAAGAACTTCTGCGGGTTCGCGATGCGCCAGATCACGTAGTAGTCCAGGTCCACCAGCGTCCGATCGACGGTGTTGAGCGAGTGCGGCAGCGAGTGGAAGTGGAGGTTGCGCCGGTCGTAACGGTAGAGCTCGTGCAGGAACGGCACGCGCACGTACCAGCCGGGCACGACGAGATTGGGTCGATTCAACGCGAAGCCGAGGATCTTCGGCTCGGGCTCGTTCAGGAGCGTGCGGAAGGCCTGCTCGCGCTCGTCGAGGATCTCGACGCAGAAGAGCGAGACGACGCCGAGCGTCAGCACCACCAGGAGACCGAGGAGCCAGCGGCTCATCGCTTCGTCCCGCGCCGGTCGAGCGGCAGATAGGGCACCACGCGCTCGCTGGCGCCCTCCTCCATGATCACCTTGTCCATCCGGGGCAGGATCTGCTCGAGCGTTTCGAGGTAGAGGCGTTCGCGCGTCACCGCCGGGGCGCGCTGGTACTCGACGAGGAGTGCTGCGAACTTCGAGACCTCCCCCTGCGCCTCGAGGATGCGTCGCTCGCGATAGGACCGGGCCTGATTCCGGGCTTCTTCCGCGCGCCCACGCGCTTCGGGCACGACCTTGTCCGCATAGCCCTGCGCCTCGAGCACGGCGCGCTCGCGATCCTGCGCGGCGCTGGTCACGTCGGCGAAGGCCTCGCGCACCGCGGCCGGCGGATCGACGTCCTGGAGCTGGACGCTCTGCACGTGCACGCCGGCGTGGTAGGCGTCGAGCAGTGACTGGAGCCGCAGCCGGATCTCATCCTGGATCGGGCCGCGCTGCGTCAGCACGAGGTCGACCGGATTGCGTGCGACGACCGCGCGAACGGTCGCGCGCGCAGCGTCGCGAATCACGCGCTCGCGCTCGTCCGAGCGGATCCCGAAGAGCCAGTCGCGCAGGTCGCTGATCCGGTACTGCACGACGAAGTCGACGTCGACCAGATTCTCATCGCCGGTCAGCATGGCCTTCTCGTCAGGATGCTCCTCGATCTCGGCCGGCGGTCCGAGCGACTTGGTGCGGTAGCCGAACTCCTCGCGCAGCGTCGTCGTCACGCGCTGCTTGAAGACCGTCTCGAGACCGCGCGCATGCCAGAGGAAGCGCCCCGGCTCGACCGTCCGGGCGTAGCGGCCGAGTCGCAGCACGACGGCCTGCTCGTCGGGCGCGACGTCATAGAAGCCGGTCGACGCCCAGAACGCGAGTGCGGCCAGCAGGACCAGGACGGGCAGGATCCGGAGGATGCGCATCGTCTTGCCGGCTCCCTCAGGCCTTCGCGTGCTTGCGCGCGGCGTCGAGGAGGGGCGCGATCAGGTCCATCGGCATGGGGAAGAGGATCGTCGAGTTGTGCTCGATCGCGATCTCCGAGAGCGTTTGCAGATAGCGCAGCTGAAGTGTGTAGGGCGACTGCACCATCACGTCCGAAGCCTCGCGCAAGCGCTGCGAGGCTTCGAACTCGCCCTGCGCGTGGATCACCTTCGCGCGCCGCTCGCGCTCGGCCTCGGCCTGCTTCGCCATCGCGCGCTGCATCTCCTGGGGCAGGTCGATGTGCTTGATCTCGACCGCGCGCACCTTCACGCCCCAGGGGTCCGTGCCGCGATCGAGCTCTGTCTGGAGCTGGTGGTTGATGCGATCGCGATCGGCCAGAAGATGGTCGAGCTCGCACTGGCCGCAGACGCTGCGCAGGGTGGTCTGCGCGAGCTGCGAGGTGCCGTACAGGAAGTTCTCCACTTTGATGATCGCCTGCTCGGGGTGCACGACCCTGAAGTACAGGACCGCGTTGACCTTCACCGAGACGTTGTCGCGGGTGATGACGTCCTGCGGCGGCACGTCCATGACCACCTCGCGCAGGCTCACACGGATCAGCTGGTCGATGCCCGGGATCACGAGACGCAACCCCGCGCCCTTCACCGAGCTGAAGCGGCCGAGCCGGAAGAGCACGCCGCGCTCCCACTCGGCCAGAACGCGCACCGAGGTGAAGAGCAGCGCGACCAGGACGAAGACGACGATCGCGATTGGCGTGAACCCCACTACGTTTCCCCTTCTTCGCCTGACTCGGCGCGCCGCACGCGCAGCTCCAGGTTGTTCACCGACAGGATGCGAACCTTCTCGCCGCGGCGCACGGGTGCGTCGGCCACGGCCTTCCAGAGCTCGCTCTTGACGAGCACGAGCCCGTTCGGCGCGAGATCGGTGTCGGCGACACCGATCTCGGTTGCCAGCCGCTCCGCTCCCGAGAACTGCGGTTGCGCTTGTGCGCGCGAGACCTGCCACGCCAGCACGCCGAAGACGGCCGCCAGCGAAACCACCGCCGGGAAGATCGCGTTCCAGAACGGCAGCGCGAGGTCTGAGAGCTCGGGCACCCGGAAGACGAGCCACGCCCCCCAGGCGAGCGACACGAGGCCGAGCGCAAAGAGCACGCCGAAGCTCGCGACGTAGATCTCGGCGATCAGCAGCGCGATCCCGCCGACGACCAGCATCAGCCCCAGCCAGTTGAACGGGATCACCTGCAGCGCCGTGGCCGCGAGCAGGAGCGCGACGGCGCCGAGCACGCCCGGCAGGACCAACCCCGGATTCTGCAGCTCGATGTAAAGCCCGAGCACCCCGAGCATGAAGAGCAGACCCACGATCTGGGGATCCGCGATCACCGCGAAGATGCGATTCAAGAAGTTCATCTCGATGCGCACGACGCGGGCGTTCTTCGTCGCAAGCGTGACTTCGCGGCTGGCGACCTTGACCGTGCGACCGTCGATCTTCTGCAAGAGATCGTCGAGATCGTTCGCGATCAGATCGACGACCTTGCGCTCGAGCGCCTCGGAGGCCTTGATCGCGACCGAGCGGCGCACCGCGTCGGCGGCCCATTCGACGTTGCGCTCGCGCTCCTGCGCGATCGCCTCGATGAACGCCGTCGTCATGTTCTCGACCTTCTCGGCCATGAAGTCGTCCGGGCGCGGCGCGTCCTTCTCGCCGCCTTCCGCCGGAGCCGGCGTGCGCGGATTCGACTCACCGAGCGAGACCGGATGCGCGGCGCCGATCGTCGAGCCGGGCGCCATCGCCGCGACGTGACCTGCGAGCGTGATGAAGGTGCCCGCCGATGCCGCCCAGGCGCCGCGCGGCGAGACGAAGACGACCACCGGGATCTCGGCGTTCAGGATCGCGGTCACGATGTCCTTGGTCGTCGAGACCAGTCCACCCGGCGTATCGAGCTCGATCACGAGCGCCACGGCGCCCTCCGCGGTCGCCTGTGCGAGGGAGCTCTCGACGTAGTCTCCGATCGCCGGGTTGATGCCGCCGTCGATGCGGATCACGTTCACGGTCTGCGCCGCCGCGACCCCGGAGCTCCCGACCGCGAGCAGGAGCGCGAGCGCCCGCCCGAGCGCGCGCGTCATCGTCTCCGGACCTCGAGCACGCGGTCCAGGATGCGCGCGGCGATCTCGGCCTTCTCGGCGAACGCGAGCTCGCGCACGTCCTCGGGTCTCGGGCCGACGATCAAGACCTCGTTGCGGTCGGCGTCGAAGCCGATGTCCTTGCGCGAGACGTCGTTCGCGACGATCAGGTCGCAGCCCTTGCGCGCGAGCTTGCCTCGCGCGTTCTCGAGCAGGTCGTTCGTCTCCGCCGCGAAGCCCACGACGGTGCGCGTGCCGCGCGCCTTCACGACCTCGGCGAGGATATCGGGGTTCTTCACCAGCGCGAGCGTGAGCGAGTCCTGCTTCTCGCGCTTGATCTTCAGCGCCTCGACGCGCGCGGGCGCGTAGTCGGCGACGGCCGCCGCCAGGATCGCGATCGTCGCGCGCGGCAGTGCGGCAAGCACCGCATCGCGCATCTCGAGCGCGGTCTCGACGTCGATCCGCTGCACACCCTGCGGTGTCGCAAGCCCGACCGGCCCGGCGACGAGCACGACCTCGGCGCCGCGGCGCGCGGCGACGTCCGCGATCGCGAAGCCCATCTTCCCGGAGGAGCGATTCGTGAGCACGCGCACCGGATCGATCGGCTCCGCCGTCGGTCCGGCGTTCACGAGCACGACCTCGCCGCGCAGCACTGGCTCGATCGTGCACTGCTCGATCGCCGCCACGATCGCGTCCAGCTCGACGAGCCGCCCCTCGCCGACCCAGCCGCAGGCCAGCGCGCCCGCTCCGGGTCCGACGATCCGCGCGCCGCGTTTGGCGAGCGTGTCGAGGTTCGCCTGGGTGGCCGGATGCTCGTACATGTTCACGTTCATCGCCGGCGCGACGACCAGCGGCGCGCGCGTCGCGAGTGCAATCGTCGTGAGCAGATCGTCGGCCACACCGTGGGCGAGCTTCGCGAGCGAGTTGGCCGTGGCGGGCACGACGGCGAAGACCTCCGCCCAATCGGCGAGCTCGATGTGTGAGATCTCCGACTCCGCCGTCGGCGAGAGCAGCTCGGAACGAACGGGTGAGCCGGAGAGGGTCTGCAGAGTGAGCGGCGAAACGAACTCGAGCGCATGCGCCGTCGCCACCACGCGCAGCTCGTGACCGCGCTGCCGCAGGAGCCGCACCAGCTCGCACGCCTTGTAGGCCGCGATCCCGCCGGTGATGCCCAGGCAGATCCGACTCACCGTGAACCCCCGCCCGCCGGAAATTCCCTTTGAATTCCAGGGATTTCGGTCCAACGTAGCTCGGAGTTCCGGAGCCTGTCAAACCCCGCGTAAAGCCTCGGGCCGGGATCCCGAAGCTATAGACGGGGAAGTCCTCCCCGCGGAGCGGTGCGGGATGGAGACGCAGAGCGCATTGATGGGCGCGGTTGCGGCGCTGATCCTGCTCGCCGCGTTCCTGTCGCTGCGGCGCGAGGCCGCGGCGCGACAGTTCGCGGCGCTGACGCTCGCCTACCTCGTCTGGTGTCTCGGCAGCGCCGCGACGGAGCTCGGCGCGCCCTGGGGTCCCGCGGTCGGGGACCTCGGCCTGACGGCGGCGGGGCCGCTCGCGCTCCTGGTCGCCGCGACGCTCGCCGGGCGAACGGCAGCGCTCTCGCGCTTCATGCCGCTGCTCGTCGCGCTGCCGCTGGTCTTCGCGGCCGCCATCATCGCGTCGCACAGGCCGCCGGCCGCGCTGCACGCGGCGGTCCACCTGTTCGCGTTGGCCGGCTGTGCCGCGGGCGCAATCACGCTCGCGCGCTTCGCGCCCAGCCCCGACGACAGCGAGTCCCCCGACGCGCGCCGCCTGCGCTACCTGGTCGTCGCGCACTCGATCGTGGTGGGCGCCGCGCTCCTCGACACCGTAATGTGGCAGCTCGACCTGCCGCGCGTCGGCGCACTGCTCACGCCGCTGCTCTACCTGTACGCGGGCTATCTGCACCTCTCGCAGGTGCGCGTCGCGGACCTTCGCCAGCTGCTGGGCAACACGCTGGCCCTCGGCGCGATGGCCGTGGGCGTCGCCGGCTTCTTCGCGGCGATTCGGATCTGGGTCGGCGAACGCGTCGATCTCTTCGTGTTCAACGCATTCGTCGCCTCGTTCGCGCTCCTGCTCTTCTTCGCGCCGATGCGCGACCGCATCCAGAGCGCGATCGAACGCCGCTTCGTGGCCGGTAAGCTCGCGCTCGAGAAGGGCCTGCGGCCGCTGCGCGAGCGCCTCAAACACATCCTGACGCTCGACGAGCTGCTCGAGGAGCTGCTCGGAGCGCTCGAGAAGGCGGACCTCTTTCGCGCCTCCTCGATCTTCCTGCGCGACGACGCGACGCTCGGCTTCCAGCTGGCGGGTAGCATCGGCCTGCCGACACGGACGCGCGTCAGCCTCCTCTCCGAGCCGGTCTGGGTGACGGCGCTCGAGGAGACCGCGGTGCTGCAGAGCGAAGAGCTCGAGCGCCTGCGCGACGACCCGAAGAGTGCAGCCGACCGGCCGCGGCTCGACGCGCTCTGCGAGACGCTGCGCGACCTCGACGCGGAGCTCGTCCTGCCGCTGCGCGCGAAGTCGCAGCTGGTCGGCTTCTGGACGCTCGCCGATGCGCGCTCCCAGGAGTCGTTCTCGAGCGACGAGGTTCGGCTCCTGCGCGCGGTCGCGGATCAGATCGCGACATCGATCGAGAACTCGAAGACGTTCGAGCGCCTGCGCGCGCGCGATCGCTTCGTCTCGCTCGGCGAGATGGCCGCCGGGCTGGCGCACGAGATCCGCAATCCGCTGGCGGCGATCCGTGGCGCGGTCGCGGTGCTGCAGCAGCCGAGCGACGCGAAAAGCGCGGATCTCTGGACGGTGATCATCGAGGAGATCGCGCGCTTGAACCGCGTGGTCGAGTCATTCCTCGACTATGCGCGCCCGGCCACGCGCCGCGCGACGATCCGCGACGTCGGCGCGTTCGTGAAGAGCTGCGTGGAGGCGGTCTCGCGTTCGAAGGGGCGCGCGGGCGTCACGCTGTCGCTCGAGATCGAGCCGGGTCTCCTGCCGCTGCACGCCGACGCCGATCAGCTGGAGCGGGTGGTGGTGAACGTGGTTCAGAACGCATACGAGGCGCTCGAGACCGACGGACTCGTCCGCGTGGCGGTGCGCCGTGCGCAGGGCGCCGCGCCCTACGACACGTGGCTCGAGATCGCCGTGGACGACGACGGTCCCGGCATGAGCGACACGACGCTCGAGCGTGCGTTCATCCCCTTCTACACCACCAAGGAACAGGGCACGGGCCTCGGGCTCGCGCTCTGCGAACGTCTGATCCGCGCGCAAGGCGGAACCATCCAGCTGCGCTCGCGGCCCGGCGAGGGCACGAGCGTGCTGATCCGCCTGCCCTACCCCGTGCCACCCGTCTCGGAGTCGGCGTGAAGCCGACGCGCACGGTGCTGATCGTCGAGGACGAGGCGAACATGCGCCGCGTGCTCTCGGCGCTGCTCGACCGCGACGGCTTTCGGACGCTGGAGGCGCCCGACGGTGGCGCCGCGCTCGCGCTTCTCGAAAGCGAGCCGGTGGACGCGGTCCTCACCGATCTTCGCATGCCCAAGATGAACGGGCTCGAGCTGCTCGAGGCGGTGCGGCGCAAGCACCCGGAGATCCCCGTGATCATGCTCACCGCGCACGGCACGGTGGGCAGCGCCGTCGAAGCGCTGAAGCAAGGCGCATTCGACTATCTGACCAAGCCCTTCGATCCCGACGAGATCCGCCAGGTGATGGAGAAGGCCGTGAGCACGCGCCGGCTCGCGGCGCGCGAGGCGCGCCTTCCTGCCGACGAGGATCCCGAGCCCCTGCTGTTCGGCCACAGCCAGGCGTTGGCCGAGGTGAAACACGTGATCGAGCGCGTCGCGCCCACGCCTGCGACCGTGCTCATCACGGGCGAGAGCGGAACCGGCAAGGAGATCGTCGCGCGCAGTCTGCACCGCGCGAGCCCGCGGAAGCAGGGACCCTTCATCAAGATCAACTGCGCCGCGATCCCGGACGGGCTGCTCGAGAGCGAGCTGTTCGGCTACGAGAAGGGCGCGTTCACGGGCGCCGTCGGACGCAAGCCGGGCCGCTTCGAGCTCGCGGATGGGGGCACGCTCTTTCTCGACGAGATCGGCGAGATGCCGCTCTCCGCGCAGCCCAAGCTGCTGCGCGCGATTCAGGAAGGCCGCTTCTACCGCGTCGGTGGCACCGAGACGATGCACGTCGACGTGCGCCTCGTGGCCGCCACCAATCGCGAGCTTCGCGAAGAAGTCCGCGCCGGCCGCTTTCGTGAGGATCTCTTCTACCGGCTGCACGTCGTGCCGATCCATCTACCGCCGCTGCGCGAGCGCCCCGAGGACATCCCGACGCTCGCGCGGCTCTTCGTCGAGCGTTTCGCGGCGAAGCTCCACCGGCCCGTGACCGGCGTCGATCCGCTTGCAATGGATCTGCTGCGCGCGCACTCCTGGCCCGGGAACATCCGCGAGCTCGAGAACGCGATCGAGCGCGCGACGCTCCTCTGTGACGGCGCCACTCTGCTCGCGCGCGATCTTCCGCCCGAGCTGCAGGCGCCGACTCCGCGCACCTCCGCGACGACCGAGCCGACGCCGCTGCGCGAGCGCATCCGCGCCGCCACCCAGCGCATCGAGCGCGACGCGATCCTCGAGGCGCTGCGCATGACCGAGGGCAACGTCACGCGCGCCGCGCGCAGCCTCGGCCTGTCCCGCCGCGGGCTCCAGCTGAAGATGAAAGAGCTCGAGATCGACAGGGAGCCTTAGTGAGGCCCGGCGCGCGGGCGGCCGCGCGCCAGCCACACTTCGCTCGCCTGCGGCTCGCTGCGCGCTTCGCTTGCAAGAGGCGATTACGCGCGTCGGTGCCCGGGGCGCCTTGGGGTCTTGGTCGGACTCAGCGCTTCGGGCCGAGCTTCTCTTTCAGCTTCTTCGCCACCGAGAGGGGCACGAACTCGGAGACGTCGGCGCCGAAGCGGACGAGCTCGCGCATGCGCGAGGCGCTGACGTAGAACCAGCGCTCGCTCGTCATCAGGAAGACGGTCTCGAGCTGCGGGAACATGTGGTGGTTCATCAGCGCCATCTCGAACTCGTATTCGAAGTCGGCGAGCGCGCGCAGCCCGCGAATCACGATGTGCGCGCCGATCCCGCGCACGTAATCGACCAGCAGGCCCGAGATCACGTCGATGCGCACGTTCGGGACGCCGCTCGTGGCCTCGCGGACGAGCGCGATGCGCTCCTCCAGGCTGAACGTTCCGCCGCTCTTGTCGATGTTCACGGCCACGGCGACCACGACCTCGTCGAAGAGCCGCGCGGCGCGATCGATCAGGTCCAGGTGTCCGTTCGTGATCGGATCGAAGCTCGCCGGGTAGACCGCAACTCGTTTCTCTGTCATGCGAACGCCTCACTCGTAGCGACGGGATCGGCCGCGCATTCCCACCAGTCGAACGCCGTCTCGCCGTAGCGTTTGCTTCCGCGCAGCCGCAGCTTGGACGGCGGCTCGCCGGCCGCGTCACGAGCCGAGCGCTCGATCACGACGACGCCGTCGGGCGCGAGCATGCAGGCGAGCGCCTCGTCTCCGAGCAGACGCGCGCGCGCGAGGCCGTCGTACGGTGGATCTGCGAGGACCAGGCCGAAGACACCGAGCTTCGCGGCCAGTGGACGAAGGCCGCGCGAGAGATCCGCCCCGACGACGCGCGCGCGCGCCTGCAGCCCGAGCTCGTCGAGATTGCGCTGCAAGACGCGCCGCGCGGCAGGCGCGCGCTCGACGAAGACCGCCTCGCTCGCTCCCCGCGAGAGCGCTTCGATGCCGAGCGCTCCGGTGCCGGCGAAGAGATCGAGCACGCGCGCGCCGTCGACACACGAACCGAGCCAGTCGAACAGGCCCGCACGGGCGCGATCCGACGTCGGGCGCGTCTCTCGACCCGCGACCGTGTGCAGGCGCCGGCTCCGCAGCTCCCCGGCAACGACGCGCATCGACACTCGCCCCCGTATCGCGACTCGACCGTCGGGGACCGTATCAGCCTGCGCACGCGCCGGTCAAGGCGGCGAGCGGGCCTACACCGATTCGAGGCTGGCGCATGCGCCGGCAAGAGTGGCGCAACCGTCTTGAACCGTCGCGAAGCTTCGCTAGCATGCCCCGCGCGTCATGACATGGCACGGTGTAACGAGTGTTCCCCGTGCCAACGATCGAGTCGGACCCGGCGAAGACGACCGGCAGCACGGATCGACGGAAATCACTCGAGCAAAGCGAAGCGAAAGGAGCCAGGGATGGCAGGACGGACGGCCAAGAAGGGTGCGAAGTCGCAGAACGCCGGGGTTCCGAAAGCGGTACTCGAGAAGCAGAAGAAGCTGATCCCGATCCGCCTGGCGCAGGTTCGCGGCGATCGCTCGCAGCGCTCCTTCGCGCGTGAGCTCGGGGTGTTCCAGCAGAACGTGAATCGCTACGAGAGCGGCACGACCCCCCACGCAGACTTCTTGATCACGCTTGCCGTCCGCGAGGGCATCTCGCTCGACTGGCTGCTGATGGGAAAGGGCCGGGCGAAGAAGTGATCGCCCCGCTCCGCCACGGGCGGAGCACCGGGCCGACCCT
>Ga0184615_10000492_pt1 | contig 21863 bp, 28 predicted proteins | sample PLM4_65_coex_FD_133134 | JGI IMG/M metagenome (GOLD analysis project Ga0184615, IMG submission 133134) | Groundwater sediment microbial communities from an aquifer in East River, Colorado, USA - PLM4_65_coex | ecosystem: Environmental > Terrestrial > Soil > Riparian zone | place: USA: East...
ACCCCGTCGCTTATTTCTCACCAGCGAAGTACTTTCCGCCGGATCGGCCCACACGTTCCCAGCGTGTACGCCACGAAAAGCAACCAACTCAAGATGAGATACATCTCCAGTCCGGGTCTACCAAAGGGTGCGAGACAGATGAGTAGCGGGATAGACGCACCGAACAGACATCCTCCGAAGACCGTTAGGAACGCACGTGGATGCCAAGGCTTGTCGAGTGTTGCCCCCAGGATAAGGGGAACGAACAGCAATCCCAGCGGGAAAACAAAACCGATGCCCGTCGTAGCTCCTGCGATCGCAGCAGCCACCCAAGTATTGACTTTCATCTCTCCTCCTCAAAAAACTAATCCTTCCTTCAGCTCACCACGGGATGTGATGAGCTAGAGAACGGAGGCTCGTGTGGTGAGCCGGACCCTCGCTTTCACGAGCTTTGCCTTCAAGGATCTGTTTCTTTGAACGGCTTCAGGGAAACATTTAGAAAGCCGCCGAAAGAAACTATGGAAATCACGAGAAGCCCCAAACCGATCTGTCCTCGTTGTTGCTCCTCCGGAGTGACGTAGTCATCGCAGATGTTGGCCGCCTCGCGATCCTTCGGATAGCAGCTACTGTTATCGGAGATTGCCAGCCTGGAGATACCGAGAAAAACCGTAAGAACGAACCACACGGTCAGGGCAAAGGTACGCAGTTTCATCTTCATTTTCATTTACCTCACTATCCATATATTATACGCCTTTTCGAGTGTTTTGTCAAACAAGTAAAGTAGCTGTTTTGGGGCCTTAGAATCGCCGTATTTAATCAAGTTCAAGGCACAATCGAGCACCGAGAAGAGACGTATTGAGAATACGTCGAATCGAGAAGCGGAAATTGTAACGATGAAATTGGTCAAACCCCTGCGGTCATAAAAACGACAAAGCCCCTACTTTCGGGGCTTCGTTTTATGATACAGCGATTCAAAACTACTTATTCATCTTCCGGCGTATAAATGCCGGTATATCAAAGTCTTTTTCTTCTTCAAGGCCTGGGTCCACGATTTCTTTAACTTCTTTTGTCGGTTCGGGTTTAAAGTCGGGCTTAGTCGCATTATCAAACAGACTTAATCCTCCGCCGTTGTATTTGGAGGCGGCACCGGTAGCAGTCGCCGGGTAAGCATTGGCAAAACCAGTCGCCACGACAGTAATTTTAATTTCGCCTTTTTTGAGTTTATCATCGAGAACGGCTCCGAAAATAACTTTGGCATCGGGATCAATGTGCGCCGTGATAATGCGGGCCGCTTCGCTGATTTCGGCCATCGCCATATCGGGACCGCCGGAAACATTAAAAAGTACGCCCCGGGCACCATCAATCGAAAGTTCGAGTAGCGGTGAATTGATTGCCATGCGAGCAGCCTCAACGGCTCGGTCTTCCCCCATTGCCCGGCCAATACCCATTAGTGCTGATCCAGAATTAGACATCACCGCTTTCACATCGGCAAAATCAGTATTAACGATACCGGGAATAGTAATCAAATCGGAAATTCCTTGGACGCCTTGACGTAAGATGTCATCCACGATAGCAAATGAATCGAGTAAGGGTGTCTTCCGATCAATAACAGACAAGAGCCGATCATTGGGAATCGTAATTAGGGCATCCACTTTATCACGCAAGATTTGAAGTCCCTCTTCAGCAATCCGAGAACGCTGAGCGCCTTCAAAGCTAAATGGCTTCGTCACCACAGCCACCGTTAGCGCGCCAGACTCGCGAGCCATGTCAGCAATTACTGGTGCCGCGCCAGTACCAGTGCCGCCACCGAGACCACAGGCGATAAAAACCATGTCGGCGCCCTTGATTGCCGTTAAAATATCCTCTCGGGTTTGTTCAGCTGCTTCCCGGCCAATTGATGGATTCATACCGGCACCCAGTCCTCGAGTCAGACTTTTACCGATATGGATTTTTACCGGTGCATTTGAGTTATGGAGAGCTTGAGCATCGGTGTTAATGCCGATAAATTCAACGCCGTGAATTCGAGCCTCAATCATTCGCTCCAAAGCATTTAAGCCGGATCCGCCAACACCAATTACCTTGATGCGGGCGAAGGTTTCAAATTGAGGTTTGACTTGGGGCATGAGGATAGTGTTTAGTGACTAGTTTCAAGTTGCTAGTTTTTCAGGCTAGAAACTACAAACTAATCACTAAAAACTATGCGAGTTACCTGCGTATTAACACAAAAAAATCAAGGGTGCAAGCAAGGGGTAGATTGCTGTGGATAACCCTGTAGATAAGTCAGGGTAGACCCCTCGATGTTTAGGGTAAAAAGTTTTTAAGCCAGCTTAATGTCCTGCGGAAAAAGTCATTTTGGTCACCGAGGAGTGGTCGAGATTTGATACCCGCTAGCTCTTGTTCCATTCCCCAGAGCACTAGACCGATGGTTACGGCGTATGAAGGATCATTGATGATATCGGGTGTGCCGATGACATTTGCCGGCTTAGCTACTCTGACGGGTAGGCGCAAGTAGTCTTTCACTAATTTCGCAAATCCGGGTAAATTTGCGCCGCCGCCGCTGATGACCACGCCCGCGGGCAGCATGCCGGTTTTGGCAACTTTACTTAATTCTGCGTGCACCATATCCAGAAGTTCCTGTGCCCGAGCATCGATAACTTTAATGATCTGCCGACGGGACGCAACATTGCCTTCTTCGCTCAAGGCATCGGATAAGTCAATATTATCTCGCCGGCGGCCGTCCTCGCCTTCCGATGTCGCGCCGTGTTCAATCTTTATTTTTTCCGCGATATCCAGCGAGGTGCGCAGGGCAATAGCCAAGTCATTGGTAATATGCCGGGAGCCAATCGGGAAAATTGCGCTGTGGATCAAATCATTCTCTTCGAAAATTGTCAGGCTCGACGTGCCACCGCCGAAATCTAAGTTCATCACGCCATACTCACGTTGGCTTTTATCCAGGGCTGAAAGTGATGCCGCTAGCGGCGCATAGACTAGCCCCGCAACTTCTATTTTATTTTCGTTAACGCAGCGGGCAATATTTCGAAGGTAAGGCGACAACCCATCAATTATAAAAACATCGGCCTCCAGGCGCACACCCTTCATTCCCAATGGATTTTTGACGTATTCGGTGCCGTCAACAATAAACGTGCGGGGCAGTACATGAACAATTTCTCGGTTTGCCGGCAAACTCACTACCGAGGCAGCTTGCATCACCCGCTCAATGTCACTTTGAGAAATCTCATTATCAGCGCGAGAGACAGCAATCACGCCCCGAGAAACTTGAGTTTTGATATGAAGACCATTTACCGATAAGTATGCCCGTTTCACGGGTACGCCCGCCATCGCTTGCGCTTGCTGAATCGCTGCGCGAATGTCTTCAACGGTTTCTTCCATATCTACCACCATCCCTCGGCGGAGTCCGTTGGAAGCAGAGATACCGGCGCCGATTATTTCTGGTTTTAAAGTTTCACGATGAATTTTCGCGACAACAACTTTAATTTGAGAGTTGCCAATGTCGATTCCGGAAATAATATGTTCACGCATAATCAGGGTTTAAGAATTATTTTTTCCAAACGCACCATCTCCGCTGCTTCTGGCCGGGAGCGTTCATGGTCATAACCTATAAGGTGAAGCAGGCCGTGTACGGCCAGCCACGCCATTTTTTCCTGCATATCTACCCTCTCCTCTCGAGCTTTTGCAGCAGCATACGCCGGACAAATAAAAATATCGCCGAGAGTTCTTACAGTATAGCCTTTCAGGGGCGTTTCGCCTAGAGGAAATGAGATAACATCGGTCGGCGAATCTTTGCCTCGATATTGCTGATTTAGGGCCCGCATTTTTTGAAGACCGACAAGCGAGATGCTTATTTCAACCGTGGGTGCGTTGAGCGAAACGGCTTCCAGAGTCCGCTTGATTAAGGGCAAAAAAAATGACGGCCCGTAGTTGGTCGTCCGTGTCAGATTTCGGAATGCTAAATCAATCATTAAGATGATGTCCGTTCAAGTTCTTCTTTGACAATCCGACTCACAATTTGACCATCCGCCCGGCCTTTTACTTTTGGCATGACCGCGCCGATTACTTTGCCCATGTCCCTGGGTCCTTGCGGGTGTACCTGGGCAATCGCTTCGCGTACCTGGGAACGGATTACATCTTCCGAAAGCTGTTCGGGCATGTAATTCATTAATAAATCAAGTTCTGATTGTTCGTTTTCGGCGAGTTCGGGCCGACTGGCCTTCGAATACGTTTCAATAGATTCTTTTCGCTTTTTGATTTCCGAACTGATGACTTCCAACGCCTCATCATCAGTCAGTTGGCTGGCAGCATCGAGATCGCCCGCCTGGCCCGCCCTACTAAGCTTAGTGCGCTTATCAAGCTCTCGGTTTTTTAGGGCCGAAAGCAGCGAGCTCAAAACAACTCGTTTTTTGCTATCGCCCGCTTTCAAAGCCTCTTTAACGTCAACCTGAATCTTTTCTTTAAGCATTTATAGTCCTAGTTCTTGTTTTAATTTCCGTTTTTCTTCTTCGAAAGTTTCTTCATCATACTTGCCAAGTTTCTCTAGGCGCTTGCGGAGCTCCCGCAGGTGCAAACCCATGATTGCGGATTGTTTTTCTTTGCGTTCATTTTGTTTTTTGTTGCGAAATTGCGATCGCTTTGCTTTCACTAAAACGCCGCTTTGCTGAACAAAGCGACTGAAACGGCGGAGCAAACTACCGGTGCTTTCATTTGGTTTTCGTTTGACTTCTACCATATAAGACCTCCTTTCAAAACCCAGTTTCTAGGTTCTAGTTTCTAGTTGCTAAATGAATTAGAACTAAAAACTAGAAACTGAAAACTATTGAACTATCTTGGGCCCTAAATGCTTTCCGCCCAAAATATGGATGTGCAGGTGAGGTACGAGTTTACCACCATGTTCGCCTTCATTCAAGACGAGACGGTAACCACGGCCCAGCCCTTGCTCCTTCGCAATTTTTTCCGCAATCAATAACGCTCGGCCAAGCAATCCCGCGTCTTTTAATTCAAACTCCGCCAAACTGTCGAAGTGCTGTTTGGGAATCACTAACAGGTGCACTGGCGCAGCGGGTTTAATATCCCTAATCACTAGAAAATCATCATCTTCGAATACCGAGTCTGCCTTCAGCTCACCTTTGATTATTTTACAAAATATGTCATCAATCATGCGAATGTTCTCAGTGAGGAGTTGCACTAGCAGACGAACTGCTAGAACATTCCGCACCGAGCACATAATTTTAGTCAGTTAAAATTATGTGCTCGGTAAAGAATTTATTCCTGTGCTCGTTTCATTTCATTCACCTGCGCCCAGGTAAATATCTTTACTTAGTTGTTTTTAATCGTTTTTTAAGTTCGTCGACGATTTTTTCCAACGGAATATTTTCCTGAATACCACTATCCATCTCCCTAAGTATGACGGTTCCATCGAGAGCTTCTTTCTGGCCGAAAATTAGCGCGTATTTTACGCCCAGACGATTGGCAATTCTAAGCTGGGCTTTAATGCTATCTCGGCCCAGTGATGATTTAATGGCAATGCCCGCACGGCGAATTTCTTCAAAAATTAATAAGCTTTTTCGTTTCGCCATTTCGCCAAGTTGTGACAAAAACACTTTCGGCCTTACACCAATTTCGGGTACGTTGATATTTTGTTCTTTAAGCGCTAGAATCACCCGCTCCATGCCCATTGACCAACCGGCAGCAGGAGTTTTGTGTCCGCCCAATAGATCAAGGAGTCGGTCGTAACGACCGCCGCCAATAATCGTAGATTGAGAGCCCGCATTATATTCAGGCACGAATTCAAATACCGTTCGGGTGTAATAGTCCAAACCGCGGACTAAGTGTGGGTTTAGGATATAGGGAATTTTTGCTTCGTCGAGGAATTCTAAAACATTTTTGAAATGATTTTTGCATTCTTCATCAAGATAGTCCATCATCTGCGGCGCATCTTTGATCATCTCACGGCAGGTTTCCTCTTTGCAATCCAAAACCCGAAGAATATTTTTTTTGATTCGCGCTTTACAGTTAGCACAGAGTTTCTTTGCCCGTGATTTATAATAATCTTTCAAGGCACGGATATAAGCCGGGCGGCAATTTTGATCACCGATACTATTGATATGGACATTGAAATTGCCAAGACCAAGTGAAATCAAAATTTTATATGCCAAGAAAAGAAGCTCGGCATCAACGGCTTCTGATGCATCGCCGTAAGTTTCGACATTAAGTTGATAAAACTGCCGATATCGCCCCTGCTGCGGCTGATCATGCCGAAATACCGGTCCAAATGAATACAATTTTACGGGGTGGGGCCGGACTTGCATACCGTTCTCGATATACGATCGAGCAACTCCAGGAGTATATTCGGGTCGGAGTGCTAAACGGTCTCCGCCTTTAGTTTCAAGAGTGTATACTTCTTTTTCAACAATATCCGTTCCTTCGCCAGTTCCTTTATTATATAGTTCGGCAAATTCAAGAATTGGCGTTTCCAGTCGCTCGAAACCGTAATCTTCCAAGAGAGTTTCAGCTTTCTTTAATGTATAGCGCCAATATTTTTGTTCTTCGGGGAGAATATCATGCATCCCGCGAGGCGCCTGAAATGATTTTGCTTTTTTAGCTTTCATGGCAGTTAATCTTTTAACTCCGGGTAGGTTGTTCGCGAGATTTTACTGGCAGCGTTGAATGGCCAAAGTCTAATCCAGGCCCGGCCGGCAATGAATGAACGGTTGAGCGCATCCCATGTCCGCGAGTCTGAACTCTGGAGGCGATTATCGCCTAACACAAAATATTCGTTATCATCCAGCTTCCAGACTTTATTGCCTTCGGTGCGCTGAGAACTAGTAAGATATGGTTCTTTGAGAATAATTCCTCCCGGATGGCTATCGTTATATATGGTAACCGTATTGTTAGCAACTTTGACCGACTCGCCCGGCAAGCCGATGACCCGTTTAATAAAGTAATCGCTGGGGTTTCTTGGATAGCGAAAGATAATCACATCGCCTCTTTGTGGTTTGTCGAACCGGTAGCCAAGCTTATCCACGAGAATATAATCTTTGTCTTGGAAGTTTGGCACCATTGAGCTCCCTTTAACAAAAAAAGGCTGGATCAGATAATACCGGATAGGGACGATAATAGCTAATGAGATGACAACAATCTTCGTGGTTTCCCAGAGAAATGAGAGCAGTTCATCGCTAAAACGGACAGGTGTATCTTCGTGCATAGTAGAATTTAACTTTCACAGTATACCATCGTTTTAACTTTTTTCAAACCCGCCTAAGTTTTGAAAAAAATCAAAATCTCGGCGGATGAATTTGCCGGCCGCTCCCAAAAAGGTATACTGTCAAAACAATGGCTACAAAGCTTCTCATCGGCCTCGGAAATCCCGATCCGCAATATCAGCAGACCCGGCATAACATCGGATTTATGTTTTTAGACAGTATTGCTCGTGATCAGGATATTGAGTTTAAATTAGATAAAAATACAAATGCTTGGCTAGCCAAAGGCAAACTAATTATAGGCGGCAAATCAACATCCGTTGTATTGGCCAGGCCGGAGTCTTATGTAAACACAACTGGACCAATAGTTGCTAAATTAAAAACTATTCTCAAATTAAAACCGAAAGACATTATTTTAATTCAAGATGACCTAGATATACCGCTCGGCAATGTAAAAATTTCTTTTGAAAAAAATTCGGGCGGTCACCGCGGCGTAGAATCAGTCATGACAGCATTGAAAACAAAAAAATTCTTCCGCCTGCGGTTAGGCATTGCCAACCCCGCATTGAAACGAGCATACGATCAATCCGAAAAAGCCAAAAATGAATTAATAAAGAAATTCGTTTTGGCAAGATTCGCACCCGCCGAACTGCTTATTGTTAAAAAAATATTTAATAAAGCCGTGGAACTCCTCGCCTCAACTGGCACACAACTCGTTCAATAATCTCAAATCAAAAAGATCCCGACTCGGGATCTTTTTGATTTGAGAAAACTATTCCTCCATTCGGCGTTTTAGATGCCCGATAAACTCTTTCGCGTGTTCCACGCCACCCAAGCCGAACGACAGACCGAGCGCCAGTGAGAACGCTGCGATCAAACCCATAATCACAATTCGGATGACATCGTCGGCTACACGTAGCTGAACCAGGGCGATGAGCATCGAGAAAATAAACACAGCCCACTTTGTGAGTGAACCGAGAAAACTAGCCGACGCCAGGCCCGCGGCTCGTACAGAAGCCCGAACCGTACTTTCCAAAAACTTTGCTACCAATATCCCAATCAGCAGGATAACTGCCGCCACAATAACGTTAGGAATGTACAGAACGACAGTTCGCAGGAACTCGCTTACTTGCTGGAGGCCGAGAATATTTGCCGCTGCCATCAAGAAGACGACAATGAAAAACCATTTTACAACCTCGTAGAAGAACATGGCACTAGACAGGCGAAATCCGCTGCGCTCCCATGCTTCCTTGAAACCAACTTTGCTCAGCGCGTTATCAATGTGCAAAACACGTACGAGATGGTATGCCAACTTACCCAAAAGAGTCGCAATCAACCACCCAACTAGAAAAATGATGAGTGCTGCGATGATTCGAGGCGCAAACCCGGCGACGCCAGCCCATAACGTGACGAGCGACGTGCGTACGATATCTGGCGCTGATACTATTTCAAACATAGTGCACCCCCTTTCGCCATTTAGTAGTCACCTAATTATTTTAACATACCTATTAAGAATGCAAATGCGCGCTGGTCGGGTATCATAACCTCCTGCCGGACAATCCTAATAATCATGGCCGTCGCCACAATCAAGCCGGCAATGAACATGGCAATAGCCACATAGCGCCAGATCCGAGGGCGTTTTTTATTTACTAACAAGAATTCCTTGGCAATATCACCCACAGTACTATTGATTTCTTGTTCCGATTTCGTCTGCGCGAAATCCCTGAATGGATCTCGATAAGAAGTAACCTGGCCTACGATCTTTTGGAAATATTTCTCATTAAAGAACCGGATAATATCATACCGGCTTAAGACTCCCATTAAATATCCCTGCCCATCAACAACTACCAATGGGTTCACCCGGTGGTGCTCGGAGAAAAGCTTTGCCGCTTCATCTATATTCGTATCCGGCGAAACCGTCAGCGGTTGCGCATTCATGATTTGTTTGGCTTTGATTTCACGAATCTTGCGAAAGTGTTCGTCGAGGTCTTTGCGATCAGCTTTATTGACCGCGATCTGACCCATAATACCGATAATCGTCGGCAAATGCATGCCCGAACTTTGAACGATCATATCATAGGCCGTAATGATCCCCAGGAGTTTCCTGTCCTGGCCGATGACGGGCAGGCCATCATAATCATATTGTTCAAACAGCTTAGCAATTATTTCCAAACTGTCCTCAACATTAATGCTAAGGACATCTCTGGTCATGATATCTTTGACTTGAGCAAACTCGGACATGAAACTATTGTATCAAAAAGGCCGCTCGATGTCTTCCAGTTTCAGACCGAACGTTCTCGCCTCCAGCGAGCGAGCCGTTCGTAGTCACTCGGCTCGATACTCTCCGAGACCAAGCTATCGAGCCTGCGCTACTTCTTCGCCTGGAAAACATCTCGCTTTTTAAATTAAGGGGTCAGAGATCGTAATTTATACCCGCGGCACGTCGAGTTCTTTCGTTTCGTCGGCTTTACCGATCTCGACTACTGTTTTAACACGATCCACCATGAGTTCGAGGCGTTTCTCTGTATCTTCATAAGCGCTGTGAGCGTTGGAAATATGTTTGCCCAGGACACGGAATTCATCGGCAAGTTTTGAACCATCACCGACGATCCGATCAAGGCGTTTCATAATTTCTTTGGTCTGTTTTGAGATTTCGACATCCCGGAACCAATGATACAGCGCCGAGGTAGAGAGGAAAAAAGTATTCGGTGAGACTAAAAGCACTTTTTTTGATCGAGCGTACGCCGGAATGTCGACATCTTTAATATTATTAATCACTTCGTAGTAAACCGTCTCGGCGGGAATATACATCATTGCCAGATCCGTCGTCCCTTCCGACGGCCGGATATATTTGGATGCAATTTCATCGATTTTCTTTTTTACGTCGGAAAAAAATTGCTTTTGATATACATTGCGATTAAGGTCAGTATCGGCATTTACCATTTTCTCAAAGTTTTCCCAGTTGAATTTTGAGTCGATCGGCAAGATTAGTCCGTTAGGCAGATGGATAATCGCATCCACCGCCTCCCCCGACTTGAAATAATACTGCATTTGGTAAATATCATGAGAAAAATATTGTCCCAGGGCGGCTTCGAGCGATGCTTCACCCCAAATGCCTCGTAATTTGGGCGATTTAAAAATATCCTGGAACGAAGAAACACTTTTCACTGATTCCTGTACTTGTTTTACGGTTTCTTGCAACTGGGTCATGCCCTGGGTAAAGTGCTGGACCTGTTGGTGGACCGAGAGCGTTGACCGTTCAGCAGACTGCCGAGACGACTCCAGCTGCGTATTTATTAGCTGAGCAAAGGAATCGAGTCGTTGATGGAGCGCCAGATATTCAGTCGGCGCTTCGGGTTTCTTGCGAGATTTAAAAGTTAGGTAAATATTAACTCCTAATAGGGCTATCGCCACTAAAGAGATAATCATTGCCCAAATATTCATGGCTGAACTATAGCAAGGTCGTGTGTCGTAAACAAGGCTCCGCCCGTCAGCGACGGGCGGCAATGGACCTGGGGAATGGGGCGACTTTTTCAACGGTCAGTCTGGAACTAACGAGTTGTGCCGCAGGAACGAGAGAGCGAACTTTACGAGCAAGCGCTCGGTTGTCACGGGCGTTGCACTGAAGAAACATTTCAAGCACTTGGATGCGCCTGTTTTGCAGGATCTGGTAGACAACTAGAGCAAGTATCACCACGCTCAGGATAAAGACAATCATCCAGAGATGTAACATGGCATCAGCCCAGTTGAGTAAATAGACCTGCAGCGTCGAAATCTTGTTATTGAGATCGACGATGAGGTCACCATAATCAGAACTTCTCATCGATCACCTCCTACTCTCTAAAGTATACGAAAGTGCCCCTGGACTTCCCAGGGGCACTTTTCCACTCCGAATAAGTTAAATTATTGCCAGAGCGCGAGGATAACTGCCGAAATCATAATGCTTACGAGTTGATAGCCCGATTGAATAACAAATAACTTCCTTGGTATGCCCTTCCATAAAATATCGCCCAACATGATTGTGGCTACAAATCCAAGCCATGTCCAGAAAGCTAACTGTAATGCACGACCAACCGTTGTCGCATCGAAGTATTGCACAAAGTGCGCCAATACGTATGACATCACGAATGACCCAATAAAAGCCGCCAGGTAGAGTTTACTCATTCCATCCTTTTTTGAGCCGTCGATTTGGGATTGGCCGATACCGCTTAGACGCATCCATTCCTTTCCAAACAATGGACCGTACCACATTGAACCCAGCGCCATTTGCGCCAGTGCTGCTACGAGAACCGCCCAATAATTAATTATGACGCTATCCATCCTTACACAATAGCAAACTAGCATTAACGCGCAATGTCCCGATATTTTTGAACTCCCGGTTTGGCCGAAAAATCAGTTCGATAAAGGCCGTAGTTCTGTTCGTCCACCGCTTTCTGTAAATCAGCGGTGCAATCAGCTAGAGTTTGCCAAAAAACCGCACCTACGAAATCGAGTGACCCGGCAATACGATATGTCTCTTCTATATATTGGGCTTGAGTTTTTTCGCTGACACCGCCGGTGCTGGTTGGCCAGCCAATCTCGGTCACCCAAATCTCTTTCTGGCCGTCGTCTCGATTGCCCATAAACTGCTTGAGCTTCGTAAGTTCAAATTCTAAGTATTGTGATGGAGCTTGGGCGGGATTATACGGATGTACCGCCATAATGTCGAAATAGTTTTTTGCTCCCAGGGTATAAATCTTCTCCATATACTCTTGGTCGTTTAATGACAGTCCGCCAAAGACCACCATAGCCTTCGGGTTGGCCCGCTTTACGGCTCCATAGGCTTCTTTGAGCAAGGCGACGTACTGATCCGCCCGCGGATTATTTCTCCAAAAGACAGGGTTGTTTGGTTCATTCCAGATTTGCCAATATTTCACATCCGGGTAACGCTTGACAGTCACGTAAACAAAAGTGCCAAAATCGGAAGGATTTAAGGGCGGGTAAGCCCGGTATTTGTCATAACTTTCCTGGGTCGTATCCGGAAGTCCGCAGTGAGAAGAGAACTTTGTTGGAAGTTTATAATTGGTGCCCGATGCCCAAGAAGGGCTGTATTGAAGGATGCCTAAAATATCAAGCTTATTCCTCCGAGCAATCGCAACCATGGCATCAGTATTAGAAAAATCAAAAATGCCCCTTTGTTTTTCGATAACATCCCAGGAGAATGCATCCAACCGCACAATATCGGCATCGAGTCTTGAAATCTTACTTAGTCGATGCGCATTGAGTTCAGAAGAATTAACCCCAAATAGAAGTGCCTGCAACCGGCTGAATATAGCCGGTCTTAAAATTAGAACAAGCACCACGAAAACCACGCCGATGATAATGGCATGTTCCTTTTTATTATCAGAGTTATCTCGAGACTTCACCTCTTCATTATGACAGTTTTCAGTGGACCCTACCAGATTCGAACTGGTGACCTCTTACCTGCCAGCAGGCTCATTGTCCCGATGGCTTAGGTGGACCCTACCAGATTCGAACTGGTGACCTCCTCATTGCAAATGAGGCGCTCTACCAGCTGAGCTAAGGGCCCACCTAAGCCATCGAGGATCTTCGATAACTCTTTCTGTTGTGAAAAATCGGAACACAATGAGGCGCTTTGTCCAAAGCCGACGATATTCTGTCGGCTCCCCGACTGAAACGTCGGGGCTGAGCTAAGGGCCCAAAATTATTGTGGGTGCGGTAGGAATCGGACCTACGACCTCGTTCTTATCAGGAACGCGTTCTACCACTGAACTACGCACCCAGATCACAATTTCTTTACAAAACCATCTGCGATTATCTTGTCAATAAAATCACGTCTTTTAAAATTTTTTAACTTATTTTCTATCCTTCGGGCATTTTCTATGGAATCAAATTCTTGACTAAAGACTAAATTAATTCCTTTCATCTTTCTAGTCGTCGCCGTTTCCCCCCGCCGGTGTTGATGTAATCTCCGATCAAGATTCGCCGTACTCCCTATATAAATCTTTTCATTATTATCTTTGAGAATACATAGGAAACCTTTCATAAGTAAACCTGAATCCCGACGCTCTGGTCGGGAGGCCGACAGAATCGTCGGCCCTACGCACCCAGATTGCGATAAAAGTCAAAGAAAACTATACCAGAAAACGGCTCGCTGAGCAAACAAGAAAGAATGATTGGGCTTGCTAAAATTCGAGGAATATTGTATACTGGTGTACAAATCAAATGCCTGATCTAAAGAAACTCCAACAGGTAAATATTGCTCTTAAGAAGAAATTTAAAGATAAAAATCTAGTATTTGGCTATGGCGCTAGCGATGCTAGGATCCTCTTCGTCGGTGAGGCGCCTGGCGCAGCCGAGGAACGGGAAGGCAGACCAATGGCCGGCAATCCCGCTAAGCTACTCAACCAACTCCTGCGTTCGGTAGGGATCGACAAAAAGAAAATCTATCTGACAAACGTGTTGAAATACACGGCCCTAAAGACTCCCACGCCGAAAGAAATTAAATCCCACGTCCCCTTTTTGAAAGAAGAGATTAAAACGGTTGGTCCCCAAATCGTCGTCACGTTGGGTAATATGGCATTAAACGGCGTTGGCCTTCGACAGCCTCTTGATAATATCCATGGTCGCGTCATCAATTTTGGTCACTACGAACTCTTAGCGACTTTCCACCCAGTCTCAGCGCTTAGAGATCCGGAAGTTAGATCACTTCTAGAAACTGACTTCATAAAACTAAAGGAACTCCTGAAAACCAAACAGGTAGCCTAACAAAAAACTCCCGGAAGGGAGTTTTTTGTTGCCTCATATAACGAAGTGAAATATTTATCTTTTTCGTGAGATAACTTTCTTTGCCGCATCTATTATTGAAGACGTCCCCAAGCCAAACGCTTCGATCAATTGACTGGGCTCACCCGATTCACCAAAACGGTCTTGGATGCCGATAAATTCTTGCGGCACCGGATACTTTCGTCCCAGTACTTCTGCTACTGCCGAGCCAAGCCCGCCATGCACTTGGTGTTCTTCCACAGTCACGATTGCCCCTGTTTCTTGGGCAACGCGGACGATTGTTTCCTCGTCGATGGGTTTGATGGTGTGGCAATTTACAACCGTGCATTCTATTCCTTCTTTCGATAGTTGCTCCGCAGCTAGCAATGCATTGTGTAACAGCATGCCACAGCCAATGATTGCTAAATCCTTGCCTTCTCTAAATACTTCTGCTCTACCGATCATAAATGGCGTGTCTGCCGTCGTGAACACGGGTGATTTTTCCCGGCCGACGCGAAGATAGGATGGTTGATTATTGAAAGCAACCGCGACGGTTGCTTTTTGAGCTTCGATCGCATCACAGGGAACCACCACGATCATCTTTGGCATAACGCGCATTAGGGCGATATCTTCCAAGGATTGATGAGTCGCGCCATCCGGCCCGACCGAAATACCGGCGTGGGCACCAACCACTTTCACCGGCACGTTATTGATGCAGATATTGGTCCGGATTTGCTCATTATTCCGCCCCGGACTGAAGGTGGCATAGGAGGCGATGAATGGAATTTTGCCGTAATTAGCCATACCCGAAGCGACTAACGCTAAATTTTGCTCGGCCACGCCGATTTCAATAAATCGGTCAGGAAATTTTTCGGCAAACCAATGCGACCGCGTTGACTCGGTAAGGTCGGCGCACAATACCACAATCCGCTCATCTTTTTCTCCCGCTTGGGCGACGCCTTTGCCATAGCCATCACGCGTCGGTACCATTTGGACTGCTTTAGAGTCGAATATGTTATCAGCAAGTTTGGCTTCTTTATTTATCATAGTAAAGGGTTCCTGCCTGTCGGCAGGCAGGGATCATAGCTCTCCAGCGTCCGCCCATATTTTAATAGGCGGACGAGCAAAGTTATATTTTACTAACGCATGTATCCCGGTGCCTGGCCGACCGATGTATACGGTATCGTGGATTTTTCGTACCAATTAAACTCTCTGTCGTTGATACAAAACACTCGCTTGAAGAAATTAGTATCTTGAGCCAATGCTTGTTCTCCCGTGACATTCATGTGGTGCAAGATGGCTGTGTCTTCTCCGGTTACTTCTGCCGCCCAAACCTTAAACATTATACTGGTATCAATTGTTTCACAATTTCTGAACAACGTACTTGTCCAGTGGGCATCGCGACTAGCCGGTGTAACTGGTATCACATTGTGCCAACCACCTAAATGACCGTAGAATTCGAAGATAACCGGATTTAGGAATAATCGTTTGTAATACGATTCGTTGACAATGTAGATATCGGGATCGTTGGAACCAATGGCGCTAATCATACTTCCCTCTAGATACGCGGGAGATGGTTTTGGAGGCGCCGGACAGACTAATATTGGATAGCATGGCACTGTCACGCACTGGACTTCTTGATAGTAACATTTCGGACCACACCAACCTTCTTGGGGTATCGCCGGATTGCAAGCTGGTATTCCGTCCAGACACGCTGGCCGTTCTTTACAACCGCCCGGCCGAGGTTCGGTACCGCTGGGTACCGACGCAAGTATTTCATATGATGCAAACAACGCTCCTGAAAGAACTAAGCTACACACAAGAATCAAACGTATTTTATTATTCATATTATTACTTATTACTCATGTTCAGATTGAATTTTACCACGTAATGTTCGGAGTTCAGCAATGAACTTCTTGGCTTCCTCTGGTTTTGGCGGAATTCCGTGCCATTTGTAGTCAAATTCAATCTCTTCAATGCCTTTCCCTGGAATAGTATGCGCAATTATCACTGTAGGTTTTTCGTGAATCGCCCTGGCTTGTTCGACCGAATCGACGAATTGGCCAATATTATGGCCGTCGATTTCAAGAACATGCCAATTGAAAGCCTCCCACTTTGCGCGGAGAGATTCAAGGGGCATGATATCTTCTGTCATACCGTCAATTTGAATGTTATTCCGATCAATAATTCCCGTCAGATTAGCAAGTTTATATTTGCCGGCAAACATTGCTGATTCCCAGGTTGCGCCAGCATCCTGCTCGCCGTCGGACATGATGCAATAAACATGGAATTTTTTGTTATCCATGCGGGCCGCATACGCATATCCGGCAGCTTGGCCCAGACCAGAGCCGAGCGGACCTGATGTTGTTTCCACGCCGGGCAATTTTTCCCGTTCCGGATGGCCCTGCAAGCGTGTGCCAAATTTTCGCAACGTTTTTAATTCTTCAAGCGGAAAATATCCGGCATGCGCCATGGCCGCATAGCGGACTGGCGTAATGTGGCCGTTCGAAAGAATCAGCCGATCACGCTCCGGCCAGGCCGGATCTTTCGGATCGTGATTAAGGACATGGAAGTATAGAGTCGTGAAAATATCAGCCATTCCTAATGGCCCGGCGGTGTGGCCCGATTTAGCTTCCACGAGCATCTCAATCAACGACTGACGAATATCATTCGCTTTGAGCTCGAGCATCTTAATTTTATCGTCGTGAATATATTGGGACATCTAGAATAATTTTACTACATAAACGCCTATACGATCCCAATAATAAATCCAATAACAATAACAATTTGTAACCACTTCGGCAGCATATTTAATATCGTGAATTAATTTTTTTATATTCGACCGTTTTCAAAATGTTTGGGCCACTTTTATGACATGTCCGACCAGTGTGTTGGTATATCCGAATTCATTGTCGTACCAAGAGTAAACGCAGCAAAGATCGCCATCAACAACCTTCGTCAAAGATAAATCTACAATTGCTGCGTATGGATCACCGACGATATCAGTGGAAACAAGCTGATCAGTTGTGGTTCTTAAAATTCCCTGCCAGCGAGGTTCTTTTTCTGCTTTCTTTAAAATATTATTGATTTCTTCCGGGGTAGTCGGCTTGGCGGAAACAAAGGTAATCGCCGAAAGTGATCCGGTCGCCACCGGCACGCGCATGGACACGCCATCAAATTTATTTGCTAGCTGTTTGACTGCCCGGGTAACCGCCACTGCCGCGCCGGTAAATGACGGCACGATATTTACGGCACCTGCCCGGCCGCGGCGCATATCACTGCCCTTCACCGGTCCGTCCACCAAATTCTGGGTGGCCGTATAGCCATGGGTCGTATTTAAAAAAGCTTTCTTAACGCCAAGTTTTTCTGAAAGAATCTGCAAGACTGGCGAAACTGAATTTGTAGTGCATGAACCATTGGAAGAAATCGAGCAGGTTTTTAAATCTTCTTCATTTACGCCCATTAAAACAGTTTTTGCTTCCGGATTGTCCTCATCTTTCGCCGGTGCCGTGAGAACCACTCGTTTAGCGCCGGCTTGTTTATGAACCGAAGCTTTTTCAAAACTTTCAAATATCCCCGTGGCCTCTATCACGATATCAATACTTAACTTACCCCAAGGCAGATTTGTCGGTTCTTTCTCCTGAAGAAAAATTATTTCTTTATCACCTACAACTAAAAACTTCTGACCACCCGATTCCCTTACTGAAACCGCGGTATTCCACCGGCCGTAGACCGAATCATACTGTAAAAGATAGGCCAGCGTTTGTGCATCGCCCAGATCGTTGATTGCCACAATATCGAACTCAGATTTTGCTAGTCCAAGTTTAAAAAAGGCGCGACCGATCCGGCCAAAACCATTAATGGCCACTTTAGGGGTGGTCGATCCGGTAAATAACATACTTCCTTTATTATATCAGTTTTCCGACTCGAGAGAATGAGTATCTGTGTATAGGCGAGGGACCCAATTCAATCAGGCGAGCTTGGTGTAGTTTTGTGCTATAGCCTTTATGTTTTTCGAAGCCATAGCCGGGAAATTTCTTGGCATAACGCTCCATCATCCGATCCCGGAATACTTTGGCGAGTATAGAAGCACATGCGATAGAGAATACTTTTCGATCGCCTTTGACGATCGGCTGTTGCTTGAACGAGATGCCGTGGATTTTTTTGTTGCCATCAACCAGCACCATTACTTTTTCCGCCAAAGGCGGGTCCGCCTTTGGCGGAAACTTTTTACTTTCTACTTGCAACTTTTGTATGGCGCGCCGCATCGCGGTACGGGCCGCCTGGTAAATATTAATCCGATCGATAGTTTTTGGAAAACAATATGTTAGTTCGTACCGTACGTTATCTTGCTTCAGTGCGTCTGAAAATACTTTTCGTTGGTTCGGTAATAATAGTTTTGAATCTCGAAGCCAGAATAAATTTTTGTGTGTCTTTTGGAAAAATGATTTATTAAACAACGTTGCGCAAACAACTACTGGTCCCGCTAAGCAACCCATGCCAACTTCGTCGACAGCAATAATATGAGTATAGCCATCGTTAAATAATTTGCGTTCGATTGTTTTGGATGGTAGTTTCATATCAGCTTAGGAGGCAGCATGTTATGTGACATTTGCCAGAAATACAAGGCGTATACGGGAAGCGGACGATACTTCGGTCTCTGCGCGCGTTGCATTCATCCGGACGGATGGATGCTTATGAAAATTTCTTTATCGCCTCACGGTCAGGAAGTTCGCCACTATGTGAATACCATCACCGAGGAAAGCCGGATAGTGACAGTTTCGCAAATTTCACTCTAAGAAGCTCGAGACCAAGTCTCGAGCTTCTCGTTTTATTTAATTAAGGTGTATAGCGCCACCCCAGCAGCGACAGTCACATTAAGTGATTCTTTTTTACCCCGCATCGGCAATTCAATGATATTGTCGCATAGCTTTAGTATCGCCGGACTCAATCCCCTGACTTCATTTCCCAATACTAGTGTCATCGGAAACCTCGGCTTGTATTTTCTATAATCAACGGACCGGCGGGATTGTTCAAGAGCCACCATGTGGATACGTTCGGCCCTTAGCTTTAGTAATAGTTGCCGTGTTTGGGGTGCATATTCCCAGACCACGGATCTTTCGGCACCCAAAGCAGTTTTTGAAATTTTATTATTTCCCAATTTCTTGCCTCTCGTTTCAGGGATAGGTGTATATCCACTCAAGTATATCTTTCTAACGCCGACGGCATCCGCTGTTCGGAAGATTGACCCGACGTTCAAAGCACTTCGGATATTGTGGAGAACAAGGTATACCGGTTTCATAAAGCTCATGGTATAGTGGCCATGCATTAATCACAAGCTACAGCTATGCTCTAGGTGCGAGAGCGCCTCTGGCAATTTCCGTAGCCGAATCCAAGTATGGAAACATTTAAACCTCTCGTCTGGGCGGGAACAGCAGTTCTTATCGTTCTTGGTCTTTTTCTGCTCGTAAGTACTAATCACGTCTTAAATACCGCCGCCACGGCGAATACAGTTTCATTCACTGGCGAGGGTAAGGTCGTCGCCAAGCCCGATATCGCCATCGTGAATTTATCAATTGTCACCGAGGGCGCTACCTCTAAAATCGCTCAAGATGCAAACTCCCAGAAATCAAATGCGCTAACGGATTTTTTAAAACAAAACGGCATCGAAGATAAAGATATTCGAACATCTTCTTACAATATCACACCAACATATACTTATCCTCAATTCAATGTGCCGAGAATCAGTGGATATTCCGTGAACCAAACTGTAGAAGTTAAAATCAGAAATCTCGATAACGTAAATAAAATCCTAGATGGCGTCGTCAGCGCTGGCGTGAATCAAGTTAATGGTCTTCAATTTACCATTGACGACATGGAGAAACTAAAAAACGAAGCCCGCGAAAAGGCCGTTAATGATGCTAAAAACAAAGCCGAGCAGCTTGAAAATCAGATTGGCGTTGACCTGGGCAAAATCGTTAACTTTCAAGAGAACATCGGCGGGTTTCCAACTCCGATTTATTACTCAATGGATAAAATTGAGATTGGCGGTCGTGGAGGCGGCGGCGGACCATCAGTTCCTGCGGGCGAAAATGAAATCATCGTCAACATTAGCATCACCTATCAGATCAGGTAGTGAAATTTCCAGCGTGGCCAAAGGCCACTGGACTCAATACTGGAAATTCTACTACCTGACAGATCAAATAGTTCCTGCTCCGCAGTTAAAGTTCCTCATGGACCTCACGGCCATTTTTATGGGCAGCCAGATAGGCATTATGCTCTGCCATAATGGTGTCTTTGATCAGCCTAGGATCGGGTACTTGCTTGAATGTGAATCGTTCTTTGGTGCCAGCGGTTTGGATACTAATATCGCCGAAATTCAGAAAAGTTGAGACCGGCCCACGAATACGAACGGAAATATCTTGAATTTTTGCAAGATTTACTTCGGAAACTATCCTCGAAAAAAACCCGTGCTGTTCGCTGTCTAAAATCCGATGATCCGTCACGACCCATGTATCCAGCAGATACATGGTGATTGCATAAAACAATCCGTACCACCATAGAAGATAGTAGAGCACAATTACAAACCAAAATAGACTTGTGAGCTCGCTGCGAGCAATATATTCGCCGCCGAATACATAAAGTATCAGTGGCAAAATCGCCAAAAAGATAAAGGCAAAAACTTTTTCCAGCAATATAAACCAGTGCCGATATAAAAGCAGCTTCACTTGCTCGTAAGATTTCTTACCTTCGAAAGTATTATGCGTCGTAGTTAGACTTTGGAGATGGTCTTTTAATTTCATAGTGATGGTAGCTCCGGAAATGTTAAGGGCTTCAGAAGTTGCCGATAGAAATCAGTAATAGACGCGGAAAGGTCAATCTGGGTGTATGCCACCAGAACTGCCGTAAATAATACAGCCGAACCTAAGAAAAATATGAGGGCCATGATTTTTGGCTGCGAGCCGATACCAAAACGGGTCAAGTGATAGATTATAAAGAAGGCGTTCACCCAATAAACGAGAAACGCCAAAACAAATAGCAGTATTTCCAGTGGAAACCCGAATGTAATTCCCTCCATTGCATTTATTGTAACATAAACCCCGCCTCACGGCGGGGTTTATGTGTATTACCAACCTTGTACAGTTAACCAGATATCTCTAGTAGATTTTTAGTCCGGAGGCGATTCTTGAACGGCTTGCGCACGTTCATGAAACTTCGCCTGGAACTACCATCAGACTTCCGATTTCGGCTTCGGACCAGCCATCTCGCCCTTGCGGGCGGATATCGACATCATTTTATTGAAGGATAGAGGTTGGACGTGAAAAAGTAGAACTTCTTCCCATCTTTCGCCTCAAACTTCTAACCTTTCGTGCACTATTTGAAAAAAATCAAATAATAGAAAGGAGGTGATCCAAGAGCAGCTTCCGCTACCCTTGCCTTGTTACGACTTAGTCCCTGTCACCGATCCTACCATGTCCCCACTTAAAAAAATGGATCTTCAGGTATTACCGGCTCCCTTGACTTGACGGGCAGTGAGTGCAAAACTCGAGAACGTATTCACCGCAGCATTCTGATCTGCGATTACTAGCGATTCCAGCTTCAAGGAGGCAAGTTGCAGCCTCCTATCCGAACTAAGGACGCCTTTGATGGGATTAGCTCCCCCTCGCGGGTTGGCAACCCATTGTAACGTCCATTGTATTATGTGTGTAGCCCAGGGCATCAGAGGGCCACGCTGACTTGACGTCATCCCCGCCTTCCTCTGCGTTACCGCAGCAGTCTCGTGTGACATATATAACACACGATAGGGGTTGCGCTCGTTAATCCACTTAAGGAAACCTCTCACGAGACGAGCTGACGACAGCCGTGCAGCACCTGTCCTAGTGCCTTGCGGGGGCCAAAGTTTCC
>Ga0184615_10000497_pt1 | contig 21715 bp, 16 predicted proteins | sample PLM4_65_coex_FD_133134 | JGI IMG/M metagenome (GOLD analysis project Ga0184615, IMG submission 133134) | Groundwater sediment microbial communities from an aquifer in East River, Colorado, USA - PLM4_65_coex | ecosystem: Environmental > Terrestrial > Soil > Riparian zone | place: USA: East...
GCGACGCGCCCGTGCCAGTCGAGGTACGCCTCGCGCAGTTCGGCTTCGAGCTGTCGGCTGTTTCCCAGCTGCACGCGGTCGATCGGCTTGTAGTGGGGATCCGGATCCTCGCCGACGAGGCGACCCGCCGGATCCCAGATCATTCGACCCGTGATGCGCAGCTCGAGCAACGGCCCGAGCCCGAGCGCGGCGTCGAGCTCCAGACGGTTCTGCGACTTCTGCAGCTGGCGCGGCGTGTGGATGCGCCAGGCGGAATCGCTCTCGAGCAACGTCGTGAGCTCGAGCGGCGTCTCGCCGCGCGCGGACGCCGCGGCGAAGAGTGCGGCGGCGACGAGCCCTGCGCGACACGAGCGCCTCATCGGCTACGGCACGCCGAAGCGCAGCGCGCTCTCGCTGAAGGCGTCGTCGGGCAGCCCGAGGCCGTGGACGACCTCGGTCACCTCGACCTCGGTGGATCGCCCGGAGCGCACGTTCTCCATGCGCAGGCGGCTCCAGTCCCAAACCCCGCTCACGTCCCGCCAGTCGATCGTGAGCACCTTGGCGAGCCGGCCGTGATCGTCGTAGTACTCGATGCGCGGGACCGTGAAGGTCAGCGCGTCGACCCAGTGCACGCGCCGCGCGTAGGGTGAGTTCCGGTCACGCGGCGTCGACTCGACGACGCGCAGCTCCCGCCCGTCCGCGGTCTCGGTGCGCAGCAAGACGTGTGTGTCCTCGTCGAGCTCGCGGTCGCCGAGATCATCGTAGCTGAACTCGCTCCCGGTGAAGGAGCGACCGCGGTCCTTGCCCGCCACGCGCCGGACCTTGCGCAGCGCGGGCAGGTAGATCCAGCGGTCGTCGTCGACATCCGCCTCGCGGTAGCTCCACACCAGCAATGCGGTCTCCCGGACGTCCGGCGGCGCGTCGAAGACGATCAGACGCTTGCTGCGAAGCTGCGGGTCGCGATCGCGATAGTCGCGCCAGTAGCTGCGCGTCTCGCGCACGCGCTCGCGCCCGGACGGCTCGCGCAGGTGCCAGATCATCCGCAGCCGTTGGTCCGGACCGCGTGGCCGGCGATCGACCTGCTCCATGATTCCCCGGCCATCGAGCGCGAGCGGCGCATTCGCGGCATCGGCAGCCGAAAGCGCACGCGGCGCGAGGATCGCCGCCACGAGCGCAGCAGCCGCGCAGCTTGCGAGCCGTGTTCCATGTCCGCTCATGCTGTCCCCAGCCTGGAACGGCTTTGCGTCGTTATCGACCGGGCCGGGCCCGCGCTCCAGCCCGGGGCGCCGGTCGACCCGCAGCCGAGGTGCGGACCCGTACTCCAGATCACGGCAGAGGGACCCGAAGGAAAGGAGCCGCGGGTCTGGAGGGGCGGGCCTCGAAGCTGGGGGAGCAGGGCCGTGTGCGGTCTGGTCGGGATCGTTCGAAAGGGAGACAGGCCGCTTCCCCCACCGGACATCGTCCGCCGGATGGTCGCGGCGATCGGCTATCGCGGCCCCGACGAGACGACCGAGTTCCTGTCAGCGGATGTCCAGCTCGCAGTGGCGCGCCTGGCGATCGTGGACCGCGAGTACGGGCGCCAGCCCGTGCACGGCTGTCACCCCTCGATCGTCAGCGTCTTCAACGGCGAGATCTACAACCACGACGAGCTGCGCATCGGCCTGCTTGCGCGCGGACACGCGATCGCGGGCGAGTGCGACACCCCGACGCTGCCTCATCTGTATGAGGAGCACGGTGAGGAGTTCGTCAGGCGCCTGACGGGGATGTTCGCGCTGGCGGTCTGGGACGGACGCCGGCGCTCGCTGCTGCTCGCGCGCGACCGGCTGGGAATCAAGCCGCTCTTCGTCGCGGAGACCCGCGACTACGTGCTCTTCGCCTCGGAGATCAAGGGAATCCTGGCGTCGAGGCTGCTGCCGATCGAGATCGATCGCGAGTCACTTGACGACGTGTTCTCGCTCTCCTATCCGTGCCCGCCGCGCACGATGTTCCGCGGCGTCGTGGAGCTGCGACCGGCGCATACGCTGCGCATCGACGTCGGGCGCCCGCTCGGCCCGCCGCGCCGCTACTGGAGCGCGCCGTTCCTGCCGGTCGGCGAGCACCGCGTCGTCAAGCGCGCGGACGCCGAGGCGGAGCTGCGCGACCTGCTGCTGCAGCGCGTGGAGATGCACGCGCGCTCGGACTCGCCGGTGGCGACGTTCCTCTCGGGGGGGCTCGATTCGTCCGCGATCGCGGCGCTCTACCGTGAGGTGACGGGAGAGGCGCCGCAGACGTTCTCGATCGGCTTCACGTCGCCTGAGCACGACGAGCGCGAGTACGCGGCGCGCGTCGCAGCTGCGCTCGGCTCGCCGAGCCACATCGTCACTTGCGACCCCAGTGCCGCGTTGCACTACCCCGAAGTCGTGTGGCACTGCGAGCTCCCGCTGCAGTATCCGCTCGCGCTGCCGCTCTCGCTCTTGTCCGCGGCCGCACGCAAAGAGGGCTTCAAGGTCGTCCTGACGGGCGAAGGCGCAGACGAGCTGATGGGCGGCTACGACTGCTTCCGCGCCGACAAGATGCGGCGGCTCCTCGACCGGCCGGGCTTGCGCGCGCTGCGCGCGCCGTTCTACCGCCAGCTCTATCGCTGGCTCGGCACGCCCGACGGACTCGTCGACCACTTTCTGCGCACGCAGCAGCGTCCGGCGGGCGAGATCGCGGCCGCCTTCGGCGGCATCTACCCGCCCTGGTACGACGTCTGGATGGCGCTCGGCCCGGAGCGCGACCAGCTGCTCTCCGTCGCTGGGCGGCGGCCGCGGCCGATCAGCGACCCGCCGTCCGGATTCGCGGCGCTCTCGCCCGCGAACGTGCGCGCGTTGCATCCGCTCGATGCCGGGCTCGCGCTCGAGGTCGAGAGCCGCCTCCCGTCCTGGATCCTGCTGATGGGCGATCGCGCGTCGATGGCGAACGGCGTCGAAGCGCGTGTCCCGCTGCTCGACCACGAGCTCGTCGAATGGCTCGCCCGGCTTCACCCGTCGCACAAGCTCGCTGGCTTCACGGAGAAGTCCGTGCTGCGCGGCGCCATGCGCGGTCTCCTGCCGGAGTCGATCCGCACCCGGCGCAAGCGCCCGTTCTACACGCCGATCAAGAGCTGGTTCTTCGGGCGGCGGCGACCGGAGTACGTGGACGAGCTGCTCAGCGAGCGCAGCTTGCGCGACGCGGGACTCTTCGACCCGGCCACGGTGACGTCGCTGCGCGCCGCGCTCGAGCACGCTCCGGACGGCCACCTCGTGCGGCTCCAGCTCGAGTGGCTGTTGATCCTCGTGCTCGGCAGCCAGCTCCTGCACCGGCTCTTCGTGGTCGACTTCGACGCATCGCTCGCGGGTCCGCCGCGCCTTCGGGGCACGGAGGGCGGGCGATGAGCGCGTTCGAGCGGATGCTCCGATCGCCTGTCTCGCACCCGCGTACGGTGCTCGCGCTGATCGGCACAGCGACGCTGGTTTTCGCGCTCGGCGCGACGCGGCTCCGCGTGGACTCGTCGATCGAGTCGATGATCGTCGAGCACGATCCCGATCGTCTGGCGTTCGACCGCTGGAAGGAGCTCTTCGGCAGCGACGAGGTCGTCTCCATCGCGCTGCCGTTCGACGATGCGCTCGCGGCCGAGGCGCTCGACGTGCAGCGCCGGATCGCGGCGCGGGTCGAGGCGCTGCCCGAGGTCGCGGAGGTCGACGCGCTCGTGACGGTCGACGACATCGTCGGCAGCGACGACGCCCTCGACGTCCAGCCGCTCGTCCCGGCGGACCCGGTCGATTGGACCCCAGAGGCGCTGGCGCGCGTGCGTGAGCGCGTCGGGGCGAATGCGCTGTGGACGGGGTCGCTGATCTCGCGCGATCGGCGCACGGCCGCGCTGCAGGTGCGGCTCGAGAACCCGGGCGCGGAGACGGCCGAGCGCGGCGCGCTGCTCACGGAGATCGATCGGATCGTCGAGCAGGAAGGCGAGGGCAGGCCGTACTTCCTGGCGGGACACCCGTTCATGAAGACCGAGATCGCGCGCACCATGCAGCGCGATCTGGGCGTGCTCCTGCCGGCGACGGTCGCGCTGATGGCGGTGCTCGTGTATCTGAGCGTCGGCTCCTTCGCGATGACGCTCCTGATCCTGGCGGCGGTGCTCGTCTCGGTCGTCTGGATGCTGGGATTCATGGGTTGGATCGGCGAGCCGATCACGGCGCTCTCGAACACGGCGCCGACGTTCCTGCTCGCGATCGGATGCGCGTACGTGATGCACCTCGCGGCGAGCTATCAGCGGATCGTGCACGCCGGCAGCGGGCCGCAGGCGGCGACGCTCGCCGCTCTCGACCGCATGCGGCGTCCGGTCGTCGTCGCCGGTCTCACGACCGCGATCGGCGCGGGCTTCGTGGCGCTCTCGGACTTGCCGCTGGTGCGCGGCTTCGGCATCGACCTGATGGCGGGCGTGCTCGCCGTGATCGTGCTCGCCTGCTTCGCGGTCCCGGCGGTGCTCTCGCTCAGGGCGGTTCGCGGCCGCAGCGGACTCCTCACCAGCGAGCGCAGGCTCGGGATCCTCCTGTTCGGAATCGTCGAGTTCGTCGGCCGCCGCCCGCGCGCGATCCTGGCGGGTGCTCTTCTGCTCTTCGCCGCGGCGTGTCTGGCGAGCACGGCGATCGTCGTCGACTCGAGCGGTCCGAAGGCTTTCTCGGAGAATTCGCGGTTCCGCCGCTCGTCGGAGTTCTACCGCACGCACTTCTCCGGTGACGTGATCGAGAACGTGTACGTGCGAACGAATGGACCGGGCGGGATCCACGACCCCGATCGCCTGCGGCGGATGCTGGCTTTTCAGGCCGCGGCCGAGGCGCTGCCCGAGATCGACAAGAGCTTCTCGATCGCGAACTACATCGAGCTGATCAACCGCGCGATGCACGGCGATGATCCGAGCGAGCTGCGCATCCCCGGGTCCGCAGAGGCGGTCGCCCAGTACCTGCTGCTCTACTCGTCCGCGGGCGAGCCCGACGAGTTCGACGACCTGCTCGACTTCGAGCATCGTCACGCGCGCATCGTGCTGACCGCCGCCGTCGGGTCGAGCCTCGAGAGCGCCGCGCTGCGTGCGCGCCTCGAGTCCCTCGCGCACGAATACCTTCCGGACGAGTCGGGCGACGACGCCGTCCTGTCGACCGAGATCCTCCTCTCGGAGGCGGCGGACGAGCTTGCCGTCGAGCAGGCCTGGAGCCTGGCGGGCGCGGCGTTCCTGATCCTCGTCCTCTCGTCCGTGGCGTTCCGCTCGCTGTGGATCGGCGCGCACCTGTTCCTTCCGATCGCTTTGCCCGTCGCGTTGAACTTCGCGGTCATGGTGATCTTCGGAGTCACGCTGCGCGATGTGACCAGCGTGATCGCGGTGACGACGCTCGGGATCGCGGTGGACAGCACCGTGCACCTGCTCGACACGATCCGGCGTTACGAAGCCGCGCACGGACTCCGACGCGTCGCGGTTTTCGAGGCGTACGTCACGACGGGTCGACCGGTCGTCGTCACGAGCCTGATCATCGCGGCCGGCCTCGCGGTGCTCGGGCTCTCGGACTTCCAGGTCATCTCGAACTTCGGCGGGCTCGAGGCTCTCTCGCTGCTGTTCGCGCTGGCCGCGGATCTGTTCATCCTGCCCGCACAGCTGCTCGCCCGTGCGGGCGCAAGGCGGACGGACCGCACCGACGACGCGGTGCTGCTCACGACGGCCGAGCGTGCGTTCCCCGCGCAGGTGCTCGCGATCAGCGCGAGCGCCATCCGCGTGCGTGTCCTCGGCGAGCGAGGGGCAGAGTGCGCGCAGGTCGGCGACGCCATCCAGGTCCGAGGCCTGCACGCGATGCGGCCGACCTGCGGGCGGGTCAGCGCCAGCGCCCCGGACCGGGCAGAGCTTGAGATTGCGCTCGAGCCCGACACGCGCGGTGCGCAAAGGTCGGCTGCCGACGAGCTGCGTCAGCTGTTTGGCGGCGTGGCGACGAAGGAGTTCACGCTGGGCGGCTATCGCTTCCGTCGGGCCGATTCGATCGAGGAGCGTCAGGCCGCCTATGCGCTCCGCTTCCGCGTCTACGCGGAGCAGGGGTACATCGATCCCGCCGACTTCGGAAGCGCGATCCTGCGCGACGCTCACGATGAGTCGGCGATTCAGTGCCTGGCGTACGACGCGGCGGGAGCCCTGGTCGGCACGGCTCGCGCCGTCCTTCCGGGCGCGCTCGGGTACCAGACCGAGGCGCTCTTCGAGTTCCCCGAGCCCGACGTGGCGCGCGAACGGCTGGGGGAGATCGGCCGGCTCGCGCTCGCGGCCGAGCACCGCGGTGGGGAGCGCATCGCGTTGCTCGGGCTGGTGAAGCTCCTCTACGACGCGCTGCGCGAGCAGGAGGTCACCCACGCCTATGCATTCATGCCTCGAGCGCTGATCGAGTCACTCGCGGAGCTTGGCTTCCCCTCGCGCGAGCTCGGTCCCCCAGCGCCCTCCGCCGAGGTCGCTCGGCGCCGTTCGCCGATGCGCGGCTACTTCGAGCGGCTCTCGCCACAGGCGGTGCTCTTCGACCTGGCTGAAGCCGGCCGCGGGTTCGGGGCAAAGCGATGACTTCGCGGCGAGATCCGGGCCTGTGGTGCGCCGCGGCCCTCGTGCTGCTCGTGGCGGTCTACGGCACGGTCGAGGCGACTCGCTGGCGCGAGCGGCAGTTCCCGGGATTCCTCTTGCTCCGCAACGGAGTGGTCGCCTCAGCCGGGCTCGCGCACTGGCCAGCGACGGCGACGGGCGAGATCTACGGCCACGAGGTGACCGCCGTCGACGGTGTCGAGGTTCGCGGCGGCGCGGAGATCCGGTCGGCAGTCGAGCAGGGGCGCGAGGGCCGGCTGGTCCGCTACCGGTTCGGAGAGGGCGAGAGCAGCTTCGAACGGCTGATCGCGACGCGCCGCTTCGGCGCCCGCGATCTCTGGCTCTTGTTCGGCAGCTATCTGCTGAACGGCGCCGCGTTCGGCGTCGTCGCCCTCCTGCTCCGCGCGCTGCGCGGCGGCGATCGCCTCGGGCGCGGCACGTTCGCGTTCTTCTGGCTCGCCGCGTTGTACACCTTCACGGCGCTCGACCTCTACGGCCCGTACCGACTCTTTCGTCTGCACGTGCTCTGCGAATCGTTCCTGTTCGCCGGCACGATCCACATGGCGCTCGTCTTCCCCCAGCCGCCGCGCATCCTGGAGCGCCGGCCGTGGCTGCTGTGGCTGCCCTACGCGGTGGCGCTGCCCTTCGCTGCCGCCGGGCAGCTGTGTCTGTACGACCCTCGCCGCTACGTCGTGCATCACGGCCTGGCGATGCTCCTGTTCGGCCTCGCCCTCGCGGGCCTGATCGTCTCGCAGGTGCACGCCTGGCTGCGCCCGGCCTCGTTCGACGCTCGGCAGCGTGTCCGGATCGTCGCGTTCGGCGCGGTGGTGGCGCTGAGCCCGGCGCTCGGACTGAGCGTGATCTCGCCGCTCGTCGGCTGGAACGCCTCCCAGAACGCCATGGCATTCACCGCGTTCCTGTTCCCCGGCGCAGTGGGCTACGCGGTTCTGCGTCACAACCTACTCGAAGTCGACTCACTGATCCGTCGCTCGGTAGGGTACGCGGCACTTACTCTGCTGGCCGCCATCATCTACGCCGGGGCGGTCGCGCTGACGCATCGCGCGTTCGCCGGCGCGCTCGACTATCGCGAGCCCGTCTTCGCAATCGTCTTCGGAGTCGTCTGCGTCGGCCTGATGCTACCGCTGCGGGACCATGCGCAGGCGCTGATCGATCGGCTCTTCTTCCGGAATGCCTACGACTACCGCCGCATCGTCGAAGAGACGAGCGGCCGTATCGCCGCGGCGACCGAGCTCGCGGCGCTGGCGCGCGAGCTGCACTACGGAGTGGAGCGCGCGCTTCACCCGCAGGGCGCGGGGCTCTTCGTGCGCCGGGAGCGCGGCGAGCTCCTGGCGGTGGGCGACGGCGGGGACCTGAGCGTTCCGAGCGACCTTCCGTTCGACCGCAAGAGCATCGACGTCCCGGACGGAGGGCTGGTCATCCCGTTCCGCAGCGAAGATGAGCTCGTCGCCGCGCTCGTGCTCGGTCCGCCGCGCTCGGGCGGCATGTACAGCGGCGAGGATCGCGCGTTGCTGCATACACTCGCCCACCAGGGCGCCGTCGCCGTGCGCAACGCGCTCGCGATCGAGCAGCTGCGCGAGCTGAATCGCAGCCTCGAGGAGAAGGTCGAGGCGCGCACCCACGACCTGCAGAAGGCGTTGGACGAGCTCCGCACGACACAGACTCAGCTGCTCCATCGCGAGAAGATGGCGTCGCTGGGCCAGTTCGTGGCGGGGATCGCGCATGAGCTCAACAACCCGCTGAACTTCATCGTCGGCAACTTCCACTACCTCAAGGAGTACATGCGCACGCTCGTCTCGACGCTGCACGGCTACGAGGAGGCGGCGCGCGAGTCCGGGCTGCCGGCGCTGGCGGATCGCCTGGCGGCGATCCGCTCGGAGCAGGGCGTCGACATCGCAATCGGGGATCTGAAGGAGGTCTTCGATGGCTGTGCGGAGGGGATCGAACGCGCGACCGGGCTCGTGCGCGATCTGCGCACCTTCTCGCGACCCGATCGCGGCGAGCCGACGGTGATCCAGCTGAACGATGCGCTCGACGCCACACTCACGCTCCTGCGCGGCCCGTTGGCGGGTTGCCGCGTGGTCCGCGACTACGGCGAGCTCCCGGCGGTCGAGTGTCTGGCGGGCCAGCTGAACCAGGTGTTCATGAACCTGCTCGCGAATGCGCGCGACGCCGTCGGCGGCAAGGGCACCGTGATCGTGCGCACGCGCGCCATGGGCGCTCACCGGATCGTGGTCGAAATCGAGGACGACGGCTGCGGACTCGATCCGTCGTCGCTCGAGCGCATCTTCGACCCGTTCTTCACGACCAAGCCGGTCGGCAAGGGAACCGGGCTCGGTCTCGCGATCAGCTACGGCATCGTCGCGCGCCACGGCGGCTCGATCCAGGTGACGAGCGAGGAAGGGCGCGGGAGCACGTTCCGCGTCGAGCTGCCCACCGCGCTCGCGCGGCCGGTGCCAGCGACGCCGGCGAATTAGAGGTCGTCGCTCGGTTTGCCCGCGTGGCGCGCGGCCATCTCGAGCAGGACCGCGCGCTCGACGGGCTTCGTCAGATAGTCGTCACAGCCTGCGGCCAGGCACTCCTCGCGGTGCCCCGTCATCGCGTGCGCGGTCAGCGCGATGACCGGCAGCGTGTAGCCGCGCTCGCGCAGCGCGCGCGTCGCCTCGTAGCCGTCGAGCTCGGGCATCTGCATGTCCATCAGGACGACGTGGAAGGCCTCTTGGGACTCCAGCGCCTGAAGCGCGCGATCGAACGCCTGGCGGCCGTTCTCGACGATCTCGACGGTCGCTCCGGCACGGCGCAGCAAGGTTCCGATCAGGCGCTGATTGTCGCGCGAGTCCTCGGCGAGCAGGATGCGTCGTCCTGTGAGATCGGCACCCGGCGCTGTAGCGTTCGCCGCCGGAGACGAGCTCGCCGCCGGCGCGCCCGCGACACACGGGAGCGTCAGCCGAAAGGTGCTCCCGCGTCCCGGCGCGCTCTCCAGGGCGATCGTGCCGCCGAGGAGCTCGGCGAGCCGCCGCGAGATCGCCAGGCCAAGGCCGGCCCCGCCGACTCGTCGCGTCGAGGATCCGTCGACCTGGGTGAACGGGCGGAAGATGCGCAGCTGTTCCTCGGGAGTCATGCCGACGCCGGTGTCGCTGACCGCCAGCTCCATGGCCTCGCGCTCGGCGGTGCGCACGGCGCGCACGTCGAGCCTGACCCGGCCGCGCTCGGTGAAGCGCAGCGCGTTGCCAAGCAGGTTCAGCAGGATCTGCCGCAGCCGCCAACGGTCCGTTGTCAGCAGCGCGGGTGCTTCGGGGTCGCGCGCAAACACCATGTCCAGTCCGCGCTCGCGCGCCTGCGGCGCGAGCGTCGTGGTGAGGTCTGCGAGCAGCTCGTCGAGCTGCACGGCCTCGCTCTGCAGCCCGAGCTGTCCGGCCTCCATGCGCGACAGGTCCAGGATGTCGTTCAGCAGCCGCAGCAAATGACTGCCGTTGGTGCGAATCGAGAGCAGCGCCTCCGCGCGCTCACCGGCCGCCAGATCCTCGTCGAGCAGCTGGCTGTAGCCGAGGATCGCGGTCATCGGCGTGCGGAGCTCGTGGCTCATGTTGGCGAGGAATTCGCTCTTGGCGCGGCTGGCGGCCTCGGCCGCGTCCTTGGCTTCGCCCAGCGACGTGAGCGCGCGCGCGAGGTCATGGTTCCTTGCGCGCAGCTCGAGGAGCAGGCCGTTGTTCTCGCGCGCGAGCTGTGCTCGCTCCAGCACGGAGCGCACGGTCGCCAGCAGATGCGCCGGCGGACACGGCTTGCTCAGGTAGGCGTGGACCCTGGCTCGGTTGATCGCGTCGACGGTGTCGTCGAAGTCCGCAAAACCCGTGAGCAGGATCCGCCCGATCACGTCGTCGCGCTCCGCGACGCGCGCGAGCAGCTCCACGCCGGACAGGCCTGGCATCCTCTGATCGCAGACGACGACGTCGAACTCGCCCTCCGAGAAGCGCGCCCACGCCGCTTCGGCATCGCCCTCGCCGACGATCTCGCCCAACGGCCGCAGCGCACGGACGAGGAGCTCCACGCCCCGCGGCTCATCATCGACAACGAGGATCCGGGCCGACCGCGCCATTCGGCTCCGTATCGACGAAGTGCAGGTCGAAATAAACGCGGCGCCGGCGGGAGCGACGCGCCGGTCCGCGCTAGGTCCGCACCGAGAACTCGAAGCCGGACCGGAACGGCAGCGTCACCGACTGAAACCCGCTCTTGCCCGACTGCACGTAGGCGAGGTACGGCGCGAGCGCGCGCTTGAACGTGCGCACGTTGTCGGCGAGCACCACCGCGCCTGGGCGCAGCTTCGGCGCGAGCAGCTCGAGCATGGGCAGATAGAGCTCCTTCCAGCCGTCGAGCAGGACCAGGTCGATCGGCGGCGCCAGGTCGCGCAGCGTTTGCAGCGCGTCGCCCAGCCGCACCTCGGCGTGACCCGCGAGCCCCGCCGCCTCCAGGTTCGCGAGCGCCTGCTTGTGCTTGCCCGGCTCGAGCTCGGAGCCGATCACGCGGCCGTTGCCGTTGTCGCGCGCGGCGGCCGCCGCGTAGATGGTCGAGATGCCGAAGGAGGTGCCGAACTCGACGATGCGCCGCGCCGAGAGCGAGCGCGCGACCAGGTACAGGAGCTTCCCCTGCGCCGGCGAGAGGGGGATGTACACGTCCTTCATGCGCTCGGACATCACGGCGGCTTCCGGCGGCTTGCTGCCGAGGAACGAGCGCGCGAGCGACGGCAGCCGTCCCAGCATGCGGAACAGATCGCCGCGCGCCGCGCTGTGCAGGCGGTCCAGAAGCAACCGGACCCGCGGGTCGTCGAGGGAGCTCGGTGCCGCGGCCAGCGAGAGCGCGCGTTCCATCGCGGATTCCTCCAGGACCGAGTTTATGCCACGCGCGGTAGAATCTGCCCGCAGGAGGCCGAGCATGCCGGACCGCAAGAAGAACCCCAGAAGCTCGCTGATCACGGAGGGCCACGACCGCGCGCCGAACCGCGCGATGCTGCGCGCCGTCGGTTTCGGCGACGCGGACTTCGGCAAGCCGATCGTCGGCGTGGCGAACGGCGAGAGCAACATCACGCCGTGTAACCTCGGACTCGGCGAGCTCGCGGCCGCCGCCTCCGAAGCGATCCGGCGCGCCGGCGGTATGCCGCAGACCTTCGGCACGATCACGATCAGCGATGGCATCTCGATGGGCACCGAGGGCATGAAGTGCTCGCTCGTCTCGCGCGAGGTGATCGCCGACTCGATCGAGACGGTCTGCCGCGGTCAGTGTCACGACGGCGTGATCGCCGTCGGCGGCTGTGACAAGAACATGCCGGGCGCGCTGATCGCGCTTGCGCGCCTCGACATCCCCGGAATCTTCGTCTACGGCGGCACGATCAAGCCGGGTCACTACAAGAGCGACGACCTCACGATCGTCTCGGTCTTCGAGGCCGTCGGGGCGCACGGCGCGGGCAAGCTTGGCGACGCCGACTTCATCGAGATCGAGCGCCGCGCCTGCCCGGGCAAGGGCTCGTGCGGCGGCATGTACACCGCCAACACCATGTCGAGCGCGATCGAGGCGATCGGCATGAGCCTGCCCGGCAGCTCGACGATGTCGGCCGTCGACGCTGAGAAGCGCGATAGCGCCTCCGAGTCCGGCCGCGTTCTGATCGATCTGGTCGCCGCGGACCTGACGCCGCGCAAGATCATGACCAAGCCGGCGTTCGAGAACGCGATCGCGGTGGTGATGGCGGTCGGCGGCTCGACCAACGCCGTGCTGCATCTGCTGGCGATCGCGCACGCCGCCGAGGTGCCGCTCGAGCTCGACGATTTCGAGCGCATCCGCGCGCGTGTGCCCGTGCTAGCCGATCTGAAGCCGAGCGGGAAGTACGTCGCGACCGATCTGCACCGCGTCGGCGGGATTCCGCTCGTGATGAAGATGCTGCTCTCGCGCGGACTCATCCACGGTGACTGTCTCACCGTGACCGGGAAGACCGTCGCGGAGAATCTCGCGCGCGTGCCCGCCGATCCGCCCGCGAACCAGGACGTGCTGCGGCCGTTCAACAAGCCCGTCTACGACGAAGGCCACCTCGCCATCTTGCGCGGCAATCTCGCGCCCGACGGAGCGGTGGCGAAGATCAGCGGCGTCGCGGCGAAGGAGATCACCGGCCCCGCGCGTGTCTTCGACTCGGAGGAGATCTGCATGCAGGCGATCATGGCCGACTCGATCCGCGCCGGAGACGTGCTCGTGATCCGCTACGAAGGACCCAAGGGCGGGCCCGGAATGCGCGAGATGCTCACGCCGACGTCGGCGCTGATCGGCCGCGGGCTCGGCGGCTCCGTCGGCCTGCTCACCGATGGCCGCTTCTCGGGCGGCACCTACGGCATGGTCGTCGGCCACGTCGCGCCCGAGGCGTTCGTCGGCGGGCCGATCGCCCTCGTGTACGAGGGCGACTCGATCACGATCGACGCGAAGCAGCGCCTGCTGCAGCTCCACGTCGCCGAGGCGGAGCTCGCCAGGCGCCGCGCCGAGTGGCGCCAGCCCGCGCCGCGCTATCCGCGCGGAGTCTTGGCGAAGTACGCGAAGCTCGTCTCGAGCGCAGCGCTTGGCGCGGTGACGGACGCCGACCTTTGAGCTGGCTCGCCGTCGCGAGTGTGCTCGGTTTTCTCTCGGTCGGAGCGGGCGCGTTCGGCGCGCACGGGCTGCGCGATTCGGTGACGCCCGAGCGTCTCTCCGCCTGGCAGACCGGAGCGCACTACGGGCTGGTGCACAGCGGCGTGTTGCTGGCGCTCGCGCTCTTCGCGTCGGCGACCGGCCGCTCGATCGCGCTGCCCGCGGCGCTCTTCAGCGCAGGCATCGTGCTCTTCTCCGGCTCGATCTTCGGCTTGGTGCTCTTCGAGCTGCGCGTCCTCGGCCCGATGACACCGCTCGGTGGACTTTGCTTGCTCGCCGGCTGGGCCGCGCTGTTTCCGCTGGCGCGTTCAAGCGCGGGCTGAGGCTGCTCGACTTCAGGCGCCGGTCGCGGCGCCGAGCAGTGCGTTCACGAAGCGCTCCAGCTTCGCGGGCTCGACGCCGGTGAACTTCATCTGCGCGAGCATGTGCGCGGAGCTGACGAGCAGGCGCGCTTCGTCCTCGGCGTCGGCGCGCGTCGAGACCGAGCCATCGCGCTGGCCCCGGCGCAGGGTGCGGGCGATCACCTCGACGAGCCGTTCTTGCATCCGGATGTAGCGCGGCCAGTAGCGACCGCGGATCGCGGTGCTCCAATCGAGAAAGACGCGCACGTGGTCGGGGTCGGTGTCCACCGCGTCCGTGAACGCGTGGACGTGCGCGCGCAAGACGGCTAGCGCCGGCTCCTCGCGCGCGTGAATGCGCTCGGCCATTTCGACGAGGAAGCGCTCGACCTCGCCGAGCACCGCGCCGACGAGCGCCTCGCGCGTCTTGAAGTAGAAGAAGACGGTCGGCGCGGAGACGCCGGCGCGGCGCGCGATCTCGGTGTGGCGCGCCTCGCCCAGGCCGCGGCGCGCGAAGACCGCGACCGCCTGGCGGAGCAGCTGCGCGCGGCGCTCCGGACGCGGGAGCCGCGCGCTTGCGGGTCGTCTTGCCACACGCCGTCGAGCGGTCGCCATTTTCGCAGTCTGCCCGACGCCTCCGCTGTTGACAATAATGTCAACAGCGCAGTAACGTCGAGTCGAAATCCACCGGAAGGAGTTCATCGTGGCCGAGTACGCCGGAAAGCCCATCGGGGTGGAGAGCATCGCCGCCTACGAACGCGAGTTCGGCGAGAAAGCGACCGAGTGGGCCGCCATCCTGTCGGAGAACGCGGAGGCACTGAAGAGCGGCCGTTACTCGCTGCACTGGCTCGACCCGAAGGACTCCGGCTGGGGACGCCGCGCGCGCCCGTCGTCGCGCGGCCTGACCTATGCCGACGTGAACCAGCTGCCGCAGAGCGGCGAGCTGCCGAAGACGGCGACCTGGCTGAACTTCGCGCCGCGCGGCTCGATCCGTGAGCCCTACCGCGAGCGCATGCCGGTGGTCGAAAGCTACACCGTTTTGGATCGCGACGAGCTCTGGGCCGACAACGTGATCACGCTCTACGAAGAGGCGAAGGCGCGGCAGTGGAACGCCACGCGCGACATCCCGTGGAGCGAGCTCGAGCGCCTGCCCGACGATCTGGAGAAGGCCACCTGCCAGCTCTGTACGTTTCTGACCGAGGTCGAGTTCGTTGCGGGCGACTTCCCGGCCAAGTGGCTGTACCGGATCCCCCAGGACTTCCTCGAGGTGAAGAGCTTCCTGTCCACGCAGATCATGGACGAGGCGCGACACCAGGAGGTGTTCCGCAAGCGCGCGTTCGCGGGCGGCGGGCTGCTGCACTCCGCGCCCGGCTTCGAGTGGGCGCTCAAGGCCATCCTCGACGCGCCCACGCACACGATGGGCACGTTCCTGCTGAATCTGCTCGGCGAAGGGCTGGTACTGTCGATCTTCCGCTCGGGCGAGATGATCGCGAAGACGCACGTCGACAAGGAGATCTTCCGCCGCTGTCTGCAGGACGAGGCGCGCCACGTCTCGTACGGGGTGCTCGAGCTCAAGAACTCGCTCGACCACGCGCCCGATCACGAGGCGGCGATCGAAGAGCTGCACCGTTTCGCCGACGTCGGCGAGCTCGTGATCCTCTCCGCGTTCTCGGAGCCGGCACTGGTCGAGCCGCTGGCGGTCCTGCTCGGCGGCGGGCTCGCCAAGATCGACCAGGGCATGGAAGGCATGGCGAAGCTCTGGGAGATGTTCATCGCGGAGTATCTGCAGCGCTGCGACCGCGCCGGCTTCGCGCGCGACGAGCGCTGCAAGATCCCGAAGCAGGCGATCTGGGCGAAATGAGTCGCGGCGATCGAGTTCCGTTCCCTTCGCTCGCCTGGTTCGCGAAGCTCGGCGAGCGGATGAACGCCGACCGCGTGCGCCACGAGCATCTCGGCTACGTCGACTGCACCGTCGAGTTCGCCGTGCGCGACGCGTACGGTCCCGGGCGTCCATTGCGCGCCCAGGTCACGTTCGAGGAGTTCGCCGCCGTGGACGTGCGCGAGGCGGGGCCGGCCGATGCGGGTCGCGCCGACTTCACGCTCGAGGCGGACGCGAAAGCCTGGCGCGAGATGATCGAGAGCATCGCGCGCGGCAAGGGTCGCCCGGCCCTCGACCAGACGCTCAACTACTTGAGTCACTTCGATTCCCCCTTCCGCGTCTGCGCTGCGGACCCCCTGAAGCGCGATCTGTACTTCCGGTACAACCAGAGCCTGCAGGAGTTCGTGAACGCCTCGGCGCAGCTCGAAACGACGTTCGACCGGCGCGGCTGAGCATGGCGCGCAAGCCCGGCCACTACTACATCGACGAGACTTGCATCGGCTGCGGCGCGTGCGACCACGCCTGCCCGGGAAAGGTCGACGCGATCTACCGGGTCGAGGACGACTATCTCGGGCGCTTCGCGATCGTCCTCGACGAGTGCATCGACTGTGCGCTCTGTATCCCCCTCTGCCCGGTCGACTGCATCCACGACGCGCGCAGCGAAGGCATCGTCTCCGGCGCGGGCGGCTACACGCGTATCCGCGAGCTGCAGGCGTGGGCGAAGGCGCGCGGCGCCTGAGCTCGCGAGGCTAGGGCGGCAGCGTTCCGTCCCAGAAACGCCGCTCCGCGTCGCGCGGCGAGCTCTCGACGCGCGGGCTCGCGTCGAAGACGAGCGTGGCGCGATCCCGCGCGGTGTAGAGCGGCCAAGGGCCGACGAGCGGGCTGTGCGGGTCTCCGCTGCGCGTGAAGGCGGTCCAGGTGTCGCGCATGCGCCGCGACAGAGCCTTCGCCGCGGGCCCGTCCTCGACGAACGTGCCGAGCGGGTGGATGCGCCGCGTGCCGAACACGAACGGCTGTTCGAGACCGTGGAAGGCGCCGGTCGGACCCTGCGCCGACACGCCCGAGAACGCGAACTCGTACACGTAGGTGGGCGCGCCGGCCGCGCTCAGTGACTCGGCCAGCTTCAAGCTCGGGACACGGAACCGCCGGTCGCTTTCGATCGCGTGAAAGAGCTCCGAGGGCGACGCGCCTGGGTGCGTCGCCGCATAGGCTGCGATCGCCTGCTCCACGAGCTCCGCGTCAAGGCCGAGTCCGCGCAGTGACTCGCCGAGGCCGGAGGTGTCGAGCCTCGCGAGCTCGGGATCATCGAGCTCCAGAACGCGCGTCTCGTCGCGATTCGCGCCGACGATCGCAGGCACCTGCGCCGCGGTGGCCGCGCGCGCTGCCGCGAGCGGTGGCTGCGCGAGCAGGACGCCATCCACCACCGGCCGGAACCCGCCGGTGCGCTGCTGGGCGTCGAGCAGCGCCGCGACGGGCAGGTCGGCGAGCTTGCGCGCATCCGCCGGCTTCAGGCCGAGCGCCGCGAGAAACTCGCGTGTCCGGCGTGTCGAGTCCTCGCGCGCATCCACGCGAAACGTCCCGCTTGCGAGGATCGCGCGCCGAAACAGCCCGCGCGCACGTGGCGCGCTGAGCAGGCAGCCGACCGCCGTCGCGCCCGCGCCCGCGCCGAAGAGCGTGACGTTCGTCGGATCGCCGCCGAACGCGTCGATCTCCTCGCGCACCCATTCGAGCGCCGCGATCTGGTCGAGCAAACCCAGGTTCGCATCGCCAAGACCCGCGTCGCGCGGCAGATCGGCGGGATCGAGAAACCCGAGCGCCCCGAGTCGGTACTGCAGCGAGACGACGACCATGTCGCCACCGCGCGCAAGCCGGCGCCCGCGCGTACCGGGATCCGAGGCCGCGCCCTCTGCGAAGCCGCCGCCGTGGACGAAGACGAGCACCGGCCGCGGCACGCCCTCGAAGCCGGCGGTCCAGAGATCGAGCCGCAGGCAGTCTTCACTCTGGGCCGTGCGCCGCGCGCCGGCGAGCATCGAGAGCCGCCCGTCGTTCTGCGGCGCGGCGGGCCCCGGTTCGCTGCAGTCGCGAACACTCGACCAGCTCGCGACGCGTGCCGGAGGCTTGAAGCGGAGGGTTCCAACGGGTGGCGCGGCGTACGGAATACCGCGGAACACGGTCACGCCGCGGTCCACGCGACCGCGCACCAGGCCAAAGCGCGTCTCGACCAAGAGCGGCACGTCCGGGCGTCCTTCGGCCCGAGCCTAACACGCCGCTAAGCTGTGGCGCGCATGCGAGAGAGCGGGGGAGGGGAAGGTGAGTCGCAGAGCGCGCTCGGGCTGCGCGCGCTGCCATGGTTGGCCTTCGCGCTGGGCGCCGCACCGCTCGTTGCCGGCGGTTTCCCCGCGGGGCATGACTGGCTCTACGAGCTCGTGCGCGTCGGCGAATACGGCGCGGCGGTGCGCGCGGGTCAGCTGCCGCCGTACTGGAGCGAGAACCTCTACGGCGGGTACGGCTCGCCGGTCTTCCTCTTCTACGCGCCGCTCTTTTCGGCTGCGGCCGCACTGCTCTCGGAGCTCGCCGGCTCGGTAACCCGCGGTGTGACCGCGCTGCTCGTGATCGCCTCGGGCGTCTCCGTCTACACCGTGCGGCGTTTCCTGGCCGACCTGCTGGCGACGCAAGGCACGCCCGACTCCGCCGCGGCCCGCGTCGGCACGGTCTTCTTTCTGCTGCACCCCTACGTGCTCGGCGACAAGCTGGTGCGCAACGCCGACGCCGAATTCCTGGCGCTGTGCCTGGCGCCGATCGCGTTGCGCGGCGCGGTCCTGGCGCACGAGCGGCCGCGCCGCGCGTTCGCGCTGATCTCCGGCGGGCTCGCCGCGGTGGTGCTGGCGCACAATCTGACGGCGCTGGTCGCGGTGGCCTTCGTGCTCGGTGCGGGGCTCGCGCTCCATGGCCCGCGGCAGCGGCGCGTCTGGGCGGTGATCCTGTCGGGTGTCGCTGCGGCGCTCGCGCTCTCGGCGTTCTTCTGGTTGCCGGCGCTTGCGCTCACCGGATTGATCCGGCCCGAGGAGCTCCTGCGCGGCAAGCTCGACTTCCACGGCCAGTTCCCGCCGCTGCAGGACATCTTCGGCTATCGCCGCTTCTTCGCGACCGGCCTGGCCACGCCGCTCGCGCTGCTCGTCGCGGCGGTGGCCGCGCTGCGCTTCAAGCGGCAGCGACGCATCCTGGTGTCGCTATTGCTGGCGGCCTCGGTGCTGCTCTTCCTGCAGACGCGCGCAAGTGTGCCGGTCTGGGAGCTCGTGCCTGGCTTGCCGTTCTTCCAGTTCCCCTGGCGCGCGCTGGGCCCGCTCGCCTGGATCGCGGGCGCGCTCGCGGCGCTCGTCTTCGCGCTCTGGCTCGCGGCCGCGCCCGCGAGGCGCCGCACGGCGGCGGAGCTTGCCCTCTTCGCGCTGCTCGTCCTGAATGCGCTGCCGATCCTGCTGCAGTACGCGCCGTTGCCGAGCCAGCTCGAGCGTTTCGCGCCCGCGCTCGTCCACCCCGACGTGATCCGGCAGGGCGACGAGACGGTGACGCTCGGCGACGAGTACCTGCCGCGCTCCGCCGACACCGTGGTGTGGCGGGTGCAGCGGCCGCTCGAGGGACCGGTCGTCTCCGCGAGCGGGCTCGTGCGCTGGCGCACGCTCGTCGACGGCGGGACGCGCATCGAGCTCGAGACGAGCTCGCCCACGCCAGGGCGGCTGCGTCTGGCGCGCTTCGCCTGGCCCGACTGGCGGCTCGAGATCGACGGCCGGCCTTCGTCCTTCATCACGGGCCACCTCGGGACGCTCGACTTCGAGGTCCCGGCTGGCGTTGCGCGCGTCCGCGTCTGGCTCGAGCCGCCGCCGCTGCGCCGCGCCGGGCTCTGGCTCTCGCTCGCGTCGCTGGCCGCCTGGCTGATCGGGTTGTCGGTGGGATACGTTCGTTCGAGATGAGCAGCGCGACCCGCCTTCTCGCCGGCCTGACCTTCGTGGCGCTTGCGCTCGCGATCCTGCTCGGCGGGCACTTCTACCTCGCGCAGCGCCTCGTGCTCGACCCGGAGATCGGCGCGCCGTGGCGCGGGATCCTGCTCGCGGGAATCGCTCTTGGCCTGGTCTCGCTGGTCGCGCAGCCGATCGCCGAGCGCGTGATCCGGCCGCCGTGGAATCGGCTCGTGGGCTGGCCGGCGTCGCTGTGGATGGGGGCCGCGTTCCTGTTCCTGGTGGTGCTAGGAACGGGCGACTTGCTGCGCTCGCTCGCGGGCGGCGTCGCCTACGCCGCCGGCAGCGCGCTGCCGGACGCGGCGATCGCGGCGCGTGCGCAGGCCGCGACCACGCTGCTCGTCGTCGCAGTCGGCGGGGCGGTCGCGCTCGTCTCGGGCCTGCGGCCGCCGCGACTCACGCGTGTCGAGATCCCGCTCGCCCGCTGGCCGAAGGCGCTCGACGGCTTTCGCATCGCGCAGATCAGCGACATCCACATCGGTCCGCTGCTCGACCGGCGCTTCGCGTCGGCGCTCACGCAGCGCGTGAATGCGCTCGCAGCGGATCTCGTCTGCGTCACCGGCGATCTCGTCGACGGCAGCGCGCGCCTGCTCGCGGACGAGGTCGCGCCGTTCGGCGGTCTGCGCGGACGCCTCGGCGTGTTCTTCGTGACGGGCAATCACGACCACTATTCCGGGGCAGATGACTGGGCGGACGTGATCGCGAAGCTCGGGCTCGTCGTGCTGCGCAATCGCCACGTCACCATCCGGTGTGACGGCGCCGCGTTCGTCCTTGCCGGCGTCGACGACCACCGCGGCGGCTTCGGCGACGGGCAGCGCGAGGATCTGCCCAAGGCCCTCGCGGAGCGCGACCCGGCGCTGCCGGTCGTCCTGCTCGCGCACGATCCGGGCACGTTCAAGCGCGCTTCGCAGAGCGGCGTCGATCTTCAGCTCTCGGGACACACCCACGGCGGGCAGATCTGGCCGTTCCGCTGGGTCGTCCGGCTGGTGATCCCGTTCGTGGCGGGCCGCTACACCCGCAATTCAGTGGAGCTCTACGTGAGCCGCGGCACCGGCTTCTGGGGTCCGCCGATGCGGCTCTTCGCGCCGGCGGAGATCACCGAGCTCACGCTTCGGGCGGCGCGCTGAAGCGCTCCCAGTGCAGGCTCTCGTCGACGGGCCGGCGCGGCGGGCGTCCGTGCTTGCCCATGGGCCAGCCGATCGGCAAGAGCGCGATCGTCGGGCAGTCAGCGGGCAACCCGAGCCAGCGGTCGCACTCCTCGCCGAAGCTGCGGTGGAGCGTCGTGAGCGAGGCGCCGAGCCCGACCGCGCGACACGCGAGCAGCACGTTCTGGATGCACGGGAAGAGCGCCTGACCCTGCGCCTCGCCGCGGCGCTTCCAGCCCGCCACGAACAAGTGTACGGGCGCCTCGTGCAGGTGATCGGCCAGCCAGAGGGCGGCGCGCATGTTGCGCCGGCCGGCCTCGGGGAAGTCGGGTCGTTTTGCGGCCTCGAGCGCGGGCGCGATGTAGGCGCGAAATCCGCTGCGGTAGCGCTCCGCTACCCATGCGCGCCGGTCCGGCTCGGTCAGCGCGAGAAAAACCCACGGCTGGCGATTGCCGCCGCTCGGCGCGAACGTGCCCGCTTCGCAGACCTTCCGGATCAGCTCGCGCGGAACGGGATCCGTCCGCAAGCGGCGGATCGCGCGCGCCGTGCGCATGCCCTCGAGCAGCGGTACGTCCTCGCCGAGCCGCGCGAGCTCGAGGTCCTCGCTCACCGTGCCACCGCGAGCAGCTCGTCGAAGCGCCGGATCACGTGCGCGGGCGTCGGCTCGACCGCGGGAGGATCGCGATCCTCGCGGTGCCAGATCAGGACCGAGCGCATGCCGAGCCGGTTCGCGCCGGCGATGTCGTGGAAGAGCGAGTCACCGACGAAGAGCGCCTGCTCGGGCGCGCACTGCGCGCGGCGCAAGGCCTCGCGAAAGATCCCGGGCGCGGGCTTGCACACGCGCGCCGCCTCGCTCGAGAGCACCGAGTCGAAGTCCGCGCGCACGCCCGCCACGTCGAGCAGGTGCGCGAGCTGATCGTCGTCGATGTTCGAGACCATGCCGACGTGCAGGCCGCGCGCGCGCAAGCCTGCGAGCGTCTCGCGCACGCCCGGACGGAGCGCGAAGTCGCGCGCATGCGCGTCCCATTGGAACTTTCGATGCCGCTCGAGCAGCTCGTCGTCGGCGGCAGCGCCGAAGC
>Ga0184615_10000498_pt1 | contig 21700 bp, 19 predicted proteins | sample PLM4_65_coex_FD_133134 | JGI IMG/M metagenome (GOLD analysis project Ga0184615, IMG submission 133134) | Groundwater sediment microbial communities from an aquifer in East River, Colorado, USA - PLM4_65_coex | ecosystem: Environmental > Terrestrial > Soil > Riparian zone | place: USA: East...
AGGCGCTCCGGCCGGGCGCGGCCGCGCGGCGGCGGGTAGACGTCGATCACCCGCCCGCCGCCGATGGTGCGCTGCGCCGATTGGTCTCGGATCACGACGCCGTCGCCGCGGACGGCGCCGATCGGCTGGTCGAGCACGAGCTGCGCCAGCGCGGCGTCTCCCGGGCGGAGGCTCGACCCTTCGAGCAGCGCTACGCGGCCGGTCGCCTCAGTCGCCCCGAGGTGCACGTGCACCGACGTCCAATGCGACAGCGCGCGCGCCTCGCCGGCCAGGATGCGCAGCCGCACGTCGATCTTTCGCGCCGGCGGCGGAACGCTGCCGGCGACGATCCATTCCCCGCGCGCGATCGCGGCGAGGTCGATCTGGGCGCCGACCAGGTTGAGCGCGCATCTTTGCCCCACGCGCCCGGTCTCCGATTTCGCGTTCTGCGCGTGGATGGAGCGGATGCGGGCGGGCAAATCGCCGTTGAGCAGCCGCGCCGGATCGCCGACCGAAATCGAGCCGGAATGGACGGTGCCGGTGACGACCAGCCCCGAGCCGACCAAATTGAACCTGCGGTCGACCGCGAGGCGGAAATTGCCGCGCGCCTCGCGCGGCCGCCAGGCGCGCGCCGTGGTTTCGAGATGGGCGCGCAGCTCGGCGACGCCCACGCCGGTGACGGCGGAGACGCGGAAGATGCCCGCTCCGGCCAGGGAGGTGCCTGATACCAGCTCTCGGACTTCCGCTTCCACCTCGGCGACGCGCTCGGCGCCGACGCGATCGATCTTGGTGATCGCAATCGCGCCGCGGGAAACGCGCAGCAGGTCGAGGATGGCGAGGTGCTCCCGTGTTTGCGGCATCGGCCCATCGTCGGCGGCGACGATCAGGAGGGCGAGATCGATGCCGGCGACGCCGCACAGCATGTTGCGGACGAAGCGCTCGTGGCCGGGCACGTCGACGAAGCCGATGGTGGGCCCCGACTCGACGGGCAAATAGGCGAAGCCGAGGTCGATCGTCATGCCGCGGCGCTTCTCTTCCGGCAGGCGGTCGGTGTCGACGCCGGTCAGCGCCTTGATGAGGAGCGTCTTGCCGTGGTCGACGTGCCCGGCGGTGGCGACGATCATCCGCCGACCGTGAGCACGCCCAATTGCCCGGCGAAGCCTTCTTCGTCCTCGAGGCAGCGCAGATCCATGACGAAGGCGCCGTCCTCGATGCGGCCGACGACGGGAACCGGCAGGGCGCGGAAGGCGGCGGCGATGCGCTTGAGCACGGTGCCCGATCCGCGCCGCCCCGTGATCGGCCGCACCACAAGCCCGGCGCTGGAGAGGCGCTGCGTCGGCAGCGCGCCGGACCCGATCTGGCTGTCGCAATCGCAAACCTCGACGGCGGCGATTTCGGCGAGCCGCGCCGCGATCGGCGGATGCAACCGCTCGGCGAGCGCGCGTATGTCGGCGACGGGCCGCGCCAGGATGCGCAAGGTCGGCACGCGCGCGACCAGCCGGTCCGGATCGGCGTAGAGGCGGAGCACCGCCGACAGCGCGGCGAGCGTCATCTTGTCGACGCGCAGCGCGCGCTTCATCGGGTTCTTCTTGATCCTCGCCACAAGCTCGGCGCGCCCGACGACGATGCCGGCCTGCGGCCCGCCGAGCAGCTTGTCGCCGCTGAAGGTCACGATGTCGGCGCCGTGCGCGATCGCCTCCGACGCCGTCGGCTCGTAGGGTAGGCCGTAGCGCCTCAGGTCCACCAACGTGCCGCTGCCAAGATCGACCGCGAACGGAACGCCGCGTGCATGGCAGAGCCGCGCCAGCTCCGCCTCATCCGGCGTCGCGGTGAAGCCCTCGATGGCGTAGTTCGACCGATGCACCTTCATCACGAGCCCGGTCTTGGGGCCGAGCGCGGCCTCGTAGTCGCGCAGGTGGGTGCGGTTGGTGGTGCCGATTTCGACCAGACGCGCGCCGGACCGCGCCATGATGTCGGGCATGCGGAAGGCGCCGCCTATCTCGATCAGCTCGCCGCGCGAGGTCGGCACCTCGCGTTTGCTGGCCAAGGTGTTGAGCACCAGCAGCACGGCGGCGGCGTTGTTGTTGACCACTGTCGCTGCTTCGGCGCCCGTCAGGCGGCAAAGCTGCGCCTCCACGTGGTCGTCGCGGTCGCCGCGCCGCCCTTCGCCAAGGTCGAACTCGAGGCTCGAGGGCGCGCGCGCGACGGCGGCGACGGCGGCGACGGCCTCCTCGGGCAGCGACGCGCGGCCCAGATTGGTGTGGAGCACGGTGCCGGTCAGGTTGAACACGGGGCGCAGCGATGGGCGGCTGGTCGCTTCGATGCGTTCGGCAACCCTGTGAAGAACGTCTGCCTCGCTCGGCACCTCGCGCGCCGCGCGCAACTCGTCGAGGACGGCGCGGATCGCCTCGGTCGTCGCGGCGCGACCGTGAGCGGCGATCAACGGCGCGGCGCCCTCGTGGCGGAGCAGCCGGTCGACGGACGGCAATCGGGACAGCGCGGTCTTGTCGTCGGACATCCGCGAAGTCTATCGCGGATGAGGCCTGTCGGTCAGCGCCAGGCGTCGATCGAGATGGTGCAGTCCTTGGGCCGCACGCCCTCGTAGATCTTCCACGCGCCCTGGGTGCGCCCGCCGGAGACCACGATGTTGATCTCCTGCGGCTGGAACATCTTGAGCAGGTCGTCGGGCTTGGCCTTCAAATTGGTCGCATAGGGCTCGACCCCCGCCACCGCCAGCGGGTGGATCAGGGTCTGCACCCACTGGTCGTCCCAGTACTCGCGCGCCGGCAGCACCGCGTTCTCGACGATCCAGTCGATCAGCTTCTCCTTCGAGCCGAAGCCCAGCCCGACGAACAGCTCGGCGACGATCGGGTCCATCACGATCAGCGGCGACTGGCGCGCTGCGGTGGCGGCGAAGACGCGCTTGAACTTTTCCTTCCAGGTCTCGCGCGGGCCGAACCCGCCCTGGGTGTAGCGCCCGCCGCGGAACACCGTGACCGCGCTGTCGGTCGGCTTGAAGCCGTACCGCGTGTGCAGCGGCGCCCACGGGCTGGCCTCCTCGTTCTCCGGGAAGGTCGCGCTGTAGCTGTACCAATTGCCGAGCGTGCCCATGTAGGTGTCGTCGGGGGTGGAGCCGCCCTGGCCGTTGACCGAAACCAGATTGTAGGCGCGGCCGATGGTGGCGTTGGCGTGGTTGAACGGGCCCATGACGCCGATGCCCGCGTCCATGCCGATCTCTTTGCGGATCGGGCCGTTGACGACGCCGATGCCGGCGAAGGAGGTGGTGGAGGACGAGCGCGCCGTCTGGCCGCTCGCCGCCATGGCAAGGACCACCGGCAAATATTCGGGCCGGCAGCCCGCCATCACCGCGTTGACCGCGACCTTCTCGACCGTCACTTCCCAGGCCTCGCGGAAGGCGGTCGGGCTCAGCCGCGCCACGACCTTGTCGGGCGCGTGGCTCGTGCCCTTCAGCATCGCCGCCACACGCTCCTCGGTCGGCAGCACGATGGGCAGGAAGTCGGTCCAGAAATTGTCTTGGAACATCTGCCGCAGATTGTCCTCGGTGTCGGCCGGCAGCAGGCGCGGGATGTTGCGGTCGAACGACATGCCTTTGACGTCGGCGTCGGTCAGGGGACTCGACAGCGCCTCGATCACCTCCTGCATGAACGGCCGCTTGGAGATTGGATCGGTGCCCTCGATGTAGCCGCGCAGCTCGGCCGCGGTGCGGTCGACCACGGGCTGGGGCACGAAAGCCTGGCGCGCCGTCGGCATGCCGTTGGCGAGCGCGGTGGAGCGCGCGAGCCGCGCGAACACGTTGGTGTGGACGGCGACCGTGGGGACGCCCGCCTTCTCCAGCTCTAGGGCCAGCCCGACGACCGTCGGGCTACAGGTGCTTCATAAACCGACACCGAGGATGGCGGCGTCGCCGTCCTCGGCAACCTTCGCCCGCATCCCCGGATCGTCGACCCAGCTTTCGCGCGGCTTGATGATGGGGGTCTTCACGCTCGGCAGATGTTGGCCGAACCAGTCGCGCAGCTGGAACATGAAGACTTCGGAATTGTCGAACAGGCAATCGACCAGATAGATGTTCTTGCCGTTCAGGTTCTCGAGGCGCGGAGCGAGGCGCTTGCCGGTCACCTTCGGCGCGTAGCCGCGGGGATCGTGCACGGTGAGTTTGTCAGTCATGCGAGCCTCCCGACCAAGTGCCGTCCGCGAGGTAGCGGTCGGCGGCGATTGCGGCCTCCGTGCCGTCGCCCGCGGACGAAACGGCGCGCCCCGGCGACCCGGCCCGGACCGTGCCGGCGGCGAACACGCCGCGGAGCGCGGTCCGCATCGAACCGTCGACAAGGATGCGCCCGCCGGCATCGAGCGTCAACATCCCGTCGAGGACCGCCGTGTTGGGCGCGAGCCCGACATAGACGAACACCCCCGCCGCCTCGACCACGGACGAGTCGGCGAGGCGCACCCCGGTGACGCCGTCCTCGCCCAGGATCTCCGCGACAGTCGTGCCGAGCCGGACCTCGATCTTGGGATTGGCGGCGATGCGGGCGCGATAGTCGGCTTGGCCGGACAGCGCTTTCCCGCGATGCAGGATGATCACCCGCTCGGCGCTGCCGGCGAGGGTGAGGGCTTCCTGCATCGCCGAGTCGCCGCCGCCCACCACGGCGGCGATCTTGCCGCGCAGCAGCGGCGCGTCGCAGGTCGCGCAATGGCTGACGCCCTTGCCGGTCAGCCGTTCCTCGCCGGCGACGCCCAGCTTCCGGAGCTGCGTGCCGGTGGCGATGATCACGGCGCGCGCCGCCATCTCGCCTTCGCCGGTGGCCAGCGCCCAGCCCCCGTCGCGCGAAGCGAGGCCCGCCAGCTCGCCCGCGACGCATTCGGCGCCGGCCGCGACCGCCTGCTCCTGCGCCATCGGGCAGAGGTCGTAGCCCGGGACGCCGTCCGGGAAGCCCGGAAATCCGTCGACTTTCTCGATGCTGAGGAGGTGGCCGCCGAGCACGTCGCCGGTCAGCACCAGCGTGCGCCGGCCGAGCCGCGCCGCGGCGAGCCCAGCCGACAGCCCGGCGATGCCGCCGCCGGCCACCACCACATCGTATTCCTTGTCAGACGCCATGCGCTTGTCCCACGAGTGCGATCAATTCTACCATCGCACTCGCGCATCTTCGATCAACGAAGGATCGTTCCGTGGCCGAAACAACGATGAGACTGACCGACCTGGCCCATGGCGGCGGCTGCGGCTGCAAGCTCGCGCCGTCGGTGCTCAGCCGGATCCTCGCCGACATTCCCGCGGCGGTGCATTTCCCCGGGCTGCTCGTCGGTACCGAGACCGCGGACGACGCCGCGGTGTTCAAGATCAACGAGCGCGAGGCGGTGGTGGCGACGACGGATTTCTTCATGCCCATCGTTGACGATCCGTTCGAGTTCGGCCGCATCGCCGCGACGAACGCGCTGTCCGACGTGTACGCGATGGGCGGCCGGCCGATGATGGCGCTCGCCATCCTCGGCACTCCGGTCGATAAGCTGGCCGTCGAGTCGGTGCGCGACATCCTGGCCGGCGGCGCTTCGGTCTGCGCCGCAGCCGGCATTCCGGTCGCCGGCGGCCACTCGATCGACTCACCGGAGCCGATCTACGGCCTCGCCGTATTCGGGCTGGTCGATCCCGACCGCATCCTGCGCAACTCGACGGCGCAGCCTGGCGACCGGCTGATCCTGACCAAGCGGCTCGGCATCGGCATCTTCTCGGCCGCGCTCAAGAAGGGGCAGCTCGACGAGGCGTCCTACGCCGACATGCTGCAATCGACGACCCAGCTGAACGCGGTCGGCGCCGAGCTGCCGTCGATCGCGGGCGTCCACGCCGCGACCGACGTGACCGGCTTCGGCCTGCTTGGCCACGGGCTCGAGATGTGCCGTGGCGCGTCGCTCACCGCCCGTATCGAGATCGCCAAGTTGCCGGTCTTTCCGATGGCGCGGCGCCTCGCCGCGGCGGGCGTCGGCACCGGCGCCTCGAAGCGGAATTGGGCGAGCTACGGGGAGGCGGTCGATCTGCCCGCCGGGCTGCCGGGTTGGCAGCGCGATCTCCTGTGCGATCCGCAGACCAGCGGCGGGCTCCTGATCGCCTGCGCGGCCGATTCCGTTCCGGAGGTGATCGACCTCGTGCGCAAGCGGGGCTTCGCCCATGCGGCCGAGATCGGCGCGTTCGAATCCGGCCCGGCGCGCATTCAGATGACGCTGTGATCGACCTCTGATGAGCATGACCGCTCCGTAGCATCTCCTCGTCAATAGGGCACGCTCTGCTACCCAGCTCGCTACCCAGGGCAATGATGGGTCAAAAATTCGGTGGTAACGCCCAATTTTGTCATACAGGAGTCGTGTTGGCCCATCACGTAGCAACGAAGGTCCTAACCTTTGGAAGAGTCCAGAATGGCGTTGTCATAGGCTGTGAGATGTAGGGGTAGACCGCCTACGCCGCGGGAAATACCAGCGACTTGATCACCACGGCGACAGCGCCCGAGGATTCGAGCATCTGACCGATGTCTATATAGTCGAACTCCTTGAGCTCGAGCCCATCGATCGAGATGATCGGGTTGGCGAGACCAAGCTCCTCGCGGCAATGGATGCCGAGTAACCCGCCGATGTCGGAATCGCCCGCCAGCACCAGGGGATGTCCTCGCTCGAGTACCGGGGTGAGCCCTTCGGCGACACCGCGGCAGAATCTGTCGAGCCGCACGAAGGTCGCCGAGCCCCGCCAGGGCACGAAAACCGCGACCGGCCGCTCGCCGTCATCGAGGTCCAGCCGCGCCAGCACCTCGGCGACCGCGCGCGCGACCTCTGCCCGGTCGATATCGTCGTTTTCCAAAGGCAACTCCGGTGCGATCACCGGCACGTTGCGCAGCGGCACCGCGTCGAGCGGCGAGACGTAGATGGTCGAGCCCGAGACCTGGATCGTATATTGCGAGGCGCCGATCACGGTGGCGCGGATGCCGGCGACCGGTCGTTCGAGAAGCGGCCCCCAGCGCTCGGCGCGGGCGCGGATCTCGGCCGCGAGCAGAGGGCCGAGATCGCCGTAGTCGCCGACCTCTCGCCCATAGATGTATTCCGACACGCCGCCCGAGAAGGTCAGCACGTCTATCGGCCCGCGCCAGTCGAGCGCCGGCAGCCGCAGCAACGTTCCGGGCGAGCCGCCCGCCATCGCCTCGAACAACCGGTCGGCCATGCGCGTGGCTACGGCCGCCGCCTCCGGGTCAGTGGCAAGAAACAGCCGCGCACCGACGTCGAGCGCGGTCTGAGCCACGACCTTCCCGCCGCGGCACACGGCGATCTTGGACGTGCCACCGCCGACGTCGACATTCATCACCGTCGCCCTATCGCGGATCGAGCGCGCCACCGCGCCTGCGCCGTAGGCAGCCATGGTCGACTCCAGCGCGTCGCCGGCCGAGACGGCAACGAGTTTACCGGCCTCGCGCGCGAAGAGCTCGCCGATGGCGCGCGCGTTGCGTCGGCGCACCGCAACCCCGGTCAGAATCAGCGCGCCGGTCTCGATGTCGTCGGGCCCGAGCCCGGCGATCGCGTACTGGTCGCGGATGAACCGGCCGAGCGCCTCGGCATCGATCTCGTCGTAGGCGCTATAGGGAGTCAGCATGATGCCGGATTCGTAGATCGTCTCGCGCGATGCGACGACGTAGCGGGAATCGAGCCGCTCGAGCACGAGCCGTGAGAAGACGAGGTGCGAGGTGGATGAGCCGATATCGACCCCGACGCTCAACAGCCGGATTTCGTCCTCGGCCTCGAGGGTGCGGCCGGTCGAGGAGAAATGGATGCGGCCGCCAATGTTGTCGCCCGCCACCCTAGTCGGCGGCCGAGCGTACCTTCGCGCCCGGCAGATACCACGCGGGGTCCATGCGGTTTTCGACTCCGGTGCGGCGAAGGATCTCGTCGTACTCCGCCTTGATGAACGGATCCTCCATCGAATACGGCACAGCGGTGCCGCCCTCGTCGATGTCGATCGCGCCGTAATCGGTGTGCTTCTCGCCCGGCGGTCCAGGCTCGCGCCCCGGGTTGTGCGGTCCGAACCAGGCCGTGAGGCGGAACGGTTGCTTGGAGACGCCGAAATGCTGGTGGAACCAGCGCGAACCGCCCGGCGCGGCGGAAACCATGCCGACCGGCTCGTAATCTACGCGCTTTATCTTATCGGCGTGGCCGTCCTTCCATGGCGTCGGGCCGCATGCCTCGGGCCAAGTATAAGTGTAGCCCTTGCCCTGGAGGCAAATCAGCACCGCGGCTGAGGTATGGGCATGCGCCTTGGAATAGCGGCCGTTCTCATGTTGGCCGATCCAGAGATAGAACGTGTTCCCGGTCATGAATGGCTCGACTCGGCGATAGCCGACCGACCGCCGGTTGTCGAGCGGCAGGTCGCAATGGACGATATCGGGGATGAAGTTGGTGCGCCGCATAGCCAGCCCGCGCACAGGATCGGGCTCGATGTCGTCGTTGTAGCGATAGAAATCGTCGGCACCGGAGAACCGGTCCCGAAATTCGTACGGGCAGTCGAAGATCGCGCCCGTATTGTTGATCAGGTTCATCAGGTTCGGTGCGGTGGTGCCGCCCAGAAGCAGGGACGGAGTCGAGGTGGCGTTGACAATGCGGTGCCAGGCATTTACGGGGATCGAGAACAACGATCCGGTCTGCCACTCGAAGATGTGGCGTTTCTTGTCGCCCTCGAGCCACACCTCGGTCGAGCCGCGTCCTTCGACCACGTAGTAGATCTCCTCGTAGAGATGCTTCTCGGCGTTCAGCGCGCCTGCCGCCGGCACCTCGACCACGTAGCTGCCCCACTTGCCCTCGGTGCCGAAGAGCTGGATGTAGGTGCCGCGCCCGCCCATCCGCTTCCAGGGCGCGAGCGGCAAATCCTGGACGCGGCGCACCCCGATATCGCGATGGACCGGTATGCCTTCGGTTTCCATGAACAGGTCGTAGGGCGTAGCCGGGCGCCCGAACTTGCCAAGCCCGGCGTTCTTGCCGTAGCCGGGCTCATGCCAGTGCACCTGGCCGGGAACGTCGTGCGGCATCTCGTCCTCCTCAGCCCCCGAACAGAAAGCCGCGGTAAAGCCCTGTCCTCAACAGTTCGTCGAATACCAGCCAGCACGAAAACACGGTGCCCGCGGCGACGTAGAGGCCTAACCGCCAGCTCAGCCTACCATGGATCGTCATGTACCCGGCGACATAGACGAATATGCCGGCGAGGAACCCGCCGAGCAGAATCGCTGCGAGCGAAGCTCCCATCCACGCGACAGCGAGCCATTCCTCGAGCGTAATGCGAAGATCACCCTCGGCCTCGAGGTGCGCCCGGCCGGAAAGAAGTTCCGCGGTGCGCCGTCCCGCCGCCGTACGAGTGTGAGCAAACACGTCGATTGCGGACAAGACCAGGGTCACCCAGGCGACAAGCCGCGGCACCTCGGCCCGCTCCGCGGGATAGCTCTCGGCCCAGCCGAGATAGCCGAGCGCCAGTGCGAGGACAATCAGCGAGACGATCAGGTTGCGAGTGTTGTTGCTCATTTCGCGTCCCTCGCACGCGAGCGCAGGTAGCGCAGCCCGGGCAGCAAAAACGCAGCGACGATCAGCACGAACAGGGTGAGCGAAATCGAGCGCTGGAAGAAAATGCCGATCGTGCCGTCGCCGATCTTGATCGACTGGTAAAAACTGCGCTCGGCCAGGTCGCCGAGCACGAGCGCCAGGATCATCGTGACGCGCGGGTAGCGGAATTTGATCAGGAAGTAGCCGACGATCCCGAATGCGACGCTTATCACCACGTCGCTCACCTTTTGCTCGAGCGCGTAGGCGCCAACCAGCGAGATCGCCGTTACGGTCGGCACCAGGATATGAACGTCGATCAAAGTGATGAGCGCGAGCCACCGCGTGATCAACAGCCCGAACACGGTGGCGAAGATGCACGCGATGGTGAGAGAAACGATAAGGGCGAAGATGACGTCCTCATGGTCGATCAGAAGACGCGGCCCGGGCTCGAGCCCGTGCAGGATCATCAGGCCCAGGAACACCACCATCTCGGCTCCGGCCGGAATACCGAAGGCCAAGGTCGGGATCAGGTGCCCGCCGTCCTTGGCATTGGCTGCGGATTCCGGCGCGATCACGCCGAGGATGTTGCCCTTGCCGAATGAGTCGGGGTCCTTCGAAACCTGCTGTGCCGCGGTGTAGGCGAGGAAACCGCAGATCGTGCCGCCGACCCCCGGGATCGCGCCGACCACGGCGCCGATCGCCGAGCCGCGCAGCACGGTCGGCCATTGACGGAACGTCTCGACCACCCCGTCCCAGACCCCGCTGATCTCGGCTTCGGCGTCCTCGCGCGCGACCTTACCGCCGGCGATCGAGAGGTGGATCATCTCCGCCAGCGCGAACAGGCCGATCAACGCCGGCACGACGCCGATTCCGTCGTACAGCGCGTCGATGCCGAAGGTGAAGCGTGTACCGCCGTTGATGATGTCGACTCCGACCAGCGACAGGATCAGCCCGAACCCGCCCGAGACGAGGCCGCGTAGAAACATGCCTCCGGTCGAGACCGCGATGCAGGCAAGCCCAAGGACCGAAAGCATGAAGAACTCCGGCGGGCCGAACGACATCACGATCTGCTTGGCGATCGGCACGACCGCGAGCAGCAGCAGAACACCCAACACGCCGCCGAGTGCAGCCGCGGTTCCCGCCGCCCCGATCGCGGCGCCGGCGCGGCCCTGTCGGGCCATCGGATAGCCATCGAAGCAGGTCGCCGCGTTGGGCGCGTTGCCGGGTGTGTTGATCAGGATCGAAGTGATAGAGCCGCCGAACGACACCGATCCCATGATGCCGCCAGCCAGCGCCATCGCGTCCTGCGGCGTCATGCCATAGGTCAGCGGGATGCACAGCGCCAGCGCGTTGGGGCCGCCGATGCCGGGGATGACGCCGAAAATCAGCCCGACGATTACGCCGAGCACCAGCATGGCGATGCCTTTGACCGTCAGGGTGAGGACGAGTCCCTGCCAGAGCGCGTCGAGCACGGACTAATCTCGCCTCTACTTGTCCTTGAGCACGTCCTTGAAGCGCAGGTAAAGCTGCAACTGTCTCTTCACCGCGGCCTCGGCCTCGACCGCGTTCAGCGGGGCGAGCGGGCGCGAGGTTTTCTTGGCGATCTCCTGCAGCTCGGGATCCGCCATCGCCTCGAGGAACGCTTTTTCGAGCGTGCGTTTGATGTCGCCGGGAAGCCCGGGCGGCGCCGCGATCAACCGGTGAACGAACAGCCCGTCGAGGTCGGTCTTACCGAGCGACTTGGCGCTCGGCACGCCCGGATAATCGGTCGGATCGGCGGTGGTGAGCAGCCCGCGCAGGTCGCCCGATTCGACGAAGCTGCGGGTCGACTCGCTCGGCAGGATGCCCGATGCCGTGTCGCCGCGGATGACGGCGAGCGTCATGTCCCTGGTGCCCTTGTAGCCCGCCACCATCTCGCCTTTGAAACCGTAGACGTCGAGGAAGATGCGCGCAGCCACGTCTGCCGTCGTGCCTGTGCCGACCGACGGCATCTTAAGCGGGCCCTTGGCGGCGAAGCTCGCGTATTCGGCGATGGTCTTGATCTCGGATTTGGCCGGCACGACCAGGACATAGGAATCGTACGACAACCGCGCGATCCAGGTCATCTTCTCGAGCTCGTAATCGACCTTCTCGCCGAGAATCGGCAGGATCATCGCACCTGGCACGTTGACAATCGCGAGGTTGAAGCCGTCGGGCTTGGCGCGGAACACCTGCGTCATGCCGCGCGCGCCGCCGGCGCCATCGACGTTCTTGGGCACGACGTTGACCTTCGCCGGCAGATGCTTCTCGAGAAACGGCCCGACCATGCGCACATAGACGTCGAACCCACCGCCGGGCCCGAACGGGATGACGATGTTGATGTCCTTGTCGGGGAAGGCGGCCTCGGCCGGCCCGGCGAGGTTGGCAGCGAGGAGCGCGGCTGCGGCCATGAGGATATGTTTCGCGAGCATCGGACCTCTCATTTTTGTCCACCGAAAATCTACCGCCGCCGGTGACCCGCCCGCCGATACGTCGCGAGCATCATCTTCGCCAGCGGCCTTGGCTGGCAGCGTTGTTACCTCGTGGCCGGCCTTCACTTCGATCACGTTCCACGCCGAAGTGTCGTGCAACGCCCTAACGATCGGCGCGAATGGCCCCATGGCCGGTTGGCTGCACGCCATCTATGCCGACATTACCACCCAGCTGGTCAGCAGTTTCAGGTCCATGTTGCCTGCGTCGGACGTTCGTGACAAGTCCGAGTCGCCGCAGCGTCCAACAGACGGGTGTCGGGATGTGGCGATGCCCTAAGGAGCGACGAAAAATCGTGTATGTGATCAGCGGCAGCTCAAACAGCATCCCGGCAGTCCAACGTTCAGCTTCATCGATCCCTTTGGGTTGGGTCATAACCCACTCGAGAAGACAAAGCTGCTTATGCACAACGAGCACAGCGAGCTCTTCATAAATTTCTGGTGCGGTTACATGAACCGATTCAAAGAGCACCAGAACGAAGAATTATCGACAAGATCAAAGCGATGATTACGACGTAGCGACCGGCGACTTGTCATGATCGGAAAAATTCTTGCCGGCATCGAAACGGATCACATCGTTGCCACCCGCTTCGCGCACGATCCCGTGCGGGTCGCGGCCTGCTTTCACCGCCGCGATCGAGTTGAACGCCAACTTGCGCCACATCACCACACCCCGATCGGACGTGCCGAGGAACTCGCGGGTGCGGTCGTGGACGAGGCCCTGGCTTTCTTGGGCGGCGCGATCCTGGTCTTCCGACTCGATCCCCCACCACCCGTCCTCCACATGCTTGTAGACGCCACGCACATTCTGCTTGAGGCCGCGGCATTCGCGCTTGTAAGGACCCTCCGGCTTAAATCGGCTCTCGACGAAGAACGTCGTCGTGGTGTGATCGTCTGTGGGCACGCGGATGTGCAGGAACTCGCTGGGCACGCTGCCGGCGCGGGCATTATGACGCCGCGTCGATGACGGAAAGATATCGTGCACGATGTTGCGGTTCCCATCCGCATACTGCGATTGAGTACGGAACCCGTACCACGTCGGCGTGTATTCGACTTCCGGGCGCTTGAGCGCGATCGAGGGATAGACCGACGCGTGCAGCGACATGCTGTGATAGGGGTCCATGCCGTTTTCGGCGCGCTGCACCCAGTTACAATGATCGTCGGCCGCCCAGATCGTGCGGTCGCAATCGTCGAGAAACAGCAGATCGTAGTGCGGCAGCACCGGCGCGGGCGCCGGACCCAGGTAGGCGAAGACGAGCCCCGCCACCACCTGTACGGCGGCGGCGCGCTGGCGCACTTCTTCGTGAAGGCGGCTGCCCGGCGGCTCGGCCGGCATTTCAACGCAGCGTCCGGCGGCATCGTAGAGCCACCCGTGATAGCAACAGCGCAGGCCACGTTCTTCGACCCGCCCGAGTGTGAGTAGGGCGCGCCGGTGCGCGCACACGACATCGAGCATGCCGATCTCGCCCTTGCCGTCGCGGAACAGGACGAACTCCTCGCCGAGGAGCTTCACCGGGATCGGCTTGCTCTCGATTTTCTCGGCGAACCATACCGGCCACCAGTAGCGCCGGAGCATCTCGCCGCCCGGCGTGCCGGGGCCGGTCCGGGTCAAGATTTCGTTTTCTTCAGGAGTCATCGGCTTGCCCACCCATGATGTGGCCCTTTGTGAAGTATAGCCACTCGTCGCGACCGAAGGCAATTCGTCGAACGAAATCATCCGACGGATTCCTTGGAGGAAGGCGGAGATTGGGTGTAAAGTTTTTCTATGACCACGATGATGAAAGCCGTTCGTGTCTTTGCGCATGGCGGCTTGGAGGCGCTGACCTACGGCGATTTTCCGCAGCCCGAGATCGGGCCCACGGACGTGCTCGTGCGCGTGCTCGCGACCACCGTCTCGCGCTGGGACGTCAAGTACCGGATGGGTGATGCGGGGGGCGGCCAAAGCCTGAAGCTGCCGATGCAGCCCGGCCGCGATGCTGCAGGTGTAGTCGAAGCGGTCGGTGATCGGGTGACCATGTTCAAGCCCGGCGATCGCGTGGTGGGCCTCGTGCATCCGGTCAGCGCGACCGGGGAAAGCATCTACCCCGGCCACGTCACCTTCGGCGGCAACGCCCAGTTCGTGGCCCGCCCGGAATCTCAATGGCTGACTTTGCCCGCGCATGTCGAGCCGGCGGATGCCGCCGCCGCGATGTGGTCCTACGCCACGTCGCGTCGCGTCCTTCTCGACAGGATCGAGTCGCGCCTCGGCGACACGATCTTCATCGTTGGCGGCTCGGGCGGCATGGGATCGTCGATGTTGGATCTGGCCCGCGCGATGGGCGTGCGCGTCATCGCGTACACGCGCTCGGCCCGGAAGGTCGATTTCTTACGCAAGCTCGGCGCGAGCGAGGTCGTCGTGGCGCACGGCGATGTAGCAAAGGCGGTGCGCGCGCTGGCGCCGCGCGGCTGCGACGGCGCGATCGATTGCAGTGGCGATACTGCCATGATGCGCCTCTGTGTCGACGTGCTGCGCCGGGGCGGCACGTTCGTTCCGGTGGCGGCCGAAGGCCCACCGGCGCCGTTGCCGATCACGGTGGCGGATTGCACGCGGCTCGAGCTTAACATCCGCGGCGCGCGCGCCTCGACGCTCGAGGATCAGAGCGCCGTCGTGACCCTGCTGGCGCAGCGGCGGATCAGCCCCGCCATTCATGCTGTGTTGCCGCTATCGGAGTTGCGCCGCGCGCACGAACAGCTCGAAGCCGGTGAAGTGTTCGGGCGGATCGTGCTCGATCCATGGCGCTAGCTGCCTGACTCCGATGGATGACGGAAAAGGGCGCAAATGTCTAAAGCGGTTCATAAAAAATAGGGAGGATCGAATGGTTGACGTGATTTCTCGCCGCGCTGCGCTGATCGCGCTGGCCGGTTCGCTCGCGGTACTGGGCGTGCCGGGAGCGAATGCCGCGGAGACGCTGCGCGTCGGCAAGGCGGTACTGCAAAATTTCGGCAACATGCCGCTCAACATCGGGATGAAATACGGAATTTTCCAGAAGGAAGGATTGGAGATCGAGGAGCTTGTTTTCGCCGGCGGGGCCAAGTTGACGCAGGCCATGGTTGCAGGCAACGTCGATATCGGGCTGAGCGGCGGCCCCGAAATGGCCTTCACCGCAAAGGGCTCGCCCCAGATCGCGATTGCGACGATCGTGGATTCGCCGACCTTCATGGGGATTTCCGTCGGAAACCAATCGACGGCGCGCGGCATCGACGATCTCAAGGGCAAGAAAATCGGTGTCACCTCTGCCGGCTCGCTCACCTATTGGCTGGTCGATGAGCTGAGCCGGGCGAAGGGCTGGACCAACGAGCGCGACCGCGCGACCCCGGTGGTGATCGGCGGCAATCCCGCGGCGCAGTACGCGGCCCTCCGGACCGGGAGTGTCGACGCCACTCTCGGCGGGGTGTCGGTCGGCTACCAGCTCGAAGTGCAGAAGGAGGGCCGGCTGCTGCTCCCCGTCTCGGAATATGTGAAGGATATTGCGCTGTTCGTGACCTTCGCCAGCACGGCGGTCATCCAGCAGAAACCCGACGCGGTGCGGCGTTTCCTCAAGGGGTGGTATGACTCGGTCGGCTTCATGAAAAGCCACAAGGCCGAGACCGTGTCGCTCGCGACTGAAGTGATTGGCTACGCTCCGCCGGTCTCGGAACGCCTCTACGACGGCCTGATCTCGACATTCTCGACCGACGGAAAGTTCAAGCAGAAGGCGCTCGACAAGCTTCATGCGTCCTTCGTCGATCTCCAGATTCTCGACAACTCGGTCGACATGTCGAAGCTCTATACCGAAGAGTTCCTTCCGAAAAGGTAGGGGTTTTGTCGCGACCTGTCGTCCCCGTTGCCAACTTCGATACCCAGCCGTTCTGGGACGGCTGCGCGCGTGGCGAGCTGTTGCTGCAACGTTGTACCGCTTGCCAGGCGTATCGCCATCCGCCCAGTCCGATATGCCCGCACTGCCTGAGCGACCAGCACGCCTGGGTCGCGGCGAGCGGTCGGGGCAAGGTCTACACCTTCGTCGTCGTGCGCGAGACGCGGGCCCGGGGCTGGGACAAGATGGTCCCCTACGTCGTGGCTGTGATCGAGCTCGAGGAAGGGCCACGGATGTTGACGAACCTCACGAGTGTCGCGCCGGAGGCGGTGACGATCGAGATGCCGGTCGAGGTTACGTTCGCGGAGCTCGACGGCACGACCAAGCTGCCGCTATTCCAACCGCGATAGGTAGAGAAGCGCCGCAATGACAAGCATCAGTGGACGTTATGCCATCGTCGGAATCGGCGAGTCCGACGTCGGCCGGCACCTCGGGCGCTCCGGGATGGCGCTCCACCTCGAGGCCATGACGCGCGCTTTGACCGATGCGGGGCTCGACAAGACCTCCGTCGACGGGCTCCTGACGCGACCGAGCCGGAGCGATCCGCAGTTTAATTATTCGGCGGTGCTCGCAGGACGGCTTGGCATCCAGCCAACCTATTTTTCCGACGTCGCGCTGGGCGGGGCGTCGTCGGCATCCATGATCCTCGACGCCGTGGCGGCGATCGAGGCCGGGTTTTGCACGACCGTACTCTGCGTGAATGGCGATGCCCAGACCTCGCGTGGTGCCAATCGGCGGGCGGGGCTGACGAACTGGATCGAAGACTTCGAGCGCCCCTTCGGAATGCTCGGCGCACCGGAGAGCTATGGGCTATCGGCGCGCCGCCACATGTACGAGTACGGGACCACCAGCGAGCAGTTCGGTGCGATCGCGGTGGCCTGTCGCAAGCATGCCGGCCTCACCCCGAATGCCACGTTCCGCACGCCGATGACGCTCATGGATCACCAAGCATCGCGCTTCGTCGCCGAGCCATTCCGTCTGCTGGACTGCTGCCCGGTGACGGACGCCGCGGGCGCCGTCATCGTCACCTCCGCCGAGCGCGCGCGAGACCTGGCGCAGCCCCCTGTCTTCCTGTTGGGTCTGGGTCAAGGCTTCACCCACGCAGACCTGCCCTATGCACCGTCGATGACGACTGTCGCGATGCGGGGCGCATCGCAGCGCGCCTATGCCATGGCGAAGCTGGGGCCCGAGGACATCGACCTTGCCGAGCTCTACGATTGCTTCACTTACGTGGTGCTCCTCACGCTGGAGGATTACGGATTCTGCAAAAAGGGCGAGGGCGGCGCGTTCGTCGAGGACGGGCGCATCGAGCTCGGCGGCGCTTTGCCCGTCAACACGGGCGGCGGCTTGCTGTCGCAGGCGCACGCCAGCGGCTCCTTGCTCGTCACCGAAGCGGCGATCCAGATGCGCGGGGCGGCCGGCGCCCGCCAAGTGGCCGGGGCGGAGACCGCCATCGTGAGCGGGCAGTGCGGGGTAACCGGGATCAATGTTTGCTTGATCCTCGGCAAGCACCCGAACTGATGCAGCGTTTTCGTCCGATGATTTCGTCGGACGATTTGTCTTTCGCCTTGAGGGCCGAAGCTTAGTTTGTATACTGCACACGGGGAGGAACTATGGCCGAACGCGAGCGAACCCGGGTTCGAGAGAAAGAAGCGCCCGCCCTCAGCAGTTACGAGGCTGCGATCAAGCTCGGCCGGGAAAACGCCGAGCGGAACATGATCGGCCGCATCGTCTGCAAATTCGCCGAGTGCCCGCAGATGCTGACACGGCAAGGACGGCTTCGCACCTATCTCGGACTCACGATCCCGGACACGCCGCTCCAGGATTGGGTCGTCTTCACGCACGAGATTCGCACGGCGTCCGGAAAGCACCGTCATCAAGGCGGGTTGATCATCTATGTGATCGACGGCACCGGCTATTCCATCGTCGACGGCGAGCGCATCGATTGGGAGAAGGGCGATCTGGTTCTCCTCCCCCTCAGGGAGAAAGGGGTCGAGCATCAGCATTTCAACACGAACCCCGACAAGCCCGCCCTCTGGATGGCATTCATCAACCGGTTCCTCCAGGACTACGTCGCCTCGGAGATCACGCAGACCGAAGTCTCCCCGGAGTACAAGTCAGCCGAGGAGACCGGCCGCACGCCGGCGTAACGTCATGGCCGCCGCCCGCCCGCTGCCCTTGTCCGGCATTCGCGTACTCGATTTCGGCCACATCCTGGCCGGGCCGTTTTGCGCACGGATGCTCGCCGATCTCGGCGCCGAGATCGTCAAGGTCGAGACAGCGACCCGCCAGGGCCGGCTCGGCGCGCGGCGCGGCGCCTCGCGCGGCGGCAGCACCAGCGGCCGAACCCCGCTGCTCGCCCACATCAACCGCAACCGCCGATCCATCGACCTCAACCTGAAGACCGACCGCGGCCGGGATATCGCGCGGCAGCTCGTCAACGTGGCCGATGTGCTGGTCGAGAACTTCAGCGCCGGGGTCATGGACCGGCTCGGGCTCGGCTATCAGGACTTGGCGAAGTCCAACCCGCGGCTCGTCTACGCCAGCATGTCGGCCTATGGCCATACCGGTCCTCGGCGTGCGTGGACGGGGATGAACGTCAACCTTCAGGCCCACTCCGGCATGATGATCGCAACAGGGACGCCCGGCGATCCACCGATCGGCATATCCAATTCCTGGAATGACTATATCGGCGGCCTTCACACGGCGGTCGCGATTATCGGCGCTTTGTCGAAGCGCCGCGAAAGTGGCAGCGGCTGCCATCTCGACGTGTCGCAATTCGAATGTGGCGTCGCAATGATCGGCAGCCAGCTCTTTGCCAGTGCCGTCAATGCCACGCCGCCGGCGCGGCTCGGCAGCCGTTCGCGCTCTGCCGCCCCGCAAGGCTGCTACCGCTGCGCCGGGAACGACCAATGGTGTGCGATCAGCGTGCGCGATGACGAACAGTGGCGCGGGTTGGTCGCGGCGCTCGGTGGCGAGGTGCCGCGCCTTCACGAGCCGCGCTTCGCGACCCTGGCAGGCCGCCTTACGCATCACGACGAGATCGATGCCGCTCTCGAAACTTGGACCCAAGCGCAAGCCCCCGCGGAGGTCGAGCGCCGCCTCACGCAGCACGGCGTTGCGGCGGCAACGATGCGGCGTGGCAACGACATCGCCGAGGTCGAGGAGTGGCGCCAAGTTCTGCGGCCCATCGATGGTTTGGGCGCACCCGGCACAAAGGTTGTCGGGCTGCCCTTTTCATTTCAGGGAGCGGCCCCGGTCGATGCGGTCGCCGCGCCGCACATGGGTGAGCACGGCCGCGAGGTGTTGCGCGATTGGCTCGACCTCGACGATCCGACGATCGCCGAGCTGTTCCACGAGGCCGCTGCCTGATGGCCCGCATCCTCGATCTCGCCAGCGAAGTCGGCGCGTACGGCACGCGAATCCTGGCGGAGCTGGGCCACGAGGTGGTGCGCGTCGAGCCGCCGCAGGGCGATGCGCTACGTCGGCTGCATCCGCATCTGGCACCCGCGCCGGATCTCGAATCCAGCGCGTTTCACCAGTTCCTCAACGCGGGCAAGCGCAGCTTCGCTTCGGATATCGGCACCACTGAGGGTCATCGCCAATTCCTCGCCTTGGTCGCTAAGTCGGACGCGCTGGTGGCGAGCCTGCCGCTGCCGCTCGACGAGGCCGAGCTGATCGCCGCCAATCCCAATCTCGTTTTCGTCCGCATCGACGACGGGCCGGGGGAGCTTTGCGCCTATGCCCGCTCCGGCTTGCTCGCGATCACCGGCGAGCCCGACGGCAAGCCGGTCCTGCTGGGCGGCCACATCCCCTACGCCGCGGTCGGGGTTTACGTCGCGATGGCGACAGCGGCGGCGCTGTTCGGCAAGCAGACGACCGGCGTGGGCCAGATCGTCGACGTCTCCGCGCAGCAATGCCTCGCGGCGCTCGGCGAGCAGGTGTGGATCGAATACAACGCCTCGGGCGAGCTGTTGGAGCGTCTCGGCTCGCGCGGCGGCATCACGGCGCTCGCCGGCGCGCTGCCCTGCGCCGACGGCCATTGGATGGTGAGCGTGCCACCGAGCCCGCAGGGCTGGGCGAACTTCGTCGAGCTCGTGCCGGATCCGGTTTTCAAGGACGATTCCTCGATGGCCGACGAGGCGCTGCGCCGCGAGCGCAAGAACGAGATCCTCGACCGCGTCGCGCTGTGGTCGGAGAGCCGCAACAAGCACGAGATCGTCGAAGAGGCGCAGCGGCGCCACATCCCCGCCGCGCCGGTGCTGAGCCCCCTCGACCTCACCCAGGACGCGCAGCTGCTGTCGCGCGGCTTCCTGCGGGAGGTCGATCATCCCGATTTCGGCCGGATCAATTTTCCCGTCGGCGCGCTTGCCAATCTCATGGGCACGGCTGTGCCCTTCGCGCCGCGTCTCGGCCAGGACAACGCAGCCATTTTGAAAGAGCTTGGAGAATTGCCATGACCACGGCTTGTCTCGCCCCCAACGGCATGTTCGTCTATCGCGGCAACGCAGCCGCGACGCGGCTCCTCGTCGGCACGGCCAAAGGCGTCTCGATGCTGGAGCGCGCGCCCGGGCGGGATTGGAGCGTGACCGGACTCGTGCTCGACGGCCCGCACATCAGCTCCATGCTGATCGAGCCGGTGCACGGCGGCGTCTACGCCGGGGTGCACGGCGGCGGCGTGTTCTACAGCGGAGACGGCGGCCAGACCTGGGAGGAGCGCAGCGACGGCATCCGCATCAAGCATGTGTTCTCGCTTGGCTACGCCATCGAGAACGGCCAACCCGTCATCATTGCCGGCACCGAGCCGGTCAGCGCGTTCAAGAGCCGAGATCAGGGGCGGAGCTGGGAGGAGTGCCCGGACCTGCGCGACATGGAGGGCAAGGAGAAGTGGATGTTTCCCATGCCGCCGCACATCGCGCACGCCAAGGTGGTCACGGTCGATCCGCGCGACCCGAAGACGTTCTACGTCGGCGTCGAGCAGGGCGGGCTGTTCAAGACCCGGGACGGCGGCAACACCTGGCGCGAGCTTGACGGCTATTCGAAGCCCGAGGATCTGGCCTACCGCGACATCCATCAGATCGTGCTGCGCCCGAACCATCCGGATGAGGTCTTCTTGACCAGCGGCAACGGGCTGTATCGCAGCCGCGACGGCGGAGAAAACTGGGAGCAGCTGACGCAGCGCGGCAAGTTCCGCCTCGGCTACCCCGACAAGCTGATCTTCTCGCCGAAGGACGACCGTACGATGTACATATGCGGGTCGCACGACAACCCGGGCACCTGGATCACGCTTCACACCGCGAACGCCACAGTGATGAAGAGTACCGACCTGGGCGAGAGCTGGCAGATCGTCGGCAACGGGCTGCCCGAGCCGATGACGGCCAACCTCGAAGCCATGTGCATGTACACCTGGCCGGGCGGCTTCGACATGTTCGGCGGCACGACCGACGGCAAGGTCTACTTCACCGAGGACGGCGCGGAGAATTGGCGCCTGATCGCAGGCGAGCTGGCACCGGTGTCGAAGGTGGCGCATTTCCGCCTGCTGCTGCCCGGCGCGGTCTCTTCCCGCGGCAAGCGCCCGACACAAGCGCCGGCCTGACGATGGACGCGCCGCAGGCCGCTACGCTGGAAGATTTGCAGGGCTGGATCGGCCGCGAGCACGGGTTCGCGGGCGTCGATGAGGTCTCGCGCAACGACATCAGGCGCAAGCTCGAGGTCTACTGCTTCGACTGCCCGCTGCACTACGACGATGCG
>Ga0184615_10000501_pt1 | contig 21599 bp, 9 predicted proteins | sample PLM4_65_coex_FD_133134 | JGI IMG/M metagenome (GOLD analysis project Ga0184615, IMG submission 133134) | Groundwater sediment microbial communities from an aquifer in East River, Colorado, USA - PLM4_65_coex | ecosystem: Environmental > Terrestrial > Soil > Riparian zone | place: USA: East...
GTCGATCAGGTTCAGGCGGTAGGTGCGGCCGTCGTTCGCCTTGTACTCGAGGGCCACGGCATGCGCCTTGATGGTGATGCCGCGCTCGCGCTCGAGGTCCATGTTGTCGAGCATCTGGTCGTTCATCTCGCGCAGGGTGTAGGCGCCGCACAGCTCCAGGAAGCGGTCGGACAGGGTGGTCTTGCCGTGGTCGATGTGGGCGATGATGCAGAAGTTGCGGATCAGGCGCGCGTCCATGTCAGAGCTCGAGACCCGGGTCGGCGTTGAGGCCCAGGGGCGCGGTCTCGCCCCGCAGCAGGAGCCGGCGCCCCACCTCGGCGATCATCGCGGCGTTGTCGACGGCGAGATCGCGGCTGACCGCGAAAAACCCGAGCCCGGCCCGGTGCGCCTCCTCGGCGGCGCGCCGGCGCAGTCGCGAGTTGCAGGCAACCCCGCCCGACAGGCAGACCGCCCGCGCCCCCCGGGTTTCGGCGACCGTCATCAGGCGGCGCACCATGAACTCGACCACCGAGGTCTGGAACGACGCCAGCAGGTCGCGCGCCTCCTGCGACGGCTCCGCCGGCGCCGGGTAGGCCTGCTGCAGACCCTTCGCCTGCGCGTGGCGGAGGACGGCGGTCTTGAAGCCGCTGAACGAGAAATCCATGCTGCCGTCGCTCATGCGCGGCGGCGGCAGCGGCACCGCCGCGTCGTTCCCGGTCGGCGCCAGGCGGTCGACGATCGGCCCGCCCGGATAGCCGAGCCCCAGGAGCTTGGCGACCTTGTCGAACGCCTCGCCGGCGGCGTCGTCGCGGGTGCGCGCCAGGCGGACGATGCGGTCGTCCTCGTCCAGCAGGTAGAGCCCGGTGTGCCCTCCGGAGGCCACCAGGTTCACCGCCGGCGCCGGGATGGCGTCGTTCTCCAGCCCGACCGATCGGAGATGCCCCTCGAGGTGGTTCACCGCCAGCAGGGGGATGCCGCGCACCCAGGCGATCGCCTTGGCGGTCTGGATGCCGACGAGGAGCGAGCCGACGAGGCCGGGACCGTAGGTCACCGCCACGGCGTCGAGATCGGCGAGCGCCACGCCGGCCCGGCGCAGCGCCAGGTCGATCACCAGGTCGATCTGCTCGAGATGGTGGCGTGACGCCAGCTCGGGCACGACACCGCCGAACTCGCGGTGCACGTCGGCCTGCGAGGCGATGACGTTCGACAGGATGGCGCGCCCGCGCAGCACCGCGGCGGCGGTCTCGTCGCAGGAGCTCTCGACGCCGAGGATCAGCGGACTGGACATGGTCGATCCTGCCGGGCTCAGGAGCGCGCCGCGGCGGCGCGCGCCCCCGCGGCGCACAGCGCCGCCAGGCCCGCCTCGTATGGCGCGCGGGCGACGCCCTCCTCGGTGACGATCGCGGTGACCAGCTCGGCCGGGGTCACGTCGAACGCCGGGTGCAGCACCGGCACCCCCTCCGGCACGATCCGCTTCCCCGCCATGTGCGTCACCTCGGCGGCGCTGCGCTCCTCGATCGGGATGCCGGCGCCCGTGGCCGTCCTCTGGTCGATGGTCGACGTCGGGGCGGCGACGTAGAACGGCACGCCGTGGGCGCGCGCCAGCACCGCCACCGTGTAGGTGCCGATCTTGTTGGCGACGTCGCCGTTTCTGGCGATGCGATCGGCGCCGACGATGCACAGATCGATGCCGCCCTTCTGGAACAGCGCCCCGGCCATGTTGTCGGTCAGCACCGTGACCGGGATGCCGTCGCGCTGCAGCTCCCAGGCGGTCAGCCGCGCCCCCTGCAGGAACGGCCGGGTCTCGTCGGCGAAGACCGAGACCGTCTTGCCCGCCTCGACCGCGGCGCGCACGACACCGAGCGCCGTCCCGTATCCCGCCGTGGCCAGCGCGCCGGCGTTGCAGTGGGTCAGGACCCGGCAGCGATCCGGCAGGAGCGCCGCGCCGTGCCGGCCCATGCTCCGGTTCGCGTCGATGTCGCGGGCGCGGATCGCGATCGCCTCGTCGAGCAGCGCCCCGGCCACGGCGCCGTTCCCCTCGCCGCGGTGGGCGGAGAAGACGGTGCGCATCCGCTCGATGGCCCAGAACAGGTTCACCGCCGTCGGCCGGGTCGCCGCGAACAGGGTGGCAAGCGCCTCGAAGCGCGCCGCTGCGTCCCCGGACGGGCCGCGGCCGTCGGGGCCGCGGAACCCGAGGGCGATGCCGAGGGCCGCCGTCACGCCGATCGCCGGCGCGCCGCGGATCGCCATGTCGCGGATCGCCGCCGCGACCTCCTCGGCCGTGCCGAGACGCACATAGACCTCATCCTCCGGCAGCCGTCGTTGATCGAGCATGACCACGGCCCCGTCGGACCAGTCGACGGTATTGAACATGACGGCGGTGATGTTACTGGAAACCCGTCGACGCCCGCAATCATGGGAGCGTGTCCATGGGGGCGTGTCCGGGCAAATCTGGATGGGTCGCGTTCGCGGCGGCGCCCCGGGAACCCGCCGGGGTGCCGCCGGGATGTCGCAGGCGGCGCATTGACCGTCGCCGCCGGCCCCGGCATGGGGCCACGGGGATACGGATACGGTATTGTCGCGGGTCCGGCCAAGGTCACGCGAAGCATCAAATGCGAATCCTCCCCCGGCGTCGAAAACGGCCCGCCGGTGGCCCGGTTCCGGGGGGGCCGTGGCCTGACAAAAGCGTTGACAGGCCAGCGGTTTGAAGGTATCAGCATCAGTCATCAATGCAGGTGCCCGGGCCGGCGTTCTGAGTAGTCTCCGCGGTGCCCTTTTGTCTCCGTGTCACGGAGCAGAGGGCGCTCTATGTTTGCAGGGTTGGGGAGGGAGAGCCCGATGACCGGTGGTCCGCACTCGTCGCAGGTGCCGTCGAGACCGCCCGGATCCGTTCGCAATGCCGCCGTCGTTCGCCTGCTGGGGCAGGCCGCGATCACGGCCGGCCTCGTGGGAGGCGCGCTCCTCGGGCTGTCGCTGGCCGTCGCCGGTCGTGGGGCCGGCGGCTCCGGCGCGGCGATCGAGGAGCGGCGCGGGATCGATAACTCCACCGAGTACTGGCGCCGCACCCAGTTGCCGTCAGCCGTCCCTCGCCCGGAGGGGTTGAGCCCGTTCGGCGGCGTGCCGGCGCCCGGCTATCGCGGCCCGGCCGCCGGGGCCGGCCTGGTGGCCACCGCCATCGGCTATGTCGATCTGACGGCGCCCGACGCGATCGAAGCCGCGCTGCCCGCCACGCTCCGCCAGCGCGCCGAGGTGACCCTTGCACGCGCCGCCGCCGGCCGCGCCGCGGCCGCCCGCGGCGGGCTCTCCGCCGGACTCAACCTCGTCCAGGTGACGGCCGACGCCTTCGCCAGTCTCGGCCCGGCCGCCGTCGAGGAAGCGCTGACGCGCCACGGGCGCGTCATGGCGCTCGTGCCGGAGCGGGCCTTCGTCGTCCGCGTCGCCGGCCGCGCCGCCGCCGAGGCGCTGGCGCGCGAGCCGTTCGTCGAGGCCGCCGCGCCGTACCATCCGGGCTTCAAGATCGATCCGGCGATCGGCCGCATCCCGATCATCCAGAAGACGCGCGCCGAAAGCCGTATCTTGAGGTTGCAGGTCCAGGGGTGGGAGGCGCTGGATGCCGCCGGCGTCGCCGCCCTGCGCGACGCCGTCGAGGCGATCGCCGGCCGCACCGCGGTCAGCGCCGAAGGCGACGGCCGGCTGCTGATCGTCGAGACGCCGACGGAATTGATTGCGCGCCTTGCCGCCATCCCGGAGGTCGGGGTGGTCACCGAGGAGCCGGAGTGGCTGCTGCTCAACTCCGAGGCGGCCTCGCTGGTCATGACCGGCAGCTTCGAGGACACCCTCGGGGCGCGGCCGTACCACGACATCGGCCTCGACGGCGGCGGCATCGACACCAACGGCGACGGCCAGCGGGTGAACGACGGCACCGACACCGTGCCGCCGCAGATCGTCGCCGTCACCGACAACGGGCTGAGCCTCGACACGCCGAACTGGTCGCAGACGGCGACGCAGACCACGACCATCACCAACCCGATCGGGCCGAAGCACCGCAAGGTGCACGCCATCCAGGCGATCAACGACAACGGCGACGGCTGCGACGCGATGCTGTCGGGCTCGGGGACGCACGGCAACGTCGTCGCCGGCGCCATCGCCGCCTGGCCGTCGGCGCTCGGGGTGTACGCCACCAAGACGACGCTGCCGCGCAACCCGCTGGTGTCGGGCATACCCATGGATGGAGTGGCGCGCGGCGCGCGCATCCTCGTGCAGGATCTCGCGAACGCGTCACGCTGCACGATCGACGAGCTGATCGAGCAGGGGGGCAACCTGGCCCCGAGCAACCTCTCGACCCGCATGACGGCGGCGCGCGACGCCGGCAACAACGTGCATCTGCACGTCATGCCGTTCGGCGTGCCGAACTTCGACAATGTTCTCGAGAACCCGCAGAACGGCACCTACTCGGTCGAGTCGAACCAGATCGACACCTTCCTGGTGAACAACCGCGACTACATGATCTTCGTGCCGGTCGCCAACCACGGATCGAACCCCAACAACCTGACGCAGCGGCGCTACCCGGACCTGTTCGACGGCACCGCCCTCGACAACAATCCGAACATCCCCTCCAGCAACCAGATCGCCCCGCCCGCCACCGCCAAGAACGTCGTCAGCGTCGGCAGCCACCGCACCGACATGCAGACCTTCGCCGGCGCGTTCAACGAGGAGGAGGTGTCGTCGCCCTGGGCCTCACGCGGTCCGGCGACCCCCGCCTCGCTGCGCACCGCGCCGATCGTCACCTCGGTGGGCGAGGATTTCAGCGGCGTGTTCGGCGCCCCGGGGGTCGGCGGCGTGGCGGTGTTCCGCAGCCGCGACAACGACAGCCTGGCGCCGATCGAATCGCAGCTCGACGAGCTGAACTTCGGCACGTCGTACGCGGCCGCCTACGTCACCGGCGCGGGTGCCCTCATCCGCGACTACTTCGCCCAGGGGTACTACCCGAGCGGCAACCGCACGACCGCAGACCGCCTGCCGGCGGTTTCCGGCGCGCTGGTCAAGGCGGCCCTGGTCGCCAGCGCCAACTTCCTCGAGGAGAACACCACGCTCGGCTACCCGACCATCGCCGACCGGACGATCGCCCAGGCGCGCGCCGGCAACCTCGGGTCGGTGGCGGGGACGCCGGTCGGCGTCATCGGCAACATGGAGCAGGGGTATGGGCGGGTGCAGATCGCCAACGTCCTGCCGATCCCCGACTGGCCGCCGGCGCGCGGCGTCGGCGGGCCCGACACGCTCGAGTACCCGGCGGCCGGGGTGCTGGTCTGGGACGAGGTCGGCACGGCCGAGCCGACGGTCAACAACACGACCCGCACGGTGATCGAACACACATTCACGCTCGACTCGCCGTTGACCATCCCGGTCGCCGGCGGAGGGCGCGCCGTCTCCACCGGGGCGCTGCGCGTCGCCATGGCGTGGCCCGACCCGCCGGGGACAACGCTCGGCGACGGCACCATCATCAACGACCTCGATCTCGAGGTCGAGTCACCCGGACCCGACGGCAACCTCGCGACGACGGCCGACAATGTGGTCTATGACGGCAACGTCTACACGCTGGGGCAGGGTCCGCGGGTGGGGCAGTGGTCGGCGGGGCGCGCCGTCGGGGCGCTCGACCTCGCCGACACGCGCAACCCCGTCGAGGCGATCCACGTGTCGGCCGACCCGAACGGCGACGGCTCGACCGTCGATTCGCCGCTGTACGCCGGGACCTGGTGGGTGCGCGTCAAGCGCGGCTCGGGCGGTGCTGTGCCCGGCCAGATCACCCGCCTCGACAACGTCGCCGAGGACCTCAACGGCAATTTCCGGCTCGACATCGGCGAGGACGCCGACGCCGACGGCCTGCTCGATGCCGGCGGCCAGCCGTTCGCGGTCCTGATCGCGGGGCCGGTGTTCGGCATCGGCACGCAGACCTGGGGCGGACAGCCGCACACGCTGCCGACCGGGCGCACCGGTCTGGACAAGCCGACCTACGGCTGCGCCGACGACGTGCGGGTGGAGACCTTCGATCCCGACGGCACCGTCGCCGGCATCGAGGCGGCGACGACCCTGACGGTGCAGGACGCGCTCGGGACGATCATCGACACCGAGCGCGGTTTCGTGTTCGTCGAAGACCCGCCCGGGAGCCGGGGTTTCCGCTCGGCGCGCGTGCCGGTCCGGGTCGCCAACCCGGTGCCGATCGCGAACAACGGCCTGCTCGAGGCGGACACCGGCTATTTCATCGTCGTCGACTACGCCGACACGCCGCTGGCGGGCCGGGGCAGCGCCACGGTGCAGTGCAATCCGAACCTGTTCGCCGGTGTCCTGCAGGCGCGCGACGAGATCGACGGGCCGTCGCTGTTCGCCGGCGGCTGCGACGGCGACCAGTATCCCGATGCCGACGAGGTCCTCAGCTACACGGTGGCGCTTCTCAACGCCAACCGGGGCGACGACTACACCGAGGTCACCGCGACCCTGGCGGTGTCGGGGCCGGGCGCCGCGGCGCTCCGGGTCCTCGACTCGCCCAAGGCGATCGGCCGCCTGCCGGGCGGCCAGACGACCGGGATCTCATTCTCGCTCAAGGTCGACACGCCGTCGCTCAATGCCCTGACGCAGGCGAACCGCAAAGCCACCCTGACCCTGACCCTCGACTCGACGCTGCGCTCCAAGGTGATCGGCCGCCAGACATTCGCGTTCACCCACGCGCTGAACTCCGACAAGGAGGTCCTCCACTACTCGACCGACTACCCGGCCGGCCAGCGCGAGGTGCGCGACCTCAACCGCAATCTACGCATCGACCCGTCCGACCAGATCGATCCGTTCACCGGCATCCAGATTCCCGACGAAGACATCGTCTTCTCGAGCCTGTGGTTCGACGATGCCGGCCTGGTGCGCAACACCCTGGGCGAGGACCTCAACAACAACAACATCCGCGACCCCGGCGAGGACACGATCCCGAACAACCTCCTCGACAAGGGGATCCTGGCGAGCCCGGCGGGGCCGGCGGCGGGCGACAAGGTGCCGTTCACCTTCGACGCGGCCAACGGCGGCTTCACCTCGTTCCGGCACCCGAACAGCGAGGTCGGGGGCGGTGGGAGCGCGGTCTACTGGGAGTATCGCAACTCGGGCCTATGCGGCTTCCAGACGGCGATACCCGACGGCAACGCGCTCGGGCTGTTCCAGAACAACGGCGCCGGCATCTGGCACACCGGCGACGGCGACCTGTTCACCCCGGACGAGACGTCGACGGCCTGCGACAACTACACCATGCCGCAGAACCCGGCGACCCCGGCGCAGGCCGAGTTCGTGTTCGACATGCTGCAGTCGCCGATCATCGCCAAGGTGCACCAGAACCTCGACAGCCGCGGCTTCCCCTACACCGTCGAGTTCCAGCGCCTGGGGATGAACCTCAACCATCAGACGTTCGACGCCTACGCCGGCGGCATGATCAACCTCGACTCGGACATCGACAGCGACGACCGCAACTGCCTGCTGTGCCAGGTGTTCTATCCGCGCTTCGGCGGCGCGTACTACGGCGTCGCGCGCCTGAACACCTACGAGTACGGTGTCGATCCCGCAGGCTCGGGCGAGGTGCGCCAGCGCACCTTCGGGCCGCGGGACGACCCCGACAGCTCGGTTCTCGGCGGGACCGTCAACGGCGACGAGACCGGATTCTCGGCCTTCACCCAGAACACGAACCCCAACTCCACGAGCCCGATACCGACGGCGCCGCCCGATTTCCTGCCGTACCCCGTTCCCGGCGGGCCGCTGCCGCTCGCCGCCGACGGCACCCCGGCGGCCAACACCGTCGCCGGGCCGACGCGCAACCTCGAGCTGTCGCTGGTGGACTACCAGGACTCCTATGTCTTCTTCCCGACCGGTCCGGGCGCCTACGAGCCGGGCGGCTACTTCAACCCCGGCACCACCGGCAACCGCTGGCAGTTCGGCATCGGCTTCTTCATCATCGAGAGCATGGGTCTCAACACCGACTACGGCCTGGCGGTCGACGACCCGGTGCTCGAGTGGGACGAGTTCCACCCGGTCGACGAGAGCGCCTTCATCCCACCGCACACCCCGGCCTGCCAGCGCTTCGGCCAGCCCGGCCAGCCGGCGGGACAGCAGTGCGCCACCCTCGTCGTCGACCGGACGATTCTGTACGAGTGCGACGAGGCGATCCGGGTCACGGTCAACGACCCGAAGCGCGCCGGCGAGGGATCGGTGACGGTGCAGGCCGGGTCGGACACCGACGGCACCCCCGTGTCGGCCGGTCTCACGCAGGTGACGGTGCCCCGGAAGACCTTCACCCTCGCCGCGACGGCGCCGGGCATCTTCCAGGGGACGATCACGATCACCTCGCAGGTCGACAACACCGGCACGCTGCTGGTGACCCCGGCGAGCGACCAGTTGATCAGCGTCTACTATCTCGACCCGCTGTGCGACGGCGACGGCGACGCCCAGGCGAACGAGGCGGCCTTCGACAACGTCGACGGCGACGGCATACTCCAGGCCTCCGACAAGTGCCCGAACGCCTACGACCCGGCGCAGCCCGACCAGGACGGTGACGGGAAGGGCGACCTGTGCGACAACTGCCCCTCGCTGGCGAACCCGGCGCAAGGGGACGCCGACACCGACGGTGTCGGCGATGCCTGCGACTTCGACGACGTCGACCAGGACGGCGTCGGCAACGACATCGACAACTGCCCCGACGTCTACAACCCCTCGCAGGCCCCCGGCACCGGCAACGACGGCGCCGCCTGCAGCCCGCTCACCGACCGGGACGGGGACGGCGTCGCCGACCGCAACGACAACTGCGCCCGCACGGCCAACACCACCCAGGCCAACTCCGACGGCGATCCTCTCGGCGACGCCTGCGACGGCGACTGCGCCGGGGCGGTCGCCGCCCTCGCGGCCACCGGCGTCTGCAACCGCACCACGACGACCGTGTGCACCAGCGGCGCCACCTGTCCGACCACCGGCACGTGCAGCCTGACCACCGCCACGGTCTGCACCTCGAGCGCCAACTGTCCGGCCGGCGAGTCGTGCACCGACATCGCCCAGGAGACCTGTGTCCGCGACACGGTCACCAACGCCGGCTCGTGCGCGCTCATCGGCGACGATGTCGACCTCGACCAGGTCTCCGACACGGTCGACAACTGTCCGACGATCGTCAACCCGCCGATCATCCCGAACACCACGCACCAGGCCGACTCCGACCAGGACGGCCTCGGCGACGCGTGCGACCCCTCCGGCACGTTCGATGACGATCGCGACGGCGTCCCGGACGACCTGGCGCGCTACAACATCGCGGTCGCCTGCCGGGCCCTGCCGTTGGCGCGCGTCATCGTCCGCCGCGTCGTGGCGGGCGACACCGACGGCGACCACGACATCTTCATCGACGGCGGCGAGCGCGGCCGGGTCTACCTGACGGTCACCAACCTCGGCAGCAGCGACCTCCACAACGTCACCTTCAACCTCGGCACCGTCGACTCGGACATCGCCTGCGTCACCAAGCCGTCGATCAGCCGGAGCCTCTTCTCAGCCGGCTCCACCCTCGTCCTCGGCAGCATCGGCGCCGACAAGATCGCCGGAACGGGCGACGACAGCGGCGACTACTTCGAGCTGGTGGCCAAGTCGACGGTGCAGAGCACCAGCGGCGCGAACCCGGCGACGCTCGACCTGATTTTGTCGCTGGTCTCATCGGAGGCCCTCGGCACCGAGTCGATCGTGCCGGTGCGGGTGCTCGCCGACCTCGACATGCCGGGGGGACCACCGCAAGTCAAGGTGGTCGGGCCCGACGGTCTTCCGGGCACGGCCGACGACGGTCTCATCTACGAGAACTTCGAGACCGAGCGCGACGGAACGCCCGGTATCACCATCGCCGCCCAGCCGATCGGCACGCCGGACGTCCTCAACGACACCATCGGCTTCACGGTCGGCACCGGCACCGGCGGCCTGGGGGTCCTCGGTGGCATCGGCTGCGGCGGCTTCAACGTGCCGCCGCTCGATCCGGGCTGCACGATCGATCCCGACAACGATATGGGATGGCACGTGCACTGCCCGACCGGCACCTGCCAGGCGGCCATGCCGCTGTTCGCGACGCCGCTCGACGGCGCCCTGGCGTTCAGCGGCCCGAACTCGCTGCACTGGGGTCACCATCTCGACCCGACGAGCCGGCACGGCGACACGACGCGGTTCCGGCAGCTGGCCGCCTTCGTCACCAACCCGATCAATCTGGCGATCCTCCCCGACATCGGCGATCTCGAGCTGTCCTTCTACCATATCGTCGATCTCATCACGATCAGCGACCTGAACCGCTTCGGCCGGCGCGCCGCCAGCCACGGCCCGCCCACCGGAGCGGCCCGTCCGCTGGCGGACGACGAGGCCTTCGACTACGTCGATGTCCATATCCAGATCGACACCAACCCGAGCCAGGGGCAGAACACCTGGGGCTTCTGGGACAAGCTGGTGCCGTTCGAGAACGTCTACGATCACGTGCCGCAGATCTGGAGCCGTTTCGGCACCGCCTTCACCTACTGCAACCTGACCCCGATCGACACCGGCACCGCCGCCCCCGCCCCGCGCGGCGTGCACGAGACCATGTGCTGGCCGCAGGGTGTCTGGGCCGCGTGCGGCTGGCCGTACGATCACACGACGACACGCGGCTGCCCCGGGCCCGGCGTCGGCGGCGCGACCGGCAACGGCAACTGGGTGCAGAGCAAGTTCGATCTCTCCGCCTACCTCGGCCAGCGCGTCCGCATCCGCTGGATCGGCCAGTCGTGGGAGTTCAACAATGCCGTGTCGTCGTACCAGGAGCTCGGCGGCACCTGGGAGGACCTCGACACCGACGACGGCTGGTGGATCGACGACCTGAGGATCACCGGCGCCATCCAGCAGCCGATCCGGCTCGACCCCGACAACAAGACCCCCCTGGCGGGCACCTGCCCGACCGTCTGCAACCCGGCGGTCGGCGACGGCGGCACCGCCCCGGCCATCGCCATCAGCGACGACAACCAGAACGGCGTGATCGAGCGCGGCGAGCGCATCCTGATAGACGCCGCCGCCTCGACCCTCCCCGGCGAATGCTCGGGCGGCGTCGCCCAGTTCCGTTTCGAGCGCGACGGGGTGGTCATCCAGGACTGGACGACCAGCAGCCTCTATCTCGACGCGCCGCTCAAGGACGCGTCGTACAAGGTGAAAGTCCGCTGCAGCGCCGACCCGGCCTGCGTCAGTGTCACCGGCGCCACCGCCCTGGCGCGGGTCTACTCGGGCGACGGCGACGACGTCACCGTGAACCTCGCGCACGGCGTGCCGGCGGTCTCGACGGTGGCGGTGATCTCCTGGTCGGCGCGACCCCAGGTTTCGTCGGTGGACGGCTACGACCTCTTCCGCGGCAGCATCACCGCCTACGGCAGCGACCCGAACATGAGCACGCTCGTCTGCCTTACGGCCGATGTCCCGCAGGCCGTCGTCGGCCAGACGATCAGCGTTCAGGACCCGGACATCCCGCCCCAGCCGCGCGAGGTGTACTACTACCTTGTCGGCCACAGCAGCCGGGCCTCCGGGGCGTTCGACGCCCTCGGGCGAAGGTCGAACGGGACGATCCGGCTGTCGCCTGTGACCTGCCCGTAGGCGGGGGGCGCGGCATGAACCGGCGGCGCCGGCCGGCGACGGCCCTTCTCCTGCTCAGCGCGATGACCTGGGCCGCCGCCACGCGGGCCGCCGATCCGCCGCCCGAAACACCCGAGGAGGCCCTGGCCAGGGTCGACCGTCTCGAGGAGACGCTCCTCGCGCTCACGCCGCGCCTCAACGAGCTCGACACCGATATCATGAATCTCGTGCTCCCCGGCACGCCGGGCCTGCGGCTGTTCGGCGGGACGGTGGAGGTCACCGATATCGCCCCGCCGTCCGCGCCGGGCGGCGCGCCGGATGGTGCGCTGGTCGAGACGCGGCCGTGGACGGTGGAGGCCGCGGTGAGGACCGCGCCGGCCGCGACGATCCGCCTGTGGCGGCCATTCCTCGACACGGTCGACCGGTTCACCGGCGCCCACTTCAAGCTCGTCGAGGGGAGGTTCGCCGGCGCCGGAGAGACCCGCTACGTGGCGGAGGTGCGCTTCAGCGGATCGGCATGGCTGGTGTCGGGGCAGTATGCCTCGGTCGACGCGCGCATCGAGATTGGCTGGACCCGCGCGGCTGGTTCGGAATGGAGCATCGACTCCTGGAACACGAGGAGCTTCACCGTCATGCGAGCCCCCGGGCCGCTGTTCGCCGATGTTCTCGACCGCGCTCTCCCCGATGCCGCCACCCGGGCGCGGGCCCGGCAGTCGCTGCACGAAGAACAGGTGATCCGGCTGCTGCAGAACCCGCGGGCGTCCAAGCCGTACCGCTACTTCCAGTTCCAGTCGCTCAACCAGCACCCGGGGCTCGCGATTGTCGACATCGACCGCGACGGTTTCGACGACCTGTACGTCATGGAGCGAATGGGCGCCAACCTCCTGCTGCGCAACCGCGGCGACGGCATATTCGAGGAGATCGCCGCCCGGCTCGGTCTCGACCTGGACGGGCACACATCGAGCGCCCTGTTCGCCGACTTCGACAACGACGGCGACCTCGACGTCTTCATCGGGCGCACACTCGAGCGCAGCCGCTACCTCGTGAACGACGGCGGCCGGTTCGTCGACCGCGGCGCCACCCTGGTCGGCGCGCCGCTCCCGTACCTGGTGTCGTCGGTCTCCGCCGCCGACTACGACGGCGACGGCCTGCTCGACATCTACCTGTCGACCTACGGCATCGACGACGACCTGCAACAGGCCTTTCTGACCCCGGCGGAACGCCAGCGGATCAAGCGCCGGTGGGAATCGGGCGGGCACATGTTCCGCGACCGGCCGGGGCCGCCCAACGTCCTGCTGCACAATCTCGGTGACGGCCGGTTCGGCCCCGCCCCGAACGCCGAGGATTCCGCCGTCTGGAGGAACACCTTCCAGTCCACCTGGTCGGACTACGACGGCGACGGCGACATGGACCTGTACCTCGCGAACGATTTCGCCCCCAACAACCTGCTGCGCAACGACGGCGGCGGCCGCTTCACCGACGTGACTTCGCCGACCGGGACGGCCGACATCGGCTTCGGCATGGGCGCCGCGTGGGGCGATTACGACGGCGACGGCCGGCAGGACCTGTATGTCACCAACATGTACAGCACCGCCGGGCGGCGAATCACGGCACAGCTCGGCGGGCTGGGGGAGACTTTGGCGCCGATGGCGCGGGGCAACTCCCTGTTCCGCAACCTCACCGACCGGTTCGCGCGCGTGTCGGGGCTCGAGCCGCCGGCGCTTCTGGTCGAGAAGGGCGGCTGGGGGTGGGGCGGGCAGTTCATCGACGTCGACAACGACGGCGATCTCGACATCCACTCGCTGAGCGGCTACTACACGGCGCCGGCGCTTCCTGGCACTCACCCCGACCTCTGAAGCGTCTACTGGCGCACGGTCGTGCGCAACGACGCGGCGAAGACACCGGCGAACGCGGGCGCGCTCGCGCAGCTCGGCCTGCGCACCCGGGCCGAGGAGCAGGCCGGCGCCTCGTTGAGCGGCCACGAGCGCGACCATCTCTTCCTGAGCGACCGGGGCGTTGCGTTCGCCGACGTCGGCGGCGTGTCGGGTCTCGACGACCCGGCGGATGGCCGCGCCGCCGCGTTCCTCGATTACGACCGCGACGGCTGGCTCGACATCGCCCTCACCAACGCCAACGCGCCGCGGCTCGTGCTGTTCCGCAACCGGATCGGCTGTCTCCCGCCGGCGGCCGGTGGTCGCATCGTCGCCCTGCGCTTCGTCGGCGGCAACGCCACGCCGCGGCCGGCGCCGGGCTGGAGCGCCCGCGACGGCATCGGCGCGCGGGTCACGGTCGACCTGGGCGACGTCACCCTGGTTCGCGAGCAGCGCGCCGGCGAGGGGTTCGCGGCCCAGAACAGCGCGACGATGGTGATCGGCATCGGCGCGCGCACCGTCGTCCCTGCGCTGACCCTGGCGTGGCCGGCGGGGAAGAGCGCGACGACGGCCGACATCCCGGCGGGAACGCTCCTGACCGTTTACGAGAACCCGGCGCAGTCACCGACCGGCGAGGTGTTCGTGCGCGAAGCCTATGCGAGGCCGGTCGCTTCACGCCTGCCGGCCGCGCCGGGCGCCCCGGCGCCGGCCGGTGCTGTGCCCGCGACCGCGGCCCCGACGGCGGCGGCCGCGCGTTCCGCCCGGCGCGTGACGCTGCCGCCCCCGCCCGGTGAGACGCCGCCGCGCTTGCGGTTGTATTCGACCATGGCGACCTGGTGCGTCGCCTGCCGCGGCGAGCTGGCGCAGCTGCGGGGTCTGCGCGATCTCTTCAGCCCGGCGGATCTCGCCATGGCCGGCGTGCCGATCGACACCACCGAGAGCGCCGATCAGGTGAAGGCCTGGGGCGCTGCGAACCGGCCGCCCTACGAGCTGCTGGCGAACCTGACGCGTGTGCAGGTGCTCGGCGTCAAGTCGGTGGTGCGGAAGGAGCTGAACTCCGACGCCGTTCCCGCGACCCTGATCACCGACGCCGCCGGCAACTTGCTGCACGCCCAATGGGGCCCGCCGACCCTGTCGCGGATCCGCGTCCTGCTGGCGGGCCTGGCGCGCAGCGGGCCGGCGACCACGACACCGGCGGCCACGGCGCCCCCGGCCTGCGGCGAGTAATTTCCTTCCGGTCCGGCCCCTTCCCCCGTATCATCGCCGGCGTGACTCTCGCGCCCGGCACCACCCTCCTGCACTATCGACTCGCCGCCAGGATCGGCGAGGGCGGCATGGGCGTGGTCTGGCGCGCGACCGACACGACCCTCGGGCGCGATGTCGCGATCAAGGTGATCCCGGCGGCGCTCGCGAGCGACGCCGAGCGCCTGGCGCGCTTCGAGCGCGAGGCGCGGCTCCTCGCGTCGCTCAATCACCCGAACATCGCGGCGGTGTACGGATTCCACGCGGCGGACGGAACGATCTTCCTGGCGATGGAGCTGGTGCCGGGGGAGGACCTGGCGGCGCGGCTGCTGCGCGGGGCGATCCCGGCGGCCGAGGCGATCCCGCTGGCGCGCTCCATTGCCGAGGCGCTCGAGTACGCGCACGAGCATGGCATCGTGCACCGCGACCTCAAGCCGGCGAACGTCACCCTGACGCCCGAGGGGCAGGTCAAGGTGCTCGACTTCGGGCTCGCGAAGGCGATCGGCGGCCCCGGCCAGGGATCGGGCCCGGGCCAGTCGCCGACGATGATGCCGACGGTGACCAGCGCCGGGAGCGCGGCGGGGATCATCCTCGGCACCGCCGCCTACATGAGCCCCGAGCAGGCGCGCGGCAAGGCGGTCGATCGGCGCACCGATATCTGGGCCTTCGGGTGCGTCCTTTACGAGATGCTGACGGGACGGCGCGCCTTCGACGGCGAGACGGTGACCGACGTCCTCTCGGCGGTGGTGTCGCGCGAACCCAACTGGAGCGTCCTGCCGGCGACGACACCGCGCGCCATCCGGGCGCTGCTCGCCCGCTGCCTCGACAAGGACGCGCGCACGCGTCTGCGGGACATCGGCGAGGCGCGCGTGGCGCTCGAGGCGGCGTCGGGCGCGGCCGCCAATGCGCCCGGCGACGACGTCGAGCGGGCGGGCGCGCCCATCGCCACGCCGCGGCGCGGTCGCCAGACCGAGCGGCTGGCGTGGCTTGTGGCGGTGATCCTCCTCGGGGGCGGGTGGGCCCTGTGGGGCGGGCTGTTCGGCGGACGCGGCGGGATTGGCGCGCCGGCAGCGGGCGCCGGCGGCGACGCTCCCCGGCCCTACACGCTGCGCCGCCTGACCGAGTTGCCGGGGCTCGAAGGTCATCCCGACCTTTCGCCCGACGGCCGGATGCTCATCTACGACAGCGCCGCCGGCGGCAATCTCGACATTTACCTTATGCGAGTCGGCGGCGGTCGGGCGATCAACCTGACCGCCGGCTCGCCGGCCGGCGATGACGAGGCGGCATTCTCACCCGATGGCAACGCCATCGCCTTCCGATCCGGGCGCGACGGCGGCGGGTTGTTCGTGATGGGGGCCACCGGCGAGTCGGTGCGCCGGGTCACGTCGGCCGGATACGACCCGGCCTGGTCTCCCGACGGCAAGACCCTCGCCTACACGACCGAGCCGGTGATCGAGCCCTACAACCGGGAGGGGAATTCCGAGCTCTGGAGCGTCGCGATCGGGACCGGGGAGACACACCGCCTGTTCGCCGGCGATGCGGTCCAGGCGGCGTGGTCGCCCGACGGCGGTTTTGTCGCCTACTGGGCGAACAATGGCGGCCAGCGCGACATCTGGGTGGTGCCGGCGACGGTGGGGGATCCGGTCGCGGTCACGAGCGACCCGGCGACCGACTGGTCGCCGGAATGGTCGCCCGATGGTCGCTGGCTGTTCTTCTCGAGCGACCGTGGCGGCAGCATGGGGCTGTGGCGCGTGGGGATCGATCCCGCGACCGGCGGGCCCGCCGGCCCGCCGCAGCCGGTCAGCACGGGCATGCGCAGCCTCGGTTTCGCGCGGCCGGCGGCGGCAGGGGAGCGCATGGCGGTGATGGCGTACGACCGCACGTGGGATCTGAGGTTGTACGCGGTCGACCCGGCGCGGCCGGAGGCGCCGCGACCGGGCGTGCTGCTGCGGAACCAGGCGATCGGCCGGTGCGGGCCGTCGCCCGATGGGGCCTGGCTGGCCTGCTCCAGTCAGGGTGTCAGGGAGGACATCGTGCTGGTGCGGGCCGATGGCGGCGAGGTCCGCCGCCTGATGGACGATCCGTTCAAGGATCGTCTCCCGTTGTGGTCGCCCGACGGGCAGTCGATCACCTTCTACTCGACGCGGGGCGGGCGCTGGGACTTTTGGGCGATCCGCGCCGACGGTTCCGATCTCCGCCGCCTGACCGATATCAACGATGCCTGGGGTGGGATCATCGCGCCGGACGGCCGGCGGCTGCTTCTCAGCCTGAACGCCGCGGCGGAACTCCTGCTGGGCGACGTCGCCTCGGTCTCGACCCTCGACACCGTGCGCCGGCTCGCGCCCGCCGTGCCGCCCGGGACGGGATTCAATCCGTATGCCTGGACGGCCGTGGGCGACCGGGTCGCCGGTGTCCTGCAGGACAGAATCGGCACTGCCGTGGCGCTCGCGACGTACGGCATGGAGGACGGGGTCCTGCGCCGGTACGACATCCCGATGAACGGCGCCGGGTTCAGGGCGGTGGGCGGCTGGATGCCGGACGGCCGGCGGGTCGTCGTGCGCGCCGATCCGGGAATCGTCCTGCTCGACACCGGCACCGGGACCTGGAAGGTCCTGCTGCCCGCCGAGCCGACCGACGGGATCGCGCTCAGCCGTGACGGCCGCACTCTACTGGTCGAGAAAGAGATCGTCGACGGCGACATCTGGCTTGTCGATTTCGAGGGGGGCATGCCGTGAGCGAGACGCATACCGGGTCGTGCCTGTGCGGGAAGGTGCGCTACCGCGCCACCGGGCCCTTTCTCGACATGCTCCACTGCCACTGCACCGACTGCCGCAAGGCGCATGGCGCGGCGTTTGCGACCTCGATCGGGGTGCCGCGCGACCGCTTCGCGCTCGTCGCGGGCGAGGACGACCTCGCCTCGTTCACGACACCGTCGGGAACGAGGCGCTCGTTCTGCCGGCACTGCGGCTCGAAGATCGCCGTCGACAACGCCGCCTGGGACGCGCTCTACGTCCCCGCCGGGACCTTCGACACGCCGCTGCCGCACCGGCCGCAGCTGCACATGTATGTCCGCAGCAAGGTGGCGTGGTTCGACATCCGGGACGGCCTGCCGCAGTTCGACGCCGCCCCCGACGACGACTACCGCGACGAGGTCCCGCCCCTGCGCCGGTAGACCCCTCCCGGCGGGACCGCCCCGCCCCGCGCCTTCTGTGCTAATTTCTCCCCCGTGACCGACCCCGCCGGCAAGCGCCTCGAGGACCTCGTCGCCGCCTGGGAAGCCGGGCCGCTCGAGGAATCGCTGCGCCGTCTCCCCGAGCGCCGCGCCGCCTTCCGCACCGATTCCGGCATCCCGATCGAGCGCGTCTATACACCCGCGCACGTCGCCGGGCACGACTACGCCGATGCGCTCGGAATGCCCGGGCAGGCTCCGTTCACGCGCGGCGTGCAGCCGACGATGTACCGCAGCCGCTTCTGGACGATGCGCCAGTACTCCGGCTTCGGCGACGCCCGCGAAACCAACCGGAGAATGCGCTACCTGCTCGACCAGGGGCAGACCGGCCTGTCGGTCGCCTTCGACCTGCCGACGCAGATGGGGTACGACTCCGACCACGCGATGGCGCAGGGCGAGGTCGGCCGTGTCGGCGTGGCGATCGACTCGATCGACGACATGGAGACGCTGCTCGACTCTCTGCCGCTCGACCGGGTGTCGACCTCGATGACCATCAACGCCACCGCGGCGATCCTGCTGGCGCTGTACGCGGCGGTGGCGCGGCGGCGCGGCATCCCCCTCGACCGGCTGTCGGGGACGATCCAGAACGACGTCCTCAAGGAGTACATCGCCCGCGGAACCTTCATCCACCCGCCGCAGGCGTCGCTGCGGATCGCGACCGACATCTTCGCCTGGTGCCGCGGCGAGATGCCGCGCTGGAACGCCATCAGCGTCAGCGGCTACCACATCCGCGAGGCCGGCTCGACGGCGGTGCAGGAGGTGGCCTTCACCTTTGCGAACGGCCTCGCCTATCTCGAGGCGGCGCGCGCCGCGGGCCTCGATGTCGAGGAGATCGCCGGCCAGATCTCGTTCTTCTTCAACGCCCACAACAACCTGCTGGAGGAGGTCGCCAAGTTCCGGGCGGCGCGGCGGCTGTGGGCGCGGCTGATGCGCGAGCGCTTCGGCGCGACGCGCGAGCGCGCCCTTCTGCTGCGCTTCCATGCCCAGACCGGCGGCTCGACGCTGACCGCGCAGCAGCCCGAGAACAACATCGCGCGCGTCGCGCTGCAGGCGCTCGCCGCGGTGCTCGGCGGGGCGCAGAGCCTGCACACCAACGGCATGGACGAGGCGCTTTCCCTGCCGACCGAGAAGGCGGCAACCATCGCACTGCGGACGCAGCAGATTCTCGCGCTCGAGAGCGGCGTCGCCGACACCGTCGATCCGCTCGGCGGCGCGTACGCCGTCGAGGCGCTGACCGACGCCATCGAGGCGGGGGCGCGCGCCTACCTCGAGGCGATCGATCGGCAGGGGGGCACGGTGCGGGCGATCGAGGCCGGCTTCCAGCAGCGCGAGATCCAGGAGGCGGCCTATCGCGTCCAGCAGGAGATGGAGAAAGGCGAACGGATCGTCGTCGGCGTGAACCGCCATGGCGAGGCGGCGGGGCCCGCCATCCCGTTGCAGCGCATCGACCCGGGTCTCGAGGAGGCGCAGCGCGCCCGTGTCGTGACGCTGCGCGCGCAGCGCGACGCGGCGGCGGCCGGCCGGGCGCTCGACGCGGTCGAGACCGCGGCGCGCGGCAGCGACAACCTGATGCCGGTCATCCTGGCGGCGGTCGAGGCGCGCGCCACCCTGGGTGAGATCGCCGACCGCCTGCGCGCCGCCTTCGGGGCCTACCGCCCCCGCGATCGGATCTAGACACCCGGTGACCGCCCTCCTCGAAGTCGACAACCTCTCGATCCACTTCCCGGCACGCAACGGCGTCGTGCGCGCCGCCGACGGCATCTCGTTCCGCGTCGACGAGGGCGGCACGCTTGGGCTGGTGGGCGAGTCGGGCTGCGGCAAGAGCGTCACCGCCCTGGCCCTCCTGCGCCTGGTGCCCGAGCCGGGGTGGATCGCCGGCGGGCGCATCGTCTTCCGCGGCACCGACCTCATGACGCTGCGCGAGAAGGAGGTGCGGCCGTACCGCGGCCGGCGGATCGCCCTCGTCTTCCAGGAGCCGGCGGCGGCGCTCAACCCGGTGCTGTCGGTCGGCTACCAGATCGCCGAGGGGCTCATCGTCCACGGCATGATGAAGAAGAAGGAAGCGCTGGCCGAGGCGGCGCGGCTGATGGGGCAGGTGCGCATCCCCGACGCCGGGCGGCGGGTGCACGAGTATCCGCACCAGATGTCGGGCGGGATGCGGCAGCGGGTGATGATCGCCATGGCCCTGGCGTGCCGGCCGGCTCTCCTCGTCGCCGACGAGCCGACCACGGCGCTCGACGTCACGCTGCAGGCGGAGATCCTCGATCTGCTGCGCCGGCTGCGCGACGAGCTGGGACTGGCGCTCCTGCTCATCAGCCACAACCTCGGGGTCATCGCCGAGACCGCCGACCGGGTGGCGGTCATGTACGCCGGCCGCATCGTCGAGGAGGCGCCGGTGCGCGAGATCTTCCGCGCGCCGGCGCACCCGTACACCGCCGGGTTGCTGCGTTCGATGCCGCGGCCCGGCTCGTCGCTCGTGCCGGGGGGCGCGCCGCGCCGCCTGGTCGCCATCGAGGGGAGCGTCCCCGATCTCGCCGACCTGCCGGCCGGATGCGCCTTCCATCCGCGCTGCGCCGACGTCATGCCGGAATGCCGCGCGACCGCTCCGACCTGCCGGCCGCTCCCGGACGCCGCGGCGACCACGGCGGCCGCGGTGTCGCCGGCCGCGCCCGACGCCGCATCCGCCGCGCCCCGGCGGGTCGCCTGCTTCCTGCAGCATGACGCCGCGGGCCTGCCGCGAGCGCGGCCGCGCTGGCCGACCGCCCCCGCGGTGCCGCGATGAGCCGCCCCGGTTCCGCCGCCGCCGCGGGCCCGCCGCTCCTCGAGGTCCGCGATCTCGAGAAGCGCTTCCCGATCCGCCGCGGCCTGTTCGCGCGCGTCTCGGGGCAGGTGCGCGCCGTCGACGGCGTGTCGTTCGAGGTGCGCCCTGGCGAGACCCTGGCGCTCGTGGGCGAGTCGGGGAGCGGCAAGACGACGACCGGGCGGCTGGTGCTGCGCCTGCTCGAGCCGTCGGCGGGGTCGATCCGCTTCGACGGGGTCGATCTGATGTCGCTGCCGGAGCGCGCCCTGCGGCGGATGCGCCGGCACCTGCAAGTGATCTTCCAGGACCCGTATGGATCGCTCAACCCGCGCATGACGATCGGCAGCATCGTCCGCGAGCCGCTCGACATCCACCGCATCGGCGGCAGCCGCGCCGAGCGCGACGCCATGGTCGAGCGGCTGCTCGAGCGCGTCGGCCTCGACGCGGCGATGCGGCGGCGCTACCCGCACGAGTTCTCCGGCGGGCAGCGGCAGCGCATCGGGGTGGCGCGGGCGATCGCCCTGCGGCCGAAGTTGATCGTCGCGGACGAGCCGGTGTCGGCGCTCGACGTGTCGGTGCAGGCCCAGGTCATCAATCTGATGGTCGACCTGCAGGAGGAGTACGGCTGCGCCTACCTGTTCATCGCCCACGACCTGGCGCTGGTCGAGCGCATCGCCGACCGGGTGGCGGTGATGTACCTCGGACGGATCGTCGAGACGGCGCCCACGGGCGACCTATTCAGGAACCCCCTTCATCCTTATACTAGGGCGCTCCTGCAGGCCATTCCGGTCCCCGATCCGGAGCGGGCCCGGGAGCGGACGGTCCTCGCGGGGGATCCCCCGTCGCCGGCCGA
>Ga0184615_10000504_pt1 | contig 21566 bp, 22 predicted proteins | sample PLM4_65_coex_FD_133134 | JGI IMG/M metagenome (GOLD analysis project Ga0184615, IMG submission 133134) | Groundwater sediment microbial communities from an aquifer in East River, Colorado, USA - PLM4_65_coex | ecosystem: Environmental > Terrestrial > Soil > Riparian zone | place: USA: East...
CACCGCCCGCTTGATCAGCGCGCCGAAGACCGGGTGGGTCTCGGTGGTGTTGGCGCCGGAGATGAAGATGACGTCGCACGCCTCCTCGATCTCCCGCATCGAGCCCGACGCCGCGGAGGTCGAGAGCGCGCGGCTCATCGCCGCCACGGAGCTCGAGTGGCAGAGCCGGGTGCAGTGGTCCACGCTGTTGGTGCCGAAGCCGGCCCGGACCATCCGCATGAAGACGTAGTTGTCCTCATTGCTGCATTTGGCGGACGAGAGCGCCGCCAGCGCGCGCGGGCCGTGGGCGTCCCGGATCCGCTTCAGCTCCTGGGCCACCAGGCTGAGGGCCTCGTCCCAGGTGGCCTCGCGGAAGGCGCTGTACCACGCCGGCGGCGTCGCCACCCGGTCGCGCACGTCGTCGTCTTCTATGTTCGGCAGGCCGGTCAGCGGCGGCTTCCCGACGCTGCGCTGGGGCGGGCGCGGCTTCCTCCGGGTGCCCATCTCCTCGATCGTCTGCCAGGGGCCCTCGCGGTGGCGGGGCCAGTCGCCGGTCCACACCCACTTCTCGCCGTCGTGCATCCAGCCCTTCCGGATCACCGGCGTCATCAGGCGGTCCCGGTGCATCGGGAAGTCGTAGCCGAAGCGTCCCTTCACGCAGGTCGAGCCCTGGTTGGGCGTGATCTCCTCGATGCTGGGCGACGTGACCCGCATGATCTGGTCGCCTTTGACCTGGAGATCGATCTGACAGCCCACCCCGCAGTAGGGACACACGGAGCGAGCCACTTTGTCGGGCGAGCGGACCGCGTCCGATCCGAACCGCTGCTTGGGGATGAACTCGAAGATCGCCCCGGTGGGGCAGACCCGGACGCACTCGCCGCACCAGGTGCAGCCGGCGTGATCGGGATCGCCGTCGCCGCCGACGATGATCTGGGCGTGCTCGCCCCGCATACCCACGTCGAGGACCCCGACCTCCTGGATGTCCTCGCAGGCCCGCACGCAGCGGGTGCAGAGGATACAGGTGCTCATGTCGTGCTGGATCATCACGTCGCCGGGACGCTCGTCGCCGGAACGGAGGGGGAGCTCGTGGTGGTCGCGGATGGGGACGTCATACTGGGTGACGTAGCGCTCGAACTCGTTGCGCGGGTGGCTGCGTCCGCCGTTTTGCAGGTGCTCGCCCGGATAGCGCTCGAGCAGGAGGCCGATGACTCCTCGGCGGTTGTCTACGGCCGCCGGCGACTCGGTCTCTACCACCATGCCGTCGGTCGCCGGCGTGGCGCACGCGGGCAGGAGCTTGCCTTGGCCCTGGACCGACACCAGACAGATCCGGCAGTTCCCCACGATGGGCAGCTTGGGGTACCAGCAGAGCGTCGGGATGTCGATGCCGGAGCCTCGGGCGGCCTCCAGAATCGTGGCGCCGGGCTCGAAGGAAACGTCACTGCCGTTGACGGTAATCTTGGCCATTGAGCACCGATGTTCGGCGGAAGAAAGGCAATCTAAGTGAGTTTAGACCCGGGAGATGGGAGGGGCAAGGGCAAGGTGTCGAAAAAATACAAACGCCCCCGGACCGCGGGTCCGGGGGCGTTTCGACACGCCGAGAGCGCTGGAGAAAGCTGCCCTCGGCGCTCCTACGCCGCGTGTTCGGTAGGCACGCGCTGGTGCCAGTGATCCTCGGAGGCTTCCTCGTCCGCGGCCCACATGTAGGCCCAGAACCTCACCGGCTTCGGCGCGGGCCCACCGTTCTTGATCACGATGCCGAGCGGCGTCGAGGGTACGGCGACGGGAAGAGTAGTCACGGGACGGTCCTCAGTGGACGAGAGAGCCACGACTGCGTCTCGCCGGAAGGAAGGCACGCCTCATGCCCTCGGAATGCCGGTAGCTAACCCATTCTAAAATTAGGATTTGGATTGCCGCAGAAGGCGCGGCGAAGTGTCAGTTGGACGCGGCGAGCGGTGGGGCCGCCGCGTCCGGGGGACACGTGGGCTTGGCGAGGAGAAGGCCGTCGGGCCGCCGCGAGGCGCCCGTCCGCTTGCGGCGCACCGGTTCCTCCTCGGCGATCCATCCGGTGTAGAGCGCGCGGATGGAGTCCGGCGAGAGCGCGCGGCTCCCACCCAGGACGACGTGAACACCGCCGGGGCGGCTCCGCCGCTGGAGGTCGGCGAGGAGTGCGGCGCGGGCAGGCGGCTTGAACCCGGCCAGGGTGTTGGGGTCGATGACGACGACGTCCACCCGATCGAGCGCCTCGAGGAAGGCGGGCAGGGCCGGACCGAGCGGCGCGACGAACCCCTCGAACAGGCTCGCCAGGGCCTCCGCCGCCATGCGTGACTCCACCCGCTCGACGCAGCCGACGTCGCAGGCCACGAACGTCACCGCCGCGTCGTGCGCGGCGAGGAGATAGGTGGCGGGCTCCGCCCCGGGGCCGATCACCAGCGCGATGTCGTGCGCCTCGATGCGCGGCAGGAGCCGGGCGAGCGCGGATCCGCCATCGAGGCCCCAGTGGACCGGCGTGCGCTGCGCCTCGCGGAGCTTCCGGAACTGCTCGCGCCAGCGGCGATAGGGCCGCAGCGCGAGCCGCTTCACGATGAGTCGGTCCACCGTCTCGAGCATGAGCACTTCGGTGAGGACGAACTGGCCCTCGGACGTGGTCTGGAGCTCCGAGGCGGCCTCGTCGCCCAGCCGCATCAGCTCCTCGCGGCCGATCGAATTCTTGAAGCCTTCGATCCGCTGAAGGATGTACTCGTGATAGTGCTGCTTGTCGGAATAGGGTGAGCGCCGCCGGCGCTGAGCACCGCGAATCTCGGTGGCGCTCAGCATGACACCCTGTTCGGCAGGAGGCCGCGCGCGACTGAGCGGCCGGTGACGAGGTTCACCGCGTGAGCTGTATGGAATGGGCTCCGGACGAACGGCGGCCCCACGAAGGCCGGCGTGATTGACAATGGTGCAAATTCGTACATCGGGTGAGTCGGGTCAAGGCGGAGAGCTATTCCGCCTCCAGTAGAGCGCCCTTGAGGTACCCCGTTTCGGGGATGGTCAGCACCTCGGGGTGGTCCTCGCCCTGACCCAGAATGCGACACACCCGGATGCGCCTTCCGCTGTCCCCCGCGGCCTCGGCGAGCATCGCGAGGAACGCCGGCAACCGGACGTGGAAGGAACAGGATGCGGTCAGCAGAATCCCGCCGGGCGCGAGGCAGCGCATCGCCCGCAGGTTGATCTCGCGGTAGCCGCGGATGGCGTCGGGCACGCTGGCCCGGGTCTTGGCGAAGGCGGGGGGGTCGAGCACGATCGTGTCGAACTGCTCCCTGGCGCGCGCCATCGCCCGCAGTCCCTCGAAGGCATCGACCGCTCGCCACTCGATGTTGCTCAGGCCGTTGAGGGCGGCGTTGGCCCGGGCGCGCTCGAGCGCGCCCGGGCTCGAGTCGAGCGCTATGACGTTCGCGGCACGGCCGGCGAGATGCAACGCGAAGGAGCCGTGATAGGCGAAGCAGTCCAGGGCGCGGCCACCCGGCCGGGTGACCTCGCCGGCGAGGAGCCGGTTGGGACGCTGGTCGAGAAACGCGCCGGTCTTCTGGCCTTCCCAGGGTGCGGCGAGATAGCGAACGCCCCCTTCGCGGACTTCGATCTCCCGCGGCACCGTGCCGAAGACTTCCTCGATCTCGGCGGGGAGCCGCTCCCGGCGGCGGGCGGGCACGTCGTGGCGGAGCAGGATCCCCTCCGGCTGAAACAGCGACACCAGGGCGTCCAGGATCGGCTGCCGCATCGTCTCGAGCCCGGCGGAGAGGATCTGAGCTACGATCCAGCGGTCGTAGCGATCCACCACGAGCGAAGGCAACCCGTCGCCTTCGCCGTGCACCAGGCGGTAGGCCGAGGCGTCGATGCCTGCCCGTCGAGCGGCGGCGGCCTCGATCCGCCGGCGCCACCACGCCGCGTCCACCGCGACGTCGCCGCGCTCCAGGAGACGCAGCCGGAGCTCGGACGTGGGGGAGAGCAGGCCCTGGCCGATGAAACGGCCCCGCGGGTCCTGCACCGGCACGAGGCCCGGGTCGGGAGGGTGGCTCTCGACGTCGCTGCGATAGATCCACGGATGGCCCCGAACCCAGCGCTCGGCGCCGCGCGCCGTCACCCGGGCCGGGGTCACGCCCGGTCGGGACGCAGAACCGTGGCCCCCCGGAGATAGCAATGCTTGATTTCGCCGCGACCGCGGCGGGTGTAGGCGTGAACCAGGAGCCGGATGCAGCGGGGAAGCGACCCCGGCACCGGGATCTCGGTGGCGTGGAGCACCGCCACGATGTTCCACCCGAAGTCCTCCGCCGCGCGCGCGGGGAAGGCGGCGTCGAGGTCCCGCGTGACGGTGAACAGCGCGCTTACGATGTCGTCGGGCTCGAGCTCGTTGGTCTCGATCAGGGCGCGCAGCAGCTCGTCGGTCGCGGCGAGAATCTCGGTCGCGTCGTTCCGATCGACGGTGGTGGCGCCGCGGATGCCGTGCAGCCGGGGGGTGGGAATCGTCATGGCAGATAATGTAGCGGCAGTGGTTCGGCTGATGCTCGTCACCGACGACCGTCTGGTCGAGGGACGCGACCTCGTTGCGCTGGCCCTGGCGGCCGAGCGCGGTGGCGCGACCTCGGTGCAGCTCCGGCTCAAGCTGGCCTCGCCCCGGGAGCAGGTGGAACGCGCGCGCCCGCTGGTGGCGGCGCTCCGGATCCCGGTGCTGGTGAACGACCGGCCCGACATCGCCCTCGCGGCAGGCACTGCGGGGGTGCACCTCGGCCCGGACGATCTGCCGGTCGCGCTCGCCCGCCGGGTTGCTCCACCAGGATTCATCATTGGCGCGTCTGTTGGATCGGCGGGGGAAGCGGAGGCAGCGGGTGAGGCCGACTACTGGGGGATCGGGCCGTGGCGGACGACGGGGACGAAGAGGGATGCGGGAGCAGCGCTCGGCTCGGAAGGATTCGTCCGTCTGGTGGAGCTCGCCCGCGGGAAGCCGTGCATCGCCATTGGAGCGGTAAGGCCGGAGGACGTGCCCGCGGTGCTGGCTGCCGGTGGAGTAGGGGTGGCGGTTGTGTCGGGTATACTAGGAGAAAATGATGTGGAGCAGGCCACACGGAAGTATTTCGAGCGACTTTTGTCACCCTGAGCGCAGCGAAGGGGGCATGGCCAGAGTTATGCCCCCTTCACTTCGTTCAGGGTGACAAGAGACTGCCTATCGCCCTCGTCTCACACGAGCGATCGACCGCAGATGCTCGTCGTAGCTCCTGGAGAACACGTGGCGGCCGTCGGGCCCCGCCACGAAGTAGAGGTAGGGCACCTTCGCGGGATAGAGCGACGCCTCGATGCTGCGCCGGCTGGGTGAGTTCACCGGACCCGGCGGCAATCCCGGGTGCAGGTAGGTGTTGTACGGCGAGCGGAACTGGTAGTCCTTGGTGAAGAGCCGGGGCCTCCGCTTCCCGGTGGCGAGAAAGATGGCGTACTGCACCGTCGGGTCGGCCTGGAGGGCCATCCCGATGCGGAGCCGGTTGTGGTACACGCCGGCGATCGTCTCGCGCTCGTCGTCGGCGCGGGCCTCGCCCTCCACGATAGAGGCGAAGGTGACCAGCTGCGCCTTGGTCCAGCCCAGCAAGTCCAGGCGCGCGTCCCACTCCGGCATCCAGGCCGTCTTGAATCCCTCCGCCATCACCCGCACCAGCTCCCGCGCCGTCGTCCCGTGCCGGAGCGAGTACGTCTCCGGCCGGAGGAACCCCTCGAACGACCGGACCGGAAAGCCTAGCGTCGCCGTGGCGGCGGCGCTGTCCCCCGCGGCGGCCGCCAGCGAGTCGGCGGGAATCCCCAGCTTCTCCTGCGCGAGCGCCGAGACCTCGGGAATGGCGAGCCCCTCGGGCACCGTGAAGCGGGTGGCGACCTCGTCGCCGGCCTCGAGGATGTCCAGCACCTTCCATGGCGAGAGACCCGGGGCGAACTGGTAGACCCCCGCGCGCACCGAGCGGTCGGCGCCCCGCACGCGGGCGAGCAGCTTGAACCAGAATCGGTTGCCGACGACGCCATGGGCGGCCAGCGTATCGGTCACGGCGGAGAAGGACGCACCGGGTGGGAGGGTGACCCGTTCGGCGGCGGAGTTGGTGCCGCAGGCGATGAGGGTGAGGGCGAGGAGCAAGAAGCAGGCGGAACGGCGGAACGGCGGAACGGCGGAAGGTGCTGACGCGCCGCTCGACGATGGCGGGCAGCTGCCGCGTTCCGCCGTTCCGCCGTTCCGCCGTTCCGCCCGGCAGCCGTTCCGCCCGTCCGCCCTAGAGCCCACGCACCCTCCTCGCGTCGAGGAAGTGCTGAAGCAGCACCGCCGCCGCCAGCGAATCCACGTCGCCCTTCCGGCCCCGGGTACTGCCGCCTTGCTCCCGGATGGCGGCCAGCGCCCGCGCGGTGCTCATCCGCTCGTCCCACAGCTCGACCGGCAGCCCGCTCCGCTCCGCCAGCGCGCCGGCGAGCTCGCGCGCGGCGCGGGCGCTCTCCTCCTCGTCGCCCTCGCCGGTCAGCGGCAAACCCACCACCACGCCGGACGGGCCGTGCGCGGCGACCAGCTCGAGGAATCTGGGCATGGGGAAGCGCTTGCCCCGCCGGCGAACCAGCGTCTCCAACGGGGTGGCCAGGGTTTGGGTCTGGTCGCTGAGGGCCAGGGCGATCCGCACCTCGCCCCAGTCGACCGCGAGTATCAGTCCGGCAGGAGGGAGGGGCATGGGGGGAATAAAGCGTGAAAAGTGAAGGGTGAAAAGTGAAAAGGGGGTCGCCACACGGCCCCCCCTTCTTACTTTTCACCCTCACTTTTCACCCTGTTCTGCTACTGGGCCATTGTGGCAAAGAATTCCTTGTTGTTCTTCGTCCGCTTCATCCGCTCGAGCAGGAACTCGAGCGCCTCGACCGGCGGCATGTCCGCCAGGAAGTTGCGGAGCAGGTAGACCCGGTTGAGCTCGTCCTTGTCCATCAGGAGCTCTTCCTTGCGGGTCGAGGTCCGCTGGATGTCGATGGCCGGGTAGATCCGGCGGTCGGCCAGGCGGCGGTCGAGCACCAGCTCCGAGTTGCCGGTGCCCTTGAACTCCTCGAAGATCACCTCGTCCATCCGGCTGCCGGTGTCCACCAGCGCGGTGGCGATGATGCTGAGGCTCCCGCCGTTGTCGATGTTGCGGGCGGCGCCGAAGAACCGTTTCGGCTTCTGGAGGGCGTTGGCGTCCACACCGCCGGAGAGGATCTTGCCCGAGTGCGGCACCACCACGTTGTGGGCCCGCGCCAGGCGGGTGATCGAGTCGAGCAGGATGACGACGTCGCGGCCGTGCTCCACCAGCCGCTTCGACTTCTCGATCACCATGTCGGCCACCTGGACGTGGCGGTCGGCCGGCTCGTCGAAGGTGGAGGAGATGACCTCCGCCTTCACGTTCTCCTCCATGTCGGTGACTTCCTCCGGGCGCTCGTCGATCAGCAGCACGATGAGGACGATCTCCGGATGATTCTCGCTGATCGCATTGGCGAGTTTCTGCATCAGGATCGTCTTGCCGGCCTTGGGCGGCGCGACGATCAGCGCGCGCTGGCCCTTCCCGAGTGGGGCGAGCAGGTCCACCACCCGCATGGAGAGGTCGCCGTTCTTGCGCTCCAGGCGGATCCGCGAATCGGGATACCGTGGCCGCAGGTTGTCGAACGCGATCCGGTGCTTGGTCTTTTCCGGCTCGTCGAAATTGACCTGCTCGACCTTGAGCAGGGCGAGGTAGCGCTCGCCCTCCTTGGGCGGGCGTACCTGGCCCATGACGGTGTCGCCGGTGCGGAGATCGAACCGCTTGATCTGGCTGGGGCTGACGTAGATGTCGTCGGGGCCGTACAGGTAGTTCCAGTCCTGGCTCCGGAGGAAGCCGTACCCCTCGGGCAGGATTTCCAGGACCCCCTCGCCCCGGATGACGGTATCCGAGTCGAGGAGCGACTGCTCGATGCGGAAGATGAGATCCTGCTTCCGCAGCCCTGAGTAGTTGCTGATGTTCAACTGCTCGGCGAGGGTGTGCAGCTCGGCGACCGATTTCTGTTTCAGCTCAGCGATATCCACGGACGAGACTCCAAACGGACGAGCCCTGCCGGCGTACGGGCGGGTGAAGGACGATAAGGGTAAGAAATGCCGGCGAGGTTGGCCTGGGTATATGTCGGCCCGATGGCGGAACGGCGGTACGGGTTGTGACGGGGAGTTGTCCGGCCGAATCCAAGAAGCAATTTAAGTTAGAGCGCTCCGAAGGCCCAGTCAAGAGCCCGCTTGCAGAAGTCCCGGGGACGCACGATTTTGCCTGATTCCTGGCAGCCAATTCGAGCCGGAGCGGACATGGTCGAATCAGAACGTCTGGGCAAGCTCCGGCACGACCTCTCCAACCCCCTCTCGGCCCTGCTCGCCGAGATCCAGCTCCTGCTGCTCACCGAGTCGCAGTTCGACCCGGAGACCTTGACCAGCCTCAAGGAGATCGAGGCATTGGCCATCCGCATGCGCGGGATGCTCCGAGAGATCTGACCGGACTCAGCCGGCCCCCCGGCCCCCCCCGTTCAACAGATAGGCGGCAAGAAAGGCCAGGCTCCCGACGCTCGCCGCCGCCCGGAAGGTCACGTCGCCCCGGCCGGCGGACACGAAGCCCTCGATCAACCCCGCCACCACCAGCAGGACCGCCGCCCCGCCGACCATCCGGACCGCCGTGCGCCCGCTCAGGACGAGGGCGTCGCCCCGGCTCAGGTCCCCCGGCGCCACCACCGAGCGCCCCAGGAGGAACCCCGCGGCACCCGCCACCCAGATGGCGAACAGCTCCAGCAGGCCGTGCCCCAGGATGAACTCGAGCAGGTAGCCCAGCAGTCCCCGGTTCGCGAAATGGCCGGCGGTGGCGCCGATGGCGAGCCCGTTGAATCCGAGCAGCACGAGTGAGCCGATCCCGAGGAAGATGCCCCCGGCGAAACAGGCGATCGCCACCCGGACGTTGTTGGTGATGATCCCCGACGCCATCAGCGGGCGGTCCTCCACCGCCACGTCCACGTAGCGCCTGCCCTCCGCCATCCGTTCCGCGCCGGCATCCGCCCGCTCGATCATGACCTCGGGGAGCAGGTCGGCGGCGAGCGCCGGCTGCTCCCGCATCAGGGTGTAGCCGGCGGCGGCGGGCAACAGAAAGGCGAGGCAGGCCACGGCGATGTAACCGCGGGCCTGCCGGATCGCCGCGGGACACTCCCGGGCCAGCACCTCCCAGACCCGGCGCCAGGTGCCTCGCTCGTCGCGGTAGAGCGCGTTGTGCCCGGCCGCCGCGAGGCGCTCGAGGTGCTCGAGGGTGGCGTCATCCGCTCCGTAGGTCCGCGCTCGCGCCAGGTCCGCTGCGACCTCCCGGTAGCGGGCGGCGAAGTCCGGCAGCTCGCGGGACGCGAAGCTGTCGAGCCCGTGCCGGGCCGCGCGATCGGCCAGCCGCTGGAACTCGCCCCACCTGGGCCGCTTTCGGGCGGCAAAGGATGCCGCCGCGGCCGAGCCACGCCAGGCGACCGCTCCCTCCCGCCGCGCACGCTCGCGGCGGTGCAGCTCCAGCAGATGCTCCAGGTCGCCGACGCCGGCCGGCGCGGGGTGATCGACCAGCCGGCGGGCGATCGCGGCCGCGAGCCGGACCCGGGCAGGCTGGGCGAGGTGCGCCTGCCGGCTCTCGAACTGGGCCAGCACGCGAAACTCCGCGTCGGTCAGCTCGGGAATCAGTGATAGGGGGGTTGGGGCGGGTGGGGCGTCGGTCCGCCTGGGGACGACCAGCTCGGAGGGGCGGTCTCTCGCCACGACGGTGCCCGCGACCATGTCGCCCAGCCGCTTGCCTCTCGGGTGAAGGGCCACGAGGAGAGCGCCGATCAGGTAGGGGGGCGGCAGGAAGTCCGCGATCCGCAGGAGATTGCGCGCCGCCGCCGCGCTGAGGCTGACGGCATTGCCGGTGTCGCTGACCACCCGGATGCCCACCATCCGCTTGCCCGGCGTTTGCCCCTGGCGAAGCCCCTCGAACAGGATGAAGTACCCGGTCCATACCGCGAATCCGCCGAGCGTGAGGAGCGCACCGCCGATCGAGCCGATCGTCACCCCAAAGCCGGCGACGATGACCAGCACGATGAGCACACCGAGCGCCGAGCCGACCAGCACGAGCATGTCGATGAGCGCCGCGAGCGCGCGCGACCCCACCCCCGCGATCTCGAGGTCGAGCATCACGTGCTCCGGCGTCTCGACCTGGAGCCGCTGGCGGTAGTCGGGCGGAGACGTGCGCTGCTTCTTCATGCCGCGATTCTAACCTCTCGCGGAAGGACTCGCATCTGTCGCACCGGCGAGGCATCTTTGTCGTCCATGGTGTCCACGACCTTGCGACCGCTGTCGGTGGGTGAGATTCTCGATGTCTCGTTCACCCTCTACCGTCGGCACTTCGCCACCCTCGGCACGGTCGCCGTCCTCTGCTCCGGTCTGCCGGTGCTCCTCGGCCTCTACATCGAGGCCTCGGGCGGTGTGCTGCAGAACCTGTCGCTCACGCTGGTGTACTATGTGGTCTTCACCGTCCTGAGCTCCATCGCCACCGCCGCAACCGTGTTCGTCGTCTCGGAGAGCTACCTGGGGCATCCGCTCAAGGCCGCCAGCGCGCTCAAGCGCGCAGCCCCGCTCCTCGGCCGGCTCATCGTCTGCTCGCTGCTGCTCGCCATCGTGCTGGGCTTCGGGTTTCTGCTCTTCATGATTCCCGGCATCGTGCTCCTCAGCGGCCTGCTCCTGGCCTTTCCATCGCTGGTGCTGGAGCCCGGCATCTCCCCGACCAGCGCCCTCTCCCGCTCCTGGTCTCTGACCAGAGGGTCCCGTTGGCGGATGCTCGGCCTCCTGGTCACCCTCGTCGTCCTGCTCTACGTCCCGATCATCGCCATCGGCGCGATCGCCACGGTGGTGCTCCCCTCCGACGGGAGCCTGACCCCCGGGATCATGACCCTGGCGGTGGTCGGGGTGATGCAGATGCTGCTCTATCCCTTGCTCTACTGCGTCCTGACGGTGGCCTATTACGATCTCAGAGTCCGCAAGGAAGGCTTCGACCTCGAGGTGCTCGCTTCGACCCTCCAACCCGCCTGAGTGACGTGCCGCAGCAGGGTGAGGCCGGTCCCGAGCTCTACCGGGCGGTGCTCGACTCCGTCTTCGCGACGGAACCCTACCAGTGGGCCCCGCAGTCGGCCGTGCTCCGCCTCATCTCCGAGTGGTGGGACTGGCTCGGCGCGTGGATCGACGGGCTCAAGGCCAACAACCCGCTGCTGTTTCGCATCTTTCTGGTCACCGTCCTGCTCGCCTGGGCCGGCATCTTCGCCCACGCCGCGTGGCTGGTCTGGCTCACGGTCCGCGGGGCGGCACGGGCCGACCGGTCGGTTGCGCTCCTGGTTGCGGGAGAGCGCCACGACGCCGAGTGGTATTCCCGCGCCGCCGATCGGGCGGCTGTCGAGGGCCGACTCGCGGAGGCACTGCAGCTTGCCTTCGTGGCGCTCGCCCTGACGTTGGAGGGTCAGGGCCTCCTTCAATACCACCCGAGCAAGACGCCGGCGGAGTGTGCCCGTGAGGCGCGGCTCGCCGGCTCGGACCGCGAGCGGCTGAGGGACCTGGTCAGGAACCTTTACGCCTACGCGTTCAGCGGGCGATCGATCGGCCCCGACGACTACCGGCGCTGGCGAGAGAACGGCGCGGGACCCTGGCATGCGCCCGCGCACTGAGCTGGGCCTCGCCGCGGGCCTCCTCTTCGGGCTCGGCGTCATCGTCGTCGCCGTGGGCACCGGGCGGGCTCGGACGACGGCGAACGAGTCACCCCGCTCGACGTACCTCACGGGCCCCGGTGGCGCGAGCGCCTTCGCCGAGGCGGTCTCCCGGCTCGGCGTCGAGGTGGAGCGCTTCCGGCGGCCGATGGCGGCACTCACGGTACCGGACTCGTCCAGTCATGGGGAGGTCGTCGCCCTTCTCGGCCCCACGGCCCCGCTCAGCGCGGTCGAGGCGCGGCACCTTCTGGGGTTGCCGGTGGATCTCCTGCTCGCCGGCAACAACTCGGCCAACGCGATCCGCTGTCTCGGCTATCAGGTCTCCGTGCGGCGGTGGACCGATCCGGCGGCAACCAGAGCACCGGCGGACGCGGAGGACCTTCCGGCGCCTCGAGTCTGGGCCGTGCTGACACCGCACCTGGCGCAGAAGATCGTGGACTCCGCCGGCTACGACGGGCGGAAGGTGACGTGTGAGGTGCCGGCCCCGACCCGGGTGGACACCCTGCTCCAGACGGTGCGCGACCGGCTGGTGGTGGTCCGGCTGTGGTACCCCGACGACCGGGTGGTGACCCTCGTGGCCGACGACCGCCTCTTCCGGAACCGCACCCTCCGGAACACGTCGGCCGGTGCGTTCGTGCTCGGGCTCGTGACACCGAGGTACAAGCGGGTGGTGGTGGACGAGTACCACCACGGATATCAGGCGGCCGGGTCGCTCGGCGGGGCCGCGCTCGCCTGGAGCACGCGCTCCCCCTGGGGATGGGTGGTCTGGCAGCTCGCCGCCGTGGGTGTGGTGGCGCTCCTCGCCTCGGGGGTCCGGTTCGGCCCCGTGCGGAGCGCCATCGAGCGCCGGCGCCGGTCGCCGATGGAGCACGTGCGCGCGCTCGCGACCGCTCTCGCCGCCGCGCGGGGGCACGACGTGGCGGTGCGCCTCATGATCCAGGGCCTCAGGCGGCGGCTCTCGCGCGGCGGCCGCCCGACACCCGCCGACCTCGAGGCCTGGCTCGAAGGGCTCGGACCCTCGGTCCGGACCGCGCGCGGGCGAGCGGCGCTCGAATCGCTCACCGCCATGACCCGCAAGCCGCCGGACGCCGACAGCGTCCTGGTGGCCGCCAACGCCGTGGAGACTCTGTGGGAGGAGCTGAAGCCGTCATGACCACCGCAATGACGCCGCTGGGCGCCGACGAAGCCGCGCGCGGGGCGGACGATGCCCGCGCGATCGTGGAGCAGCTCGGCCGCGTGGTGCTGGGCCAGGGGGAGGCGGTGCGCGACGCGGTTGCGGCGCTGATCGCCCGGGGGCATGTGCTCCTCGAGGGAGTACCGGGCACCGCCAAGACGCTGCTCGTCCGGGCGCTGAGCCAGGTGCTGAGTCTCGAGTTCCGGCGGATCCAGTTCACCCCGGACCTCATGCCTTCGGACATCACCGGGGTCAACCTGCTGGCCGGGCCCGGAACCTTCACGTTCCGCCAGGGCCCGATCTTCGGCGACCTGGTGCTGGGCGACGAGATCAACCGGGCCCCCGCGAAGACACAGGCCGCGTTGCTCGAGGCGATGCAGGAGCGGCGGGTGACCGTGGACGGCGTCTCTCACGCGCTGCCGGAGAGCTTCACCGTCTTCGCCACCCAGAACCCGATCGAGTTCGAGGGCACCTACCCGCTGCCCGAGGCCGAGCTCGACCGGTTCCTGGTGAAGGTGATCGTGGGGTATCCCGAGGAGCCGGTGGAGCAGGGGATCCTGCAGCGAGTGCTGGGCGGGTTCGAGGCCGACACGCCGGCGAGTTACGGCGTGGACCGGGTGGCGGACACCGCGGGGCTGGCGCGGCTGCGCGACGCGTGCCGGCGGGTGCGGGTCGAGCCGAGCCTGGTGGCGTACATCGCCGCGATCGTGCGCGCGACCCGGACCGCGCCGGTCCTCACGCTCGGCGCGTCGCCGCGGGGAAGCGTCGCGCTGCTCAAGATGGCGCAGGCCTCGGCGCTCCTCGAGGGACGGGCCTACGTGATCCCGGACGACGTGAAGACGCTGGCGCCCGCGGTGCTGCGCCACCGGGTCACGGTGGCGCCCGAGCTGGAGCTCGAGGGCGTGGCGCCCGACACGGCGCTCCGCGGCATCATCGAGAAGATCGAGGCTCCCCGGTGAAGATGGTCCCATCGCGCCGTTGGCTGCTGGGGGCCGCGGCCCTCGCGCTGGTCGCGCTGGCCGGTCTGTGGTGGCCCGGAGCGCTCGCCGTCCTTCTGGCGCTCGACGCGGCCTGGGTGCTGGCCTTCCTCGCGGACGCCGTCGCCGCTCCGGGTGCGCGCGCGGTCGAGGTGAGCCGCGAGGCGCCCGTCGCCTTTTCCCTCGGTCGCCGCTTCGTCATCCGCTACCGCTGGCGCCACACCCGGCGGCGGCGTCTGCGCGTCGAAGTGAAGGAGCACCTGCCCGAGCCCCTGGGCGGCGCGATCACGCCGCTCCGCCGGCTGGAGCTGCCGGCCTACCTCACGGTCGAGGAGCAGCTCGAGCTCGAGCCGGTGCGGCGAGGGATCGGACCCGGCGGCAGGATCGATCTCCGGATCCTCGGTCCGCTGGGCCTCGCCTGGCGGCAGAGCCGGATCGAGGCGCCGTGGAACGCGACGGTGTACCCGAGCCTGCGCGGCGCGTGGCTTCGCGCGCTGCCCATCCAGTCGATACGGCGGCGAGAGGCCGGGCTCCGCAGCGTGCGGTATCGGGGCGAAGGGCGGCTCTTCGAGGGGCTGCGCGAGTGGGTTCCGGGCGACGACACCCGGACCATCGATTGGAAGGCGACGGCGCGCCGAGGCAAGCCGATCGCGCGGCAATACGAGGACGAGCGGCGCCAGCAGGTCATGCTGGTGGTGGACGCGGGCCGGCTGCTCACCGCGGAGGTGGAGGGCGTGCCCCGCCTCGAGTCGGTGGTTTCGGCGGCGCTCCACCTGGCGCACGCGGCGGTGGAGCACGACGACAACGTCGGCCTGCTCGTGTTCGCCGACACCATCCAGCGCTACGTGCCGCCCGGCCGAGGCCGTCGCGCGCTGCGCGCCGTGCTGGAGGGACTGGCCGCCGCCGAAGGGCGGCTGGTCGAATCCGACTATCCGGCGGCGTTCCGCTATCTGGCCGCCCGAAGCCGGAAGCGCGCGCTCACCGTGCTCTTCACCGACGTGATCGACCGGACGGCCAGCGAGGCGCTGGTGGCGCAGACCGCCACCCTGCGTCCGCGTCACCTCCCGCTCGCCGTCACCTTACGCGATCCGGCGATGGAGGCGCTCGCCTCCGCGCGGCCGGCCGGCCCGGCGCAGGCGTTCGAGCGCGCCGCCGCGGAGGAGCTCCTCGGCGCGCGCGAGGCCGCGCTCGCGGAGATGCGGTCGCGCGGCGTCATGGTGCTCGACGTCCCGCCGGCCGGGGCGAGCTCGGCGCTGGTGGAGCGCTATCATCTGTTGAAGCGGAAGGGGATGTTGTAGGTGGGGCAGGGGGGCGGCGGGGCAGTAGGCTGCTCGCTTCGCTGGACAACAAGATACGACGTGTCGCTCCTGCCCCGCTGCCCGGCTGCCCGGCTGCCCCGCTTTCCCGCCTATACCGACATCGGCACCGCCCACGTCTCCGCATGCGCGCCGACGAATGCCTCGACCGCCTCGGGGTCCAGCTGCGATCCCGCGACCCGGCGCAGCTCGGCCATGGCGTCGGCGGGGGGACGCGACTCGCGGTAAGGGCGACGGGTGGTCATGGCGTCGAAGGCGTCGGCCACGGCCACGATGCGGGCCTCGATCGGAATCTTCTCGCCGCGAAGACCGTCGGGGAACCCGCGCCCGTCGAGCCGCTCGTGGTGCGAGCGCACGATGCGCAGCACGTCGGGCGACTCCTGCGCCAGCGGCGACAGCATCCGCTCGCCGAGCAGCGGGTGCTCGGTGATCTGCCGGAATTCCTCCTCCGTGAGCGACCCGGGCTTGTGCAGCACCGACTCACGGGTGCCGATCTTGCCGATGTCGTGAAGCTCGCCACCCAGCCGGATCCCGTCGAGCGATTCCCCCTCGAACCCCATGCGCGACGCCGTGGCCACGGCGTACTGGCTCACCCGGATCGAGTGTCCGCGGGTGTAGGCGTCCTTGGCCTCCAGCGCCCGGGCGAGCATCTGCACGCCCTGGAGGAACAGCTCCTGGATCCGGACCGCCTGCTCGTGCACCCGGCGCTCGAGGTTTTCCTGGTAGAAGCGGTTCTGGAGCACCAGGGCGCGCTTTTCGAGGGCTCGGGTGACCCGCGCTTGGAGCTCGCTCACCGAGATCGGCTTGAGCAGGAAGTCCGCGGCGCCGCGATGCAGGCAGTCCACCGCGGTGCTGGTCTCGCTCACGCCGCTCAGCATGATGACCGAGGTGTCGGGATATCGGTCGCGCACGACCTCGAGGAAGCTGATCCCGTCCATCTCGGGCATCCGCATGTCGGAGACGATGAGGGGGGGCTCACCGATGCGGTCCAGGACCTGGAGCGCCTCCCGCCCGGAGCACGCCTCGAAGCATTCGAATCCCTGGGACTGGAGCATCCGGATGAGGAATCTTCGCACTCCGGGCTCGTCGTCCACAACGAGGCACTTGGCGGAGCCGGCCACGACCGGCTGCGCGAGCTGGCTTGTCAGCATGGTTCACAGTGTACTTGAGGTGGGCGCTGGATGCCACGAACATCCAATCGCTTACACTGTAAACAATCGCTCCGGAAATGTCCACTGCGCATCCGGCACCGGTCAGTCCACCGCCGTGGCGCGCTTCCGCCGGTAGAAGCGCCGCGCCTTCTCGTTGTTCCCGCAGACCTTCATGTCGCACCAGCGGCGCGCGTGGTTCCGGCTCCGGTCGAGGAAGACCCAGCCGCACTGGTCGCCGGCGCAGCGCTTGAGCAGCGGCAGCTCGTCCGAGGTGAGGAGCTGGGCCGCGGACCAGGCGACCCGCCAGAGGGGACACTCCAGCTCCTCCCGCGCGTTCCACCCCCACGACCATCCGCCCTTTCCGCCGCCGCCGAGCCTGAGCCGGCCGAGCGCCGGGCCCAGGAATAGATTGAGGCGATCCACTGCGGCGCCGTCCGGCTCTGAGCCGGCGGCCTGGGCGCCGAAGACGTCGTGCAAGGCGTCGCGGAGCTCAAGCGCGCCGTTGAAGACCCGGTCGGCCTCCCGTGGACTGGCCGCCGCCCGCCGGCCCAACGACCGGATCTCGCCCGCGTCGGCCAGGCCGGCCTCTCCGGTCCAGCGGACGAGGTCGGCGTACGAGCGGAGCCGCTCGTTGGTCGGCTCCGGAGCGGTCCAGCTGACGGTGTTGGTGAAGTCGAGAGCGGGGGAGCCCCCCACCCATTCGAACGGTAGAGCCGGCGACGGCTGACCGGGCATCGCGATCCTCCATGTCGGGCGCTCGGTCAATATAACCAGTATGCGACCATTGACAGGTTATAGTTGATCGCGCAGTATATAACCAGTATTTCCTATTTTGATGGTTATATACCCGGAGGGCGTATGGAGACCGGTCTCGTCGTCCGCGATACCCGAGCATGCACCGAATTCGTGCTGGCGGTATGCGCCGCCTACCTCAACCTGCTGCGGTGGCTCCGGGTGCCTCGCCTCTACGTGGCCCTTCGGGATCCTTCCGATGCGCGTCGAGCGGTTTGAGGCCCGCGTCGAGCAGGTCCTGCTCGACGACCTCGGCGAGCGGCTGCGGCGGACTCGCTGGCCCGACCGGCCCCCCCAGACGAGCGGTGAGACCGGAATCGACCCGTCCGAGCTGGGGGATCTGGTCGATTACTGGCGGAGTGGCTTCGATTGGCGGGCCGCGGAGGAGCGGCTCAACCGGTGCTCCCAGTTCCGCGCGGAGCTGAGCGGCGGCAGGATCCACTTGATCCATGAGCGCGGGCGGGGGCCGCGGCCGCTTCCGCTCGTCGTCACTCACGGGTGGCCGGGTTCCGTCTTCGAGATGCTGGAGCTCATTCCCCGCCTCACCGACCCGGAGCGCTTCGGCGCCCCCGCCGAGGACTCGTTCGATGTCGTGGCGCCATCCCTTCCGGGGTACGGCTTCTCCGATCCTCCCCGGGCGCCAGGAATGCATCCGGGGCGCATCGCGGTGCTGTGGCTGGAGTTGATGGGCGCCCTGGGATACGATCGCTTCGGCGCGCAGGGCGGCGATTGGGGCGCAAGCGTCGCGACCCGCCTGGCGCTCGGCGCGCCCGACCGCGTCGTCGGGATCCATCTCAACTACCTGCCCGGCTCGTACCGGCCGACGCTGGGGCCGGAGGCGCGAGCGCTCTCCGGGGCGGAGGCCGACTTTCTCGCCGCCTGCGACCGATGGGATGAGACCGAGGGGGCCTACGCCCACGTGCAGCGCACCAGGCCCGACACCCTCGCCGTCGGGCTCGCCGACTCGCCGGCGGGGCTCGCCGCGTGGATGGCCGAGAAGCTGTGGAGCTGGAGCGATCGCATGGAGGGAGGCAAGAGCAGGCTGAGCCGGGATGACGTGCTGGCGAACGTGACGCTCTACTGGCTCACCGGCACGATCGGATCGTCCATGCGGCTCTACCACGAGGCGAGCCGGCACCCGCTGCGCCTCGCCGCAGGCGAGCGGATCCGCGTGCCGACCGGCATGGCCCTCTTCCCGGCTGAGACCCCGGCGAACCCGCCGCGCGAGTGGGTCGAGCGGGGCTACGACGTCACCCGCTGGACGACGATGCCGCGCGGCGGCCACTTCGCCGCCTGGGAGGAGCCCGACCTCCTCGCCAACGAAATCCGGGAGTTCTTCCGGCCGCTGCGGCGCTAGTTCAGCGCGGCGGGCGCCCGCTGGGCGAGATCGCGGTCATTCGTTAAATTGCTGCCACTCTCGCGGACCTTTTCGAACCCGGTCGGCCGGCGCCATCGCCGGCGAGGAGAGACGATGCCAGGAGTGCAGGCGCGTCTGCGGTCGGAGCATCAGCGGAAATATCCCGAGCTCAACCCATCCAAGTGGTACGACGTGGCGCCGATCTTTCCCGGCGTCACGCAGCGGATGGTCAACATGGCGGGCGAACGCCTCACCCGGCTCAGCACTTCTCGGGGCATGGCGATCCTTCGGGCCGAGCACCTCGAGTTCCGGCCGGCGCGGGACGAGGCCGCGACGGAGCCGGACACCGAGGCGATTGCCTAAGCCCCACGGCCGTCGAGCATCTCCCGGACTTTCCGCGCCAGGCCTTGGGGCGTGAACGGCTTCTGCTGGAAGGGTACCCCCGGCTCGAGCAACCCCCGCTGGATCACGTCGTCCCCCGTATACCCCGACATGTACAAGACGGGCAGCTCCGGCTGGAGGGCCGTCAGGCGCGATCCCAGCTCGCGGCCGTTCAGCTCCGGCATGACCACGTCGGAGATGACGAGGTCGATGACGTGGCGGCCCTCCTCCACGCGGTCGAGCGCCTCCCGGCCGTGCCGGGCCTCGAGCACGGTGTACCCCTGCTCCCGGAGGCCCCGGCAGGCGAGCGCCCGGACCACGTCCTCGTCCTCCACGACCAGGATGGTCTCGCTGCCCCCGCGGAGCTCGGTGGGCGGGCCGGCGGGCTCGAGCGGCAGCGATCGGGCGCCTGCCCCGGGCAGGTAGATCTTGAAGGTGGTCCCCTGGCCCGGCTCGCTGTAGCACCAGACGAAACCGTCGCTCTGCTTCACGATGCCGTACACCGTGGACAGTCCGAGTCCGGTGCCCTGGCCGACCGGCTTGGTGGTGAAGAAGGGCTCGAAGATCCGGGCCTGGACCTCGGGCTCCATGCCGCTCCCGGTATCGGTGACGGCGAGGAAGACGTACTTGCCGGGCGGGATCCCGACGCCGCCGTGGGACTGGGCGTAGACCTCGTCGAGCGTGGCCCGGCCGGTGGCGACCGTCACCCGGCCGTGCTGGCGCATGGCGTCGCGCGCGTTGAGCGTCAGGTTGATGAGCACCTGCTCGAGCTGCCCGCGGTCCGCGCGGATCTCGCCGGCGTCGGGCGAGAGCTTGAGCCCCAGCACGTGATCCTCACCGAGGGAGCGCCGGAGCAGCTTCTCCACGCCGTTCACCACGCCGTTGACGTCGAGCGATTCCGGGTGGAGCAGCTGCTGGCGGGTGAACGCGAGGAGCTGGCGGGTGACGTCGGACGCCCGGGTGCCGGCACGGATGATCTCCTGGACCTCGGCGCGGCGGACGTCGTCCTCGGAAAAGCTCCGGAGCAGGAACTCGCTGAAGCCGATGACGCCGGTCATCATGTTGTTGACCTCGTGCGCCATCCCGCCGGCGAGGCGGCCGGCGGCCTGCATCCGCTCCGCGCGCCGCAACTGATCTTCGACCCGCTTCCGCTCGGTCACGTCGCGGTAGATTCCCCGGAGCATCACCGGCCGGCCGTCCTGGAACGTGCAGCTGAGGTTTCCCTCCACCGTGATCGGCGTGTCGCCGCTGGTCACCAGCACCAGCTCGACGTGGGTCAGCGTCTCGCCAGCCAGCGCACGCGCCACGACCTCTCCGTAGCGCTCCCGGCTGTCGGGGTGAACCACGTCGAGGAACCCGCCGCGGCGAAGCTCCGCGCCGGATAGTCCGATCGTGTGATGCCAGGCGCGGTTCACGTAGACGAAGGCGCCGTCCGGATCGGTGGCGCAGACCAGGTCGCTCGCGTTGTCGAACAGGTCGCGGTAGCGCGCCTCGCTCTCCCGCAGCGCCCGCTCGGCCTGCTTCCGCGTGCTGATGTCGCGCACGTTCAGGCAGACCCCGATGACCGACCCCTCCTCGTCCACGACGGGGGAGTGGGTGGTCTCGAACCAGAGCTCGGAGCCGTCGGTGTCCGTGAGGCAGCGCTCGACGTTGCGCGCCTCGCCGCCCAGGGCTGCACCAAAGGCGTCGGCCGCCTCGGGGACGAAGTCTGCCACCCGCGCCCCCTCGCGGAGGGCGCGGCCGAGAAGCCGGGTGCTCCACTCGGCGGCAGTGGAGTTGAGCGTCTGGATGGTTCCGTCGGGGTCGATCAGGACGAAGGCCTGGAGGCTGTTGTTGAAGATGGCGCGGAGGTTCGCCCCCGAGCGCCGGAGCGCCTCCTCCGCCCGGGCCTTCTCGTTGCGGGCGCGGACCCGGGCAAGCGCCTCTTCGATCGCGGGGCCGATCCGCGCGAGGTTGCTCTTGAGGAGGTAGTCGGTGGCGCCGGCCTTCATGCAGCCGACCGCGGTCTCCTCGTTGACCGAGCCGGTCACGATCAGGAACGGGACCGACGGGGCGCGCTCGCGCGCGAGGGCGAGCGCCGCCATGCCGTCGAAGCGGGGGCGGGTGTAGTCGGAAAGAATGAGGTCGGGCTCGAACTCGTCGATCTCGCGCAGGAACGATTCGCGAGTGTCCACTCGCCGGGCGGCGAAGGGGATGCGCGCCCGCTCGAGCTCGTACTCGACGAGCTCCGCATCCATCGGCACGTCTTCCAATATGAGGATGCGGAGGGGACTGGGTCCCATGCGCGATCCTACGCTGTCGGATTCGGCCGGCGACGCCCCACCCGCGTGAGAGGTTCCTGTTGGCGGCACGCCGAAGTGTGGCCTCAATATGTTGGAAGTCAAGCAGTTCCCGACGGTCGCGCCGGCCAGGACCCCTCTGTGACGCCGGTCACGGAAGCCGTTCGCGCGAATCAACCATGATTGTTAGTTTCTAGCCGTGCCAAGCAGCCCTGGACACTCTGAGCCCCCATGCGGACCGCTGGAGCATCGCCGTCGCCGCCAAGGCCATGAAAGGCGACCCCGAGAAATGCATCGAGGCCGGCGCGTCGGATTACATCGCCAAGCCGGTAGACATGGAGCAGTTGCTGTCGCTGCTGAGAGTATGGCTGTACCGGTAAGCGGG
>Ga0184615_10000506_pt1 | contig 21556 bp, 22 predicted proteins | sample PLM4_65_coex_FD_133134 | JGI IMG/M metagenome (GOLD analysis project Ga0184615, IMG submission 133134) | Groundwater sediment microbial communities from an aquifer in East River, Colorado, USA - PLM4_65_coex | ecosystem: Environmental > Terrestrial > Soil > Riparian zone | place: USA: East...
CTGGCGCTCCCCGATCGCCCGCCCGAGCCTGGCGAACCGCCCGCGGACGGGCTGGCCGCGGCGGCCGCGGCGGCTCTCGCCTCCGAGCGGGACCAACCGGTCGGCGGCTGACCGTTCGGGCGCCGCCTCAGGCGAACAGCGCCGCCACGAAGGCGTCTGGGTCGAACGGGATCAGGTCGCCGACCGCCTCCCCCACCCCGACGAAGCGAACGGGCACGCCGAGCGCCTCCTCGATGGCGAAGACGATCCCGCCCTTCGAGGTCGAGTCGAGCTTGGTCAACACGATCCCGGTCAGGCCGACCGCCGCATGGAAGGCCTTCGCCTGCGCCAGCCCGTTCTGGCCGGTCGTCGCATCGAGCACGAACAGGACCTCGGGCTGCGCACCGGGCAGACGCTTGTCGACGATCCGGCGGATCTTGGCCAGCTCGTCCATCAGGTTCGACCGGGTGTGCAGCCGGCCGGCGGTGTCGGCGATGACGAGGTCTGCGCCCCGGGCCATCGCCGCGTCGAGCGCGTCGTAGACCACGGCGCCGGGGTCCGCGCCGGGAGCGTGGGCGACGACCGGGACGTGCGCCCGGTCCGCCCAGATCCGGAGCTGCTCGATCGCCGCGGCGCGGAACGTGTCGGCGGCGGCGAGGATGATGGAACGGCCATCCGCGGAATACCGGCTGGCCAGCTTCCCGATCGTGGTCGTCTTGCCGGTCCCGTTGACCCCGACGACCAGGATGACCGCCGGCCCATCGCCGCTGGCCGGCCGGGGCGTCCAGTGGATGTCGCGCGGGACCAGGAGCGCGGCCAGCTCCGCCCGGATCGCGGCCTCCGGTCCGCCCGGATCGCGCCGTCCGCGGGCCCGCTCGACCAGCTCGATCGCCAACGCCGCCCCCACGTCGCCCGCGATCAACGTCTCCTCGACGTCGTCCCACGACGGTCCGCCGGTCTCGCCACCGCCGAGGAAGCCTCGCAATCGGGACATGAAGCCGCCACGGGTCCGCTCGAGGCCGGCGTCGAGCCCGACCGCGATCGCCGGGTCCTCGGAGTCGGCGCCATCCCGCTCCCAGCCCGGTTCCGACACCCCCGCCGGTGTTGGCGCCGCCTCGACGGGCGCGATCCCGGTCGCATCGGCATCGACCGACTCGGTCGTTTCGTCCTCGGGGCGGCGTCGCCAGAAGCGCATCGTCGTCAGCTCAGCCGGCCGGCGCGATCTCGGTCCGGTCGCGTGCCGCGAGCGCCTGGGCCTCGTCGAGTCGCAGGCTGATCACCCGGCTGACCGAATCGTCGCCCGCGGTGACGCCGTACAGGGCGTCGGCCGCTTCGATCGTGCCCCGGTTGTGGGTGATGACGATGAACTGGGTCCGGTGCGCAAGGCTCCGAAGCGCGTCGGCGAACCGGCCGATGTTGGCCTCGTCGAGTGCTGCGTCCACCTCGTCGAGCACGCAGAACGGAACCGGGCGCACCTCGAGCATCGCGAACAGCAGGGCGACCGCCGTGAGCGCCCGCTCGCCGCCCGAGAGCATCGCCAGGGCCTGGGGCTTCTTGCCCGGCGGGCGGGCCACGATCTCGATCCCGCTGGATCCGACATCGGATGGATCGGTCAGCGAGAGGCGGGCGAACCCACCCCCGAACAGCTGCTCGAAGCGCGTCGCAAACGCGGCCTCCAGGGCCCGGAAGGTCGTCTGGAACCGGTCGCCGATCATGGTGTCCAGCTCGACGATCAGGTCCCGCGTCGTCGTGATCGCGGTGCGCAGGTCGGACGCCTGGGCCTCGAGCGCCTCGAGCCGAGCCTTGACCGCCGCGTATTCGTCGACCGCATAGGGATTGACGGCCCCCAGCTCGTGGAAGCGGCGGCGGAGCTGCCCGAGGCGGGCCGGACTCGGCGCCGGGGCTGCGGGTGGCTGGCCGGCCCAGACGGATGCCGCCTCGGTGACGGCCGCCTCGAGCGCCGCCACATCGTCCGACTCGGCTCGATCCTGCTCGGCGCCGTCGTTCGTCTGGGGTGCCATCTGCGACGGCTCCTGGTTCCCGGCGACAGCGGCCAGGTATCGGAGCGACAACTCACCCAGCCCGGCCAGCTCGACGAGGACGGACTCACGCAAGGCGTCCAGCCCGAGTCGCGCCTCGAGAGCGGCGTGGTCGGCCGAGCGCAGCCGGTCATCGGCCGAGCGCAGCCGTTCACGGGCAGCGGACGCGACCTCGTCGGCGCGCTCGATGCGCTCGCGATCCGCGGCATCGGTGGCGCGGACCGCGGCCAGGGTCTCGCGGACGGTCGCCGCTCGCGCCGTCGCGACGGCCAGCTCGTCGCGGACCGCGTCGCGCACTTCGGCGAGGCCTCGCTCGCGCTCAACCAGCCGTCCCTGCTCGGCGTCGGCGCGCGCCAGGCGCTCCTCGCCTGTCGCCATCGCCACCTCGGCGCGTGTCCGACGATGTTCTGCGTCTCGGCGGGTCGCGTCCCGCCCGGCGAGCTCCGCCACCAGCCGGTCGCGGCGGGCACGCAACTCGGCGGCCCGCGCCTCCCATGCGGCCAACGCGACTCCGTCGACCGGCCGAGGAGCGCCCTCGGCTACGCCGTCGGCTCCGGATGCCGACACCGGGTCGTCGTCCACGGGCGCCATCGCCCCGAGCGCCCCGCGGGCACGCTCCAGGTCGGCTGCCAATCGCTCGACCTGCGCCTCGTGCCAGGCCGCCTCGCGCGCAACGGCCTCCAGCTCGCGAGCCGCCAGGCGCTCGCCCTCCTCGGAGGCGTGCCGCCCGGCTGCCGCCTGGCTCTCATCCGTCCGGGCCGTCTCGACGGCCGCGCCGGCCGTATTGGCACCGGCAGCCGAGTCGGCAGCGGCGTCGCGCAGCCCGGCGAGGTTCGTCCCATGGTTCGTCACCGATGCCTCGAGCCGAGTGATCTCAGCACGGCGCTCGAGGACCGACTCGGCGGTCCCGAGGGTGATCATCACGTCCGACGCGACCGCGGCGCCATCGCGCGCCACCACCACCCAGCCGGACGGGATCGACGGCTGGATGGCCAGGCATGCAGCGAGGTCAGGCAGCCACGCGCAGCGAGCCAGCAGCCGCCGCGCCGCTCCGCCGGGATCGCGCTGGACCACGCCGTCGAGCGTCGCGCCCCCGGCCGCCGCCAGCTGCTCGCGGAAGCGTCGCTCGCGGGCATCGCCACTGGCCGCGGAGGCCTGGGTTCGGTCGGCGACCACGAGCGATCCCCGTTCCGTGGCCAAGCCGGCCACCGCGTCCGCGCCGACGACATAGGCGCGGATCGCCTGGGCCAGGGCGGCCTCCACGGCGCGGCGGAACGCCGGGTCGATCACCAGGTCTTCGTCCAGCCGACGACCGCCGCTCCGGCGAGCGGCCCGGGCGATCCCCCGCGATTCCTCCTCGGCGAGACGTGCCACGAGCGCCTCGAGCTGTCCGTGCACGGACGCAAGCGCGGCCTCGGCGCCGCGGACCAGGGCCTCCGCCGATGCGCACGCCGCCTCGGCGGCGCTGGCCTGGGCTCGCGCGGTTTCGCGCCGGCCGGCTGAGGCCGACTCCGCTTCCTGCGCCGCGCGGAGTGCCGCCCGGGCCAGGTCGAGCCGGGCCTCGAGCTCCGTTCGGCGTGTCGTCACCGCGGCTGTCTCGGCCGTCTCGTCGGCCAGGCGGCGTTCCGCTTCGGCCAGCCGCCGTTGGGCCGTCTCCAACTCCGCCCGGCGGGCCGCCGCCGCGCGCCGGACGGCGGCCAGCTCCTGGCCCTGGGCCTGCTGTGCCCCGCGAAGCGCGGCCAGTTCCTCGAGTGCGCCCGCGAGCTCCCGCTCGGCATCCGCCACCGATGCCGCGAGATCGAGGTCGCGGGCGGGCATCGGCGAGGCCAGCTCCCGGCGCGACACCTCGAGCTCGGCTTGGCTTGCCGTCCGCTCATCGAGCAACCGGATGCGATCCCGCTCGAGCGCCTCAACCTCCGACGCCACCCGCGCCTCGCGGAGCCGGGCGGCGGTCACGGCCGCCTGGGCGGCTTCGAGCTCGATGGCGCGCTCACGCTCGACCGCGGCGCGTGCCGACGCTTCGTGGGCCAACGCCGCGGTCGCCGATTCGGCCTCGGCCAGCGCTGCCTGGGCACGGTCGACGTCCGCCCGGGCGCGGTCTCGGACGGCGCCGGTCTGAGCGACCCGTCCCGCGACCTCGAACCAGCGCGCGTGCATCGTGGACAGGAGCGCGGTGGCCAGCTCGTCGGCGGTGGTCAGGCGGGTCGCCTGCTGCTCGGCCTGGGCGGCCAGACGCCTCGCCTGCGGGCGCAGCTCACCGAGGATGTCCTCGACCCGCGCGAGGTTCGCCTCGGACTCGGTCAGCTGCTCCTCGGCGCGACGGCGGCGGCGCTCGTGGCGACGTACACCGGCGACCTCATCGAACAGCGGACGGCGCTCCTCGGGGCGCAGGGCGAGCGCCTGGTCGACCATGCCCTGGCCGATGAACAGGAAGGCGTTGTCGGCGAGGTGTGCGGCATCGAGCAGGTCGACCAGCTCGCGCAGCCGGATCCGGGTCTTGTTGAGCAGGTAGTCGTTTTCGCCCGAGCGGTAGAGCCGCCGCCCGAGCTCGAGCACCTGGTAGGCGACCGGCAGCAGGCCGTCCGCGTTGTCGATGACCAGGCTGACGTCGGCCATCCCCTGCGCCGGCCGCTTCTCCGATCCCGCCCAGATCACGTCCTCCGCCTTGCGCGAGCGGAGGGCCCGGCCCTGCTCGCCGAGTGCCCAGCGCAGGGCGTCGGCAAGGTTGCTCTTGCCCGATCCGTTGGGGCCGACCACGGCGCTGATCCCGGGCCCGAACTCCACGCTCGTCCGCTCGGCAAACGACTTGAAGCCATGGACGCGCAGGGCGAGGAGGCGCGGTTCGGCCGGTGAGCCCGGGGTCGGGCCGCTGGTCGGGCGGTCGTCGAGGGGCAGGCGGTCCGTGGTCATGCCCGCGGCGCCTCCGCATCGAGGATGGCCTTGAGGCGGTCCATGGCCTGCGACGCCGCAGCGGTCTCGGCCGTCCGGCGCGACGGACCCTCGCCGACGCCGAGCAGGGTGCCGTCGACCCAGACCTCGATCCGGAACGACTTCTCGTGGTCCGGACCCGTGGCGTCGAGGAGCCGGTACGTTGGCCGCTCGCCGGATCGCCGCTGGGTGTACTCCTGGAGCCGGCTCTTCGGGCTCTTGAGCGTGCCGATTGCCGCCTCGGCGCTGAGCTCGGGCGCGGCCAGGGCGATCAGCCAGTCGCGCACAGCCGCCAACCCGAGATCGAGGTAGAGCGCGCCGGCGACGGCCTCGAACGTCGACGCCAGCAGTGACGGACGGCGCCGGCCGCTGCGCTGCGCCTCGCCCTCGCCGAGCAATAGGTACCGGCCGAGGTCGATCCGACCGGCCAGCCGAGCCAGCCCGACGGTCGACACGATCGCCGCACGGCGGGCCGAGAGATACCCCTCGTCGTCGTCCGGGTGGCGGAGGTAGAGGGCTTCGGAGATCGCCAGGTTGACGGCGGCGTCGCCGAGGAACTCGAGTCGTTCGTTGTGGCCCGGAGCGCCGTCGCGGTGCTCGTGATGCCAGCTCGAGTGAACGAGCGCCTGTTCGAGGAGGTCGAGGTCGCGGACCGGCAGGCCGAGTCTCGCCGCGAGAGCTTCAGCGGGGCGCACGTGGCTCGCCGTCCGCCCGCGGCCGCGCCGAGCCTCGCTAGGTCGCCCGCTCGTCGATGTACTCGACGGCGTCCTGGACGGTGCGGATCTTCTCCGCATCCTCGTCCGAGATCTCCGTCCCGAACTCCTCTTCGAGGCTCATGATGAGCTCGACGAGGTCGAGCGAGTCGGCGTTCAGGTCATCGACGAACGACGCCTCAGGCTTGACCTCATCCTCGTCGGCGCCGAGCTGCTCGACGACGATCTTCTTGAGGCGCTCGTACGTTGTTGCCACTGACTCCCTCCTCGGAGCTTGGTGATGATGCCGTCGGCGGGTCGCCGCTGGCTGCGATGCTCCCAAGGACGCCGTTCATGAGGCGCCGCATCGGGTCTCCACTGTAGGTCCGTGCCAGCTCGACCCACTCGGCGATCGCCACCCGGGCCGGCGTGGCCGAGTGTAGCACCTCGGATATTGCAGTACGGAGCAGGGCGCGGTCCATCCGGGCCAGTCCGGTGACCGGATACTGGGGTGCCCGGCGAGTGATTTCCGCGTCGATCGCATCGCGGTGCCGCATCTCGGCGACGACGAGTTCGCGGGCCAGGGCAGCCGCGTTGTCGTCCCGTTCCGACTCGGCGAGATGGCGTTCGAGCACCGCATCGGCCGTCCGCTGGCCGAAGTCGGCCTCGAACACGGCGGCCAGCGCGAGCCGGCGGCCGGTCCGCCGGCCGCGGACGCGGTCAGCCCCCGACGCCATCGACCAGGACGGTCACCGCCCCGAGATCGAGGCCGAGAAGGCGCTCGACGGTGGCCCCGACGGCGGACCGGACCTGGCTGGCGAGCGGGGCGAGCGCCTGCCCGGGACGGGCGACCAGCCACAGCCGAACGAGGACGCGATCGTTGCGAAGCTGCACGGAAACCGCCGGTCCGCCCAGGACCCGACGCCAGGCGGCGCCGCCCCGACCGACCCGCGAGACGCCGGGCACCTCGAAGGCGGCGAGCCGGACCAGCTCCGCGATCACGCCCCGCCCGACCGTCAGTTCCGGGCCGTTCACGATGCCTCCAGGCTGGTGGCGGGGGCCGCCGTCTCGGTCGGCCTGCGGGTCGAGGCCAGCGCCTCGGCAATCTGGGCCGGCACCCCGGTCCGGGCCGTGTCGGCGGCGACCGCACAGGCGAAACCGACCATCCGTCGTCGTGCCCGGCCATGGGTGATGATGACCGTCCCGCGAACGCCCAGCAAGGGCGAACCGCCCGCCCGCTCGTAGTCGAAGACGTGGCGAATCCGGGCTACCCCCGGGCGCAGCAACAGGTAGGCCAGCCGGCCGCGGATCGAGCCGCCGAGCTCGCGCCGCCACAGCTCGAAGATGAAGCCGGACAGGCCTTCGAAGAACTTGATCACGACGTTGCCAAGGACCGCATCGCAGACCACGACGTCGGCGAGATGGTGGGGCAGGTCCTTGCCCTCGACGTTGCCGACGAAGTTGAGACCCGAGCCGTCGAGGAGCTCGGTGGCTCGCTGGATCCTGGCGTCGCCCTTGCCCTTCTCCTCGCCGATCGACAGGAGCGCGACGCGGGGTCGCGCCACGCCGAGGACCCGCTCCGCGAAGATCGCCCCCATCCGTGCGTACTGGGCGAGGTTCTCCGGTGTCGAGTCCGGGTTGGCACCGATGTCGAGCAGGACCATGGGACCCGAATCGGTGATCATCTGGACGGCCAGGGCCGGTCGATCGACCCCGGGCAGGCGGCCGAGTCGAAGGACGGCGGCGGCCATCCCGGCGCCGGTGTGACCGGCGGTCACCACGGCGTCCGCCTCGCCGCGCTTGACCAGGTCCGTGGCCACCAGGATCGTCGCGTCCTTCTTCTCACGCATCGCGAGGGTCGGATGCTCGTCCATGCCGATCACCTGCGAGGCGTGGACGATGGTGACGTTGTCGGGCAGGACTCCCGCGATCGTCCGGAGGATCGGCTCGTCGCCGACCAGGACGATCCGGTCCTCGGGGTGCGCGCGAGCATGGTCCAGGGCACCCGGGACCACCTCGATCGGGCCGTGGTCGCCGCCCATCGCGTCGACCGCGACGCGCACGCCGGCGCCGCCCTCACGAACCACGGTCGGAGACCCGGTCATCGCCTCAGCGGGCGGCGTCGTCGGGCCGTGACTCCGGCTTGAGCTGGATCGCAAGTCGGCCGTTGTAGTAGCCGCAGTTGGGGCAGACGTGATGCGGCAGCTTCATCTCGTGGCAGTGCGAGCACTCCTCGAGGTTCGGCAGCTCGATCGCGAGATGCGCGCGACGCTCGCCCTGACGGGCATGCGAGACTCGTCGCTTGGGTACACCCATGGGGTCGTGGCGCTCCTTGTGTCGTGGACGGGCGGTCGGACTCCGAGACGGCGCTCAGGCGGTGACCTCGGTCGCGTCGACGGCGGAGTCTACCCCGAAATGGCCCCTTCCGTCAGGTCACGGGATCGGGAGCGGCAGCGGCGCGCGGACGGTGATGCTCAGGCCACGGTCGACGTAGCCCAGCCGCTCGTTGAGCGCGCGCATGTCGGCGTTGCCGAGCTGCGTCCACGTGTAGACCTCGCGGACGCCGTTGGCCGCTACGAACGCGAGGGTCATCCGCTTGAGCATCGACGCGATCCCCCGCCTCCGCCACGCCCGTGCGACGGCCAGGGCGAAGAACATGGCCTCGGGCCACGACAGCCAGTCGCGCTCCCACTGCTCCCGTGACACCACCACAGGGCGGGCGGTCGCGAAGTCCGCGTATGCCTCCAGGGCGAACGGATCGTAGGCGGCGGCCCACAGGTCCGGCTGCTCGGCGACGGTCACGACCGTGCGGCGACCGACGGGCAGCGCTCGTTGGGCAGGACGGTCATCCGAACCGGCGCCAGGCCTCGAGGTCCTCGTCCGACTCGGCGACGCGCAGGCCGATCCCCATCGGTCAGTCCGGCCGGAACCCGCGGAGGGCTTCGAGACGGGGGTCGATCTCGTCGTCCGGATGGTCGTGATCGCCCTCGTCCAGCCGACCGCCGCAGCCGGTGCACAGGCCCGGGCAATCGGGGCGGCAGAGCGGGGCGATCGGTTCGGCCAGCTGCAGCGCTTCACGGACCGGGGTCCCGAGATCGAGCTCGTGATGATCGGTCAGTCGAAGGATGTCCGGTTCGTCTTCGGCCGGGAGGGGCCGGCCGGTGGCCAGGTCGAGCGACGGCAGGTACTCCTCCGAAAAGCGGATCTCGACGGGCAGGGTGACCACGCGCAGGCAGCGGCTGCATTCGAGCGCGAGGGCAGCGTGGAGCTCGGTCGAGGCCAGGATGCCCCGGTTGGTGCGGATCAGCCGGACGCTGCCCGCGACGGGGTCCGCCAGCCGGAGGTCATCGCCGAGATCGATCGCGGCCGCCTCGACCGAGTACGTTCGCTGGGCCCCCGGATCTTCGGCGAGGAGTCCCGCGACATTCCAGGCGAGCGGCCCATCCAGTGGCCGCTCGGTCACCGTGAGGCCTGGGTTGGCTCGCCCGCCTCGTCCTCCCACGGTTCATCGAGCGGTCCGCCCTCGGTCTCGCCGAGTCCGTCGACCTCCAGAGTGGCCCGACGCTCGTCGAGCATGGCGATCCCCTTCTTGATGCTCTGGAGCGTCTTCACCACGTCGCCTTCGAGGCCGATCAGCACGCTGACCGCATACTCGTCGGCGCCGCGCCGGATCTCGTCGGCGTCGGTGTGGGCGTCGGCCACGATCTGGCGGCTCAGCGCCTCGGCGGCCTGGGTGAGCCCGCGCTCGTCGATCAGGAAGGCGGCCTGTTCCTGGGCCTTGGCCACGATCCGTTCCGCCTCGTCCTGCGCCTTCTCGATGATCCGCTCACCTTCCGCGTTGATCCGCTTCGCCGCACGGACCTCCTCGGGCACCGCGACGCGCAGCTCGTCGATCAGGCCGAGCGCGGCGTTCTGGTCGAGCACGACGTTGGTGGTCAGCGGCAGCTTCTTGCCGTTGGCGATCAGGGACTCGAGGCGCTCGACGAGGAAGATGATGTCGATCGGCGTGCCCTCCTGGGTCGGCCGGCTCGGGCCCGGTACGACCGAGTCGGATTATGGCACGCGGCGGGGGTTCAGCGGCGCGCGAGCGATCGGGCGAGGGCGCCCGCGGCCGCCGCCGGGACCATCGACGAGATGTCGCCGCCGAACGCGGCGATCTCCCGGACGAGGCTCGAGCTGATGTAGCCATGCTCGACGGCGGTCATGAAGAAGACCGTGTCGACCTCGGGCGCGAGGACCCGGTTGTTGTGGGCGAGCTGCATCTCCGTCTCGAAGTCGCTGATCGCGCGCAACCCGCGGACGATCGACCTTGCCCTGCGGGCACGGCACAGCTCCACGGTCAACCCGTCGAAGGCCTCGATCTCGATCCGATCGAGTGGCGCGGCGCGCGCGGCCAGCGCCTCGCGGATGACCCCGATGCGCGTGTCGATCGACAGGAGCGGCGCCTTGCGCGGGTTGGCGAGGACGGCGACGATGAGGCGGTCGAACACCTGGGCCGCCCGCTCGATGATGTCGAGGTGGCCGTTCGTGATCGGATCGAACGAGCCGGGGTAGACCGCCACGCTGGTCATCGATCCTCCTGGAGGCGATAGAAGGTCAGCGCCGTCTCGCCGAAACGGCGCACGCGCTCGGATGCTAGCAGCCCGACCCCGGCCGGCGGTGCGTCCCGCCAGAAGTGCTTCGCGACGACCCGGGCACCCGGGGCGAGATGGGGCTCGAGCGCCTCGAGCGACGACACGAGCAGTGCCGGATCGGCATAGGGCGGGTCGACGAAGGTCACCGCGAACGGACCGGTGGTCGCGCTCGGCGCGCGGCGAAGCCAGGCAATCGCGTCCGCTGCCACGACCGTGGCGCGCTCGGTCAGGTGCGTGTGCGCGAGGTTGGCGGCAATCACCCGGGCGGCGGTGGGATCGCGCTCGATGAACGTGGCGTGGGCGGCGCCGCGTGACAGCGCCTCGATCCCGGCGGCGCCACTGCCGGCAAAGAGGTCCAGAAAGCGAGATCCGGGCAGGTCCGGCTCGAGGATCGCGAAGAGTGTCTGCTTGACCCGGTCGCCCAGCGGCCGCGTGCCCGGACCCGGCGCTTCGAGCCGGAGCCCGCGGGCGCTGCCCGCGATGACCCGCCCGGCGTCAGCCATGCCCGGCTCGATGGCCTCGCACCGTCATACGCCGCTGGCCGGCTCGGCGGCGGCCACCCGGCGCAGCCAGCCGGTTTCGAGCTCGGCCTCGAGGTCGGGCCGGGGCGGTTCGAGACGTCCCGAGGCGTCCAGCAGCGCCTCTGCGTGGGCCCGAGCCCGGACCGCCAGCTCGCGATGCGCAGGGTCCTGCAGCGACGCGATCCGCAGCCGAGGCAAGCCGCTCTGGGCCACGCCCAGCACGTCGCCTTCGCGTCGGAGCTCGAAGTCGCGCTCGGCCAGCTCGAACCCGTCGCGCAGCTCGGCGACGGCCTTGAGCCGGGCCTGGGCGACCTCGTCGGTCGAGTCCGAGACGAGGACGCAGAACGACTCGACCAGCCCCCGACCGACGCGACCGCGCAGCTGGTGGAGCTGAGCCAGGCCGAACCGGTCTGCTCCCTCGACGATCATCATCGTCGCCGCGGGCACGTCCACCCCGACTTCGACGACCGTGGTCCCGACCAGCACGTCCAGCTCGCCGTCGCGGAACCGGGTCATCTCGGCGTCGCGCTCGGCCGGCCTCCTGCGACCGTGGACCAGGCCGATGCGCAGCGGCGCCAGGAGCGTCTGGAGGCGAACCGCCTCGGCTTCCGCGGCGACCGATCCGTCCGTCTCGTCGCCACTCTCCTCGATCAGCGGCACCACGACGAACGTTCGATGGCCCGCGGCGGCTTCCTCGCGGACCTTCTGCCAGGTCCCGTCGAGCTCGCCCGGACGGCGGATCCCGGTCCGGATCGGCACCCGGCCGGCTGGCGGTGTCCGCAGGTCCGACACGTCGAGGTCGGCGTAGAACAGCTGCCCGAGCGTGCGTGGGATCGGCGTGGCGGTCATCAACAGGACGTGTGGCGAGCGACCCCCGGCCTTGGCCTCCAGTTGCGCCCGCTGGTCGACCCCGAAGCGATGCTGCTCGTCGATGACGACGAGGCCGAGGTCGCGGAACGCCACCGACTCCTGGATCAGCGCGTGCGTGCCGACGACGACCGTCGCCTGGCCCGAGCGGATCGCGTCGGTTGCCTTGGCCTTCGTGTCGGCCGGCAACGAGCCGGTCAGCAGGGTCACCCCGACGCCGAGCCCCTCGAGCAGGCCACCGAGCGTCTCGAGGTGCTGGCGAGCCAGCAGGTCGGTCGGTGCCAGGAGCGCGCCCTGGACCCCGGCCCCGGCCGCGGCCGCCAGCGCGTACGCCGCGACCGCCGTCTTGCCCGAGCCGACATCGCCCTGGAGCAGGCGGAGCATCGGCGTGGATCGACCGACATCGTCGCGGATCGCGTCCATGGCCGCCGCCTGGTCGGGCGTCAGGTCGACCGGCCGGCCGATCCGGGTCCGGAGCGACGCGACCAGCGAGGCGCGGATCCCGGCGTCGGCGGAACCCTCGATCGCCAGCTCCGGTGCCGCGTCGCGAACCCGCTGCCGTCGGCGCTGCACCATCCCGAGCTGGAGCGCCAGCAGCTCGTCGAAGGCCAACCGCCGGAGCGCGGCGTCGCGTCCCTCGAAGGTGTCCGGGTAGTGCGCCTCCTCGATCGCCCGTGCGATCGGGACCAGGACCTCCTCGGTCCGGATGGCATCCGGGAGGTACTCCGGATAGGCGTGCCCCGCGACGTCGAGCGCCGTCCGGATCGCCGTTCGGAGCCGGGCAGCGGTCAGACCGCCGGTCAGCCGGTAGACCGGGACGATCCGTCCGGCGTGGAGTACCTCGGTCTCGCCCGCCAGCACCTGGAATTCGGGATTGTCAAACGTGAGCCGGCGTCCGAAGTGCTTGATCTTGCCGGAGACGACGATCTCGGCGCCAACCGGCAGCCGACGCTCGATGAACCGGCGACCGAACCAGGTCGCCTCGATGCTGCCGGTATCGTCCTCGAGGCGCGCGATCGTGCGCTGGATTCGCCCGCGGAATCCCGGCTCCACGCGCACGTCCCCGACCGTTGCCTGGACGGAGATGACCGACCCGTCCTGTTCCATGAACAGGTCGCCGAGCTTGCGCATCTCGCGCAGGTCGTCATACCGCCGCGGCAGGTGGAACAGGAGGTCGCGGACCGTGTAGAAGTCCAGGCGGATCCCGGCCCGTCGAAGCAGGGCGCCGGCCGCCAACCCGGAACGGGCCAGCGGGGTCGACAGGAGCTCGACCGGATCGGTCGGAACGGGCGCCGGAGCCGTCGCCTTGGCCATGCCTACTCGGCTGCGATCAGGTACCGGTAGAAGGGCTGACCGCCGTGGCGTACCTCGACGTCGACCGCGGGCAGGATCGTCCCGATCCGGCGAGCCATCGCCTCGGCCTCGGCGAGGTCGGCACCGTCGCCGTAGAACAGCGTGACCAGCTCGAACCCCGGAGTCAGGGCGGCGACCGCGGCCAGCACGGCCCTGTCCCGATCGCTGTCCACCGCGACGAGCCCGTCGTCGGGATCCAGGGCGATTGTCTGGCCGTGCTTGACCTTGCGGCCGCCGATCGTGGCGTCGCGAACCGCCTCGGTCACGACCAGCGACTGGATCGCCCGGCCGGCCTCGGTCATCGGGCCGGCATTGGCGGCCGCATCGAGCTGCGGATCGAGCGCCAGCAATGCGGCGAACCCTTCCGCGGCATTGCGGGTCGGGACGACCACGACCGCGCGATCGATCATCGACGCGACCTGCCGTGCGGCAAGGACCACGTTCGGGTTGTTGGGCAGGATGATCAGCTCGCGCGCGTCGACCCCGTCGATCGCGGCCTTCAGCTCTCCAGTGCTCGGATTCGCGGACTGGCCGCCCTGGACGATCGCCGCCACCCCGAACTCGCGGAAGATCGCCGCCAGTCCATCGCCCGGCGCCACCGCCAGGACCGCCAGGGCGGGGACGGACGCAGCGTCGGCGGGGACGTCGATCGAGTCGGCCGAACCGGGGTTCGCCGGTTCGGCCGCCGTGCCGGTGAACGACGCGGCGCGCGACTCGCGCACGTCGCGGGCCTGGTTGTCGAGGTTCTCGACGCTGATCCGGCTCAGCGTCCCGACGGCCAGGCCGTAGCCGATGACTTGGTCGGGATGCTCGTTGTGGACGTGGACCTTGACCGCGCGGGCGTCGCCCGCGACCAGCACCGACTCGCCGATCAACTCGAGGTGGTCGCGGATGGCATCGATGTCGAGCGATCCCGCCCCGTTGGGCTGGAGCAGGAACATCGTCTCGTAGCCGAACCCCTCATCGGCGTGAGCGACCAGGGTCGAGACCTTGGCGCCCACGCCGGCCTTCGAGCGCCGGCTCACCGCCCCAGCCGGCGAGGTGCCGGCCAGGTGGAGCAGCGCGCCCTGGAAGAGCCGGTAGAGCCCCTCGCCGCCCGAGTCGACGACGCCGGCCTCGCGCAGGATGGCCAGCAGGCTGGGCGTCCTGGCGACCGACCGCTCGGCCGCGCCGACCGTCGCGCCGAGGACGGCCTCGATGTCGGCGTCGAGCTCGGCCGCGGTCACCGCGGCCGTTGCCGACTCGCGGATGACGGTCAGGATCGTCCCCTCGACCGGCTTGGCCACCGCGCCATAGGCGGTCCTGGCGCCTTCGGACAGGGCGTGAGCGAGGTCGAGGCCGTTGAACCGCGCCTTGCCACCGAGGGCCTCGGCCATCCCCCGGAAGATCTGGCTCGTGATGACGCCCGAGTTGCCCCGAGCGCCCATCAATGCCCCGAAGCTGATCGCCGCGGCGATCCGGTCGGCTGGCTGGCCGCTTACCGCGTCCGCCTCGTCGAGCGCGGCCCGGACCGTGGCGAGCATGTTTGAGCCCGTGTCGCCATCCGGGACCGGGTAGACGTTGAGCGCGTTGATCTCGTCGACGTGGGCCTCGAGGTTGGCCACGGCAGCACGGAACGCGTTGAGGAGCCCGGCGCCATCGCAGGCGCGACGGGCCATCAGGCGACGTCCGTGCCGCTGTCCGCGAGGTCGCGCGGTCGAATCGCGCTGGGGTCTGCCGGGATGATCGTCGGCGGGGCACCGCCGGCGGCGACACGGAGCCCGTCGACATGGATCGTCAGCCGGGCGACGTCGCGGTCGAGGCCGCGACGGATCGCGTAGCGGACCGCCGAGTCCACCTGTCTCGCCACCTCCGCGACCGGTACGCCGTAGGCGACCGTCAGGTCCAGCTCGATCTCGAGCCCGGCGTCCAGGCGGAGCCGCAGGCCCGGCTGGGCGAACCCGAGCCGGCCGAGCAACCGCTTGAGCGGACCGGCGGCGAACCCGGTCACGCCGTACGAGCCAAGGGCGGCCGTCCGGATCAGGTCCAGGACGGCCTGTCGCGTGACGAGCGAACGACCCTGGGTCGGGTTGGATGCCACGCGGCGAGCTCCTCCTCGGTGCGGGTCGGCTGGATGCCCGGCGGCCGGGCCTCGATCCACCCGGGGGCCTCGGGGGCCGTGTGGTATTCTACCGCTCCGCTCGGCCCCGACCGGCCCGCGCCCTCCAATTCGAAACCCCAATGAGGACCACGCATGGCCCGCACCTGCGCGATCTGCGGCAAGGCCTCGATGGGCGGGTTCAACCCGCAGTCATCGGGCATGAACCGCGTCCGTGCGCATCGTCGCATGCAGCCGAATCTCCAGCCGCTCGTCATCGTCGAGAAGGGCAGCCCGGTTCGAGCGCTCGTCTGCACGCGCTGCCGGCGCACCCAGCTCAAGACCGCCAAGTAGTCGTCGGGCCCCACGGCGGGCCTGGCACAATCGCCTGGACCGGTCGCCCTGGCGGCCGGTTCGCTGCGTCCGCGCCGCCGCCCTCGGCCGTGCGTCGCTCGACCGTCAGCGGTCGGCGCTGTCGAGCCAGATCGTGAATGGGCCGTCGTTGACCAGCTCGACCGCCATTTCGGCACCGAACCGGCCGACCGCCACGCGCACGCCGCGGCCTTCCAGGGCGGCCGCGAACCGACGCCACAGCCGGTCGGCGAGGTCGGGCGCCGCGGCGCCGGTGAACCCCGGCCGGCGACCCCGCCGGGTATCCGCGTAGAGGGTGAACTGCGACACGACGAGCGCGGCCCCACCGGTCTCGAGCAGCGAGCGGTTGGTCCGGCCCTCTGCGTCGCGGAAGATTCGAAGCTCCGCCGTCCGACGGGCCAACTCGTCGGCCGTGGCCTCGGTGTCGTAGGGCCCCACCCCGAGCAGGATGACCAGGCCAGGCCCGATCGCCCCGATCGCGTGCCCGTCGACGCGCACCTCGCCGCGACTGACTCGCTGGAGCAGCGCCCTCACGGGTGGCTGGGCGGCGCGATGATCCCGCGCTCGCGGATGAACGCCTCCCGCCAGGCGTCGGCCTCCCGCAGGTAGGCCTCACGGTCCGCCGCGTGGCGCGAGACGACCAGCGCCTCGACGCTGGCCGGGACCAGCAGGTCGTAGTCGCGGACGCCGTCGGGGTTGATCCGGCCATCGCCCCGGAGCATGACCACCGGGATGCCGCCGGCCTCGATCTCGTCCATGAACCGCCGCGCGATGTGCTTGGGCAATGCGCTGAAGGTGACCATCCGGTCGCGCGGGATCGGCGGGACGCCGTCGTTGAGCCCGAACTGGTAGCCCTCGTCCGCGAGCGCCTTGATCAGGCGGATCTCCCGCGCCATGTCGCGCCCGCGGGTGAACAGCGCCGAGCCGACGACCAGGATGTCGACGCCGAGCGCGCCGAGGAACTCGGCGGTCTCGCGGTTGACGCCGCCATCGACATGGATCTCGCCGCCGTAGGCCTTGTGGCGGAGCAGGTCGCGGGCGGCCAGCAGCTTGTCCGAGGCCACGTCGCGCATGAACGACTGGCCGCCGAAGCCGGGCTCGACGGTCATGACCATCACGATGTCGAGGAGCTCCTCATACGGCCGCAGCGCGCTCAGGGGCGTGGCCGGACGGAGGGCGAGGCCGGCGGCGCGGCCGGCGGCGCGGATGCGGCGCAGGATCGGCGCGATCTCCTCGTCGATCTCGACGTGGAACGTGATCGAGTCGCAGCCGGCGTCGAGGTATTCGTCGAGGTAGCGGCCCGGCTCGCTGATCATCAGGTGGGCATCCATCGGGAGCTCGGTGCGCTTCCGGAGGTGCTTGATCGTCTTCGCCCCAAAGGTCAGGTTGGGCACGAAGTGGCCGTCCATGACGTCGAGGTGGATTCGGTCCGCCCCCGCGCCGTGGAGCCGGCGCACCGCGTAGGCCAGGTTCGACAGGTCGGCGTCGAGGATGCTCGCCGCGATCCGGGCACGACCGCCGGACATGGCTACTCCCCCGCCCCGACCGGGGACGGCTCGCGGCTGCGCTCACCGAGGAGGGCGGCCGCGCTCTCGGCGACGAGCCGGGCGCGCCGTCGCGCGACGGCCGGCGCCGGCGGTTGCCCGGCGTGCTCGGCCGCCAGCTGGCCGCAGGCGGCACCGACCTCCTGGCCGCGATTGCTGCGAATCGTGGTCTGGATGCCGGCCGCCTCGAGCATCGCGGCGAACCGCTCGATCACCGGCATCGGGCTGGCCCGCCATGGCGTATGGGCGACCGGGTTCATCGGGATCAAGTTGACGTGAGCGTGGTCGCCACGGAGCAGGTCGACCATCGCGAGGGCATCGGTCTCGGTGTCATTGATCCCACCGATCATCGTCACTTCGTAGCTGATCCGCCGTCCGGTCGCCGCCGCGTGGTCGCGCGCCGCGGCGACGACCTCGGCGACCGGCCAGCGCCGGTTCAGCGGGACGAGGACGTCACGCAGCGGGTCGCGCGCGGCGTGGAGCGAGATCGCAAGGGTGAACTGCGGTCCGAGCGCTGTGACGCGGCGGATCCCGGGCACGACGCCCGAGGTGGAGACCGTGATGTGACGCGCTCCCAGCCCGAACCGACGCCGATCGTTGAGGGCTTCGATCGCGGGCAGCACCCGGTCCAGGTTGAGCAACGGCTCGCCCATGCCCATGAACACGATATTGGTCAGCCGCCGCCCTTCGGCGATCAGCCGCCGCGAGGCGAACCGCACCTGGTCGACGATCTCTGCCGTCTGCAGGTCGCGGGTGAAGCCCAGCTCACCGGTCGCACAGAACGGGCAGCCGACGGCACAGCCGGCCTGGCTCGAGATGCACAGGGTGTGCCGCTCGCGTGCGCCCGACCGCCCGGGATAGTGCATCAGGACGGACTCGACCAGCGCGTCGTCATCGAGATGGTGGAGCGCCTTCTCGGTCAGGCCGCCGTCCGTGACGGTCAGCTCGGTGCGCGCCACGGTGTCGAAGCGGAAGGCCTCGGCCAGGTCGCGGCGGAGCTCGGCGGGCAACGGCAGCGCCTCGTCGAGGGAACCGGTCTTGCCGCGCCACACGGCGTCGGCGACCTGGCGGGCCCGGTAGGCCGGCTGACCATGCTCGGCGAGCCAGGCCTCGAGGACGCCCGGCGCCAGGCCGGACAACCCGGGTCGCTGCATCTCGGGCGGAGCGAGGGCGAGATCCATCGCCACGATGCTAGCGCAGCCCGACCGGCTGGCCGACGAGTCCTGGCGTACCCCGGCGCAGCGACGCGGCGTCGGTCGCGCGTCGTCCGGCCAGCTGGACGCGGTGGAAGCGCAGGCGGCCGTCGATGGTGGCGAGGGCCAGTCCGTCGCCGTCGGCGACCAGAGTGCCGGGCCGATCGTCGGGTTCCGGGGCGACCGCTTCCGCGTCGTGGACGATCAGCCGGCCGATCGTCGTGTCGACGAACGATCCTGGCCAGGGAACGTAGGCCCGGACCTGGCGCTGGAGCCGGCTGGCCGGGTGGTCCGGATCGAGGCGACCATCCTCCCGCCGCAGCGGCCGGGTGAGCGTCGCGCCCGACGCACCCTGCGGCGTCACCTCGAGGTGGCCAAGGAGCCACGGAGTCAGGCTTCGGCGGACGAGGGCGGCCCCTCGTCGCGCGGCTTCGACCTCGAGCGTCGCGGCCGTCTCGGAACCATCGAGCGGCCACGCCTCTCGGGCCACGATCGGCCCGGTGTCGAGGCCTTCGTCCATCCGGATGAGGGTGACCGCGGCGACCGGGTCACCGGCCAGGATCGTGGCCGGGATGGGTGACGCGCCACGATGCCGGGGCAGCGCCGACGGGTGGACGTTGAGGATGCCGTGAGCGAGCAGCTCGAGCACGGACCGCGGGACGATCTGGCCGTAGTCGGCCAGGACCCCGAATTCGGGCGCGAGTGCCGCGACCTGGGCGACTGCCTCCGGAGATCGAAGCCGGTCGGGTTGGATGACGGGCAAGCCCAGCTCGCGAGCGCGGCGCGCGACCGGGACCGGCGTCACCTCGGCGTGGCGACCGGCCGGCCGATCCGGCGCGCTGACGACCCCGACCAGCTCGATCTCGGGCGCGACCGCGAGCACGTCCAGGGTGGGAACGGCGAACGCGCCCGAGCCCAGGAGGACCGTTCGAACCGGCCGAGCCGCCGGACCGCGACCGGCGGTCACGCCAGCGCCGGGGTCCGCTCCTCGGCCGCTTCGCTCTCCTCGTTCGCCGGGCCGACGGAGAGCAGCTCGTCCATCGAGTCCAGATAGTCGATGTACAGCTTGCCTTCGAGATGATCGAGCTCGTGCTGGAGGGCCCGTCCGAGCAGGCCCGAACCGGCGACCTTGATCCGCTTGCCATGGCGGTCCTGGGCGATCACCCAGACTCGCTCGCGGCGGGTCACGTAGGCGACGTATCCCGGGATCGACAGGCAGCCCTCGAGATCGCGGTCATCGCCCATCGAACGGACGATCCGCGGGTTGACCAGCTCATAGAGCTGGCTTTCGACCTCGACGACGCAGGCCTGCATCGCCTCGCCGAGCTGCGGTGCCGCGAGCCCCACACCGGGCGCGTGGCGCATGGTGTGGGCGAGGTCGTCGAGGAGCCCGTGGAGGTACTTGCCGAAGCTGTCGACCGGCTTGCCCTTGAGGCGCAGGCGCGGGTCGCCGAGGAGGACGATGGGGCGCACGCTCATATCGCGCGGAGTATAGCGGCGTTGCGGCTCAGTCCTGGCGAGGCTGGTTCTCGGGCGCCGCCGCTTCTTCAGCTGCCTTCGTTTCGGGTGCCGGTTCGGCGGTCGCCACCGATGCTCGCAGCTCCGAGGCCCACTCGCGTGACTTCGTGGCCAGCTTGCCGCTCGCGTCGGCGGTCACCTCGCCGGCTCGTTTCGCGAAGGGGGCCGCCTTGTCCGCGGCGATCGCGGTCAGCTCGGCCGCCCGGGCGGACAGTTCGCGCACGGTCGGCGCGGCCCGCTCGGCCAGGTCGTCCACCACCTCGCGGACCGAGTCGAGGATCGACGTGGCCGTGGTCGACCCAGGGCGCGCGGGATCGGGCTGGGGCGCCTCGTTTGTCCAGGTGAAGGTCTCGTCCGCCTTCGGCTCGTCCGCCGGCGTCTGGTTCGGCTGATCGGTCATCGTCTCGTCCTCGTGCGGGCCGTCCATCGTCGCACGAACGGCCGCGCCGGTCATCTGCCGGAGGGCCCGATCAGAGCAGCGACTCCGGATCCACGTCGACCGACCACGGCGCATCGAGCCCACCGTCGAGCAGGGCCACCGGGGCGACGCCGCGGAGGACGACGTTCCAGCGCCACCGGTCGGCTCGCCGCGCGATGTAGGCGGGCGCCGGCCCGACAACGCTCACCCCGGCTCCCCGCTCCGCCGATCGCTCGCGCAACCGCTGGGCCATGGCCGCGGCTTCCCGTTCGGCGGCGGCCGGGTCGGCCAGCCCGACGGTCAGCTTGACCAGGCGCCCGAACGGCGGAGAGCCGAACCGCTCGCGGAGCCGCAGCTCCGCGTCGTAGAACGCGGTCCGATCGCCCGATGCCGCCGCCACGATCGCCGGATGCTCGGGCTGGTAGGTCTGGACGATGGCGCGACCCGGCCGATCGCCGCGGCCGGCCCGCCCGATCGCCTGGACCAGGAGCTGGTACGTCCGCTCGGCCGCCCGCTCGTCGGGGAGATTGAGGGCGATGTCCGACGAGACGACCCCCACCAACGTCACCGTCGGGACGTCGAGGCCCTTGGCCACCAGGCTGGTCCCGACAAGGACGTCGAGCCGGCCGTCGGCGAAGGCATCGAGGACACGTTCGGCCGCACCCCGGTGCTCCACGACGTCGCGATCCAGGCGACCGACGCGGAGGTCCGGGAACGTCTCGCGGACCTCGCGCTCGAGGCGCTCCGTGCCGCCGCCCAGGTAGCGGATCCGCGGCGAGGTGCAGGCCGGGCACCGTGAGGCGACCGGCGTGGCGCGCCCGCAGTGGTGACAGCGCAGCGTCGTCCCGGCCTGGTGGTAGACCAGCGGCCGCTCGCAGTCCGGACAGGCCTGGACGTGCCCGCAATCGCGACACAGGACCACGGACGCGGTCCCGCGCCGGTTGAGCACCAGGATCGCCTGCTCCCCCGCTCCCGTATCGAGCGCCCCGAGTGCCGCCCCCAGCGAGCGCGACAGGAGACCGCGCTGTCCCGCGGCGAGCTCCTCGCGGAGGTCGACGACCTCGACCGTCGGCGGAGTTCCCACCGGGCGGACGGGCAGCTCGATCCGGTCGTATTCGCCGCGCCGCGCCCGGCCGACGCTGTCCACGGCCGGGGTGGCCGATCCAAGGACGAGCGCGGCCCCGGCAAGTTCGGCCAGGCGGACGGCGACGTCGCGAGCCTGGAGGCGCGGCGTCCGGTCGCTCTTGTACGCCGCGTCGTGCTCCTCGTCCACGATCACCAGGCCCACGTCGGCCAGCGGGGCGACCACGGCCAGCCGCGTCCCGACGACGATGTCGACCTCACCGGCGCGGATCCGGCGCCACTCGTCGGCACGTTCGCCGTCGCCGAGCCCTGAGTGGAGCATCGCGATCCGGGCGTCC
>Ga0184615_10000507_pt1 | contig 21520 bp, 19 predicted proteins | sample PLM4_65_coex_FD_133134 | JGI IMG/M metagenome (GOLD analysis project Ga0184615, IMG submission 133134) | Groundwater sediment microbial communities from an aquifer in East River, Colorado, USA - PLM4_65_coex | ecosystem: Environmental > Terrestrial > Soil > Riparian zone | place: USA: East...
GCGTTCCTGCCCGCGGCGATCGTCGGCTTCGTCGCGCATGGCGCGATCAAGGCCTACTTGTTCACGCCGAAGACGGTGGCGTTGGCGTTGATCGCGGGCGGCGTGGCGATTCTCCTGATCGAGGCCCGGCACGGCGCGGCGGGAGTAACCGACCTCGAAGCGGTGGGGCCGCGCACGGCGCTATGGGTCGGGCTGGCGCAGTGCTTGGCACTCTTCCCGGGCGTGTCGCGCGCGGGCGCGACGATCATGGGCGGTCTCGTGGTCGGGATGGACCGTAAGACCGCGTCGGAGTTCTCATTTTTTTTGGCGCTGCCCACGATGTTCGCGGCGACGCTCTACGATACGTACAAGAGCCGCGCGCTCCTGGCGGACGAGAACGCGCTGTGGCTGGGTCTGGGCCTGGCCGCGGCGTTCGTCACGGCTCTGGCCGTCATCGCGCTGTTTTTGGCCTTTATCAAGCGGCATACGTTCCGGGTCTTCGCGTATTACCGGATCGTCTTCGGCCTCGTCGTGCTGGCCTTGTTTTGGGGTGGATGATCCGCTCGGACGGATCGAAGAGCTGTTGCTTGACCTCAAGAAAACCTATACGATAGTCATCGTATGAGACGATTCGACGAAGAACTGAACGCCTTGAAGGAGCGCATCCTCCGTATGGGAGCGCTGGTCGAAATCCAGGTCGCGAGCGCGATCAAAGCCCTGGTCGAGCGCGATACTGAGCTGGCGAAGACCGTCATTGCCACTGATCATCAGGTCAACGCCTACGACGTGGAGATCGACGAGGAGTGCATCCGCCTCTTGGCGTTGCGCCAGCCGACGGCGAGTGATCTGCGCTTTATCACCACCGCGATGAAAATTTCGACCGATCTCGAGCGGATGAGCGATCTGGCCGAGGATATTTGCGAGCGAGCGGTCGAACTTGCCGACGAACCCCAGCTCAAACCGTATATCGACATCCCGCGGATGGCCGAACGGGCGCGCCAGATGGTCAAGGAAGCGCTCGACGCGTTCGTCAACCGCAACGCCGACCTCGCGCGGAAGGTCTGCCGCGACGACGCCTTCGTCGACGAGCTGACCGGCCAGATTTTCCGTGAGCTCCTCTCGTACATGATCGAAGACCCCCAGACGATCCGCCGGGCGATCCGGATCACGTTCGTCTCGAAATACATCGAGCGGATCGCGGACCACGCCACCAACGTCGCCGAGATGGTTGTCTACCTCGTCGAGGGAAAGATCATCCGGCACACCACGGTGTAACCCCTCGTTGCGCCCGCAAGTCACCGCTCCACCCTCTGTTATACTGAGGACTGTTCCCCGCCAGGAGACGACCATCACCAACGCCGCAAGAAGACTCGATCCCGAGCCGCCTCCCCTCCGCGACGCGCACTCGTCATCTGCCTCCGAGAGTCGGCGGAGCCTCCGGTTTGCTACTCGAGATGGTGTCTGGGCGTCGGTGATGACGGGGTTCGGCGAGACCTATTTGGGGGCGTTCGCAATTTACCTCAAAGCGACCAACGCCCAGATCGCCGTGCTCGCCGCCCTCCCGCAATTGCTTGGTGTGTGGTTTCAGTTCATCTCGGTGTGGGTGTTGCACCGCTTCAAGCAACGCAAGGTCATTATTCTGACCGGCGTGTTCGGCCAGGCGCTAAGTTGGCTGTTTATTTTGGCGATCCCATTTCTCTTTCAGGACGGCGCGATCTGGTGGCTCGTCGGGGCGGTTACCGTCTACTGCGTCCTCGGCCACCTTGCATCGCCGCCGTGGAACAGCCTGATGGGCGACCTCGTCGACTCCAACCAACGTGGACGGTATTTCGGGCGACGCAATCGGGCGATGAGCGTGGCGGCGTTTGGTTCATTATGCTTCGCTGGGCTTCTCCTCCATCGGGCGGAGCAGGTGGGCTCGGTCGTGTTCGGATTCACCCTCGTCTTTCTGACCGCGATGGCCGCGCGTCTGATCTCCGCCTATTACCTGACCCGCATGGTGGAGCCGCCGTACGTGGCGAACGCCGAAGATCGGTTTTCGCTCTGGCAGTTTCTCCGCGACGGACGGCGCACGAACTTCGGCCGATTCGTGGGGTACATCGCCTTCACCCATTTTGCGGTGCAAGTGTCGGCGCCGTTTATTGCGCCGTACTTACTGCGGGATCTCCACTTCACGTATCTCGAGTTCATGTTGGCCACGGCCGCCACCGTGGTCGCGCAGTTTCTCACGCTCCCGGCCTGGGGACGGTTTTGCGATCGGTTCGGGAACAAGCAGGTGCTCAGGCTCACCGGGTTCCTGTTGCCGATCATCCCCCTCTTCTGGCTGTGCACGACGAATTTCTACCTGATCGTGGCGATCCAAATGTTCGCGGGCCTCAGTTGGGCTGGTTTTTCGCTCGCCATGGGCAATTTCCTGTTCGACACCGTCTCTCCCCCCAAACGAGCCCAGTGCGTCGCCGTCTACAACTCGGCCAACGCGGTGGGGATTTTTCTCGGGGCTTCGCTGGGCGGGCTCCTGATTCCGTGGCTTCCGCGGGCGTTCGCCCTGGGTGGGTTTCATCTGTCCTTGGTGTCGAATATCCAGGTCTTGTTCCTGTTGTCAGCCGTGCTCCGGCTCCTCGTGTCCCTCAAATTCCTTCCCCTGATCCGCGAGGTTCGTACCGTGTCGCCGTTTCTCGCCGAGGAAATGACCGCCAAGCTGTTCCTGATGGGTCGTCGAACCGTGGTGACGGTCGTCGGACGGGTCGGGAGGGTGGTGGTCGTCTGGATGCTGGTGGTGGTGGGCCAGCGCCGAGGATCATGAGAAACTCTAGTAAGATCGAGTAGTTAAGTGGTCTCGTGGGCTCCAGCGACGGCCAAGGCCGCCGGGCGCGGATATGCCTGGCTTGAATACCAGTGCTTGACAGCCTGAGCGCGGAGGGAGTATAACGAGGGCGGTCTTGACTGATGACACTTCGTCTGGCGGTATACGCTGGATTGGGGGTCCTGCTCGCGATGGTGTGGCTGGCGTGGGTGCGGGGCCACCGGTCGCGGCGGCAAGGGAAAGAAGCGGGGGAGGCGATGGTCTTTGATCCCGCCTGTTCGACCTATCTCCCGAGTGCAGGGGCCCTGAGGCAACAAATCGGCGGAGTGCCCTATCATTTCTGCAGCCGGGAATGCGCCGACTCCTTCGCGGCGAAATCAGCGCCGCAGGGGGTCCGGATAGATCATCAAGGGTGTGAGCCATGAAATTTTTCATTGATACCGCCAACATCGCGGAGATTCGTGAGGCGGCGGCGATGGGTCTCATCGACGGCGTCACGACCAATCCGACGCTGGTGGCGAAGGAAGGTCGGCCGTTCCGACGGGTGATCGAGGAAATCTGCCAGATCGTTGACGGTCCGATCAGTGCCGAGGTGACCGCGGTGGAGGCCGAGGGCATCCTGCGGGAAGGCCGTGAGCTCGCCAAGATCCATCCCAATGTTGTCGTCAAGGTTCCCCTGATTCCCGAGGGATTGAAAGCGGTTCGACAGTTTGCCAGCGAAGGGATCAAAACGAACGTCACGCTGTGCTTCTCGCCGACCCAGGCGTTACTGGCGGCGAAGGCGGGCGCCGCATTTATCAGCCCGTTCGTGGGGCGGCTCGACGACATCAGCGAGCAGGGCATGGAGGTCGTCCGCCAGATTCTCACCATCTATGAAAATTATGGATTCTCGACGCAGGTCTTGGTGGCCAGTGTCCGCCATCCCCTCCACGTTGTTGAGGCGGCGATGATGGGCGCCCATGTGGCCACGATCCCGTATGCCGTGCTCATGCAGTTGTCCAAGCACCCGCTCACGGACATCGGGTTGAAAAAGTTCCTGTCGGACTGGGAGAAACTGCCCAAGACGACGTAACAACGGACCGGAGTTCAACGCGTTGAACTCCGGTCGGGGGGCTCTCCACCTGGCATCGGATCAGACAAAAGTCCGACAACCGATCATGACCCTTCTTGCCGCCTCCCTCAAGGCGGCTGATCCCGCTATCCTCGTCAAGCGGGCGCTCTCCCTGAAAAATCGCCGCCTCCTTGTTGGGAAAGCGGCCTATCCCCTCGACAAATACGAGCGCGTGGTGGTCGTGGGTGGGGGGAAGGGGGCCGTTCCCATGGCCTCGGCGGTCGAGCAGCTCCTCAAAGACCGCATTGACGGGGGACTGATTGTCACCCGCTACGGACACGGGGGGGTGTTGTCGCGGATCGAGGTGGTTGAAGCGGGGCATCCGATTCCTGATCGAACCGGCGTTGCCGCGGCCCAGCGGGTCCTCGAACTGTTGAAAAAATCGGGCGAGCGGGATCTGGTCATCGTTCTCCTGTCCGGCGGGGCCTCGGCCCTGTTGCCGTCCCCGGTCGAGGGCGTCAGCTTGACCGATAAGCAGGTGGTGACGGCGTTGCTCCTGCGCTCGGGCGCGACGATCCAGGAACTCAACGCGGTCCGGAAGCACCTGTCTCACCTGAAGGGCGGCAATATGGCGACCGCCGCGGCTCCGGCGACGATGCTGGCGCTGGTCCTCTCCGACGTGGTGGGTAACGACCTGTCCAGCATCGCGTCCGGACCGACCGTGCCCGATCCCACCACGTTTCACGACGCGATGGCGATCCTCCACCACTACGACCTGTGGGACAAGATTCCGCAAGCGATCAAAGACCACCTCGTCCAGGGCAGTCGAAGCGGGTCGAGCGACACGCCCAAGCCAAATCATCCCGCGTTTGCCCGGGTCCAGAACCTGATCATCGGCGATGTCGGCGTCGCGCTCGATGCCGCGGCCGCTCAGGCCCGACGACTCGGCTACCACCCGTTCGTCCTGTCCTCGTCGCTCACCGGCGAAGCCCGCGAGGTGGCCAAGGTGTTCGGGGCCATCATCCGAGAAATTGTCGCGACCGACCGACCGATCAAACGTCCCGTCGCGCTGCTGGCCGGCGGCGAAACGACGGTGTCCGTTCAAGGTCAAGGTTCGGGCGGACGCTGTCAGGAATTCACCCTCGCCTTGGCGATGGAAGTCGCCGGCTTGAAAAAGGTCACGGTCTTTGGCTTCGGCACCGACGGCTCAGACGGCGCCACCGACGCGGCAGGCGCCGTGGCCGACGGTGGAACGGTGGAACGCGCCCACGCGCTGGGGCTCCAGCCGCAGCGCTTTCTGGATCAGAACGATTCGCACACCTTCTTTCACACAATGGCCCAAACGATCCAAACCGGTCCCACCCGCACCAACGTCACCGACCTGTACTGCGCCCTGATCGGGAAGTAACGTCCACGTCGACAAGACGACCCCGCCGGGGCGTCCATTCCACAATAGGACTTGCCGATCGGGGAGAGTTTGCTATCGTCTCGTGCGATGGGACGAGCGATTGCGATCGGCCTTTTGGCACTGGTGCTGGCCGCGTGCGCGGGGGCGAGGACCACTCCGGGGCCTGCGGCGCGTGGCCTGGACTACGATGCCCTGATCGCGGTGCCGGCGCGACCGATCGCGAAGGTCCGGCAACGCGTTATCTGGACGGCGACATCACTGTTGGGAACGCCCTACCAGTTCGGCGGGACCACGCCCGCGGGTTTCGATTGCACGGGGTACGTCGCATACGTGTTCCGACAGGCGGCCGGGATGGACCTCCCGCGCGGGTCGGTCGATCAAGTCCAATTCGGTGAGGCGATCACGCCCCTCGCGATGCAGCCGGGCGATCTGGTGTACTTTCGGATCGAGCGCGAGAAATCACTGCACGTGGGAATCTATGTCGGCGAAGGGCGCTTCGTCCACGCGCCGAGCACGAACGGCGTGGTCAACACCCAGAGCCTAGGGGTGACCTATTGGCGGACGCGGTTCTTGGGCGCCCGGCGGGTGCTGCCGACCTAGGAACCTGTCTCAGTAACCGGACGTGGGAGGCTGTTCAGGAATGCGTCAGATGCAAGGCGCCGGGAGCACCGGACCGGAGCGTACTGGTCGGTACGTGAGGACCGGAAGCGCAACGGCAACGCCGCAGATGACCATTCATGACAGCCTTTTAACGCGGGAAGGCTTCTTTGACGCCGCCGTCAACTGGTAGCACCGCGCCGGTGGTCTTGGACGAGCGATTCGAGGCGAAGAAGAGCACGGCTTCGGCCACGTCCGAGGGGAGAATTTTCGTCTGCAAGAGGTTCCGCTTCGCGTAAAACTCCTCGACCTCGGTGAGGGGGATGCCGTGCGCTTTGGCGCGCTCGGAGCGGATTTCCGGCGACCATAACCCCGAGTTGAGGAACACCCCGTCCGGGTTCACCATATTGACCCGGATTCCGTCCCGAGCGGTCTCGATCGCCATGATCCGCGACAACTGGTGCTGGGCCGCCTTGGAGGCGGAGTAGGCGCCGAAATCCTGGCCAGGGGCGAAGACGTTCTTGGTCGAAATCACGACGATCGACCCGCCCAGATTTTGCGCCCGCATGATGCGAATCGCCTCCTGCGATGCGAGAAGATGGCCGGTCGCGTTCACGTCAAGGGAGGCTTGCCAATCGGCGAGGGTGAGGCGATCGATCGGCGCGCACCGCGCGATGCCCGCGTTGGAGACGAAAATGTCCAGGCCGCCGAAGGCGAGCAGCGCCTCGCGAAAGGCACATCGGACTGAGCGCGCGTCGGTGACGTCCATCTCGATCGCGATCGCGTGGTCGGCGCCGAATCGCCGTCCGTAGTCCTCGGCCAGTTTTTGCGTCGCGTCGAGATCCACGTCGGTCAAGACCACAACCGCTCCGTCGGCCAACAAACGCTCGGCGATCGCGCGACCGATCCCGCCCGCGGCTCCCGTGATGAGCGCGATGGCCCGCGAGAGGGGCCGTTCGGGGGGGGCCAGGGTGAGTTTGAAGTTCTCCATCGGCCAATATTCGAAATCGCAGAGGTCGCGAGCGGGTAGCGGCTGGTACCCGCCGAGCGCCGAGGCGGCCTGCATCACGCCCATCGTATGAAGGTACAGATCCCGGGCGATGACGGTTTCGCGGCGGGTCTTCCCGGTGGTGAACATGCCGACCTCCGGAATCAACACGATTCGCGGGTTCGGGTCGCCCATCGTCACCCCGGGGGTCTTGTACTTGTTGAAATAAATGAGGTAGTCCTGGCGGTACCGCTCCAAGGCTTTTGGCAGCGCCTCTCGCAGCGACGCTTCGTCGCGCGCGGCCCGCGGGTCGAGCAGCAATGGCCGTGGTTTTGTGTACAGCAGGTGATCGGGGGTGAACGGGCCGGTCAGGCTTCTCGGATCGACCGTGCGGACGAAGCCCAACACCTCCGGGCGGTCGTCGTAGCACAGGAGCATCAGTTTGTGGCGGCTGACCGCTCCCCGCAACCCCGGAGCGATCGCGGCGGCGAGCTCGCGGCGCGCGGGCCCCGTCCGCCTGGCCGGGGTCTTCGGGGGGCGCGGTTTTGCCCGGAGGCGCGCGTGGATGTAGCGCTCGGCCATCGTGACGTAGCGGATGGTGTCGAGATACGCCGCTTGGGCCGTGTCCCCCCAGGTGATGAGCCCGTGCTTGTCGAGGATTACCGCGCGCGCCCGGGGGTGCGCGCGCACCGCCTCGCCGGTGCGCTTGGAGAGCAGAAAGCCCGGCCGGGAGTAGGGAACGATCACAATCTCGTCCCCGAACACGTCGCGGATGATCTCCCGGCCCCGCGGAACGTCGGTCAACGTACAGATCGCGTCGGCGTGGGTGTGGTAAATGTGGGGCGCCGGGATGAAAGCGTGCAACAAGGTCTCGATCGACGGTTTGGGGGCGGACGGTTCCAACGTCGATTTCAACTGGTACGCGACCATCTCTTCGTCGGTCATGGCCGCTCGCGGCATGAGTGGCAAGAGATCGTCCAGGCGGAGCGGCGCAAACTGCTGGGTGGTGATGGTCTTCATGTCCGAGCCGCTGCCCTTGATGTACAAGATGCGGGTGGGCTTCCCGGTGTGATCCTTTCCCGTCACCTTGACCGATGAGTTGCCGCCTCCCCATAGGACCAACTCGGGGGACGCCCCGATGAGGCGGGATGCATACACCAAAGCGGCAAGACCATCCAGACCTTGCGCGTCGCGATCAGACCACAGGCTTTTCATCGTGTCGTTCGTGCTCCTTTGTGTCTGCGATACCGTCGCCGGCGGCTGGATGGCGGCGCTAGATGCGCGGTGCCGCCGCGGCTTTCATTTCCCGGACCGCTTGGTCGATGCCCACAAGCAGGGCGCGGGTGGCAATCGCGTAGCCCACGTTGCACTGGGCGATTTCTCCGAGTCCCGTGAAGGTCCGGACCCTGTCCGCGGTCAGCCCGTGCCCGATCTGAACGGGTATCCCCAGCTTGGCGGCCAACTTGGCGGCATTCGCGGTCTGGTCCCACCAGGCGTGACGATCGGCGGGGGTTTTGGCCATGGCGTAGGGCGTGGTGTTGAGTTCAACGCCCAGGCCGGCGTGCCCCAACCGGTGGCACGCCTTCACATCGTCGACCAGCGGCTGGATGAGCAGCGTCACCGGAATCCCGACGTGCCGTAGCATGGCGACGGCCTGCAGGATGACGTCCCGCTTGCCGATCAGATCCAATCCGCCTTCGGTGGTCAGCTCGAGTGGTTGTTCCGGGACCAGGGTGATCCGGGCGGGACGGAGGTCCAGCGCGAACTTGAGCATGCGGTCGGCGAGCGACACTTCCAGCGTGAGCTTCGACGCCACAACCTGCTGGAGCGCGTAGAGATCCCGTTCCTGGATGTGCCGCCGGTCTTCCCGGAGGTGGGCGATGATCCAGTCCGCCCCCCCCATTTCGGCCAGGACGGCCGCGGTGGCCACATTGGGCTCGGCGCCGCCGCGAACTTGTCGCAGCGTCGCGACATGGTCGAGCTTTACTCCAAGCTGTGCCATTCATGATCCCGCCGGTCGCGCGGCATTGTGGCATCGGCCCGGTCAAAAATCAAGACGGCGCGTGGCCTGATCGTTCAGGCGCTTCCAACCTCCTGGAATTGCGTGGCTTTCATCCGAGATCGGTTTGACAAAATCTTGCCCATTCCGTATGATGGGGCCTGGTTTTTTGGGGATCCCCGAGCCAGACGAGCCAGGCGCGGGGCCCGAGCTGGGGGGCTGGTGGACGCGTTTTCACGGATCAAACGTCTTCCGCCTTACGTCTTCAGCATCGTGACGGCGATGAAGACGGAGGCGCGACGGCGCGGGGAGGATATCCTCGATTTCGGGATGGGCAATCCCGACATGCCCACGCCCAAGCACATCCAAGACAAGCTCATCGAAGCGGTCCGCAACCCGAAGAATCATCGGTATTCGCTCTCGAAGGGGATTCCGAAGCTCCGCGAAGCGATGGCGGCCTGGTACGGTCGCCATTATGGTGTGACCCTCGACCCCGAGACCGAGGTGATCGCCACCATCGGATCCAAAGAGGGCCTGTCGCATTTGGCGCTGGCCATCGTGGAGCCGGGGGACGTGGTGTTGACGCCGAGTCCCACGTATCCGATCCATCCCTACAGCGTGATCATCGCGGGCGGTCAGGTCAAAAGCATTCCGCTCCGCGCCGATTCGGACTTCTTTGAAGATATGACCGCGGCCTATAAGCAGACGTGGCCACGGCCGAAACTCTTGATCATCAATTTTCCGCACAACCCGACGACCCGCGTGGTCGAGCTGGGGTTCTTCAAGCAGATCGTGGATTTCGCCTCGGAGAACGGGTTGTTGGTCGTGCACGACCTGGCCTATGCCGATCTGGTCTTCGACGGCTATCGCGCCCCCAGCTTCTTGCAGGTGCCCGGTGCGAAGGACGTGGGGGTCGAGTTCTATACGTTGTCGAAGAGCTACAGCATGCCGGGGTGGCGGGTCGGATTCTGTGTGGGGAACCGCGAGATGGTGGGCGCGCTGGCGAAGCTCAAGAGCTACCTCGACTACGGCATCTTTCAACCGATCCAGATTGCCGCGACGGTCGCGCTCAACGGTCCGCAGGCGTGCGTCGCCGAGGTGGTCGAAACCTATCGGAAGCGGCGCGATGTGTTGGTCAACGGGTTAAACCGAATCGGATGGCCGGTGGACAAACCGCGCGCCACGATGTTCGTGTGGGCGCCGATTCCCGAGGCGTTTCGGCCGCTCGGCTCGCTGGAGTTCGCGAAACGTCTCCTCACCGACGCCAAGGTCGCGGTGTCCCCTGGCATCGGGTTCGGGGAGTACGGCGACGATGGGGTCCGCTTCGCGCTGGTGGAGAACGAACACCGCACGCGCCAAGCCATCCAGGGCCTCAAGCGGGTGTTAAAGCGGGGACTGTAAGGCGCGCAGGCCCACCTCACATTTACTCATGAAATCGAAATCGCGCATCGGAATCGGGATCATTGGATTCGGCACCGTGGGGTCCGGGGTGGTGAAGCTGCTCCGGGACAACGGGGATGTGTTGCGCCGTCGCCTGGGGATTCCTCTTGAGCTGATCAAGGTCGCGGACCTCGATCTCAAGCGGGATCGCGGGGTGGCGCTTCCGTCGGATGTGCTGACCACCGACGCGAACGAGGTGCTCAGCCACCCGGAGGTGGATGTGGTGATCGAGCTGATGGGAGGGCTCGAACCGGCCAAGCAGTACATCCTGACCGCGATGGCGCGAGGCAAGCACGTCGTGACGGCCAATAAGGCGTTGCTGGCCGCTTCGGGGGAGGATTTGTTCGCAGCGGCGGCGACCCACGGCGTCGATTTCGAATTCGAGGCGTCCGTGGGCGGCGGCATCCCGATCGTTCGTGCGCTCAAGGAAGGCCTGTCGGCCAACCGCATCGAATCGATTTATGGGATCATCAACGGGACGTCGAATCTCATCCTGACCAAGATGACCGACGAGCGCAAGCCGTTCGCCGACGTCCTGGCCGAAGCGCAGCGCGCGGGATACGCCGAGGCCGACCCGACGAGCGATATCGAGGGCCTGGATTCGGCCAACAAGCTGGCGATCCTCGTCGTCTTGGCGTTCGGCACACCGGTCAACCTCAAGGAGATCTACACCGAGGGCATCACCGGGGTCACCCCGCTGGATATCGAGTTCGCTCGGGAGTTCGGGTATCGCATCAAGTTGCTCGCGATCGCCAAGGCCCAGCAGGGGGCGATCGAGGCCCGGGTCCACCCCACGATGATCCCTGAGGAGTATCTCCTGGCCCAGGTCGGCGGGGTGTTCAACGCCATTTACGTGGTGGGCGACTACCTGGGCCCAGGGCTTTTCTACGGCCGGGGCGCGGGTGATCGGCCCACGGCGAGCGCGGTGGTGAGCGATGTGATCGAAATCGGGCGGAACATCCGGACGGGGGGTGTCGGTCGGGTGCCGCCGGCGTCGTACCCCGCCGACGGGCGCCGCCACCAGCGCTTGCTGGCGATGGACGAAATCACCAGTCTGTATTATTTGCGGTTCGCGGCGGTGGATCATCCCGGCGTGCTCTCCACGATCGCGGGCGTGCTCGGGAAATACAACATCAGTATCTCGTCGGTGATTCAGAAGGGGCGTAAGGCGGGCGGGGCGGTGCCGGTGGTGATGATGACCCACCGCGCCCGCGAGCGCGACGTCCGCCAGGCGCTGGCCGAGATCGACGGAATGCCTTCGGTGTTGGACAAGACGGTGTTGATCCGCGTCGAGGGCGAGGGAGATTGAGGATGGGGATGTGGCGCGGGATCATCCACCACTACCGGGAGTTTCTTCCGGTCACCGACCGGACGCCGGTGATCACGCTCAACGAGGGCAACACCCCCCTCATTGAAGCGAAGAACCTGGCCGCGGCCGTCAATCCGGCGTTGCGCGTGTTCCTGAAATTCGAGGGGGCGAATCCCACCGGGTCGTTCAAGGACCGTGGCATGACCCTCGCGATCTCGAAGGCGGCGGAAGCGGGCGCCGGCGCCGTGATCTGCGCGTCGACGGGCAACACCTCGGCGTCGGCGGCGGCCTATGGAGCCCGAGCGGGGATGGCGGTCTTCGTCTTGATTCCGGAAGGCAAGATCGCGATGGGCAAGCTGGCGCAGGCCATGATCCATCGCGCGCGCGTCATCCAGGTGGAAGGCAATTTCGACGAGGCCCTGGCCATCGTCAAGGCCGTGGCGGAGCGGTACCCCGTCACGCTCGTGAACTCCATCAACCCCTATCGGTTGGAGGGACAGAAAACGGCGGCGTTCGAGGTCTGCGATCAGCTCGATCGCGCGCCCGACGTGCATGTGTTGCCGGTGGGCAACGCGGGGAACATCACGGCGTACTGGCGCGGCTATCGCGAATACCACGCCGGCGGTAAGACGGGGTCACTGCCCCGCATGGTGGGGTTTCAGGCCGCCGGGGCGGCGCCGATCGTGCTCGGCCACGTGGTGGAGAAACCCCGCACGATTGCCACGGCGATCCGGATCGGCAATCCCGCCAGTTGGAAAGCGGCGGTGGAGGCGGCCAGCGAATCGAGGGGAGAAATCAACCTCGTGACGGACGACGAGATCGTCGAGGCCTACCGCATGATCGCGGGCCTGGAGGGCGTGTTCTGTGAGCCGGCGTCGGCGGCGTCGGTGGCCGGTGTGATCAAGCTCAACCGGGCGGGGTACTTTGCGGGCGGCGAAACGGTCGTCTGCACGCTGACCGGGCACGGGTTGAAGGATCCCGACATGGCGATGACCGTGTCGCAGAAGCCGACGACGATCAAGGCTCGATTGGATGATGTGGTCAAGGTCCTGGGATACTAAGAGCCACTGAGGGCGAGCCGTGAAATATGTCGTGTTGCTAGCTGATGGGATGGCGGACCTGCCGCTTCCACAACTCAATCACCGCACGCCGCTCGCGGCCGCGAAAACTCCGAATCTGGACTCGCTCGCGCGTCAGGGTGAGGTGGGGTTAGTGCGGACGACGCCGCCGGGGTGTTCCCCCACCAGCGAGGTCACCAACCTCTCGATTTTAGGTTATGACCCCAGAAAGTACCCTCAATTGGGCCGCTCCCCCTTGGAAGCGGCGAGCTTGGGCGTCAGCGTCGGCAAGGACGACGTGGTGTTCCGCTGCAACCTCGTCACCTTGAAGGACACCCAGCGGGGGTATGGCATCGATCGGTTGGACCCCCACGTGGTGCTGGAGGATCCCAGCGCGGGGCACATCGGCTCCGACGATTCGCGCGAGCTGATTCAGGAGCTGAACAACCAGTTGGCGACCGAGATCCTCCAGTTTTATGCGGGTGTGAGCTATCGGCACCTGATGGTGTGGATCGGCGGGAAGTCCCGGGTCGTCTGTATCCCGCCGTTCGATCTGGCGGGCAAGCCGGTCGTGGGGGGGCTGCCGACCGGTGACGGCGCGGACGTCTTGCGCAAGGTCATGGAGAGCGCCGCCGCCGTCCTGACGGTCCATCCGCTCAACGAGGAGCGGATCGAGCAGGGACTCAAACCCGCCAACGGCATTTGGATTTGGGGGCAGGGCAAGACCGCCGCGCTCATCCCCTTTGTCGAGCGATTCGGCAAGCGGGGCGCGCTGGTTGCGGCGGTGGATATCATGAAGGGCCTCGCGCTGGCGGTCGGCTTCGACGTCATCCCCGTGCCGGGCGCGACGGGCTACCTCGACACCGACTACCAGGGCAAGGTCGATGCGGCCGTCCAGGCGTTGGCGACGCACGATCTGGTCGTCGTCCACGTCGAGGCGCCGGACGAAGCCAGCCATAACGGGGATCTGGAGGCCAAAATCAGGGCGATCGAGGACTTCGACGCGAAGGTGGTCGGGCCCCTCCTGGCCGCGATCGCCACCGAATCGGCCTGCCGTATCTTGGCGCTCTGCGACCACGTCGCCCCGGTGTCGACGCGCTCCCATACGTCTGATCCGGTGCCGTATGTCCTGTCCCAACGGGGAGGCGCGGAGGCGCCGGGGGGGGGCTCGGTGACGGAGTTCAGCGAGGCCGCCGCAAAAGCCGGGGGAAAGCTCGTTGCCGAAGGCCACCGGCTGATGGAGCATTTCCTCAAAGGATGACGACGTAGGGGCGGCGTTCACACGCGGTGTCCGCGTGGCGGACGCCACCCGCCCCTACAGGACGCTATGGCATTAATCATTCAAAAATACGGAGGATCCTCGGTCGGCACCCCTGAACGTATTCAGGCGGTCGCGGAGCGGGTGATCCGCACGCGTAAGGAGGGCGACGAGGTGGTGGTCGTGCTGTCCGCGATGAGCGGCGAGACCGATCGGCTTCTCGCATTGGCCCACACGATGAGCGCCACTCCCGACGAGCGTGAGCTCGACCTGTTGCTGTCCACCGGCGAGCGGGTGACGATCGCATTGCTCGCCATGGCCCTCAAGGCGCGGGGATATCCCGCGCGGTCATTCACCGGGCGCCAGGTCGGGATTGTGACCGATGACGCGCACACGAGGGCCCGCATCGAGCGGGTGGCCGCCGATCGCGTGCGCGAGGCGCTGGCCGAAGGCGTGATTCCGGTCGTCGCGGGGTTCCAGGGGATCAATGAGAAATCGGATGTGACCACCCTTGGTCGCGGCGGATCCGACACCACCGCGGTCGCGCTGGCGGCGGCGCTGAAGGCGGACCGCTGCGACATCTACACCGACGTCGACGGCGTCTACACCACCGACCCCAACATCGTGCCGACTGCGGCGAAACTCGAGAAGATCTCGTACGAAGAGATGCTGGAGATGGCGAGTCTGGGCGCCAAGGTTCTGCAGACGCGGTCCGTCGAGTTTGCCATGAACTATCACGTGCCCGTGCGGGTGCTCTCGAGTTTTTCCGAGGCGCCGACGGGGACCTTGGTGACGAAGGAGGACCGGGAGATGGAACAGGTCGTGGTATCGGGGGTGGCCTATGACCGGAATCAGGCCAAGATCACGCTGTTGGGGGTTCCCGACCGCCCCGGCATCGCGGCCCGGCTCTTTGGGGGCATCGCGAGGGAAAACGTCGTCGTCGACATGATCATTCAAAACATCAGTCAGGAGGGCCTGACCGATATCTCGTTTACGGTGCCCCGCGTGGATGCCAAAAAGGCGATGAACGTCGTGTCCTCGCTCGCCCGGGAGATCGGGGCCAATGACGTGCAGCTCACCGACGACATCGCCAAGGTGTCGATCGTGGGGGTGGGGATGCGATCCCACTCCGGGGTGGCGGCCACCATGTTCGAGACGTTGGCCCGAGAGGGCATCAACATCATGATGATCTCCACCAGCGAGATCAAAATTTCCTGTGTGATGGACGCCAAGTATACGGAGTTAGCCGTCCGCGCGCTCCACGACGCCTTCGGCCTCGAGGGGGGAGGCCGTCCATGAACGACCATCTGCTGCGTTGCCGCTGCGCGTCCGCTCCTCACGTACGCACCCAGTACGCTCCGGTGCGGGCGCTCGCGGCGCCTTGCATCTGGCCGTCCCTGAACGGCCTCCCGGAGTTTTCCGCCTCCGGAACCACGAGATGAAAGAACCGCCCCTCTCCATCGAGCTGTACGACACGACGCTGCGTGACGGGGCCCAGGCCGAAGACATCGCGTTTTCGGTCGAGGATAAGTTGCGCATCGTGCAAAAGCTCGACGAGTTGGGCATCCCCTATATTGAGGGGGGATGGCCGGGCGCCAACCCCAAGGACGGCGAGTTCTTCCGGGAGGTCCGCAAGCTCACGCTCAAGCACGCCCAGATCGCCGCCTTCGGCGCGACGCGCAAGGCCAAGTTCCGCGTCCAGGAAGACCCGTCGCTTCAGGCGCTGCTCGAGGCCCACACCCCGGTGATCACGATCTTTGGCAAGAGCTGGGATTTGCACGTGACGGCGGCGCTGGGAATTTCTCTGAAAAAGAACCTCGACCTGATCGGTGATTCGGTGGAGTACCTCAAGTCGAAGCGGCGTATGGTGGTGTACGACGCCGAACATTTCTTCGACGGCTATAAGGCCAACCCCGAGTACGCGCTCGACACCCTGGCGCGCGCCGAGGCCGCGGGGGCGGATCGGATCGCGCTGTGCGACACCAACGGCGGCGCGATGCCGTGGGAAGTGCGCGAAATCATCGCCGCGGTGGCCGCCCGTGTCCGCACGCCGCTGGGGATTCACGCCCACAACGACGGCGAGTTGGCCGTCGCGAACTCCCTGGTCGCGGTGGAGCAGGGGGTGGTGCAGGTTCAGGGGACGATCAACGGCTTCGGTGAACGCTGCGGCAACGCGAACCTCTGTTCGTTGATCGCGAACCTCTGCCTCAAGCTTGGCCGCCCGGTCCTCACCGACGCCCAGCTCCGCCATCTGACCGACACGGCTCGCTTCGTGTCTGAGATCGCCAACTTGCCCGCGCAGAAACGCCAGCCCTACGTCGGCGAGAGTGCGTTCGCGCACAAGGGCGGCGTCCACGTGCATGCGGTGCGCAAACAAGCGGAGACCTACGAGCACGTGCGTCCCGAGTTGGTGGGAAATCGGCGGCGGATCTTGGTCTCGGATGCCTCGGGCAAGGGGAGCTTACTCGAGAAGGCCGCCGAATACGGCATTGACCTCGATGCCTCGGACCCTCGGCTCCAAGGGATCCTGACGACGCTGAAGGAACTCGAGGGGCAGGGCTATCAGTTTGAGGGGGCCGAGGGATCTTTTGAACTCTTGATGCGCAAGGCGCTCGGCACCCACCGGCGGTTCTTCGATCTGATCGGCTTTCGCGTCATCGTTGAAAAACGCCGGGAAGGCGAGGAACCGCTGTGCGAGGCCACCATCATGGTGCGCGTCGGCCAGGAGATCGAGCATACCGCGTCGGTCGGCGCCGGCCCCGTCAACGCTCTCGACCACGCGCTCCGTAAAGCGCTCGAAGGGTTTTATCCCCAGCTCAAGGATGTTCGCCTTGTGGATTACAAGGTCCGGGTCCTCGCGGCTCAGGAAGGCACCGCTTCCCGGGTGCGTGTGTTGATCGAATCCGGCGACCACGACAGCAAATGGGGCACGGTGGGTGTCTCGACCAATATCATCGAGGCCAGTTGGCAGGCCCTGGTCGATAGCATCGAGTACCGATTGTCCCGCCGGGGGACAGCCCGACGGTCGATCGACATCGTGCCGCCGACCGTTCCGAGAAGGAACCGACGGTCTTCGATTGATTAACCGGTTGATTTTGCTTGACTTTGAGATGGGATTCCGTTACGACTATTACCGTGGGCAGGCAAAACGGCCCTACGGCGCGTGTCGCAAGCGAGGGGCGGTGGGTGGCGTATGAGAAAGGCGGATATCGCCAACGAAGTGTATGAGAAGATCGGCATTCCGAAAAAGGATGCCTCCGACATCCTGGAGTTGATGTTGGATTCGATCAAAGCGGTTCTGCAAAAAGGTGAGACCGTCAAGATCGCGGGGTTCGGCAACTTCGTGGTGCGACACAAACGCGCTCGGAAAGGGCGAAACCCCAAGACCGGTGAAGAAATCGGCATTACTCCCCGCAAGGTGGTCACGTTTCGACCGAGCCAGGTGTTCAAGCGGTACGTGAACGACGCTCAACTCGATGGCAATCCGGCGGTGTCGGACGAAGCGGTCGAGCGCGTGGACGCTCCGTGAAGGCGCCGGTCGGCCTCCACCGCGCCGCGCCTGGTCCGAGGGCATTGATGGACCGAAGACGATCCGAGGCCGGTGCGCCCGTCGCGTGCGACAAGCTATTTTACAAAATCGGCGAGGTCAGCCGGATGACGGGGCTGGAGGCGTACGTCCTCCGGTACTGGGAGTCGGAGTTTCCGTTCCTGCATCCTCGGAAAAGCTCCGGGGGGCAGCGCGTGTACACCAAGAAGGACGTCGATTTGGTCCTGGACATCAAGCGGATGCTGTATGAACAGGGATTCACCATCACGGGCGCGAAGAAGCAGCTCCAGGGTCGTGCCCGACTCCGCCGAGAACCGCCGCCTCCGCAAACCATCGGAGCGATCAAAGGACAACTTCAATCCATCTTGGATGACCTCAAGGCATTTGACCCCCTGCCCTCTGTTCGTGACGGTAACGCGGATAGCGCGGGGGGGAGTCAGTAGGTTCACTCGGGGCGTAGCGCAGCCTGGTAGCGCACTCGCTTGGGGTGCGAGTGGTCGCTGGTTCAAATCCAGTCGCCCCGACATTGTGGTGCCCTCAAGGGGCGTAGCCTGCGCTACGCCCCTTTTTCCATGAGGATTGATGATCTCCAAGCCCAAGATTCTGGTGTCGAATGACGATGGTGTGCACTCCGAGGGCCTCCGCCACTTGGCCGAAGCGCTCCGGGCGGTGGGAGAGGTGACGATCGTCGCGCCCGACGGCGAACAGAACGCCGCGAGCCACGCGATCACGTTGCATAAACCGCTGCGGGTCACCCAGCTTGCCGACGGGGTCTATAGCACGAGCGGCACGCCGACCGATTGCATCAACCTGGGCGTGATCACGATTCTCAAGGCGCGGCCCGCGCTGGTGGTGTCCGGCATCAACAAGGGCGAGAACTTGGCTGACGACGTCACCTATTCCGGCACGGTGTCGGCGGCCATGGAGGGGACGCTCCTGGGCATTCCGTCGATCGCCGTGTCGCAGGCGGGAGATGGCGCGTTTCGGTTCGAGGCCGCCGCGCGGATCGCCGCGCGGATTGCCGCGCTGGTCCTCGAACAGGGCCTGCCCCGCGACACGCTCCTCAACGTGAACGTGCCTGACCTCGATCCGTCGGAGATCCGCGGGGTCAAGATCACCCGGCTGGGGCGCCGGTCGTACGACGCCAACGATATCATCGAGAAGGTGGACCCGCGCGGGCGAAAGTATTATTGGATCGGCGGCAACCGGGCCTTCGGGGTCGAAGGCGAGGGGACCGATTTCGGGGCGGTCCAGGCTGGGTACGTGTCGGTCAGCCCCGTCCATCTCGATCTCACCAACTATCCTGCGCTGGCGGCACTGGCGGGCTGGGAAGCCCGACTCTCCACGCCCCGTGGGCGGTAGGGTCGCGGGTTCAGCGGTTGAGCCCCTCCTGATGGACGCGGCCACGGCATCCCAAGCGGGCCGGCGACAGAACATGGTGGACGAACAACTCGCGGCGCGCGGAATCGGCGACCCGCGCGTGTTGGCCGCGATGGCCGAGGTGCCGCGTCACCTGTTCGTGGAATCGGCGCTCGCAGACCGGGCCTACGAGGATCGCGCCCTGCCGATCGGCGAGCGCCAAACCATCTCGCAACCCTACATGGTGGCGCTCATGTCGCAGGCGCTCGAGCTGAACGGCTCCGAACGGGTCCTCGAGGTGGGGACCGGCTCCGGGTATCAGGCGGCGGTGCTGGCGAAACTCGCGACACGGGTCTTCACGGTGGAGCGCGTGAAACCGTTGGCGGATCGGGCCCGGAACACGCTGGACCGACTCAAAGTGTACAACGTGGTGATTCGACATTTTGACGGAACCTTCGGCTGGTCTGAGGAGGCGCCGTTCGACGCGATCCTCGTCGCCGCGGGGACGCCGACCGTACCGGATCCGCTGATCGGACAACTTAAGGAAGGCGGGCGGCTGATCGTTCCCGTCGGGGATCGAACCGGCCAGCGCCTCCAGAAGGTGGTCAAGCGGCGGGGTGCCGTGTGCGTCACCGAGCTGATGGAGTGCGCGTTCGTGCCGCTTATCGGGAGCCACGGCTGGCGCCCCGCGCGGGACAGCCCGGCGTTGCCCGGCGCGATCCGGGACAAAACGCCGTGACCCGCCGCCATTTCCCCGACCTGTCCCTGAAGCTGTACAACACGATGACCGGTGCCAAGGCGCCGCTTCGGCCGCGAACGCCCGGCCACGTCGGCATGTACGTCTGCGGCGTGACGGTCTACGACCTCTGCCACATCGGCCACGCGCGGAGCGCGATCGTGTTCGATGTGCTGCGCCGGTATCTGGAGGCGAACGGCCTGACCGTCGTCTACGTCCGGAACTTCACCGATATCGACGACAAGATTATCGCGCGTGCCGCCCGGGACGGGATTGGCTGGCGCGAGGTGGCCGAACGCTTCATCGCGGAATACTATCGGGATATGGACGCGCTCGGCGTCCTCCGGGCGACCGTCGAGCCGAAGGCCACCGATCACATCCCCGACATGCTCGCCTTGATCGCCGGCTTGGTCGAGAAGGGGATGGCGTACGTAGGGGGTGGCGACGTGTATTATCGCGTGGCCGGCTTCCCGCGGTACGGCCGACTCTCAGGCCGGAGGCTCGACCAGCTCCAGGCCGGCGCCCGCGTTGAGGTGGATGAGAAAAAGCACGACCCGCTGGACTTCGCGCTGTGGAAGGCGTCCAAGCCCGGCGAACCGACGTGGGACAGCCCGTGGGGCCCCGGCCGCCCGGGCTGGCACATCGAGTGCTCCGCCATGGCCATGGCGCACCTGGGCCAGACGATCGACCTGCACGGCGGCGGGCAGGATCTCACGTTCCCCCACCACGAAAATGAGATCGCCCAATCGGAAGGCTACACGGGCGTGGAGTTTTCCCGGTGCTGGATGCACAACGGCTTCGTCACGATCAACGAAGAGAAGATGTCCAAGTCGCTGGGGAATTTCTTCACGATTCGAGAGATTCTGGAGAAGTCGCCCTGGGATCAGACGGTGACGGCCGAAGCGCTGCGGTATTTCTTGCTCGGCACGCACTACCGGAGTCCGATCGATTTTTCGGACGAGGCGCTGCGGGGAGCCAAGGCAGCGCTGGACGGGTTCTATGATCTGCTCGGCCGGTTGCGCGAGCCGGAGGGGAAGTCGGAGCACGGCGGTGGCAACGAGATCGCGCGCGCCGTCCTGGAACAGGTTGACGCACAGTTCTCCGCCGCGATGGACGACGACCTCAACACCGCCCAGGCGCTGGGTGTGTTTCACCACGCGAGAGCGGAGTTCAACCGCGCGCTGGGAACGGGCGTGAGTGCGGGCACGGCCCGGCAGGCCGAGGCCGCACTGCTGTGCCACGGCCAGGTCTTGGGGTTCGATTTTCAGGCGGCGCATCGGGGTGAAATCAAGAAGATCCCTGGCAGCGACCACCTACCGCTCGGAGACTCATTTTCTTATTTAGTGGGCAAGGGGTTGTCCGACAACGAGGTCGCGAGGCTGGTCGAAGCCCGCAACGCGGCCCGCGCGCGCAAGGACTGGGCGGAGGCCGACGTGATCCGCAAACAACTTGCCGACGCGGGCGTCATTCTCGAAGATCGTCCCGACGGGACGACACGGATCAAGCGGTGAGCGAAACCCGGGATGATCTGATCTTCGGCGTCAATCCGGTGCTCGAGGCGCTTAGGGCGGGTCGCGCGTTCCGCCGCCTGTTGATCCAACGAGGACGCCGGGGGGGCGAGATCGACACGATCGTGGAGGCCGCCCACGCGCGCAGCATCCCGATCGTGCACGAGCCGCGCGAGGCGCTCGACCGGCTTGTTGGCACGCCCAAACACCAGGGCATCGTGGCCCAGACGGCGGGCGCTGCGTATCGGCCGTTCGAAGATCTCCTGAAGGATGCGGCGCGGCAACCCGGCGGCCCATTCTTGGTTGTGCTGGACGGCGTGGAAGATCCGCGCAACCTGGGCGCGATCGCCCGAACCTCCGAGGCGGTCGGCGCGGGCGGCCTGATCGTTCCCGAGCGGCGCGCAGCCGGAATCACCCCTGTCGCGATGAAGGCCTCGGCCGGTGCGCTGTCGCACCTGCCGGTGGCCCAGGTCACGAACC
>Ga0184615_10000508_pt1 | contig 21495 bp, 19 predicted proteins | sample PLM4_65_coex_FD_133134 | JGI IMG/M metagenome (GOLD analysis project Ga0184615, IMG submission 133134) | Groundwater sediment microbial communities from an aquifer in East River, Colorado, USA - PLM4_65_coex | ecosystem: Environmental > Terrestrial > Soil > Riparian zone | place: USA: East...
AATGGACCTCAATAGCAAGATGGATCGCCACGAACACATTGGAGAAGGCTTCGCCGGTGAAGAAGGATTAAAAAATATCCTTACCAGTAAGCCATTTTCTAAAATAGACTGGATTCTCGAAACTAAACCAGAAAAACGGCATGAGGACATTAAAAAACTCAAAGAATTTCGTACCTTGCAAAAATAGGGAAATATTGTATAATACATAGAAGCACCTACTACTTCCAATACTACGGTAACTCGCAAGGAGAGAACGCATGAACCGGTGGGGAATGTTGTTCCTGGTCGTGGTGCTCTTCGTGCTCGCCATTCTGGCGCACATGAGCATCTTTGGCACCAACTGGGTCCTGTTGCCGCTTGTGATCGTCCTGGGAGTCTTCATTGGACTGGGCTTCCGGACTGTTCACCAAGAAGAACGCCACGTGGTCGAGCTCTTTGGGCACTTCAGTCGGATCCTCCGCCCGGGCCTGAACTGGATCGCCCGGCCTTTCGAACGCGTGCGCGTAGCTCGGTCGATCTCTGAACAAATGGTTGATCTTCGTGTCGAACAGACCTACACCAAAGACACAGTTCCTCTTGATGTCGAAACAACCTACTACTATCGAGTCCTGGACAATCCCGACGACATCTTGCGGTCTGTTTACAACGTGGAGCAACCCCTAGAAGACGCCAACACCAAGCACCTGAACGCCACGTTCCGAAACATCACCGGCACCAGGGTTTTCGATGAGATGCAAAACAAGCAAGATCAAGTCAACCGGGAAACAAAACGACAGGCCCAAGAGGCCACTCAGAACTGGGGAGTGGAGATCACTCGCCACAACATCCGAGAGGTCATCCCGCCCGAAGAAATTCGGACTGCTCTCCTTCAAAAGATAACAGCTGAGAAACAAGCCGCTGCCACTGTCATCACTGCCGAAGCTGCTGCAGAAGCTGTCCGCAGAGCAGCTGACGCCGAGAAGACCCGGCTCGAGAAGGAAGCGGAGGGAATGGAGCGCCTCAACAAGGCTATGGCTGACCCTCACGCCGAGAAGTCACTCATCTTCAACCTGGCAACCGATTACATCACACCGTTGGGCAACCTCGCCAAGAGCTCAACCACCACGATCCTTCCCGGCGACATGGCCGGATTCGGCGCCGTCGGCACCATGATGCAAAGGCTCATGGAAAGCCTCCAAAAGAAAGTCGCCTAACAAGGCAGCCCCGTGTACATCAGGTATTTCACCTAGAAACACGGGGTTTTTCTTCACTTGACCAAGCATCATTTTTTATGGTATAATTAATACTGTCTTAGAAACTTAACAAGGCTCTTTTTTCTAAAGGAGGGTAAGCTCATGAAACGACTCTTCGCAGTCGTCCTGACCCTGGTCGCGTTGTTGGCATTCCTGCCCCAGCCGGCCATGGCCCAGAAGCATCACCGTCGGATCGACCCCAATCAGGTCGACAAGATCCAGTGCCAAACCTACGGCTATTGTGGGGGTCGCTTCTACAACTCCCGCGAGTACGGCCGTAACTACAATCGTCGTGGCTACGGACGCTACGACCACGGCACCAACGCCGGCGATGTTGCTATCGCTGTCGTGAGGGGCACCGCCGGAGTCCTGATCGCACGTGAAGAATCACGGCGCGGTCCGGACGTCGTGGTCATCAATCAGGAACCGGAATCACAGCCCGACTACCGCTACGAGCGGTATCCCGAGTCCGACCGGAACGTCAGGCACGAACAACCTCGGATGGAAGTGAAGCAAGGAGTCATTCGACTCATTCACAATCGCTCCGGCGCTCCGGCGCTCGTGCGAGTGGGTGACGCCCCATGCTTCACCCTCGAGGATGGTGGTGAGGCCAGGCGGGTACCTGGTTCACCAGCCCTGATAAGCGCTGACCTCATCATCGGCACCAAGCCTGATGGTGAACCACTTACCGCCGCCGCCTGCATCCGGGGCATGGCTCACCCCGGCCATGTCCAGATCCTGCCCGCAGGATCTCAAAAGTGTGGAGGATAGCGTGAACTGGCTTCAGCAGCTTCGCGAGAGATTCAGTGACCTCAAGTTCATGTGGAAGATGACTCTCTGGGTGGTTTTTACCATCGTTGTGGTCGTCCTCATTTGGACACTTCCACTGGATCAACGCAGGTGGTGGTTCACTCTAGCCGTCATGATTCCGCTGGTGGGCTATGCCCTGTGGTACAACATAGGACTTGCCTACTCTTTCTTTCAAAGGAGAAAAGAAATGGCCGAAGAAAGGCCAACGAAACCAGCGCCAGAAGAGGAACAACTTGCCCTCTACGATGAGGCACAAGCCGAGAACATCGCCCGAAACGCTGCGCAACAACTGGAAAACAACAACCGTCAGCTTCAGGAAGAGCGGCGTGCAGCCGAGCAACGTGAGTTGGAGGCTCACGAACAAACCCGCCCTCCTGTGCCTCAGCCACCTCTACCTCCACCCGTTTTGAACAACGGCAACAGACAATGGCTTGCTGTTGCCGGCGGCATAGCGGCACTCCTTGTGGTCGCCATCTTGACTGGGCTTGTCTGGAACTGGGGGACAGGAGGAGAAGATAAGAAGGCCCAAACCCCGCCTTCGCCCCCACCCTTGACTACACCGGCCGTGGTTTGCCCCGTCTCGTCCCCATGCCCCGATCCCGACTACGACCCAAACATGACATCCCAGCAGTACTACATGGTCCGGCAGAAGAAGCAGGACCAGGGCTGGGACGACGAGCACAAGTTCCTGAGGGGCCAGAACGACAAGCTCACCAGTCACATAATGACCTCGGATAACGACAATCGTGCTCTGGTGAAGGAGCTCGCTCTGGCGCATGCCGATGTGAGCAAGAACGCCAACAGCGGACTTACCACGGTAGCCACCACGGCTATTTCGGGAACCCGTGCCCCCACTGCTCGTTCTTCTGATGACGGCGTGTGCACCCCATACCGGAGCACCAAGTACTACCAGGGTTGCCTCATCAACAACCCGTGAAGTTCCCCAGTTCTTCCAACCCAATTCGAGCACCCGCCCGGGGCCTGCGACGCATGTCGTCGCAGGCCTTTTTCTTTGGTTGAAAAATAGCCGTAAAAACGATACAGTATGGCCATGGAAGTGCTCTCAAAAAACCCAGAAGAAACTCGAAAACTGGCCGCCAAACTGGCGGCTCAAATTATGGAAGAGTCAAACCGCACCAAAGCGGTCGTTATCGGCTTGGAAGGAGAACTCGGGGCCGGAAAAACTACTTTTATCCAAGCATTCGTTCGAGCGATGGGAATTAATGATAAAGTAAAGAGTCCGACGTTTCTTTTAATGAAATACTATCCGTTCGCTAACGGTTTTATATATCACATTGATTGTTATCGCATTAATGACCCGAAGGAATTGATTGCCTTAGAGATAGAATCAATTTTCAATAACCCCAAGAATATTGTTTTAATTGAATGGCCAGAGCGAGTAAATGATATCCTACCGGCCAGTATGACGAGAATTCATATTGACCACATCAGCGAACAGGAACGAAAAATTACCATCTCATGAAAAAACTGGTTCTCATTGACGCCAATGCCCTTATTCACCGAGCTTTCCATGCTCTGCCGGCTTTAAATTCGCCTTTAGGCGTACCCACTAATGCTGTTTATGGTTTTGTCGCGGTGTTATTAAAGATGCTTAAAGATTTAAAGCCTGATTATATCGCCGCCGCATTTGATTTGGCTGGTAAAACGTTTCGTCACGAAGAATTTGCGGATTACAAAGTTCACCGGGTAAGAGGGCCGGATGAACTCTATGCTCAAATTCCCCTGGTGCGGGACATACTTGAAGCTTTTGGTATTCCTATTTTTGAACAAGAAGGCTATGAAGCAGATGATCTTATTGGCTCTCTTGTTGAAAAAACAAAAGACAGTAAAGAGCTGCAAACTATCATTGTCACAGGGGATTTAGATACGCTTCAGTTGGTCAAAGATGACAAAGTGGTTGTATTTACTTTGAAAAAAGGAGTGACCGATACGGTAACTTACAATGAAAAAGAAGTTAAAAAACGTTTTGGCTTTGACCCTGAATATGTTGTTGACTACAAAGGCCTAAAGGGTGACCCATCCGATAACATCCCCGGTGTGCCTGGCATTGGTGAAAAAACCGCCAGTACCTTAATTCAGGATTACGGCACTATCGAGGAATTATATAGCGCGCTTGAAAAGGGAAAAGCAAAGAAAATATCTCCTAAACTGGCTGAAAAATTACTAGCCAACAAAGATATGGCCTTCTTTTCTAAGAAATTAGGCACTATTGTCCTAACTCTGCCGGTGAATTTTGATCTGGAAAAAGGGCAATGGCAGAAACATATTAAGCGAGATGTCTTGGAACAGAAATTCAAAGACTTTGGTTTCTTCTCGCTTTTAAAGCGCTTACCGGAACTTTTTGAAGAATCACTGCCGCTTCCTCAAAAAAGTGACTCTAAAATCCCCATTCACGCTTCAGCTCCCCAAAAACTTGGAAAGCACATTGCTGTTTCGCCCATTGAGGATGGAAAACTCCTGATTACTGATACGTCCGACGCAGTTTGGACTCTTAATTCTTTTCAAGAACTAGAACCATTTTTAAAAAAGGATACGGTTATCATTGGCCATGATTTAAAACCATGGCTAAAAGATTTGCTCAATCAAGGTATTTCAATCGAACAGAAGCTCTTTGATACTCAAACTGCCGCTTATCTTCTCCAGCCCGACGGCAAGAATTATGATTTCGAGCGAGTATATTACTTGTATCTTAACCGATCGCCTTGGTTTGATACTCATACTCGCCCGGCTGAAATCCTAAAACTTCATCAAGTTCTTTCTGAAAAAATGGCTTCAGAAAAAATAACATCGGTTTTTGAAGATATCGAAATGCCTCTGATGCCAGTTTTGGCTTGCATGGAGCACACTGGCATCGCCATTGATACCCAATCAATCAAAAAACTTCTTGAAGCATCAACAAAAGCTGTGGCTGAATTAGAAAGAAAAATCTTTAAGCTCGCCGGAAAAGAATTTAATATTAATTCTCCCGCTCAATTGAGTGAAATTTTATATGCCACTCTTAGCCTTAAGGCTCGCATCCGCAAAACAGGTGGGGGAGCACTTTCCACTGCTGCTTCAGAATTAGAAAAGATCCGTGACCTTCATCCAATCGTGCCACTTATTTTGGAATATCGAGAAATCCAGAAGCTTAAGAACACTTACATCGAGCCCTTTCCACACCTGGTCGATGAGCAGGGACGAATCCATACCACCTATCTTCAGACTGGTGCCGCGACGGGTCGCCTATCTTCTGAGAATCCCAACCTCCAGAACATTCCGACCCGCACCAAATTGGGTCAACAATTCCGCAAGGCATTTATTTCTTCTAAGGGTTTTGACTTGATTACTTTCGATTATTCTCAACTTGAGTTGCGCTTAGTGGCCCATTTAGCTAAAGACCAGAAAATGATAGAGACATTCCGAAGGGGGGAAGATATTCATACCCGCACTGCCGCTGAAATATTCAACGTAGAACCAGACAAAGTCACTAAAGAAATGCGACGTCAGGCCAAAGTTCTAAATTTTGGCATTATCTATGGCATGGGTCCGCTTTCATTCAGTCGAACGGGCGGCGTCAGTCGTGACCAGGCTAGAGAATTTATTGACCGCTATTTCAAAGAGTTCAGTGGTGTGGCCAAATATATGGAGACCATGAAGGCTCACGCCTTAAAACACGGCTACGTCCAAACACTATTTGGCCGTAAGCGTCCCTTGCCTGATATAACCTCCACAGAACCTCAGATTCAAGCCCAGGCGGAACGGATGGCCATTAATCAGCCCGTACAGGGCACTGAGGCTGATTTAATAAAGATGGCAATGATTAAAGTTGACGACTACGTCAAAACAAAAGATCTCAGGGATGAAGTACGAATGTTATTACAGGTCCATGATGAGTTAGTGTTTGAGATTAAAAGTTCAGCTTCTCAGCAGGCCGTCAAGGAAATTGTTAAAATCATGAGTGGTGTCTATAAATTTGATGTACCAATGACCGTCGATGTGAAGTCAGGCAAAAATTGGTCCGAAGTAAAGACTTACGAGGCTTTACCGAGCACATAAGAATTATGTGCTCGGTGCTGATAGTGGCAACTGCTCGTTGCATCCATCGGCTTCCTCGCAGGCCACTATCGCATGCCCGAATTACCTGAAGTAGAAACCACGGTCCGTTATTTGCGCAAACATATCAAAGGCCTTTCCATCAAAGGTCTCTGGACGGATTGGCCCAAAATTACCCGCCATCCCGCCAGTATCAAGGAATTTGAGAGAAGAATTAAAAATAAAAAAATTGTGGATGTGCGCCGAAGAGCAAAATTCATCGTCTTAGATATTTCCGGCAAGGAAAGTATTTTTATTCATCAGAAAATTTCAGGGCATCTTATGTTTGGCCGTTGGAAGCTAGTAGGCGGAAAATGGGTGAGTCAACAAAAAGGACCCCTGAAAGATGATCCAAAGAACCGTCATATTCGTCTTGTTTTATTTTTAAGCAACAATAAACAACTAGCATTGGCCGATTTGCGTCGCTTTGGAAAAATCATGCTCATTAATGATAGCGACATTGATCAAGTTCCAGCCGTAGCTAAACTGGGCCCCGAGCCATTGGATATTTCTTTCCTGCAATTTAAACAATTATTTTCAAAGAAACACGGAGTTATTAAATCCGTTTTAATGGACCCAATGTTTATTGCCGGTATTGGTAATATTTATTCCGATGAAATTCTGTGGCTGGCTAGTCTTCATCCCTTGAGCCGGGTAGAAAAATTATCCGAATCGCAAATAAAGACAGTCTGGCAGGCCACCAAAAAAATTCTAACGAAAGCCATTGAGCTGAAGGGATCGAGTGTTGATGATTATCGGACGCCTGAAGGGGAAAGGGGTCAATTCCAAAATGCCACCCGGGCTTATCATCACACTGGTTCAAAGTGCAGCAAACGTGACGGAGGCATCATTAATCGAATGAGGGTTGGTGGTCGGTCAGCCCATTTTTGTTCTCACCACCAAAAATTAATATCATGAAATCTCAATCATTTCTCACACTTATATTGTGGGGTTTAAGCACACTAGCAATCATTGGTGTCATTACTTTTGGTTTTTATTTGGAGCGAGATATTGAAATTACGGGTCCCGACCAAGCAAAGTCCCCGCTTTTTGCTACCCCACGGGCCAAATCGAATGCCATTGGTTCCTTGACCGGAGAACGCTGTGATAATGGTCAACGTCGACCCATAGCGGTTACTATCGCTGGTGATCCTATTACGCGTCCTTTGACCGGCATCAGCATGGCTGACCTCGTGGTTGAGATGCCAGTTACCCCTAACGGAGTGACTAGAATGATGGCCCTTTTCCAGTGTGAAACTCCTGATGAAATTGGGTCGGTTCGTTCATCCCGATATGATTTCTTAAATTTAGCGGCCGGCTGGAATGCTATTTATGCCCACTGGGGAGGAGAAAAAGAATCACTCGACGAACTTGAGACTGGTATTCTCGATAATATCAATGCTCTTATCTATGAAGGGACGGTGTTTTTCCGAAAAGCTGGTTCTGTGTCACCCCACAATGGTTTTACCTCGCTTCAGAGTCTCATTACCCATGCCCAACAACAAAAATATTCACTTGTTAATAGTTTTAAAGGCTATGCTCGTCTAGATGAAATTCCTCGAAAAAATATCGCTACCCTTATTAATGTCGTTGATGTTCCGTATCCCAAACCATTTGACGTACGCTGGACCTATGACCAAACCCAAAATATATACCGCCGTAGTCGCAATGGTCGCCCCGAATTAGACCAACTAGCCAAACGAGAAGTGACGGCTTCAGTGATTATCATTATGAAAACCAAGGCCGAGCCGTTCCGAGACGAATATGTCCAGATAAAAACAGAAGGCGAGGGAGCTGCCACGATTTACCAAAATGGTATGAGTATTTCTTCTACTTGGAAAAAGGATGCAGCCAATCCAGATAGCCCACTTCAATTTTTTGATAGTAAGAATAAAGAGGTAAAATTAACACCGGGAAAGATTTGGATAGAAATTATTACATGATTTTATTTTACTACGGTCCTGACATTCAGCGGGTTCGTCAAAAAACTAACGAAACTATTCAGCGCTATCGAACTAAATATGCGCCGGGTTTTAATCTTTTTATTTTAGATTTCAGTCAGAGCGACCATCAAGCTACTCTTGAACAAGCCCTGAAGAATACTTCATTCTTCCCTGAAACTAAATTATTAGTAATAAAAGGTGCTACCCATCATGATACTTTGCCAGAAACACTTATCCACCTAATAAAAGACAATCAGGTCCTTGAAAGCAAGGATATTGTTGTTATTTTTCACGAAGAAGGCAATATTGAGGAACTTAAAAAAAATAATAAAGAATTCTTTAACTTTCTTACTCAAAAAAGTAATCAATCTATCTCATTCCCATTATTAGAAAGCAGTAACTTAGCTCATTGGATAAAAAGGGAATGTGAAGCACACGAGGCTTCTATTGATCCTCAAGCAATTAGGAAACTCATTCAATTAATCGGTAACGATACTCTTTTGCTTGAACATGAGATAGAAAAACTAAGTAATTATACCCAAGGACGTCTTATTGTGGAACAGGATGTAGAACAATTGGTAACTACTAAGATTATTCTCAATATCTTTGATTTTATTGATGCTTTAGCCACTCGGAACAAAGAACGGGCCTTTGTATTACTTCAGAAAGAATTGGGCGAGGGACGGGATGCCCATTATCTTTTAGCCATGATGAACTATCAATTTCGAACTCTTTTGACCGTAAAAGACCTTGTTCAACGAGGTGAGACAATGCAAACCATTTCAAAAAAAGCAGGTTTAGCGCCATTTGTCGGTAGAAAAGCCTTCCAGCAAGCCCAAAAATTCGATCTATCTACCCTGAGATTTATTTATCAAGCTCTTTTAGAACTAGATACTCAAACCAAAGAAGGACGGATAGATTTACCTTTGGCCCTAAGTCAATTCGTTCTTCGAGTATAGTTATAGTACCAAAGACCTTGTTCAACGAGGTGAGACAATGCAAACCATTTCAAAAAAAGCAGGTTTAGCGCCATTTGTCGGTAGAAAAGCCCTAGGCCAATTCATCCTTCTAAATATAGTACTATTGAAATTATAACTTTTCGTGGTATAATATAAATTCAATGCCTAAGGATTACATCCATATTGGCCGAGCAACAGAACTCTCAAATCCATCAGATCGTCGCCTCTATCGACTTCTTGAAATTTTACCAGGTTTTTTAGCATGGCTGACCCTGGCTCTCCTTATTATTTTCTCAAAATTTGCGCCGGTCTTCACGGCTATTTTTATTATTGCTTTTGATATCTACTGGCTTATTAAAACAGTCTATCTTTCAGTTCACATGCGTTCAAGTTTTAATCGCATGCGAGCTCAAATTAAACAAAATTGGCTAGAAAAATTGCCGGGTCTTGTTTCAGATGCGCCAGAATTAAGGAGAGCGGGTTGGGAGAATCTTTACCATCTCGTCATTCTACCCATGTACAACGAGCCCTTATCTCTCGTGCGAGAAAGCTTTGTGGGCCTCCAGAATGCCAATTACCCGCTTGATAAACTCATCGTCGTGTTGGCGCTTGAAGGCCGGGCAGGTGAACAGGCCCAAGAAACCGCTCGGGAAATTGAAAAAGAGTTTGGAAATCAATTTTTTAAATTCTTAGTGACTACTCATCCGGCCAATATTGCCGGGGAATTAGCGGGTAAGGGTTCTAATGAAACGTGGGCTGCTCGAGAAGTAAAGCAAAAAATCATTGATCCACTGACTATTCCATATGAACGGGTTGTTGTTTCAGTATTCGATATTGATACCGTAGTTCACCGAGATTTTTTTGCTTGTTTAACCTGGCATTATGTAACTTCACCTCGACCCCTACACTCCTCATTTCAACCTATCCCGATTTTCACCAATAATATTTGGGAGGCGCCGGCGTTTGCCCGCGTATTTGCTTTCTCAACCACGTTCTGGCAAATGATCCAGCAAGCCCGACCTGAACAGTTAGTAACCTTCTCTTCGCAATCCATCAGCTTTAAAGCCCTGGTTGATGTTGATTTTTGGCAAGTAAACGTAGTAAGTGAGGATTCCCGGATCTTTTGGCAATGTCTTTTATATTATGACGGCGACTGGCGAACGGTACCGATGTATTTTCCGGTCTATATGGACGCCAACGTGGCTCCTACCTTCTGGCAAACCATCAAAAACCAATACAAACAGATCCAGCGCTGGCATTATGGTATTGAGAATAACCCTTATTTTTTGTTCGGGTTTTTGAAAAATAAAGCTATTCCTTTCAAAACAAAGTGGTCTTTGAGTTTCACTATGATCGAAAAGGCCCACTCGAGTTCTACCAATGCCCTGGTCATCTTCTTACTGGGTTGGCTACCCCTTATCTTGGGCGGAACGGCCTTTTCTTCCAGTATTTTAGCCTATAATTTACCCCGCATTACTTCGACTATCATGAACTTAGCCATGATTGGTTTAATTACCTCGGCCGCTATTAGCATCTTTCTTTTACCGCCTCGGCCAGTTCACTACGGCCGCTATCGAGTGGTTTGGATGGCTTTGCAATGGATCCTATTCCCCATTAACTTTATCTTTTTTGGCACGGTACCGGCTCTTGATGCTCAAACTAGACTTATGTTGGGTAAATACATGGGCTTCTGGGTTACACCGAAGGAGCGTACCAAAAAGATTCTACCTACTCAAAATGACGCAACGCCTGGAAGCGTTCCAAATGCTGTCTCAGAAGCGGATACTGCTCCAAACGAGAATCACTCTTAAGGATCAAGCGGGCCTGGAAACGGGCTTTTTTGATTAGTTCAATGTTGGCCAGAGCCGCCATGGCCAAATCGGGCATGCCCGATTGTTTGATGCCAAAAAATTCTCCTGGTCCCCGCAATGCCATATCTTTTTCGGCTAAAGAAAAACCATCGTCAGATAAAACAAGAGCTTTTAAGCGTTGATTATGGTGAGCATCGCCACTAGTGGGAAACAGAAGACAGTGTGATTGGTGTTCAGCCCGGCCAACCCGGCCTCGAAACTGGTGAAGTTGGGCTAATCCAAAGCGTTCGGCTCCTTCAATGACCATAATTGAAGCATTAGGCACATCTACCCCCACCTCCACCACAGAAGTAGCTACTAAGATATCATGCCAGCCGTCTTTGAATTCCCGCATAACCTGTTGCTTTTCTTTGGGTTTCATCTTGCCATGGAGCATAGCGATACGGAGATCTGGAAATACTTCTTCTTTAAGCTTCCGGTATTCTTCTTGGACGGCCTTTACATCAGCCCAAGCTAGTTTCATCTGAGAACCCACCTTGCCAGGTTTCATTTTAAATTCAGTCTGATTCTCGATCCGCGGACAAATAACAAAAACTTGCCGACCCCGACCTATTTCTTGCCGGATAAATTGATGGGCACGGGAACGCTGGGAAGGGGAAACAATCTCGGTAATTATTTTCTTTCGATCCTTTGGCTTTTCTTTAATAATTGAGATATCAAGATCACCAAAAATCGTCAGAGCCAAAGTACGGGGAATGGGAGTAGCGGTCATAGATAAGAGATGGGGAACACTATCGAACTGAGAACGTCCGCCCTTAGCTAACGTGGCTCGCTGATCGATCCCAAATCTATGTTGTTCATCAATAATGACCAGGCCCAAGTGATTAAAACAGACATCTTTCTGTAAAATAGCCTGGGTACCGATGATAATATCGATTTCTCCAGCCAAAGTTCTCTTTTTAAAGTCCATTTTTGAAAGTGTTTCCTTATTTATGTGAGCAACTGTGCTGGTTAATACCCCGATCGTAAGCGGTATGGTACCAATTAATTGATTGAGGGTTTTGAAGTGCTGGACAGCCAAAACTTCTGTTGGAGCCAAAAGAGCGGTTTGAACCTTTTTTTGAGCTACTTGAGCCGCAGCTACAAGCGCTACCGCCGTCTTTCCGCTTCCTACATCGCCCTCGAGGAGACGATTCATGGGATATGATCTTTCGAGATCTTTCAAGATCTCCCAAGCCGCCACTTTTTGGTCTTTGGTAAGTTCAAATGGAAATTTAGTAAGCAGGGTTTTAATATATCCTTGATCAAAAGCTATCGGGGTTGATTTAAGTTGATTGTATTTTCTACGTTCCAAGAGGGCTTTGAGTTGGAAAAGAAGTAATTCATCAAATGCTAAGCGCTCTTTGGCCAGCTCCGTTTCCCGAGTTTCGGTTGGAAAATGAATAGTTTTAATAGCCTCGGTGAGTGAAGGAAGGTTAAGCTCTTTTCGAATTGAACCCGGCAAAGGATCTGGTAACTTCAGACCATCAATAAGCGGCTGGATAAGAAAGCGTAAATATTTTGAAGTAACGCCTTCCGTTTCCGGGTAGATCGGGACCAAACGACCAGTGTGGGTTAAATTCCCAGTATAGGTTTCGCTTATTTTCTCGTAAGTAGGGCTTGAAAGATAAACACCTTTTGCATCTAGGGTAGCTTTTCCGGCCAGACTTACTTTTGATCCTTCGGCTAAGGTATTGGCAATATAGGGTTGATTAAACCACACTGCCCGTACTGCGCCACTATCATCTTCTACAATCGCATTTACTACTGTCATTCGGCGAGGAAATATATACCGACTCGATATTTTTACCACTTCACCTTGCACTGTTACTTTCTGACCAGCTTCAATATGAGCCATGGGCGTGACCACTGAGTAATCTTCATAGCGAATGGGGAGATGCCATAATAAATGACGAATGGTCTTGATGCCCAAACGTCCTAAGCGAGCCACATTTTTAGGACCGACGGATTTGAGCTGTTGGATTGGATCATCAAGATTCATCCCGTACGAAAACGCCCTGCCGGGGGCAGTGCTCCAGTCTCCTTGAGGCGACTTTTTTCGTACGGGATTCATATGGATTTTTTTAACACGTTACGGGGTAAATGAAAAGACGGCTTCAGCCGTCTTTTCATTAATATATTCTCAGTTTTTATCCTTTAAAGTCGAACTCATCATCGTCCCGGCCGTGTCTAATCATTGATTTCACTTCACGACGACGGAAAGCAGCTGTGCGAGTATAGGTTACGTACATGAGGGTAATAATCACACTTACCGCCAAAGCCAGGAGTAAGCTTTCACCGGTGCCAGTTGGGACTTGGCCCGCACCACCCACTGTACCGTTGGCAATAATAATAGGCAATTGGGCAATGATTTCCGAGACACCATCGGCGCGAGCCTTAGCCGTATTGATCAAGGTCGAGTTGCCAATCGGGAAAGCAGTTGAGGGTCCGGCTTTGACCTGGAATTTAACCACCGCTTCCTGACCAGGCGACAAGGAACCAATATTTAAGCCAGTGGTATTGATAATATCGTCTGCTCTCACTACACCATTAACAGTAGTGGTGCCTGTTATGTAAGTAAGGCCCGTCGGGATAACGTCACTGACGATTACATTATTAAGCTGGGCAGCAGATAATGATTTGACACGCAGGATAAATTCAATGGTTTCATTGGGTTTAGCATTAACAATGGAGTTTTCACCCGTCTGGCCCTGAGTAATATTGCGGCCAAATTTATGGAGCGACATAATAAGCTGCGTAATTGTCACATTTACGAAGGCCGTGTCGCTCACTGTCGGCGCGTTACTGGCCGATGCGGTTGCCGTATTAGTAAGGGTCGTGATACCGGAACTGAAGGAGGAAGCACTTAATACCTGGGCCCGGAATTGAATGGTAGCGGTTTGCCCACTCGTAAGATTACCAATAGAGATGCCACCACTCACAATACCGTCACCCACCGAATTACCATTTACAGTAGTACTGCCAGCCACATAGGTCAGACCGAATGGCAGAACATCCGAAACCTGTACATTTTGAACCGTTCCATTTTGACCGGTAACCCGAATAGTAAACTGAACTGTTTCACCTGGGTTCGCTGAGACCAAATCTGCCTCGCCGCCACCCTGAGACACATTCGTCACCGTCTTTACAATCGTCATGGTGGGCGACACTGGAGTTGGAGTCGGAGTTGGAGTCGGAGTTGAACCAGGCGCAAGATAGGTGGCAGCTGCATCTTTGAAACATACCGGTGGCCCTTGGTAAAGATTTACTACTCGCCAGTAATAAGTGGTACCTGCCGTGAGTCGGCTAGCGGGGATACTATACTCATTTTGGGTTAACGGTAAGTTGTGTTCTACCGCCGTACAAGTCGTTGGTACAGCCTGACAACCAGAATTTACTTCAGCTTGGTTGGAACCAAATCGTAATTGTTGGAATGTGCCTCCGGTGCCTGGAGTCCACCTCAATACGAGTGGGCTTCCAACACCTCCAGCGGTAGTGGTATTAAGGCCAGTAGGAGCCGTGGCGGGGCAGGATACTGGCGGCGTTGGCGTTGGTCCAGGAGCATCACAATAGCCTGTACCGAACGGACCAAAGTTAAAGGCTAGGATGTCTTCGCTATTATATTGAGGTGGCTGTTGAGCCGGAACGCGGGTTAAATCGATCTGATTATAACAAGTGGGAACACCAACAGTCACACTAGCTTGTTGACCGGCACTAAGTCGTTTGTTTACCGTCTCAAAAATAGTTTGTTGCTGGAGATAGTGAGGGGGTGTGCCGCCTCTATTTTTCCATATATGGTAAGTAGTTATGTAAGCGGTGCAGGGTTCGTTGTTGTTATTTTTAACCGTTGCCGTACCGTCAGTATTTACTGAAGCAACGAAATTAACCTTGGCGCATGATGTTGGTGGAGGTTCTTCAGTCCCCGTAGGTGTGGGTGTTGGTTCTGGAGATGGTTCGCCAATATCAACTTGAGTCGAATCTGCTACCGAACCGGCGTTACAACTTATAGTAAAAACAGATGGTTCATCAATGGTAACCATTTCATTGCCGTTAGGAGATTTTGAGCCTGTCCAAAGCTCCAGGGGCACTGAAGCGGCATTACAATTAATGACGGTTCCTTCAGATGACCAACTAAGAGTGACCTGAGTGCCTGCCGGAACATTAATCGGTCCATCCTGACCATTAACTTTAAGATCAATGCTTGGTCCAGGAGGTGGCGGACCATCAGTTTCATCATCATCATCGGGTCCTTCACAACCTGGATCAGGACCAAGAGGAGGATCGCCATCCCAATCAACTTTAAAATCGCCGTCGTTATCAATGCCATCGTTACATTGGGTAGCCGCAAAAAACCTCGAGAAATCGAGGGTGAAGTCATATTTAGCCCAAACCCCAAAGATAACTAAAACAAGCCCCAGAAGGGGGATGTAAACAAACTTTTTATTATTGTTTATCCAGGCGCGAAAACGGGAGAGTATGCCTGGCTTATCAGGATTTTGCGGCGGCCATGTGTTGCCCGCTGGAGTATCTGCCATAAACGTGAGGTACATTCATTATAGTTCACGCTCCTAGAACCCGGTAGCAGTAATGTGGATAAGTTGCATAATAAAATTACTTTATTGCAACTTAGGAATCCCGCCCTTTTGTAGAAAGGATTGGATGGATAAAGTTAACTTTCCAGAAGTACCGCCTCGACGGCAATGCGCCTGTAATCTGTGCCAACGGGCCAACAACTTACTAGAATAAGGCTTGTTTGTGCATTTTGTTCGAGTTTGGCTAATTCTTCTTCATCACCAGACAGAGGATTAAAAATAACCGACTGCTTTACTGTATACACAAAGAGTCGCTTGTCTTCATACTGGACATAAAATCTATCTCCCGGTTTGAGTTTACCCAATAAGGCAAAGACGGAACCGTATTTTCCTTTATACCAAGGGTAGGCAGAGCTGTGGCCCAAGAGAATTGACGGTCCATTTTCTCCCGGTTTTAATGACACCGGATAATGCACCACTCCATTTTCCAAATTAGCATACAAACTTTTAGCATCCGCCGGAGAATTAAAAACAATGGGTGCATTTACTCCAAGACTATCAATGACCAACATGGCATTATTGGGCAGTGGTTTATCTTTTAAATCCTTGGCCAACGGTAAGAGTTGAGCTTTTCCACCCAAGGAATCAGCCGTTCGGATAGTTCCCGGCGCAAGCCAGTATTGGACATTGGCATAGATAAACCGAGCATTGAGCAATCCAAAGAAAAAAATAAATGCCCCCAAAAAAATCATTAGAAATCTAATACGCATTGCTCGTTTATGATTATGAATATACATAGTGTTTAGTTAATCAGGGCTCGGCGAACTAATTCCAATGGTGGCACCAAAGCCGCAGCCATAAAAATGGCTGTTTGAATAGTAGCGTTTGTTACGGTCCTACGAGAAATTCCGCGATAGGCTACATACCCAATAGCAATAGCGGCAACAATAAACGCATACAATAAGAAAGCTCGGTCGAGTATAGCGAGAGGGCGCTCACTTGAATGTGTTTGTTCTATGATCTGAGGTTCTTCTCGCTCCACACTCGTTACTTGAATCGGCACCAGGGGAGCTTCTAGTGCTGTTTGAGGTGTTTCATTGGGTATTGGGGTAGTTGTTAATTCTTGGGCTTCTGAACCCGAAAAACTAATTCCTAACGATTCCCCTTGGGTCGTCTGCGTGACTGGTCGTCCAAATAACTGAACTACTAAAATTCCTTCAATATCTCTAATTTTAGCCCGAGCTACAGCTACACCGATCTCTTGATACTGATTATTGACTAGGTTTCTTCGATGAGATGGAGAATCCGCCCAAGCATTCACCGTGCTTTGCGCGTCGGGAAACCCGACGGCTAAATTTTCACCGGCGTAGGAATAACGGTACCGATTGGTATCAAACCAGTGCCATGGAGTTACGCCGCTTGGGCTCACGTGGGCGAAGTACTGGTTTTCTATCATATCCTGCAACTTTTGAGCAGCGGCCACATTAAGAACAATGCTTTCGCGTAGATCAGGAAGATTTTCTGCGTGTCGGTAACTATTGGTAAACGTGACTATTTCCTGAGCGGAATATACATATTCCTGACTAATAGCTGCAAGCTGCCAACCCCAAAGAGGAATAATGGCTTTGATAGCCACCAAAGCTACGAGCTGCCAGAAAATAAATTTAGATCGTGCAAAAAGCATACAGCCCCGACAGTACCGTCGAGGCAGATGTTAGTTGAACCGGGCGAAGTTTAGCCGCTGACTATCGTGCTGCAAGCGGCGAACTAACGCCAGGGCACTGCGCCGGCGGAACATTTCAGTTCCAGTATACCGCATATAAGTGCCGGTTACCAAAAGACTGAGCAGTAATGAGATAAATAATGTTGAACCAGGACCCGTGTTTACCGCAGCTGCTCCCGCTATTTGACCCCGACTAAGTCTCATGCGCACAGAAACAGTAGGAGTATTATCAGCCCGGGCAACAGCAATATTTTCTAGAGTTGTGGTGGCTGGAAACTCACCGACGGTTACCGAGAATCGAATTATAGCTTCTTGACTCGAACTTAATGAACCGATATTTATGCCTGAATCAGTGATACCATCGGTAATAAACACGCCGTTAATGGTCGTAGTATTGTTACGATAGGTAAGAGCCGCTGCAAGAATATCATTCACCACAACATTCGTAAGCCTAGCGTTGGTATTATTTCTGACTCGGATAACAAATTGTACGTTATCGCCCGGGGAAACAGTCAATGAAGTTCGTTCGGTGGTGTTCTTGGTAATGTTTCGGCCGGTGTTTTGGACCGTAAGCACCCCACTCTGATTGGATCCCGCTAAAACAGTAACGTAGCAAAGAGTAGTAAGATTGCCACTCTGTAGTGTTATTGTCTTAGTTTCTGTAACACTTGAATTAAATCTCGTTGAGAAACTCTGACTAAAACCAAATTGAGGATCGCCGCTCGGTGCATTCCAGAAGAAAAAACCAGAACCGCCATTAGCAGTAAGGCTGACGGTTTGGCCGCTTTGAATGGTCTGCGTAGCCGGTGTGCAGGTCAAAGTAGTATCAGCGCGTGCTGACCCAGTGACCCCCAAAAGACCCCCGATTAGACCAAGTGCGACAACTAACGAGATAACTACCCTTACTGCTCTCTGCTTAAACGTAGATACATTCATTATAGAGGCCCAGAGATACAAGATTGTCACAAATCATGGATCTCGTGGTATTACCTGCAATCAGTTTGATTTATACAGGACTGGTATTCACTGGTCAAGACCCATTCCATTATGTTGAAAAATAATGGTTTTTCGTATAAACTACCCAAGTTAATAAGGACAAGGTGTTGCCCTCGTCGTTTCCTCCTATGCTCGTGCTTATATCCGAGCTTCGGACGGACAAGTGTGCCAAGTAATAGGTATGCTTGCCCTTCGAAGCTCTGATGTATATCAGAGCGAAGGAGGGCCCTCGTCGTTCAACGGATAGGACGCAAGCTTGCGGAGCTTGAAATAGAGGTTCGATTCCTCTCGAGGGCACCAATTACATTACAAGTTCGTGAAATACGTATACATGACCCCGCCGACGGCGGAGTCATGTATAAAAAGACTAGAAGATCTTTTTGATAACAATATCAAGCAAGGAAGTGGGGTGTTCGCGTTCGGGCAGAAAGGTAACGAGCGCCTGTCTAATCTCAATCGGACTTTGCTCCCCCAATGGTAGTTTGATGTGAGGTAAATACCAGTGCCGCAGGCCAAGACTTAATTCTTTTAACCCGCCGGGGTGATATTCCACCCAAAACGACGCCAGGTCTCGATAAAAATAGGTGCGGTCATTAATATGAATCCCTTGTTCACTCACACCCATTGTAAGAGGGGGATGTTGTTTTTGATTATGAAGAAGCAACGAAGAACCACTCAAGATAAGAAGAATGGTTAATATCCAATCTTTTGTTATGACTAATACAGCAACTCCCGCTACAAGCAAGGTTAATCCAGCAATTATGGTATTGCGGTGGGCCGATTGAGAATGAACTGAAGCATTCCAGGAAACTAGGGTATCACTAAAACTTGATTCGGGAACATCAAAATCTGATTGTTGCTCTTGGGAGAGTTGTTCTCGTAAATCAAGTACTTCTGGCATAGATTATTTTTTAGCCGCTCTCAATTCTTGCTCAATTTTTTGCTGTATGCTCGCTAATTCTCGAGCATGCTGTTCTTTTTTCTGCTTCATTTGCTCTAATTTCTGTTTTAGAGCATCAACTTCTACTTGTAATTTCCGTGTTTCTTCCTGTTTCCGATTTAATTCATCCTCTTTCCTCCTTAATTCCGAATCTAACTTTCGGGTCTCTTGATTTTCTCGTTCTATTTCGCGCTTGAGTGTTTCAAGCGCTTGTTGGGCTGGTGATGTAGTCATAGTAATTATGCGGAGGGTGTAGGATTCGAACCTACGAGGGCTTGCGCCCGCTGGTTTTCAAGACCAGTGCCATAAACCACTCGGCCAACCCTCCATTCAGCAGAGCGGTGGGGGTGAGATTCGAACTCACGATACCCTTGCGAGTATACCGGTTTTCGAAACCGGCCCGTTCAACCACTCTGGCACCCCACCGTGAGTTCCTTATTATATCACATTTTCAGAAAAAATGAAGGGCTAAAATTCGGTCCGCTCGGGCGTGTTTTTAATAATTTCAAACGCTTCCTCGGCATTATCGACAAGCTTATAAATATTCTGATCTGGACCATCAATAGCTTGGAGTTTTTCATACATGGTTGTTTTAATCCAATCCAATAAAGGTTGCCAAAATTCCTTACCGACTAAGATAACAGGAATACGAGTGTTAATCTTTTTCGTTTGAATAAGGGTAACAATTTCAAAAAGCTCGTCGAGTGTTCCGAATCCACCCGGAAAATAAACATAGGCTTGGGCCGAATAGGAGAGCATGACCTTGCGCACAAAGAAATAATAGAAACCAAGACCCTTCTTTACGTAGGGGTTGGTGCGTTGTTCAAATGGGAGCTTGATATTAAGGCCAATAGATTCACCCTCGCCTTCAACCGCGCCCTGATTAGCAGCCTGCATAATACCAGGACCACCGCCCGTCACCACTCCAAAACCCGCCTTACCAAGCAATTCACCAAGCTTGCGCGCTTCTTCATACCATTGCGATCCGGCAGGAAATCTTGCCGAACCAAAAAAAGTCACCGTTCTCTTTAAGTCAGCCAAGAACTGCCAACCATCAACGAATTCGGCCATAATGCGAAACACCCGCCATTGAAATGAAGAACGAAAATCTTTTTCTTCCTGAATGGCCGGCAACTTCGATGCCGGCACATTGAGATTCTCTGGTGACGGGGTGGAGGTACCATTGGGCATATTGCCCCTATTGTATCCCAGCACTCGATAAAAATACAGAGAATTAATCAGTGGACCTACCGGGACGCTCTCTACGTTCGCTATCTCACTCGGAACATCAATAAATTGATGTTCCTCTCTAAAACCCCCCGGTTTTAGTTGTTCCGCAACGGGAGAGATTTTCTCTCCCGACCCCTCTCTGTTCGATTCCGCATCATTCCAGCAAAAGAAAAACCCAACAAAAGTGGGGTTTTTCTTTATGTGGACCTACCGGGAATCGAACCCGGCCCTCATCCATGCCATGGATGCGTAATGCCGATTTACTATAGGCCCGAAGTGAGGAGCAAAATGAATGCTCTTATATTCACTTTGTCCAAACGAGGACTTATACGCAGTATAGGCCCTGCCTTCCTTAAAAACCATTGTAAAATAACACAAAAATGATACCATGACAAGGTATTTCTATCCCGCCCCCGTAGTTCAACGGATAGAACGGCCCCGTCCTAAGGGGCAAATGTGGGTTCGACTCCTACTGGGGGTACTTCTAGCCCATAGCGGCAACTCGAACTGCAGCAAGGGAAAAGACCGCATACGATGCGGTCTTTTCATGGCTGCGTTCTTCGCCGCAGGCGGCAAGATTGAGGCAAGCCCCTAGCGGAGTCGAACTTATTGACATGTAGTCGCTGCACGCTATAGTTCAGTATCATGCCGAATGTCTTCGGGACACCCTCAAAACGAAAAGTCTTCATCTCCTACTGTGCCAACGACCGAGCCACCGTGGATTCGTTCGTGAACTACTGGGCGATCCGACAGGGTGTGTTCACGCCTAAGATGGTGGGTGGCACCTATGGTCAGGATATTATCGACAGTACAGACACCAACTATGTGATGGGTCGGCTTCGGACTGAGTATCTTTCTGACTCTACCGTGACGCTGGTGCTCCTGGGGTCTTGCACACACAGTCGCCGCTATGTGGATTGGGAGCTCAAGGCATCCTTGCGCCAAGGATCCACCTACACACCCAATGGGTTGCTCGGGATCCTTCTTCCGACGTATTCAAGTGGAATAATACTGCCTGAGCGGTTCACAGCTAACTGGCCTAGTGCGAACTACCAGGGTTACGCGAACTATCATTGGGCGCCTGAGTCAGCAGACCAGCTTCGACGGTGGATCGAAGAAGCCTACGAACGCCGCACGAGCCAGGCTCATCTCATTGAAAACAGTGCAGACCGGATGCTCTATAACGCT
>Ga0184615_10000509_pt1 | contig 21480 bp, 18 predicted proteins | sample PLM4_65_coex_FD_133134 | JGI IMG/M metagenome (GOLD analysis project Ga0184615, IMG submission 133134) | Groundwater sediment microbial communities from an aquifer in East River, Colorado, USA - PLM4_65_coex | ecosystem: Environmental > Terrestrial > Soil > Riparian zone | place: USA: East...
CGATATACCTTCCGCAAAATCTGCTCAACCTGATTCTGTTACAACCGGTGCACGTTCCGCTGGTGGTCGCGTGGGTCGGGGCGGGACTTATCGGAAGCGTGGTGAGCGTGATCACCTTGAGAGCGGTGACCCGCTTGTCGGACTAGGGCTTCGAAGCGGAAGCGGGAGTCACGCCGCGTTCGGTTTGGGGAGGGTCCGGTGCCAGCTAAACTGGAAGACGCACGAGCCGATCTGAATGAGATCCCCGTGCATCAGGATCGACCGCGGCAGTTTCAAGTTGTTGATGTAGATCCCGTTGGAACTCCCGAGGTCGCAGAGCACAAATTCGGTCGAGGTGCGCTCGATCTTGGCGTGTCGGCGTGAGACGTCCTTCGTCTGAATGACGATGTCGGACTCCGGATCACGGCCGATGAAATAGGCCTTTTCCGTCAAGTGGTATTCCCGCCCCTCCAGCGGGCCGCTGAGCGCCTTCAGCGTGGGCACGCTGTCCCCGTTCGCCGGGGAAGGAAGACCCACCCCAAATTGAATGGTTTTTTCCGCGTCCATCAGCCCTCCCCCGATAAGATTTCACCTGCCCGAACCGCACGGCTCCTCAAAGATAAACGACTCTACGCGGCTGTCAACCTCCACCGCGAGGATGGCCATCGAACCCGCGGGCATCTTCCCTCATGGCGGTGGGCGCTTGAGCGCGGTCCCCAAATCGCCTATCATACGGTCCGTGCCCTCTCTCGCCACCATCACGATCCCTCAGGTCCAGGCGCTGACCGCCCCCGACGTGTTCGGACGGGGGTTTCAGTACTACCGTGGCCGCGCGGTGATGGAGCTTGTGCCGACCGAGAGCGGAACGCTGTGGGCGCGCGTGCGCGGCAACGCGCCCGCGCCGTATTCCGTGACGATCTCGCCGGTCGGTCCCGCCGGACTCTTCTGGGAGTGCACCTGCCCTTTCGCCAAGGAGCACAGCGAGCCGTGCAAGCACGTGGTGGCCGTGCTCCTGACGTGGATGGAGCGGCGCGACCGCCTCGCCAAACGCCTCCCCGCGATCGCGGCGCCGGAGCGGCGACCCTGGAGACCCACGTGGGCGCCGGGGGTCGCCGCCCCACCGCCGATCGCGAACCCGCTGTCGTCGCTCATCGACCCTTCGTCGTGGACCGATCTGCGCGTGGACCTGGCGGACCGCCCCGACGGCCCACCCCAGGTCGAGCTTCGGTTCCGTGTCGCGGGGTCCGAGGACGACGGGGTGGTCGTTCTCCCGGCGAGCAAGTCGCCCGAGGTGTTGGAATCCCTCCGGGGTCGCGGCGCGTGGTCCGCGCGCGCGCGCGAGACCAAAATCTATCGGACGCCGCTCATCCCCGAACTGGCCGCCGCGTACGACGCCGACGGCCGTCTCGTCCTCACCCCCGCGTTCCGCCACCCGTCGCGCACGGGCCGCGCGCCGACCGGGCGCGTGCATCAGGTCAATCCGCTCTGGATCTGGTCCGGCGGCGCGTTTTATCACACCGACGTGGTGCCTCAAGAATTCCGCCCCTATTTTGGACGCTCGACGCCGACGGTGTTGGAGGGCGAGGCCGTCCGCCGGTTCCTAGAAGACGACGCCCCGCGATTGGACGCGAACTCACGGTACAAACCGTCGCCGGATGTGAGGGACAGCCGGCTGATCGAGGCGCCGACGCTCAAGACCATCGCCGTGGAGGGCAAGGATCGTGACTGGTTATGGCTCGACCCGGTGTACGCCGCGGGCAACCATGCCCTGACGCTCGAAGAGGTCCTGCGAGCCGCCGAGACGAAGGCGCCGCTTCGGCGCGGGAACGATTGGATCACCGTCCCGCCCACGATCCTGGCGGCGCTCCAGGCGGCCGGCGGGAGGGTAGACGGCGGGCGCGTGGCCATCTCCCGCCTCGGGTACCTGCGCCGCCGAGCCGAGTGGGGGAAGGAGATCGAGGTCACGCGGGACGATGCGGTCGCGCGCTTCGAAGCCGACTTGGACCGCCTCCGACCGCCCCAGCCGGCTCCGCTGCCGACGGACCTCAACGGCACGCTGCGGCCGTATCAGAAGACCGGCTACGACTGGCTGTGGTTTCTCCACACCAACGGCTTTCACGGAATTTTGGCTGATGAGATGGGCCTCGGGAAGACCCACCAGACGATGGCCCTCTTGCTCGCCGCCGCGCGCGAGGATACCGGTCGTCCGTCGCTCGTCGTCTGCCCCACGTCGGTCCTGGACCACTGGGAGGACAAGATCCACGAGCACGCCCCGACGCTCGCGCCACTGCGGTACCACGGGTTTACGCGCGAGGCCCTCTCGAACCGCACGCTCCCGCCGGTCGTCTTGACCACGTACGCGCTGCTCGCGCGGGAAGCGGAGGTCTTCAGGGCGGTCGAATGGAACTACGTCGTCCTGGACGAAGCGCAGAAGATCAAAAACCCCGCCACCCAGGCGGCGAGGACCGCCAAAGCCCTCTCGGCCCGCCACCGCCTGGCCCTCACCGGCACACCGATCGAGAACCGGCTCGCCGAATTATGGTCGATCATGGATTTCTTGCTCCCGGGCTACCTCGGAAGCCTCCAGGCGTTTCGGAGAGAGTTCGAAACCCCGATCGTCAAAGGTGGTGACCGTAAGCGCGAAGCGGCGCTCAAACGCGCGATCCACCCGTTCAAGCTCCGCCGCCTAAAAACCGACGTCCTAAAGGACCTCCCGCCCAAGGTCGAAGACGTCCGCCACTGCCGCCTCTCCCCCGAGCAAGCCTCGGCCTACCGCGCGCTGGTCGACGACGACGGACAACGACTGGCCGACGACCTCCGCCGCGGTGGGTCGCCGATCCCCTACATCCACATCTTCAGCCTGCTCTCGCGCCTCAAGCGGCTCTGCGACCACCCCGCCTTGGTCATCAAGGGCGCGAAGGGCCGCGCGATGGCCTCGGGCAAGTTCGATCTCTTCACCGAGCTGATGGACGAGGCGCTCGACGGCGGCGAGAAGGTCGTCGTCTTCACGCAATATCTAGAGATGATCGACCTCATCACCGAGTGGCTCGACCAGTACGGCGCGGCGTGGGTCTCGCTCCGCGGCGACACGAAAAACCGCCGCGCGGTGGTCAAGGCCTTTCAGACCGATCCGGAGTGCCGCGTCTTCGTGGGCAGCCTGTTGGCGGGCGGCTTGGGGATCGACCTGACCGCGGGCTCGGTCGTGATCCACTACGACCGGTGGTGGAACGCCGCGCGCGAAAACCAAGCCACCGACCGCGTCCACCGTATCGGCCAGACGCGCGGCGTCCAGGTCATCAAACTCATCACCCGCGGCACGCTCGAAGAAAAAATCGACCAAATGATCCGAAAGAAGGCCGAGTTGTTGGATGCCCTGGTCGAAGACGACGCCGCAACGCTCAAAGCCCTCTCGCGCGAGGAGCTGATCGACATCCTGACGACCTCGCCTGTGGACGGCGAGCGGTAGGAGGAGACCCACTGCCGATCTCTCCGAAAGACGTGATCCCCCTCACGAAGGCACGCGCGAAGCTCACGGAGCTGTGCGAGCAGGTCCGCCGAACGCACGGCGAGAAGGTTATCACCAAGAACGGGGAGAGATGCGCCGCGTTGATCGACGCCGACCTCCTCGACCACTACCACCGTCGCGAACGCGAGCATATCCATCTCACGCTCCTGGAGGAGGCGGGACGAGGGATCACGGACGTGACAGCCGGAAAGACGGTGTCACTCAAGAAACTCAAAACCCGGTACGGCCGGTAGGCGTCTCGCCCCGGTCTTTGCCGACAACTCCCTCCGCAATCTCGACGTCACCGAGTCCTTCCTAAAGCCCGAAGGGGCCGCCGCGTTTCGTCGCCTGCTCGACCGCCTCCTCGACGACATCATCCCGGCTGCTCACCCGCTATCCGGACACGGGACGGAGATTCCTACAGCACCCCATCCGGTCTCGCGAACCGCGCACGCACGTCCGAAAGCTGAGGTCGCTCCTTCGCCAGACCGATGACCTCCGGGAATTTGTGGTGGATGACTACCCGGCGCTGTATCTCGTTCGCGGGAGGGAGATCATCTTCCTCGCCATCAAGCATCACCGGCAGCTCTCGTTTGACCTGCGCCGGCTCTGGACGTAGGCCCGACGGTCCAAAGTCAAGAGGTGGCGCCAACAACTTAACTACTTAACAACGTCCCCAAGACTTCCCTTTTCCGCTTCATTTTGCTAACAACGCTCTAGAGATTCGCCGAACCACTTTGACCGGCTCTCGAAATTCATGCTGCCAAATGCGCAGAACCCTCCAGCCTTTCGCCATCAGTGTACGATTCACCAGACGATCGCGAACTTTGTTCCGACCGAGTTTCTTTTGCCAGAAGGTTCGGTTGCTGCTCGGATGGCTCCCGTGTTTGGCACAACCATGCCAGAAACAGCCATCAACAAAGACGGCGAGCCGCATCTTAGGAAACACAAAGTCGGGGTTGCCGAAGATAGTGACGTGACGTCGCCAGCCGGTGATACGGCCCATCTGGAGCAACCTCATCAGCGCGCCTTCAGTCGCTTTATTGCCTCGACTTCGCACTTTCGACATGATTTCCGAGCGCTTAGTTTTGGTGAATACGTCCGCCATTATTTTGGAACAACGCCGATGAATAGTGGCGCGGGAAAACTCTTGCAACCCGGAGTAAGTCTGCGCCACATCTCTATTACAGCCCCGGCAAGAAGCCCGACATCACCACGGGCATCGTGCCGTCGGAAGTCGCCGGTGCTCAACTCAAGCCGCTCAACGACAACATCCAGTCCATGCCGCCTGGACTTCGTCCAAAGGCGCTTGGAAAGATAAATTGAGTCCGCATAATTAACCGGGCGTGTCCGTAAGCCAGTCTTCGCACATGCCTCACGGATAAACGGCATGTCGAAGCGATGCCCGTTGTGCGCCACAAGCGTGCTGTTGCCGATAAATCGGGAGAATTCAGCTAACGCCCGCGCCGCTTGCGGAGCCTTCCGAACGTGCGAGTCAGAAATGCCCGTGTATGCGGTGATGAAGGGAGGGATTCGGTAACCGGGGTTTACAAATGTCGAATACGACTCAGTGTGGAAGATCTTTCCATTCCGCACTCGAACCGCGGCAATTTGAATGATGTCGTTTGCCGTCGGCGAGAGGCCGGTCGTCTCGAGGTCGAAGATTACAAAGTCCATGTTTGGTCACGACGAGTGGGAATTCGCTCTTTTGTGAGCGACGGCGTCCTTCATTCCGCACAAACCGAGGAAATCGCAGGTGCCGCAACGGAGCTTCCCTTCCTGCTCTTTTTTCGGGCCCTCTTTGAACCTCCGCTCGCGAATGGCGTGGGCGGTTTCGGAGACCGTTTTCTTCGATTTCTCAAGTGTCTGAGGATCAAGGGGAATCATTAATTCGGCTTTCTCATGTGCTCCGGAATCGAGATAGCGGACCATCCCTTGCTCTGGCTCGTATTCAAGTTCGCTCTTTGCCGCTAGGGCATAAATGGCGAGTTGAAGCGCCATCTGCTCCTCGTCCAGTTTCTTGGCATCGGTCCGTTCGTCGCCTGATTTGAAGTCGATCAAGGTGACGCGGGGAGGATCGTCCTGTCTTACGATGTCGATGGCTCCCGTAACAAGTGCGCCACCCTCGCCGTCCGGGTAATCAACCAAGGTTTCAAAGGATTTTTCTGGTTCGAATAGCAATTCTCTGAGTTCCGAGACGTACTTCCCAATATAGTCGGCGGCAATGCGGACACCCTTCCTTCGCATATTATCGGCTGGGTCACCGGTGGTGTAGCGGAGGTAGAACAACCCTCGATCAATTAGCTTCTGAATCTCCGCCTCCAAAGCCGGACGATCACCAGCGAGGCTCGCCCACTTTTGGGGATCGGAGTGAATAGCACGCATCAGATTATGAACCCCACGACCATAGCCGAAGGCCTGGTCGATGGTCGGGGCGAAGCCAAGTACTTTCCTGAGGTAGAAGTCGTGCGGGCATTCCAAGTAGTAACGCAGGTCGGAGAACGAGGTGGCCAGGTTGATGTCCCGTTTGTGCTCCTTGGGTGCGTATTTCAACTCATGGAGTACCTGTTGCGGAGACGCGCTGACCATCCCGCCTGCTTGTCTCATCTTGTCCCGAAGTTCTTTGATGAACGGGGAAGTCTGCTTGCTGCTGTGGGTGACAAAGAGAAACCTCTCCGCCCGGGTCAAAGCCACATACATCAATCGACGCTCGCCGTCGTAGTTGTCATTATCCGAAAGACTGCCCACCTGCATGGCGTCGGCAAATTTCTGTGAAACGGGCAGATTAACCGCCCGTTTGGCAAACTGGCTGGGGAATCGACGCGCACACACATCGGCGAGAAAGACAGCGGCGAACTCTAGGCCTTTGACCGAATGAATGGTGCTGATGGTCACCGCTTCGGGTTGGACCATCAAAGGCTGTTCCTCGGTTCTACCTTCTTCTGAACCATACTGGCAGAGCCCGATGACCTGCCAGGTAAAGTCGTCCGCGCTGGTCCAACCCGGAGTCTCAATACCGGTAACCATCTTACTGAAGGCACCTAGGTGGAACATCGCAGTTTGCCCCCTTCCTTCGACAGTGTCCCAGGCGTCTACTTCCGCCTCGGTCAGCAGCCAATGGTAAATTTGCTGGGGGAAAATTCGACGAATCGGCTTCTTCCTTGTCAGAAACTCTTTAAGTTCGTCGCTGCGAAGTTCCCGGACCTGTCCCGGGCTGAGGCTATCGCCGATCTTGATCCGGCGGTGGAGCATGGTGGCTGCCGCTAACAGGCGTTTTTCTGCAGCCTTGGGAAAGGTCAGCTTAGCACGACGCAAAGCATCTGCCGCCACATGCAGGATCGGGAGCGGTTCGGGATCACACCCCAAGACATTGTGCACACGGTTTGGAAGGCTCTTGGGATTGAATCTGGATCCGTAAAACTCATCCACTCCAGCGGACATTGCGATGGCGGCCACAAAGAGCAGCACCTCGGGCTGGGAGAACAAATCCGGCCCTGCCCGCACCACAGACGGCACTCCAGATTTCTCTAAGATGTCCATATAAGTCCGCACGTCGGTGGACGAGCGAACCAGGATGGCGATGTCAGCCAGCGAAAGCCCCCGTTCCGTGCCATCCTTTTTATCGTGCTTGGCCCCCTTCGTTTTGTCAGGGACCAGAAGTCGGATCGCCTGGGCGATCCATTTCGCTTCGGCGGTACGATCCGGGAATCCGGTCAAGGCTAGGTGGGAGGCATGGGCGTGCTTGCGGCTCTTGTTCCCGTGTGTCATCGCCGGGCTTTCCATGCCCCGCGGCGGGGTGATAGTGCTGGCCCAATCGTTGGCCAAGTCGATAATCTTCTCCGTCGAGCGAAAATTGGCACCCAAGCCGATCACCACCCCGTCTTTAGCGGCCTTAAACTTCTCCCAAAGTTCGGCGATGATATCTACCTTTGACCCACGAAAGCCGTAGATAGCTTGCCGATGATCTCCAACCGCCGTCAATTTGCCGGAAGCCGCGGTCAGCAGGTTGATTAGTTCCTGTTGGACGGGGTTGATGTCCTGCACCTCGTCCACCACCAGATGAATATCCTTCTCTCGAATCTCACGGCGCATTAACTTGGGATCGCTGCGGAGACGCTGCAGGAACTCGGTCTGTGAGGTGGAAAAATCGAGGAAACGCCGGCATCGCAGGTAAGCGTAGTATCGAGCGGCGGAGATGGAGAAGGCTTTAGACGTTGGGGTGGTTCCGATTGACGTGGTCATCTCGGCCTTCTTGCACCATTCGCGTTCTTCCTCCCCCAAACGGATCGGAATCGGCCCTTCCGCCAGTTTTATTTGGAAGCGATCATGTTCGTGGAGCAGATCGTAGGTCTGAGCGAAGCGCTCGATAGTGTCGTATTGACCGATCTGGAAGTTCTTGCCTGCCGACAAGGCCGTGCGGAACCCTTGAAGACCAAGAACTCCGTTGAAGCCTCGTTGGATCAGGGATGTGCGGGCGGCTTGGTCAAGGATGTCGTAGTTGTGGTAGTCGTCCGGCCACCACTCCCGGAGCTTGGCCAAACAGTATCCGTGAATGGTGCCGATATACATCTGGCCCAAGGATGCCTCATCGGCTGGTGGGGTGATCTTGGTGATCCAAGACCTGATGCGGAATTTCATCTCCTCCGCCGCACGTTCGGTGAAGGTGAAGGCTACGATCTGATCCTTGGAGGCGCCCTCCATGCCCACCCACCAAGCGATACGCCGCGCCATCACCTCGGTCTTTCCCGAGCCAGCACCGGCGACCACGAGCACGCAACGCTTCGGTGATTGAACCGCTTCTGCCTGCTGCGGTGTCAGCTTGTCGAGGAGTAGTGTCTTGAGGTCGGGCATAGGCTCAACATGAGGAATACTATGACCGGGGCTGGAGTGCCTTTCTGACCTGTTGGGCATGACGCCTTATGAACTCGGGCGGGAGTGCATTACCAATTAGAAGGGCTACTGGATAGCGCCCCCGGTCTAACGGAAAGCGATAGGTCGCAGGAAATGTCTGAAGCAGGGCGGCTTCGCGTAGCGTGATAGCCCGGTTCGCACGAGGATGAAGGAAGCGCCCTTTTGATGGATTGATGCACCCCCCCGTGATCGTTGGAGCTGGCTTATCCCACGCCATCCGTCCATAGACATCCTTAAAGCCGTCCAGCCTCTTGTGACACGGTAACTGAGCCTTTAAGCCTAAGGCCATCCGACTGCCGCCATTGGGTGGAATCTTTCTGATGAGGTTCTCTATCTTTTTGCTCCGGCGGACTGAGTAATTGTGAAGCGGATCCTGGCTTCGTTCAGGCGTCGGCAAATTCCCAATGAAGTGACGCACAGTCTGATAGTTTCCGGTTTTTGGGGCGAACTCCGGTTCGCACAACCTTGATGCCAAGAGAACAAGCCTCCTCCGTCTCTGCGGGACTGCGAAGTCGACGGTGTTAAGGACGTTCCACTTCACACGATACCCCAAGGACTCCAATCCCTTACGAAAAGCGACGTACCGTCTGTTCTTGGCTAGGCCGGGAACGTTTTCGAGCATGACAGATCTCGGCCTCATGGACCGGATGATCCGCAGGACATCGAAAATAAGGTCATTACGCGAATCTCGATTCCGTCGAGTGCCGTTCTTGGTTCGCATGGTCGAGAAACCTTGGCAAGGCGGGCACGCCGCCAGCAAATCAAGGTCCCCTGGCAAAAGCTTCAGGGCCTTCATCATCGTTGCACCCGACAGATGCGTGATGTCCATTTCCCAGAGTTTCACCCGTTTGTGATTAAGCCTATAGGTGCTGCACGCCAACGTATCAAGTTCGACGGCCCCGATGACGTTGTATCCCGCCTGCCGTAGGCCTTCCGAGAGGCCCCCAGCACCGCAGAACAAATCGACCGCACGTGGCTTCTTTCTCATCGCATCTCCACCTCAGCGAATCTCGATTTGATTTTGATTTGCCAGTCCGATTCCAAGCTATACCGCGAAAGCGAACGCATAGCGTCCGTCAGGAAATCTGATCTGCGGCCACCACGCGGGAGTTTTCCCTCGATCGACTTTTGTTCGAAGCAGAAACAGCGTTATCTTGTCGCCGGGGACTCGCTCCACTTCGCCGCCCGTCAAAATACCCTGGGTCTCGCGGCGGTTTTCTTTAAGATCGCGATCCCGGTCTACGTAGACGTAACCCGTCGCTTGCCCATGGAGTTTTGCGAACTGCGCAAGCGACTCTCCAACGGCAATTGTATTCCACACGTGCTCAGACGCCTTCTGGTCTGACATCGTCAAGCCTATAAGTACTTGCATATCCTCGATGGGCATCTCAATGTAGGCTTTGTCACCTAATGCAGCCAGTTTCTTGTCTATTTTGTCTGTAGACGTCTTGACGGTCTCGTCGCGCATAATCTGCGCAGGGTTATAATTACTGCCGCCGGAATACATGCCAATCGCACCTGGAGCCAGGACATTTCTTCGGGTGGCGCTGAGTCCGCTCTCCACATAGACCCCGCGGAACTCCTCGGTCGGTCGTCGCGCAATGAGCTCCCTCAGGCCGCGCTCCATTTTGTTGATGGCCTTAAAGACAATGTGGAGTTCCCGGGGAAGGAACAACCGCAGCAGGCCGATGTCCTTTCTACGGTAGCCATACATGCGGGCGTGCTGGAGAACGGTGTCGGCCTGGGGCTTCTTCGGATGGCGCCCATAGTAGCTGACTAGCAAATTCTTTATGGTGACTCCCCGGCCGAGCTTGTTTCCGCCAACGAAAAGGTTATAAGGCGATTTCACCGCCACGTCTTCGTCAGTCTCGCCGTTGACCAATTTGACGGTAATACCGGGCGACAAAAATCCTATGGCATCCACGAGGCCCTCGAACCTGGCGTCTCTCAGCCCCTCGTGGGTCGATGCTAAGTCGTCGTAGGCCACCTTAAGCCGTTTCATGATCGCCTGATTCTTCCCCTTCACTCCGGCGGCTAGGTCTCCTTTGTACTTCCGCAGAAGATCGACGATGTGCTTATGGTCGGCCGTGCGGGTGCTCACGTGACAAAGGAAAGCGCAATTCTGGTCGGCGTCTTTCGTCCGCTTGAACGTTGCCCCAATCATGAATGTATCCAAAGCTTTAAGCAGGGACTTGGGAATCTCCCGCGTGGGAGTTGGCTGCGGGCCGGGAGCCAGAACAGCGATGTCATTCAAATCGAACTCTCTGACAAGTTGGGACTCGTCTCCGAAGAAATCATCGCCTCCGACGTAATCAGAACCAGGGTGACTCAAGACGGTGAACTTCGGTCTGAAGTCGTGTCCCGGGGTTTGGAGGAACAGGGCCTGCGGAGTGGCCGTTACCTGAAGATAGGTGTTCTTCTCAAAGAAGCGGCGTAGCGCCGCAATCCGGTCGTTGATTGCGCTCCTAGTCCCATCGGCGCGGCGTTCCCGCGTGTTCAGGCTCGCCTGATCCGCCTCGTCGTCGATGATTAGGCAGCTTAGCCCTCGCACCTTGCCCTTCTGGAAGTTTTCAATCAGGGTTCTCAGGAGACTGGAGTTCTTGGTGGTGACGATGGCGCAGGTCCCGCCCTTGATTCGATCGAGGAAAGCATCGGTGTCTTTAAACTCTTTCTTGCTGATAATATCGATTCCAGGGAAAGCCTCCTGCGCCCGCCCGAGAGTCTGTTGATAAAGCGGGTCGTTGTCGGAAGTCAGAATGATGATAGTCCGATATCCCTCATCGGCGCCTATGGCGCCGGTGACGGTTAGGACACCGGTCTTCCCGCTTTGGACCAGCCCATAGATGAGACCGTTGGTCTCCTCCTTCCCCCCGCTCAGCGGGCCAACCCATTTGCGGGCAACCTCTTCGGCGGTCTCGCTTATGTCCGTGACCTCTTCCGCGTTGCCAATCTGTTTCTGCAGTAGCCCCAAGACCTGATCGCGATGCTTCATCGTCACCTCATCGATCGAGAATTTTCCGCCAATTCGAAGGCGCTACTTTCGAATTTAGCCTTCCGTCCGGACCGTTCACCTCATAATGTTCACCGTGGTGGCGATAGCAGGCGATGTGAACCGCAGTCTTCCTTGGGGCAGCGACGCTCAGGCAGGCGTCAAAAGTGAAAGCCGCAACGCCATCGGCTCCACAGATAAGCCCGATAACGGTGTTGAGCCCGGAGGACCTGTCCTGCAAGAGAACTTGCTCGTCAGGCGTGAACGTGAATCCCCACGGGCTGCGGACCCTCGTACTGTATTTCAAGAGGACCAACAGTTGGTTGTTTAGCAGAAAGAATGGCGTCTCGTATCGGATACTCGTGATGCTGCTGGTGCGGGCCAACAAATGAAGCGCCGCCCCCTCATAAAACTCCTGCTTCTTTATCGCCATTCTCGTGCTCCGCGGTGTTTGGGGCAGATTGGAGACGCGGGAGCCTCCAGCAGCGATCGATGGCCCGAACGGTAGCACAGCGAATGGTCGGCGCGCAAATGAATGGGAAAAGGGGCCAAATGGGAAAAGGGGCCAGGCTACTTTTCTCGGCGTTCCCGTGACCGGCCGCGGCGCTTGGTCGTCTATCACGATACATGGCGCCGCGCGGGGGCAGACTTGACTCGTTGACTTTCCTTCGACTCAATCCCGCTTTGGGTTAGCGGCCACCGTTGCACACAAGCCCCCGGGCGATCACGCCGGGCCATTTCAGCCGCGGAGAGGGGCAGCCGTCACGGGTTTAGTCCTCCCCCTTCTGCCCGATGAACTGGTCCTCCCGATTCTTGAACAGAATATTGAACGTGGTGAGCGTGCCATAGATGCGCGTGATGTACTGCTGCACCTGCACCTTGTCGGCATCCGACAGAGTTTTGTGGGCGTTGATGTGCTGCTCCAGCACGCGCAGCCGGTCGCGGAGCATCACGATCTTGTGGAAGAACGCATCAAGGGGGATGGTCTTTGATTCGCGTTCGGGGCTGGCCGGCTTGAGCACCAACTCGCCACCCGTCCAGCGCTCGGCCAGCTCGGTCTGCGGCGCATCCTCCGCCCGAAGATCGTGCAGTGCGAGCTTCACGAGGTCGAAGGCGGCCGCCTCCGTTGCCGAGAGCGGCACCAGTTCTTCTCGCGGCACCATGAGCTGCTGATCGTTTCGGGGAAAGTACACGGCGCACTTTGGGTTCTCGCCGGGGCCGAACACGGCCTCTACCCGCCCAATGCCCAAGGTCTCGTGCCGAACCAGATCCCATCTCGACAGCGTCCCCATCGATCCTCCGTCCGGTTCTCATCGTCGCCAAAACGGCTTGCCGGGCGTCGTCCCAGCTCACCCGTCGGCGTCAGTCGTCAGAGCAAGTTCCGAAACTCGTCACTCAGACCGCGACGTCAACTTCTCGCACATCGGCGTCCTGAACTGACTCGGTAATCGCGGCAAGGTATTCGCGAATCGCATCGCGGATATTCTCGATGGCTTCTTCCTCAGTACGACCCTGCGACCAACAGCCCGGCAGGCCGGGACATGAGACGCTATAACCTTCTTCCGACTCTTTCAGAACCACCTTGAACTTCATGGTGATCCCCCTACTTAACGACTACTTTACGTATAAGCGCTTTCAGGGCTCCAAGTCAATCTGTCGGGGGTTTGACTTTCTTTTCACCGCTTCGCTACGATGGCCGCCGTGGTGTGGCTCCTTGGAGGTTCGACACGCACTCCGCGTTGATCCGCTACTTGCTGACGATCGCCCTTTTCTTCTCATCCACCGCATGCACCGGTTCGCCCTGGAATAATCCGTATCCCGCGGTGGATGAAGGCCGCAACATCCTCTACTCGTCGTTCGAGGAGCGGCCCAAGCACCTCGACCCCGCGCAGTCGTATAGCTCCAACGAGGTCGCGTTCACGGGGCAGATCTACGAGCCGCCGCTCCAGTACCACTTCCTCATCCGCCCCTACACGTTGATCCCGCTGACCGCGACCGAGGTGCCGCATCCTTCGTACTTTGACGTCCAGCACCGGCGGTTGCCTGAGACGGCGCCGGTGGATGCGATCGCGTACAGCGTGTACGAGATCCACATCACGCCGGGCATTCGCTATCAGCCGCACCCCGCGTTCGCGAAAGGCGGGGACGGACGGTATCGCTACCACGAGCTGAGCGCACGGGAGCTTCAGCGCGTGCACACGCTCGCCGACTTCCCCGAGACCGACACGCGCGAGCTGGTCGCGGAGGATTACGTCTACCAGATCAAGCGCCTCGCCCACCCGCGCCTGTCCTCGCCGATCTTCGGCCTGATGAGCGAGTACATCGTGGGACTGCAGGAGTACGGGGCCGTCTTGGAGAAAGCCCAGGCCGAGACCGGGCGCAACGGCCCCGCCGCGTACCTGGACCTGACCCGCTATCCCCTGGAGGGTGCGGTCGCGGTCGACCGGCACACGTACCGGATCACCGTGCGGGGCAAATACCCGCAGTTGGTCTACTGGCTCGCGATGCCGTTCTTCGCCCCGATGCCGCCCGAAGTCGATCGGTTCTATTCCCAACCCGGCCTGGCGCAGAAGAATATCACGCTCGATTGGTATCCGGTCGGCACCGGCCCCTACATGCTCACGGTCAACAACCCCAACCGCCAGATGGTGCTGGAACGCAACCCGAACTTTCACGGCGAGCGATATCCGGCGGAGGGCGAGCCCGGCGATCGTGAGGCCGGCCTGCTGATCGACGCGGGCAAGCCGCTGCCGTTCGTCGACAAGGCCGTGTACAGCCTGGAGAAGGAGACCATCCCGTACTGGAACAAGTTTCTCCAGGGCTACTACGACGCCACCGGCATCAGCTCGGACAGCTTCGACCAGGCCGTGCAGTTCACGGCGCAGGGCGAGGTGGCGCTGACCGAGCAGATGGAGGCCAAGGGCATCCGCCTGGTGACGTCGGTGGAGACCTCAAGTTTCTACCTCGGCTTCAACATGCTCGACCCCGTCGTGGGCGGCTACTCCGAACGGGCGCTCACACTCCGTCACGCAATCTCCATCGCGTTCGACGACGAGGAGTTCATCTCGATCTTCCGCAACGGCCGCGGCACCCCCGCGCAGGGACCGATCCCACCGGGGATCTTCGGCTACCTCGACGGCCGGGAGGGGATCAACCCCTTCGTCTTCGACTGGGTCGACGGGAAGCCCCGGCGCAAGTCGATCGAGGAGGCCAAGCGGCTCTTGGCCGGCGCGGGCTATCCCAACGGCCGCGACGCGGCGACGGGCAAACCGCTGATCCTCCACTTCGACGTCACGGCGGGCGGCCCCGACGACAAGGCGCGGCTGGACTGGGTGCGCAAGCAATTCGCCAAGCTCGACCTGGAGCTCGAAATCCGCGACACGGACTACAACCGGTTCCAGGACAAGATGCGGAGCGGCAACGCCCAGCTCTTCCAGTGGGGGTGGAACGCCGACTATCCCGACCCGGAGAACTTCCTGTTCCTGCTTTACGGTCCCAACGCCAAGGTGGGGAAGAACGGCGAGAACGCGGCCAATTACGCGAGCCCCGAGTTCGACCGGCTGTTCGAACGGATGAAAAACATGGACAACGGCCCGGAACGTCAGGCCCTCATCAACCAGATGGTCGAGATCGTGCGGCGGGATGCGCCGTGGGCCTTTGGCTTTCACCCAAAACAGTTCACGTTGCACCACCGGTGGTACGCAAACGCCAAGCCGAACCTCATGGCGAATAACACGCTCAAGTACAAGCGCGTGGACCCGCGGATCCGCGCTCAGCAACGCGCCGCCTGGAATCGGCCCACGCTGTGGCCGGTGGCGGTTGCGCTCGTCATCCCTCCCCTCCTCCTTGTTCCCGCCGTCATCCGGTACGTCCGGCAGACCCGCGCTCCGCGATGACGCAATACCTGATCCGTCGCATCCTCTACGCCATTCCGATCTTGGTCGGCGTCAACCTGCTCACGTTCGTCCTGTTCTTCGTCGTCAATCCCCCGGACAACATGGCGCGCATCCACCTCGGGATCAAGCGCGTCACGCCCGAGGCCATCGCCAAGTGGAAGCACGAGCGCGGGTACGACAAACCGCTGCTCTGGAACGCCGCCGCCGAGGGCGCGGGGAAGGTCGGCGAGACGATCTTCTTCCAGAAGTCGCTTTCGCTGTTCGCCTTCGACTTCGGCCGCGCCGACGACGGCCGCGACATCGGCTATGACGTCCTCCAGCGCATGTGGCCCAGCCTCGCGATCGCCATCCCGAGCTTCCTGCTCGGCCTCCTGCTCTATGTGACCTTTGCGATGACGCTCGCCTTCTTCCGCGGCACGTACCTGGACCTGTGGGGCGTGGTGCTGTGCGTGATTTTGCTGTCGATCTCCAGCCTCTTCTACATCATCGGCGGGCAATACCTGATCGGGAAGTTGCTGAACCTGACGCCGATCTCCGGGTACGACACGGGGCTCGCCGCCGCGAAGTTCCTGATCCTCCCGGTCGTCGTCGGCGTGGTGGGCGGCATCGGCGGGAGCACGCGCCTGTACCGAACGATCTTTTTGGAGGAGATCGGCAAAGATTACATCCGAACCGCGCGCGCCAAGGGACTGTCCGAGGTCCGGGTACTCTTCAAGCACGGGCTGAAGAACGCCCTGATTCCCATTTTGACCGGCGTGGTGGTGATCATCCCCTCGCTGTTCCTGGGGAGCCTGATCCTGGAATCCTTCTTCGGCGTGCCGGGCCTCGGCAGCTACACGATCGACGCCATCCGCTCGCAAGACTTCGCGATCGTCCGCGCGATGGTCTTCCTGGGCTCGGTCCTCTACATCGCGGGCCTGATCTTGACCGACGTGTCGTACACGCTCGTCGATCCGCGCGTGCGCCTGGAATGATGGCCGTGAAGCCGGTGCTCCTGTTGACCGACGCCCTGCTGTTCGTCCTGGTCGGCGTCACGATCGCCGCCGCGCTCTACGCGCGGCGGCGGGAGCATCTGCGCGCGCCGTGGCGGCACGTGCGCCGGCAGCGGTTGGGAATGGCCGCGCTGGTCGTACTCGGCGCGTACGCGGCAATCGGCGTCGCGGACTCGTTTCACTTTCGGCTGCCGCTCCACGACACCGAGGACTCGGCCCCCGACCGGGGCGTCGCGTATTCCACGGAGGTCATCAGCCTCCTCGACGTCCTCGTCCTTCCACTCAAAGAACGCGTCGAAAAGACGTACTCCGCGCCGTTCGCCACGCATCTGTATGCGAAGGAGACGATCGAGCGTGCCGACGGCGCGCAGGCGCGGGAGTTTCCCCGCCTGCGCTACGGCGGGGCGCACCTCGCCGATCCGTCGGCCGACCGCTGGCGAGACGTCGCCGGGACGACGGGGGTGGGAACGGTCGAGGGGCTGCTCGCCTGGGGCCTCCTCATCGCGATCGTCGTGACGTGGCAGGCGCGGCGGGTCGGAGTGCCCTGGAGGGACATGCTCGGCCGTCTGGTCCGCGGGGGCACGGACACGCCGTGGCTGGTCATCCTGGCCATCCTCGGCGCGCTGATCGTGCTCGGCTTCGTCATCGGCAACCAGGCCCTGAAATACCACGTGTTCGGAACGGACAAAGTCGGCACCGACGTCTTGTACCTGTCGCTCAAGAGCATCCGCACGGGGATCGTGATCGGCACGCTCACCACGCTCATCATGCTGCCGTTCGCCGTCCTGCTCGGCATCATGGCGGGCTACGTTCGGGGCTGGGTGGACGACGTCATTCAATACGTGTATACGACGCTCAGCTCGATCCCCGGCGTGTTGCTCATCGCCGCGGTGATCCTGACGCTCCAGGCGTACATGGCGGTGCACCCGGACCAGTTCGACACGGCGGCCGTGCGCGCCGACTCGCGGCTGCTGTTCTTGTGCGTGATCCTCGGTATCACGAGCTGGACGAGCCTCTGCCGCCTGTTGCGCGGCGAGACGCTCAAGTTACGGGAGATGGAGTACATCCAGGCGGCCAGGGCCTACGGCGCGGGCCGGATGACGATCATGCTGCGGCACATCCTGCCCAACGTCATGCATATCGTGTTGATCACGGTCACGCTGGATTTCAGCGGCCTGGTGTTGGCCGAGGCCGTCCTGTCCTACGTCGGCGTGGGCGTGGATCCCTCCACGATCAGTTGGGGCACGATGATCAACAGCGCGCGCCTCGAGATGGCGCGCGAGCCCATGGTCTGGTGGTCGCTGGCCTCCGCGTTCACGTTCATGTTCACGTTGGTCCTGGCGGCCAACCTGTTCTCCGACGTCGTGCGCGACGCCTTTGACCCGCGGTTGGCCCGCGAATACCCCACGGCTTGATTCACTCGCTCAGCGTTTTTTATAATGCCATCAGATATAATGCCATCCGAACGAAGAGGCACACCATGTCGTGCTTCTCGCCGACACAAAAGGAGGTATCGATGAAGATTCGACCGTTACATGATTGGGCCGTCGTACGCCAATCGGCCAGCGAGGACAAGACCGCCGGTGGGCTGTTCATCCCCGATAGCGCCAAGGAGAAACCTCAAGAGGGCGAGGTGATCGCGATCGGAGAGGGCCGCTACAAGTACAAGGACGAGGACAAACCCCGGTCCAAAACCAAGAAGGATGACGAGAAGATCTTCGTGAAGACATCGCTCAAGCCCGGGGACAAGATCCTTTACGAACGGTACGCCGGGAGCAAGGTCACCGTCAACGACGAAGAGCTGGTGATGGTCCGGGAAGAAAACGTGCTAGGAATTCTCGGTTAGCTCGTAGCGGCCAGCTCGTAGCTCACTGGGAACTTCAGCGTAGCCCTGGCTTTCCTGTGAGCTATGAGCTACGAGCTATCCGCTGTGAGCTGATCGCTATTTCACTTGCGCTTTGAGGAACTGGTACGCAGCCACGAGCTTGCGGAGTCGCGGCTCGTGGCTGCGGTCTCCGCCGTTGGCGTCCGGGTGGAGTTCCTTGACCTGGCGTCGAAACGCGGCCGTCACGAGCGCCGGGCGGGTCCCGGCCTCGACGCCGAGGATCCGATACGCCTCGTCCACGCTCGACACCTCCGGCGCCGACGCGCCGTCTTGATGGCCGTTTCCCCCTTGGGAGTGGGTGAAGAACTCGAAGAGGTTAATGCGCTTGCGGCGCCGCATGGGGCGCTGGTGCAGCGCGGCGTCGATCTCCTCGCAGCGATCTTCCAGGATGAGGAGGCGGGATTCAAACCGCTTGAGGGCCGCGACGTCGGGAAGCGCGTCGAAGTCGGCGACGACGCGCCCGAGCAGGGCATCCAACTCTTCCAGCGCTTCCTCGTGCTGAAAGTAGTGGTCGATCTGTTGGTCCAACAGGTGGTCGAGCGCGAAGTCCATGCCGACGTGGATCTTGTGCTGGAGCGCCTCGATGCGATCCCGAAGCGCGTCGTGGAGGAGGGAGTAGCGCGAAGCGTCACCGCCGGTTGACATCGACCACCAGGCGCCTAGGAGTGTGTCCGAGTATTGGGGTGTTGGAGCCTGTTCAGGAGTGGCCAGATGCAAGGCGGAGGGAGGTCTTGCGCGCGGAGCGTACTGAGTCGTACGTGAGCACGCAAGGCCGACTGACAACGCAGCAGATGGCCATTCATGGACAGGCGTTTATCCGGTTTCGGGTCCGTACGTTCCACCATTACAATCGATGCACAGGTAGTCGCCGTCGGCGTTCTGCATCGGCTCCCCGCAGAACGGGCATTCCGGCGCGTCCCGTTTCGGAATCACGAGCGGGGGCAGCTCGAATTCGTCCATGTCCTCAGGCTCCACGGCACTCTCCCTCATGTGCGGCCATTCTAGCAAATTCGCAACCGAGGGCGAAAGGGGCCTTTTGCGTTGACAGGCGGGGGGGCCCTCGTTATATAATCCGCCCCTGCACACCGGGCCGAAGTGGTGGAATGGCAGACACGCACGTTTGAGGGGCGTGTGGGGCAACCCGTGGGGGTTCAAATCCCCCCTTCGGCACCAAACCCCGCTCGGCGGGGAGCGTCACGTAGCGCCGAATTCCCGGCGTGAGGCTGCGAGATGAATTTGACTTCTCTCTCTCTTCCTCCTACTAGAGATCCTGAGAATCTCCTCTTCAGCCGCCTCGAACTCCCCTGGGGCCAAGCCCACATCCTCACCGGCCCCCACGGCGTCGTCGAACTCGACCTCCGCAATCGCGCACCCTCCTCCGCCCAACGCGCAGGCCTCCGCAAATTCACCCACGCCCATCGTGCCATCCACTCGGAACTCCACGACTACGCCTTCGGGACGCTCACCCGTTTCTCCTTCGCCTTAGACCCGCACGGCACCCCATTCCAGCGCGCGGTCTGGCGCGCGCTGCTCGCCATCCCATTTGGACAGACCCGCACCTACGGTGAGATCGCCGCGGCGATCGGCCGTCCTCAGGCTGCGCGCGCGGTGGGTGCGGCCTGCCGCGCCAACCCGATCGGGCTCGTCATCCCGTGCCACCGCGTCATCGGCCACGACGGCGCGTTGACCGGCTACGCGGGCGGTCTCGATCTGAAGGCGCGGCTCCTGCGCCACGAAGCCGCGGTCGCCCCGGCAGGCTGCTGAAAAAGTCCATCTGCTGCGTTCTCGGTCGTCGGAAATTGCTACGCCACGCACACACCGCGTTCTCACGTACGACCCAGTACGCTCCGGTTTCCTCCTCGCTGCGGCCTTGCATCTGGAACTTTTTGAGCAGCCTGCAAACTTCACTGACTCTCTCAGCATCTGCTAGTCCCAACTCTCTCCGGCTTGTGTTGCGCCGTCTCCCTGGTGTAGTGTTCGGCGAATAGGATCACCATGTCCGACGAAGACCTCAGACACCTCCTGCGCTCCGCCAAGACCATCGCCGTCGTGGGCTGCTCGACCCAACCGGGCAAACCCTCCCATGAGGTCCCTCGCTACCTGATAGAGCAGGGGTACCGGGTGATCCCGGTCCATCCGTCGGCACGCGAGATCCTCGGCGAACGCGCGTATGCGTCGATGGAGGACGTCCCGGGACCGATCGACATCGTCAACGTGTTTCGGCCGGCCGACGAAGCGCCCGCCGTGGTCCAGGCCGCCATCGCGCACGGCGCTCGCGCCGTGTGGCTCCAACAGGGCATCAGCCACCCGGATGCGGCGGCACGAGCCCGCGAGGCGGGGCTGGCGGTCGTCATGGACCAGTGCATCATGCAGGTCCACCGACGCCTCGGTCTCTGATGGCCGCGCGCCTCTTCCTCATCGACGGTCACGGATACATCTACCGCGCCTTCTTCGCGCTCCCTCACCTCTCGACCTCGAAGGGACTTCCCACCAACGCCGTGTACGGCTTCACCGCCATGCTGCTCAAGGTGATCCGCGAGCACCAGCCGGATTACGTCGCGGTCGCGTTCGACTCCAAGGGTCCCACGCAGCGTCACGCCGACTTCGAGGCGTACAAGGCCCACCGCCCCGCCATGCCGGACCAGATGGCGAGCCAACTTCCTTACATCCATCGGATGGTCGACGCGTTCGCGATCCCCACGTTGATGATCGAGGGGTTCGAAGCCGACGACCTGATCGGCACGATCGTGCGGCAGGCCGAGGCCGCGGGGCTGGAGGTCACGATCGTCACCGCCGACAAGGACATGCTCCAACTCGTCTCGCCGCACGTGCGCGTGTACGACACGTTGAAGGACAGGGTCTTCGGCGAGGCCGAGGTCCGCGAGCGGTTTGGCGTCGGCCCCGACTTGGTGCCCGACGTCTTGGGGTTGATGGGCGACGCGACCGATAACATCCCCGGGGTGCCGGGGATCGGCGAGAAGACGGCGACCAAGCTCGTCTCGGAGTTCGGAGGGGTCGAGCGGATCCTCGCGGGGCTCGATCACGTGCGCCAGCCGAAGCTGCGGGCAAGCCTCGCCCAGCACGCCGACCAGGCGCGACTTTCCCGCCAACTCGCGACCATCCAGACCGATTGCCCGGTCACGCTCGACCTCGACGCGTTCCGCCGGCGGGACCCCGATCTGGCTCGACTCACCGGGTTATGCCGTGAGCTCGAGTTCACGGCCCTCCTCACCACCCTGGCTCCGCCCCCGAAGACGTCGTCCCTCTCGTACGACGTGGTAGACGATTCACAGATTTTCGCCCGGGTGATCGAACGAGCCCGC
>Ga0184615_10000510_pt1 | contig 21432 bp, 42 predicted proteins | sample PLM4_65_coex_FD_133134 | JGI IMG/M metagenome (GOLD analysis project Ga0184615, IMG submission 133134) | Groundwater sediment microbial communities from an aquifer in East River, Colorado, USA - PLM4_65_coex | ecosystem: Environmental > Terrestrial > Soil > Riparian zone | place: USA: East...
GCATGGCTTCTTGAGGGGGGCACCCTGCCCTACCCCAGTCGAGCACCAGGACGCGCGCGCGATCAGCGCCGAGCTGGCCGAGCTGGAATTACTCGAGATTTTGAAGGGCGCGCGGGAGCGGCCTGGCCTGGCCCTGCTCTGTCGCGGGGTGCGCAACCTCATGCACTGGGAATCGCCCGAGGATCGGCGCGCGGTACTCGACGCCTTGCACCAGCTCGCCGCACTGCTCAAGTAGGTCGAACCCCACGAGGCCGCGCCAGGACGCACAGAGCGGCCCCCAGCTCACCCGGCACGCGATCTGTGCGCCCTGGAGCGCGCTACAGAGTCGGGACCAAGCAAATTCTACCCAATAGCTTTAAGGCTAGCCACTAGCACATTCCTTGCTGATTGCCGACCAGGCGCGGCACCGATGACACCAGGGGGCAGCGACCAGGGGGAAACCCCCACGTCGCGAAACGCCTAGTTATGTTAAGCGTCCAACTCGGGGCCGAGCCAGGCGCATCAGCACTTCTCCCGTGTCCACATCGACCGCCATCACAATCCGGCTTCCGGGATCGCGCCAGAGCCGGCGCGCGTGTGCTGTTGCTTCGGGCGCCGTTGGGAAGCGGGCGCGGTTCACGTATAGCCTCACACCCCTGGCGCTTTGCGTGATATACGCCCGGTCTTGAATTACCTCGATCACGGCGCCAGGCAGGCGGGCACGTTAGGCGGAGGATCGCCCTTGCAACGGAACCCGCACCAGGCGTGCCCCGCGGGTGCGACCCCCGTATTGATTTCCTGGCGCGCGAGCTGGCGTTCGGACAACGTCAAGCGTGTGCACCCTTGGTTGACCAGGTCAACGCCCCGGTCCTTCACCGACGTCGGGACTAGGCCGCAGCCGGCTAAAGCAATCGCGCAGAGCACACTGCAAGCAAGCCATACACAGCGCGAATGCCGGGTGAATATCGCGGGCGTGCCCGCATCCAAGGCAAGGTTCACCGTCGAATTGAGCCGCATCATTTCCTCCGACCAGGTAAGGGGCTCGCTCACCCTCGCGCCCGCTATTGATTTCGCATTCACGAGTTTGGTAGATCACAACACTTCCTCGATTTGAATCCCGTCGCCGTGCTCACCCATACCCTCAGTGTAGGTCTGGAAATCCTCCAGCGCGAGCCCGTCTTCAGCGTGCAACCATTCGATGAACAGCTCACGCAGCTCCGCGCGCGGAACCCCTCGCACACTAGCACGCGCAACGACCAGCGTGAGGCTCAAGCGCACCCGCTTGACATCCTCGCCCGGATCGGGGTACGCATCTTCGCGCCCGCCCCCTTCGCGGTCCTGGCCCAACTGTCGATAGCGGACGCGCGGCAACTCGCACCCCTCAACAAAAAACGCCCCGTGACAGCGTCACCGCAGGCGGGCGCGGGTGAGGCGCATGCAGACAGTGACTCAGCTCGGGGCGCGCGCGCAAATCTACACCAGGCGCGCGCGTGAGCGCCAGCACAACGGGGCTAGCGTTAATTGGGGTGCAGCGCGCCTTCCGGCGCAGCCGGCCCGCTGATTTGCTCGGGCAGCGCGGGCGCGGCCCCCGCTTGTCTGCGCCAGGCGAGATAGAACCCGCCCACGATCAGCGCCCACACGACAGCTCGTCCGAGCTGGGAACGTTTACGCATCGCTTGCCTCACTCTCCGACCCTGCGAAGGACCACACCGCGACCACCGCCAGCACGCCCAGCCCGATCCAAAGCAGCGTGCTCGACTTCATACCGAAGAACGACAGGCCACCCGGCGCCGCCACCGCGGGGATGAATTCACCCGACTCACCTGAAGGCGCATTCGTGCCAGAGCTTGCCGCGGCCCCAGCGCCAGGCATGACGTAGTCGATATCCTGGCCCCCGACCACTTGCAGTTTGAGCAGAGCATCCGGGATCGCGAGCACTTGGCCGATGTAGATGCGGTCGGGGTTCGCGATGTTGTTCGCGCCAGCGATCTCGAGATAGCTCTCCGCGTCACCGGTGAGCCGACGGGCAATCTCGCGCAGCGTGTCACCGCTCTTGACCGTGTAGTTCATATCGCGCCCCTCAAGAGAGAAAAACATTGCGCTCTGCTTCGCGCCGTGCGACCAGTGCGGGCAGCACGCGCCCCTGAGAATACTTGAATAGCAGGATCGCGTCCGCTGCGCTCGGATAGTCGCCCTGAGCAAGCGCCTTTTTTAGCCGCGTGTCCGAGCCGTCGCGATTGGTCCACACCGCTGGCCCCACGTTATAGGTGAGCGAGGTGAGCGCATCGAACTGGCCCGACGTGAGCGGCACGCCGACGTGGCCTAGCACCAGGTCTTGCGCCTTGCTCATGTCTGCGGCGAGCAGCGCGCTCGCCTCTGCTTGTGTGATTTGCGTCGCCGCAGGTTGGCTTCCAAGGAAATGCCCGTAGCCAATCGAGTAGCCACCCGCGTCCGGGTAGCTCACCGGAGAGTAGCCCTCGAATGACTTGACCAGCTCGACGGCGCGCTGCGAAAACCCGCCCACCGCTTGCAGGATCGTCTCGCCGAATTCACCCACCAGCTCACCGCCCGACTCTTCAGCTTGCGCGATGATCTGTTGACCGCGCCGGGTGAGCGCTGCTGCGGCCACCAGGAACAGGCCCAGCGCGATAGCGAGCTTTGCCGGCGTATTCACAGCTCACGGCGTCTCTTCGACCAGTTGCACGTTGACCCGACAATGCCCGCTCGTGATCGCAGCCGACAGGTTCATCACCAGGTTAGCGTCCGCCGCGCCGGCAAACCCCAGCTTACCCAGCGACACGGGACCAGTGTTGTAGATCACACCGTTGATCGCCCCGCCAGCGATCGGCACGAAGGCCGCGTGCACGATGTTTGTGCCGAGCGTCATCGTGAGCAGGCCCGGCGCGGCCAGTCCAGCGTTGCCGGTCAGCTCGATCTGATAGCCCAACAGACGGAAGTTATTACCCGCGCCAGGATCGAACACCGTGGTATTGCCGTTGGCTGTGACCGCCGCCGACACAAAGCGCGTAGCAGCACGCTCGCGGTCGAAGCTGTCGCCGTTGAACACCTGAGCGCGGTTGACCACACCGGCCAGGCCGTCGCTCGCTTCAGCCTGGCCGTCGCTGCCGTCCCCGAGCTGGATTGCGATTTCAAAGACGTCGAAGGTGCCATCCCTCAGATAGACCGGCCCGGCCGTCGGCAGTGCGGGTTGAAAATTCGCCGCGCTCAGGCTATCGACCAGGAAGAACATCCCGAGCAAAGGCGAGGCGTTCGTCAGGCCCGCGTCCGAGATGTACATTACCGCGGCCCCGCCCTGGATTGTCTGCCCTACAGTAATCGCGGCAGGGTAGGCCGGCGACGCAATCGTGGTCGGGACAGTGGTCCCCGGCGCGGTTACGAGCGTGACATAACTATGATTGACCCCGACGCGCGCGCCCAAGCGACTCATGAGGAAATCTCGAAGTTAGGCGGCAGGCCGCGCGACTGCAACAGCGTGCCGTTAATCATCATGACAATGTCAGTCAGGTTTTGTGCCAAGCCCAGCGACGTGCTGTAGCGCATCTCGACCAGGTCGCCCGGCCCAACGATCAGGAACACCGGGAACTCATCGACCGACTGCGGCAGCTTTTGCGCTTCGTACCCAATGAAGGGCGCGGGAATCGGGAAATTTTGCGCGGGTTGCGAGTTGATGATGTTCTGAGCAATCCCGTTGATGAACAGATCGAGCACGATATCTGCGGTCCAGTCGCTCGCCGCCACGTTGCCGAGGAAAATCGTCGCCCAGCTCACGCTGGTTATCACGAACACCGAATTGGGTGACACGCGGTAGACGCAGCGCGCGGTTGACCCCACGCCAACGTCTTGGAGCATGGCGTTCGCGGTGAAGTCGCGCGCGTTGATCGGGCGCACGTCGAACACCGATTGCACGCCCCCACTGAGCGCGGGAACGTTGAGCCCCGAGGGAGAGCCCACGCTGCGGAACGGGGCGACCGGCACGCCGACCTCCGCCCCGCCCATGCCTGGGGGCGGCAGGCCCGCGGTATGCCCCAGGAACTCCTCGCCGCGCTCGCGCCGAACGTCGTCAGGCAACGCCCCGAGCCCGAGGCGTTGCTCCAGCTCCCCGTCGTCCTCTGCCACTTATGCCACCCTAAAGCCGCGCCGCGCCGCGCAAGAAGCGCTTGAGCCCGATGAACGACAGGCGCAGGTTGTACGTGGTCCCAACGGAGAAATTCGCGACACTCAACTGCACTTGCGATTGCGCCGTGAACACCCGCGGCACCGGCAAAATGAACGGCAGGTTTCCCGTGCCGAACAGCGACGGGATCGGCATCGCCGATTGCATCAACTGCCGCTGCGACGTGCCATCGGTAATCAGGATCGAGCAGAGCGGCACGACGCGCGAGGAATCGGTTTGGATCGCCGCTGCAATGTCAGCCAGGAAGCAGGCTTTCTGCCACAGGAAATCGCTCTGTGCGTCGATCAGGATCGCGGCCGGCGCCGTGGTCCCGTTGACCAGCCCCGCAATGTCAACTTCATAAGTGAAGAAATCCTCCGCAACAATCGGTTGCCCGTTGCTGCCAAGGTCCATCGCGGACATGGGATCAGCTCCCAGGCCGCGCAGCATCGCACCGCTCATGCGTCGCGGGGTGTTGAACATGGTCGCTCTCCTCAACAGGTATCAGGGGACATCCGCGGCTATGCACAGGACATAGCCGCGGTTTTGCACTCGCGCCGCCTTACTGCGATGCGCGGTACAGATACCCGTCCAGAATTGCGCCAATGCGCCCGTTGAACCCCGACGGCGTCGCCACGACACCAGGCCAAACCAGGTTGAACGTGAAGTTCTGCACCGGCGTGATAAACAACGGGGGTTCCAGGTAGTACGGGCGCCCGCCCAGCTTCGCGTTCACCAGCGCGACCTCGCCCACGGTCGCGGAGTTGGTCGCCATCGCGCAGTCCATCTCAAGCCGAGTCTTCGGGGGGAATCGCCCGATGGGGGCTTCCCACAGATAGGTCTTGCTGGAGATGAACAGTTGACCCGAGCCCGACGCGCGGATGATGTTCACGTCATTGGCCTGGCCCGCAATCGCCGCCGCCGCCGCTGCCGCGAAACTCGACGCGGTCGCGAGCAGGAACGTGCTCGCCGCGGCGCTCGACCCAGGCTCGAATTGCACCTCGACCGACTCCATGAGGTAATGCTGCGGGTTGGGCAGCGAGCCCCCTTGGGTCATGTTGGTGTCCTGGACTTGCTTGGCCGACCCAACGACAGCACCGAGCGAAGACGTAATGCCCTGGCCCTGCGCCTGCTGGAAAAACTGCATCTGCGCGATACCTGCGAGCGCATAGAGCTGGAAATCGTAAAGCGACTGGCGAATGCCTTCCGCTTCCAGCGGTTTGGTGACTGCGTAGTTCTGTGCCTGATCGAGTGACGGGATGGGCGGCATGACTTCCTCCGATTAAATGCCGTTGGAAATTTGCTCACCCGTTCCGACCTACACACCCGCGCTATCAGCGCGCGAGCGGCCCTGCCCGCTTCTCACCCGTCCCGACTATCCGCGGTTCGCGTTGCGCGCCCCGCGGCCTTGCTCACTGCTCCTTGTTACCGGTGAAAGTACACACCGATTTCGCCCATCTGCCGCGCTTCGCGCTCGCGCGCTGCGGTAGACGTGCTGGGCATGAACACCCCGAGGCGCCCCATGCCACCGGCGCCGCGCAAGTTCTGCCCGCCCGGCGTGGGATAGGAAAACACCGGGGCCGCGCTGTAGTAACCCAGGTTGAACCCCGAGGCCGCGGCAACTTCCTTGATCGCGTCGCGCAACGTCACCGTCAGCGAGCCGCGCGCAAGGTCTGTACCGATGCGCCGGAACCCAGCCAAGCCCGCGATCATACCAAGCAGGATCGCGCCTGCGCCGGCCGTCAGGTAGCGAATGCGCCCGGTCTTCAGCATCGCAGGAAGGGGCAAGTTCGTCATGGCCAGATCGACCCCGATTGCACCAGCCGCGCCGGTTGCAGCGCCCATCAGTTGCCCGCCCAGGTCGCCGAACATGCCGCGCATCGAGGGGTTACGACGGCGCCGACGGCGCGGGTTCGTGTAGTAGCGGTAAATCCCGCTGCCACCCGAGCGGAAGCGCCCGGAAGTCTTGTAGCGCCGCGCCCGACGGATCGGGTTGCGCGGGTTCACGTGCACCGAGCGCCGACGCGCCACCGCATGCGAGCGCGCGCGCCGGCGCGGGTTGCTATGCCGTTTGCGTGAGCGGTTGAGCGCGACCAGCTTCGCCGTTGCGCGCCGCTGCGCTGCGCTGCGATGCTTGCGGCGACCCCCAGTGCGCCGACGGCGCGGGCTGGGGTTGATGACCATCAACTCTTCCATGTCAGTGCTCCTTTACTTGTCCACGATACCCAGCTCGGTAAAGTCGTAACTTCCACCGATCAGCAACACCGGCGCCTGGCCGTCAGGCCGCACCGCCATCATCGGGCGCGCGCGCGGTTTGAACCGATGAACGTATCGGTCCAGCTTGCCGTCGCGCTCTGCGCTGTACAAGATGCCATCGACAAGCCCGATGTTAATCACGATGCGCGGCCAGGTCGGAACGCGCGTGAGTGCAACGTTCTCGATCTTGCGGCCCGCAAAGTCGTCCAGCAACCGCTGGCCCGAGCGCACTTGCTCGACCTCCGCCGCGCTCAGTTGCGGCAGCAGCTCATCGAGCGTTAGGACGTAGGGTTGCTCCTCACGCATGCCTGAGCGAAACCCGCGCGCGGTATTCGTTCGCCAGCACTTTGCCCGCAGTTCGCGCCGCGCGCAAGTTCGCGAAGCGTCCCACCCGGCGCCCGTTCATGTACACCGAGATGGGCAAGTCCGGGGTAGCGTTGGGTTTGCGCTTCGAGCGCACTCGCACCGCCTTGGCCCCACCCTTGACAAAGCGCCCGCGCGCGTCGCGCTTCATCCGCAGCGTGTAGCGCCGCGGGTTCTTGCGCGGCGGCGCAATGATGGAGCGAATCTGCGCACGGAAGCGCCGCGCCGCCGCCTTGTCACCCTGCGTCTCCGCGCGCGCAAGCACCAACCGCAGCTCGCGCACCGTCGCCTGATCGATTCGCCCGAGCGGCGCGCGCTGCTTCGGGTTGCGATTGCGCTTCGGCGTGGTCGGGCGCCAGTCGCGGAAAGCGTCTTGTGCCTGCTGCACCGTCACGTCGCGAAACGTCGTCAGGCGTGGCCCCGAGGCACTGCTCACGCTGTAGACATAGTTGCCGTGGTGCCACAGGTAATAACGGCGACCGCGAACATCCCGCTTGTCGATCAGGTGTGCCTCGATCTGGATCGGGTTGCGAGCAGCGCGCATCAGTGGATCAACTCCCGGTAACGGCCCTGCGTAATCGTCCCGTCTGGCCCGACCACGTCATAGAGCACGTTGGGTGCATTGACGCCCGAGCCCGCCGCAGCCCCAGCGCCAGGCATGACGTCGTACAGGTTCGAGCCGCCGCCACGCTGGCGCCAAAGCATGTAGGCCCCGAGCCCGAGCAACGCCAGGCCGGCGAGCGCGCGCAGACTCATTTACCCACCCCGAGGCGCTTGAGGATCATCGGCCCGAAGTAGATCGCGGCGCCCGCCGCCATTACCCACAGAGCACCGCCCTTGATCGTATCGAGCACACCGCCCCCGGTGAGGAACGACATGGTTTCCTTCGGCGCGAGCCCGTGCTCGCGCGCGTAGTTCATCTTGCTATGGAACTGGGCAAAGTCATTGATGAAATACGACAGCGCCGCGATGCTCGCGAAGATCACCGCCACCGGCACCAGCGGCAGGAAACCCATCGCCGCCATGCCTTGCAGGCCGAACACCCCGCGCGTCCAATCGATTGTCTCGCCCAACTTCTGCGCCAGGTACTCGACCGCAGCCTTTACCGTTTGCGCTCGGTCCCACAGCGTTCGCCACTCGGCGGAATCACCAGTCGCATCAGCCGCTGCCTTATCCGCGGCGAGCATATCGACTGCTTCCTCGAACTCGGCAACTTTAGCTTTCCAGGCGTTGACAGCGTCATCCCACTCTTCCTCCGCCCAATCGAGCACGTCACCGATTGCATTCATGATCGCCGCTTCCAAACCATCGCGAGCCCGAGCACCGTCACCGCACCTAGCCCCAGCAGCGCGATGCGCTGCACGTCTTTGGTGGCACCAATCGCGAAGCCAGGCAACAGACTCGCGTTGTCAATCGGCGCCTTCCCCTGTTCGGCGAGCTTGATGTTCAGGTTCATCAACTTGTTCGCCTGATAACCCTGGATTGCCACCCCAAGGATATCGGACACCGACTTACCCCAATCGGTCGCGGGCGGTCCCTCAGTCACAATCTCATCGTCCGCACCCAGGCCAGCGAACTGCGGCCCGACTCCATCGGAGAGCGCGGCCGGGTTCTCGTTCGACGCCAGCTCGATCAGGTCGGGGCGACTGCGCTGTAATTGAGTGAAAGCGTAGGGGTAGCGCTCGCGCACCCAGTTCAACAAGTCCATGCGCGAGCCCGGCTTGAGTGAGTTGGGCAGCAGCTCCTCCGCGTAGTGGATATCGGTGGGCAGGCGCTGATTCACGAAACGCATGACTACCTCCGCATCAACAGGAACGCGCCGAGCAGACCCGCGCCACCCAGGCCCAGCAACAACATCAAGGTTTGCGTGCTCATCCCAGCGGTGAGGCCAGAGTAAGCAGGTTGATAGGGGTAGGTGGGCGTGCTGCTGTAGCGATACAACGGCGTGACCGGAGCCGCTGCCACCGCGGCGCGCGCCTGCGACTCGGCGATATCCTTCGCCGCCTCAGTCGTGAGATAGGTCTTGTACAAATCCGCGGCGCCCTTGCCGATGTTCGTCACCAGGCCAGGGATATCGATGCTCGGTCCCGTGTTTGCCGTGGTCGCCCCGCCGTAGCTGGCGCCAGGAATGGCCCAGCCCGGTTGACCCAGGCCGCGCAGTGCCGTGCGACGTGAATACATGCGATCAGCTCCTCGCGGTCGCCTTCCGACGCGACATCATCATGACCCCTAGCAAAGCCGCGGCCCCGAGTGCGAGCGGCAGCAGCAGCGAGGATGGTAGACCCGACTCCGGCGCGGGCGCAACCGGCGAGGGGCTAGCCGGTGCGGTTGGCCCCTGATCGGCAATGAACGTGGGCATGGGCGCGGCCGGGGCTTGCTCGGGTGCGGCGACCGGCGCCTGCTGCCGCTCGATCAGCGTGCGCAGCAGTGCGGCCTGATCGGCGCGCGCCCGCTCTTGCGCGTCCAGGTAGCGCTGTAAGTTCTCCGCTTGCGCCTTGACCAGCGCGGGATCGCTCGATGCAGCCGGCGCCGCCGACTGCGGGGCCGCGCTGGTCTGTTGCGTGCCAGCGCTCTGCCCGCCGCTGCCGCTCGACTGTTGGAACACCGGCGAGATTTGGGGCGACACTTGAATCTGCGTCACCGGGGCAATCGTGGTCCGCACCCCCACGACGTTGGACTGACTAGCCGCAGCCGGCGCGGGCATTTTGAGCGCCGCGCCCGTGCTCGGGATCGACTCGCAATCGATGCTTCCGGCCGCGGCAATCATGCCGGTAGGACGCGAGCCCGGCGGGCAGCCCTGGCGCGCGGGCGCAACAAATCCCAGCCCCTTGCGAGACGGCAGGGTGCACTCATCGCAACAGCCGGTGCGCGCAAAGGAAGTCAGGAACATACCGGATCAACTAGCCGCGGGCCGGCGCTTGCGCGTCAGGAATGCCACACCCAACAGTGCCGCGAAACCCAGGCCCACATAAGGCAGGTAGCGCGACAGGTTGTTGTCGGACTGACTCACGTATGGCACGCCGATATTCGGCAGCTCGCCACCAGGCGCTAGGAACTCAGAGGGCATATAGCCGCCAGGCCCTTGCATGCCCGTGTCACCCGGCGCGCCCGGCGCGATCTGCGGCGCGCTCGTTACCTGAGACGTGCTCGCAGTCTGCCCACCGCTGCCCCCTTGACTTTGCTGGAACACCGGTGAGATTTGCGGCGAGACTTGGATTTGCGTGGTCGGGGATACCGTGGTGCGCGTGGCAACCGTGGTGCTGGGGGAAGGTGGCGCAGCTCCACCCCCACCAGCAGCACCGCCACCTCCGGCAGCTCCCCCGCCCCCGCCCTGCTGATTCGCCATCGCGCCCGCCGCAATCGGGATCAGCGCTTCCCACTGCGACAAGCCCGCCATCTTCGGGAAAAACATAGCGCCCCCTCAATTCTCCAGAACTACATCGTCCACGATGCCGCGCGGAAGCCATCCCACGTCAACCGGTTCGGTTGTCTCCACCGGCACCCACTGATTCCCGAGCCGCACTTCGGTGAACACATGCTCGAATTCGCCCGGCTTGAAACCGATCGCTCGAAAGCGCGTGTGCTTACCCAACGTCTCCAGCAGGCACGCGACCAGCATCGCTTGATCGTCGCAGTCCCCCTGCCGTTGCTCCAACAGCTTGTCAATGGTGTGCAGCGTTTCCACGTTGCGAATGTCGGGGACATAACGAATATTCCCCTTGACCCATTGCTGCACGCGCCTCACTTCGCCCAAATAATCCTTGCCCGGCAGATCACCCACCAGGGACAACGCCAGCTCGCGCAGCTTCAGGTTTTTTTTACCTTGCTGCACCAGCGAGCGCATCTTCGCGAGCGTCATCAGCACGCCCGCGCGCCCGCTCGGGATCAGCTCAAGCGTGGCGAGCGTTGAGCGGTTCGCCAGGAACATGCGTGCCGTGTATCAAACCAGCGGGCGCGCTCTGCTCTGCCATCTCCAGCACGGCCAACCGGCACCGCTCAAACCATTCGCGCTGCGGGGCGACTCCAGCATCCAGCGCGGCCAACTGTGCGAACCAATCGGCGCGCGACAAAAACTCCACCGCTTGCGCGTCGCCAACCTGATCCAGGATATTGTTCGCGATCTCATCCACGGGAATGTTCGCCTGCGCCGCGGCGACCAGCACGCCCAAGTGAGCGGAGAGCACGCGCGCGTCAGGCGCAGCACTCGGTTTTGCGGGCGCCGCGGGCGTGCTCCCCGGCGCGGGCGCGGCCAATGTCCGCGCCGCGCCGGGGTTCGCCACGGGCCGCGGGACAGTAAGCACCGCGGGCATCTGCTTGACCAACTCGCCAATGTGCGGCATGAACTCGCGCGCCAGCTCCAGCAGCACATTCCCAACGCCACCGCTTTCACCGTCGCCACCCTGCGCGAATTTACCCAGCTCCATGCCCTTGGTGAGCAGTGCTATCACGTCAATCGGGGGTTGCGTTTGCACCGGTTGCAGGATCGAGTGAAGCTCGACCATTTCTCGCAACCAATTCGCGCGCGAGTCGCCGTCGCCACGCTGGGACAGCATCAGCGGCAGGATCGTAATCAGCTTGCCCACCGCATCGGACTGGCGCGCCATGGCTTCCGTCTGTTGCGCCAGCAAGCGCTCCAACGGCGACAGATCGACCGCGGGCGCGGCCGGCGCCGGGGGAATGACGTGAACCTCGATAGGCACGCGCTGATTGCCTACGAGTTTGAAGTCACGGTCGTACACTCGAATGCGATAGTCGCCCGTGCCCCAGGCCGCACCGATCCGGTCGAGACCTTCCTCCAGGTACTCAGCCGGTGACATGCGCCCAAGGTAGACATCGGCCTTGCGCCCTTCCTCGACGACACGGTAGTAGCGAACCTGGCCCTCGCCCGCGGGTTGATCCTGGCAAGCGAGCCGCAGCTTGATATCGGCCGCGTTGTCGACGTTCTCCAGGTATTCGAGCACCCCCGCCTCGCGCGCCTCAGATGTAGCGGCGGCGCGCTCTTGTCGAATTACCGTTGCGCTCTTGCGTGGCATGCACACCCTCGCCTTACCGGTTGATGTTGCCGGCAGTGTAGGGCGCGCGCTGGAATAAGGCTAGGGGGTAGCCTTGGCTAGCCCACAACAGGGGGCCACCGCCAGAATTCGCGAGCGCTGGGACGCGCCTCGGATTCGTGCGGGATATCGGCGACCCGATGGGTCGAACCCCGCTCACCGAACACCGTCAGGGTGCAGTGTGTGCCCTTCTCCACTTGCCACACGACCGCGGGGTGCTCGACCAGCTCGCGCCCAGCACGGTCGCGCTGGACGAAAAACACCATGCGCCCTTTACTCGGCCTCACGATGAGGGTTGGGGTGAGCATCAGCGGCCCCAGCCTGCGCATCGGATGTGTCAACGGCATAGCGGCGCGCCTCATCCAACGTCGGCGCCCGCAGGAAGCCGCGGTCCTTCTCCCACAACGGTTGTGCCGAGCCCCCGCGCTTGAGCCAATCGATTGCGGTTTCGAGCGCCTGATATTCGATATCAGCGAGCATGTCACCACGCCGGCCCGGATGATGCACACACCAATGCTCTGCGGGCGTGGTCGGGTGTGCCGTGAAAAACACCGGCACGGGTGAGGCTGGCGCGTTCGGCTTGTCCGGTTTGCCGTGCGTAGTACCAGCAAAAAACACTTGCGGCAGCTCGCGCCTGCACTCACCTACGTTCTCATCACGCCCCTCCCAGGCCGGGCAGGTTGCACAGGTCGGGTTGATCGCGTCTTGTTCCATGACATCATCCTTTCATGCCAGTAGAATAATAGCTGGTTGAGGATCGAGCAAGCGACCCATTGAGGCGTGCAGGTATCCCGGTTGATCGTCGCGCATCGTCACGATCGAGCCGTCTCGGAACACCAGTTCCTTGCCCCATTTGAATTGCGTCTGCTCATCCACCAGGTAGCGCACATAATGCGGGTAGCTACGGCGCAGGCGCCCCAGCACCCTTACGCAATATGCATAGTCTTCGCCAGCGTAGTCGCATTGCTTCTTGTACCAGTAGCACCACTGCTGCGCATGCGTGGGGTTTGGCCCGATGCCAGGTAAATAATCGACACCAGGCAGGACCGGGGCAGGATATTTGCGCCGCTTACTCACAAGGGAACCTCAACGGGACAGCCAGCAGAGCACGGCGCGCTCGCCGCTTGCGCGCGCGCGTCCGAGCATTTGCGCCGTCATGGACATCGGTAAAGTTCATCGACTTCTCACGCGCATACACGCGTCGATAAGCCACGTCTCGCTGGAACCGAGCCCAGTGCCCGCGCTGTTGATTTCCACTCATTCCCAATCCCCGAACACACACGAGCCGCGCAGCGTGAGCGGCCCGAGCAACATCGCGACCGTTACACCCTCTGGCATCGTTGGCACCATGTAGATTCCAAACCCCCAGTCAAGCCACTTGAGCCCATGCCAGAGCACCACCCCCCTGAACCACTGCGACAGCGGGCGAAACTTCATCGCCAGTGCCCCCCGCGCCATTTCAGCCCTTCCAGCGGGGATTCACGCGACAGGCGCGAGCGCTGGTCTAACAGCGCCTGAATCTCAGCGGTCAGAGCAGCTTGCAGCGAACGCATTATTGCAATGGAATTCTCCAGCATCGCCAACTCGCGTTGCATCTGGTCCCAAGTCTCACCCGAAGTGAGCCCGCGTCGCCAAGGGCTATTCAATCGCTTCTCCATTGCGTCGCTCCCACAGGATCGCCACCCGGCGCGACAACGCCTCGATCTCATCGAGCGCGGCTTGCAGCGTCTCGACTTGCAGAGTCATCAAGCGCTCGACTCCCTTTGCCTGCTCCAACAGCGGCAGCTTGCGCAAGCGCTCGACCTCAGCGCGCAGCCGCTCCAGCTTCTCACCCGCGGGCGTCACGCGGTAATCGTCCGCACGTCGGCGAAAAATGCGCTGCCCGCGGTGAAGTGTCCTGAGTGCGTCGGCGCCTTACTTCGCAATCTCTCCAGTAGAGTCATCACAGCCTCACGCCCGCCCATACAAGCCGCATTGAGCGCGTCCCATCGCATGTTGTGTGCCAGCAGCAGCGACCAGTCCGAACCCGACACCGTCATGCAGTGCACCGTACACTGGGCGTCGGGTTCAGCCGCAAGGGTTTCGTCTTCGTAGGATTGAAGGCCCAGCCGCGACTTGAGTCCCGGCGACCAGAACAGTTGCCGCTTGCCATGGAAGGCTTGAGCGAACTCACGAAACAGCGCGCCGCTGATCTCATCGCCGAGCGTGGCATCGGCCAGCAGCTCCCAAGGGGAGGCGTGCGCGCAGCGCGCGGGCGTGCCATACAATCGATCAGCTTGCTTCAAGTGGCCGCGCGTCAGCTCGGACGCGAGCCCCCAGCGACCTTGCCCGCCGATGCTCGCGGGTTCCTTGCCGAATTTGTTGACGTAGGCCGCGGCGTGCGTCCCGTCCTCTACCACACAACAATGCATGAGCAAGTCGCGCAGCTTCCCGAAGCGCACCGCGGTCGAATCGTCCGCATGTAGTCCACCCATATCGAGGGTCAGCAGCACGCGCGCCCAAATCTTCTTGAGACAATCGAGCGCGGGCGTGGCCTGATGCGCGATGAACGCGAGAGAGTGCGTGTGCGGGTGCCAGCCGTTTTGCTCGCCGTAGGTCACTTCGAGCGCGCGGACCTCACCCACGAAGCCGGCGCGCTGCAACAGCACGCGATACTCGCGATCAGACTTCAACTTGACCAGCGCGGCGCGCAGCCGGCCCAACTGTTCGGCCAGGTGCCCACGCCCGCCTTCCTCCGCGGCGTGCGGAAAGGTGAGTGTGACGAATGCGACCGTGCCACCGGGCCGCACTTTGAGGATGCCGCGTTTGTCGGGGATGCGATACGCCTGGCGCCGTTCCGCGTGGCGTCGATCTCCCAGGCGCCGAACGGACGTTCGGCGGTCCTCCTCACCCAGCACCGAGCGCTCCAAGGCCCTGACAGGGTCATCCAGTGAGCCACCCCGGCGCGCTAGCTGGCGCCGCTGGCGCCCTTCCCCACGGATCATCCGGCGCGGCTTGCCGTCGGTGCGCTCGACGTTGCGCGCTTCGAGCTTTGCGCCCATCAGGTGAAGGTAGATCGCGCAATTCATCTCGTCGCGCCGCTCGCGGGCGATCTTTGGGGCACAAATCGCGCAATGCCAGACCGAGCCGCAGGTTTGCAGCCCGTGGTACTCGGCATGCTGAGCGTCGGGCGACGTCTTCAGATCAACCGGCCCGCCATCGGTGCCCCGGTTGCACATTGCAATGCGGTAGCGGAACCCGGCGACCTCGTTCCCATAGCGATCGGTCTTCGGGATCTTGTTCGACAGCAAGCCTTGCGCTTTGCGCTGCATCAACCATTGGAATCGAACCCTGTAGTCGCGCACCGTGGGGCTCGCGTGGTCCTCCGACCGCAACCGTCTGACAGAGGATTTCGCATGTATACCTAGAGCACGGCCCGTTCCCGGCGTGTTGGTAGAGGGAACAATGGGTGCGGGCGCCGACATCGCGAAAAGCGACAGGCTAGCCAGCCCAGGAATCTACAAAGGCGAGGCCCAGTGACGTGAGCGCAATTTGATTCTCAACGCGCTCGATCAGGCCCTTTTGTTCCAGAAGATTGAGAATGCGCGTGTGCGCAGCCTGCGAGGTGACCGGCAGCGCAGCCCTGCGTGCGTGCAGTGCCAGCAGGCACGCGCGCTGCGCCTCGGTGAGGGAAAAAATGATCGGCGAACCCTTCAGGCGTTCACCAGTCGCAACAGCGGGGGATTCGGTCGAACTCATGGGGGGCATCCTGCCACTATAGCTAGCCCCTAGCAATAGGGGCGACGCTAGCCACGTTTGCAACTACCGTGCCACATAGGAAAAAAATAGGGGCGACCGCTTGCCACAGTCGCCCCTCGAAACGCGGGGCCTGTCGATCAGCCGTGTTCTAAGTGTCGATCAGGTCTTACCCCCGCGCGTTGCTCTCAACGAAGATTTCCGCGCCCAGGTTTTGCCGGCGCAAGCGCTCCAGGACGGCGCCCGGATCGCCGCTCATCTTCACGCGCTCGACCATGCCACCCGCGCGCTCGATCCGATAGGTGAGCGCCTGGGGCAGCTCCGCGCGCTTCTTGTTGAAGAGTGCCACCGCAGCCGCGCGCGCCTCATCGCGTTCCATGCCCGCGCGCCTCAGCTTGGTGTAGTACCAATACACTTCGCTGTCGCCATACCACTTGCCGGCTTTGTAGATCACGCCCGCGGCCCGCTTGTCTCGCGCGAATTTCGCTCGATAGGCGAGCATCTTTTTCCGCGTGCGGGTGACCCGCTCGCGCCTCACGCGCTTCCTGTAGATGCACGCGCCGCACGTTTGGCTGTAGAACAAATACCCGCGCTTCTTGCTTGGGGGAGACAGGAAATCGTGACCGCAACCGAGGCACGTAGCCAGGCGGGGCTCACCGTATTTGTGAGTCAGCCGGCCGGGCATCAGTGCGAGGATTTTTCTTTTTGCAGCCGGCCCAGGCCGAACGAAATCACTTCGAGCGCGTTCACTATCTCGGGTTGGCTAGCGCGCAAAGCGAGCCGCGCCACCGCGTAATCGCGCGCTGCGATCTCAAGCCCATCACGCGCCGCAATCATGCGCGCGCCGCCGCACGACGCCTCGGACACGTAGCGGCGCGCAGCGTCAGTCAATACGACCAGTGCATCATTCAGCTCGGACGGTTGCATTTTTTTCACCCCCTTCGTTTGGACACGAATTGATCGCGCACGGTTTGAATGAAGTCGCGCACTTCGTCGGGCAGCGCCGCGAATTCCTCCGCCGTCATCGCGCGCAGCTTGAGGTTATCGCCGAACACCAGCGCGGCACCGCAGAACACGCACACCGAAAGGTCGCTAGGTTTTGGCACGGCATCGCCGCGGTTGCTCGCAGCATCGATCAGCTCGCCGCAGCTCGGGCAGAGCGCACCAGGTATGCGCGTAGTTTTCACGTCGGCCTTTTGATCGTCACCGGCTTGTCTGAGCCCAGCGCGAAGTATTCGCCGTGCCCGTCCCAATCGAGCACCGGCAGCATGCCGACGAAGCCGGCGTAAGTCGCCTCGAAGCAGAGCATCAGCGAGCGCCCGTTGCCAGAGGCGAGGATCACGAACGCCTCGACCTCCGCGCCGTCATCCATGACAACCAGCACGCGCTCCCCCTTCTTGAACGGCGTGCTCATTTGCCGAGCTCGGTTATATCCTGCGCGATTAGCTCCAGGTCGCTAGGGTCAAGGCCCGCGTAACCGTAACGAAACGTCATGATGCCCGGCCGATCCGTGTGCAGCGCCGCGGCCAGGAAAACACCGTGCACTTTGCGCGCCTGCGCCATCGTCTGCGCCAGCTCGACCAGGTCGCCAGCGGAGAGCACGCGAAACAGTTCCTGCACGAGCGTTACATCAACCTCACGATAAGCACGGGTGCGCCCGTCGCGCCTGCCCAGCCAATAGGCGCCGATCACACAAGCAGCAGTAATCAGCGCGAGCGCCGCATTCAACGGCAAGGATGCGTCCACGGGGGGGATCAACTCCATTTTTGTCATCACAGGCCGCACGCTTTTCGGTTGCGTGCAGCCGCTTCGCACTCTCTCATGACATCAAGATCATGCACGGTCGATTGCAGGTAGCGGGCTATCTGAGGCCCCTGCAACCGGGACACGAAAATAAGCGCATCCACCGAACACCAGAACGGGCAGCGCGCGCCGTCGTCGCACGTCTCTAAGTGTTTGCGCATCGATCCATCGATAGCCGCCAGGGCCAGCAGCAGGTTGCCTGCGGACATCTCGCCTAGATCGCCCATCATCTGCAAGCCAAAAAAACCGGTGAGGGTATGGATGCAGATTCCGATCTCGCATCGCGCGGGGTAGTCGAAGGGATCAGCTTTCAACTCAGCGACCAGTTGCGCCGCGAACACTCGCGCCCGCTCTATCGACATGCGCGCCGGGTGCAGCTCGGTTGCGCTCATAGAATTTCGATCAACAGCAGGACGATAAACACCAGGCCCAGGCACGCGAGCGCGAACCGGACGGGCCACCAAGACGCGCGCCTGTTTGGAAACAAGAACAGCCGGCGACGGTTCGGGAAGGCACGGGAAAAAGCAGAGCGGCGCATGTGTTGATCTCCTCCGGTTTGGGTTTCCAAGTGGTAGGGAGGATTCGCACTGCGCCGCTCCCGTCCATTATTGCCGATACTGGTGCGCCTGGCCGTTCTTTTCACCGTGCACCAGCTTCGCCACCAGCGCCTCGCGCAACTGGGACATCCCACCCGACACAAACGAAAGGGGCGCGTTGATCTTCTTTAGAACGTCCTGCCGCGCATGATCTGTGAATTTCGTCATGAGCAGGACCGAGTCAACATCTCGCGCCACCCCTCGCAGGTAAGGCAGACTGCAATCGTTGGGCACGAAGCGTAGATCGCCCATGCCCCCGAATTCTTTCTCGATCATCTGTTGTTGACCGTTGAGTAGGCCCACAATCACAACGCGCTTTTGTCCTGGCACTGCTGGCTCCACTCTGACCGCTGGTAGTTGCGACTCGCTCACCTTAGCCCATGCGCTCGCGGCAACGTCCACCAGCCCCGCGCGCGTCTTCGGATCGGACAACGCACCCTTTATGCCTGACGTGAGCGCATCGGCCAGCATGCCCTTGACGTTCAAGCTTGAGACGCCCGCGACCAGCCAGGCCGCGAAGTCGAACGGCGCTGGCAGCTCCGGCGCTGAGTGCTCGGGGTCATTGACGCCAGCCAGGTTCGGACCTTTGCCCGCGCGCGCGGCTTTGCGTTCCTTGTCTATGAATGGTTTCAGAGTCTTGAGAATCGGCGCCGATGTAACACCCGTGCGCCGCCGCTCCAGCTTGAGCGCATCAACCTGGCCCTTTCGGACGGCGTCTTTCATCATCTCGCCTAGCAGCATGTACTTATACGTGTGCTGCGCGACCGCCGCGCATTCATCCGGCGTCCAGCGGATTCTTGATTGAGTCCTGTCGTATGCCATTTGTGTTTCCTCCGGTTCTGTAGGGGGCGTCAATACTTGGGAGAAAACAACACCAGGCGGGCCGGTAGGCTGCGCCCCACCGTCCGCTATGGAAGGCTTAGAGTGACTCGACATTTTCCTGGCGCGTCCCGAGCGCGGCTTGATGCGCGTCGCGTTCGTGACGCCAAAGCAGCTCGCAAATATTCATCCGAAGATTCGCGACCGCGTGCAGATTCAGCAGGTTGACCGGCAGGCCGGCGCGGAAAATCAGGTCATTGCACGCTGTCGCGTGCGCCTGCAATTGCTGGCAGTGTTGCTCCAGCTTATCGAGCGCCTCGATTTGCTCAGTGCGTAGCATCGCCAGGCGGGGAAATTTTAATATTCTTGAGCACGACCATAGGCCCGTCGGACGACTCGTTAATCATCCGCACGGCCAGGTGCATCAGCGCGAGCCAGTCGTTTGAACTCATGCGGGACGTTGAGCAAAAAAAAGTGGTTGTGTCGTCTTTGGCAGGTAGGCCCCAAGCCACCAAGCAATACTCCGCGCCCGCTTTCTTGCGCAGCGTCTCCGCGATCTTTCGCCCCATTGCGTCCTCGGGATCGGCCGCGTTGGGATCGAGCCGACGCACGGAAGTGAGGAAATCATCATCAGCCATTGGCAGCTCTCCGCGCGCGCGGCGCGCTCCAGGGGTGCAGAGGCAGGACCAGGCCATTGCGCTTGCAGAAAATCTCCGCGTGCCGTTGGCATAGTCGCACGCGACGATCGCGCGCGACCGGGCCGGCCGGCGTGGAAGTCCAGTAGAGATATCGCGCGAGGAAAAGCATTGATCGACCGCAGCCGCACGAGGCGTTGCAGGTTTGGTGCGACGGGGCATCGGGACAAGGGGCGATCTCGTGCCCCCAGCTTCGCAGCGTTTGCATGCACCCCCCAGGTTCCAGGCGCCGGCCCGAACCGCGCCGTTGGCGAGAGACTCATTCTCGGGGTGAGGGAGCCAACGTCCAAGCGCGCACGGCCAGGCCAGCACGGGTAACGCTATAGCAAGGGGCTAGCCAGGTCAAGGGCCTGGCATGTTTTGCTCAGAGGGAATCGAGGATAACCGGCGGCAAACCTCACAGGGGGTCAGGATCGAGTCGCCCCCTGGCGCCTATGACCCTCTAGCGTCAGGCCAGGGGGTAGAGTCGACTTACCCCCCTCACCCCCTAGCCTGCAAGGGGCTGGACCTTCTAGGCCCTGTGTGCAAAGCGGGCTTGCATTCGGTGTTTGCTTGGGCTAGCCTGTCCTGATATGGCAGGCGCGGGCCTGTATCTCTCAGGGGTGAGGGTTGAAAGTCAGAGCTGAAACAGCACCGGCCTTTCTCGACCAGGTCAAGGCGAGACACGGGCTGAGCACCGATTACCAGCTAGCGCGCGCGCTCGGGGTAGCCCCCAACATGATCTCGCGCTACCGCAAGCCCGGGCGCACCTTTGAAGACAAGGTCGCCCTGCGCATCGCGAAGCTACTTGAATTGCCCCCCGAGTATGTGCTGGCGTGCATGGCAGTGCACCGCAGCCGCAATCCAGAGGCCGCGAAAATCTGGGCACAGATCGCCGTGCGAATAGCACCCAAGGGGGCACTATGAACCCCACGAATGGTGCACGGCACACTGGCCCCTGGCCCCCTTCCCTTACCCCGGGCTGGGGGCCTTGCTTTTTTTACATAACGTCTTGCCTCAATACACATTATGCGACATACCTAGTTCGCATCGCATTGAAGTGTAACAAGAAGGTCCGCGCCGTGCCTGACCAGCTCGACCAGGCGCGGGCCTGGCCAGAACCGTGCAACGCGACGCACCCAGCCCCGCAGGGGGCACCATGACCCCGCGTCGCACCATGCTGAAGTTCCAGGCCCTGGAAGATGTTGCACCAGGCCCATTCAAAGCCCGTAAGCGCTTCAGCTCGGACCCTGGCACGGCGACCAGGCAACGCGCTGAGGAAGCGAAGCGCCAGGCGCGGCACGCCTCGATCCTCAAGGCCGAATCCGATCGGCAAACCTGCTTGCACGCGGTCCAGGCCCTGGCCCACTCACACGCTCACGAGCTGGCCGAATGGTTCCACGTCAGGCCCGAAGTCGCGCGCGCCTGGATCGCCGGAGAGCTGGCCCCGCCCGGCATCGTGCTGGAGCTGGCCGAATATCACGCCGGGCACCTGCCGCGCCGCGCGCGCGACAAGTGGGCGGGATGGTTCTTTGACCGGGACGGCGACCTATACGCGCCGCAGACTGGGAACCAGGCGTTTACCCCCGAAGGGGTGCTCTACGCTTTCTCGCGCCTGGCCCTGGCCGCGCACAGTGCCCACAATGACGACATGCGCCAGTTTGCCGAGCTGGAGCGCGACCAGGCCAGGCGCGATGCCGCGCAAAGCGCCCAGGAAACGGCCCAGGCACGCGCAGAGCGCGATCTGTACCGGGCCGAGCTGATGCAGGCACTGGGCGAGCTGGAGCGCGCCAGAGCGCTCCAGGCCCCTGCCCTGCCCTTCAACGTCGTCAAGCGAGCATGAGCCGGCGCGTGCCCGAGCATGGCTTCTTGAGGGGGGCACCCTGCCCTACCCCAGTCGAGCACCAGGACGCGCGCGCGATCAGCGCCGAGCTGGCCGAGCTGGAATTACTCGAGATTTTGAAGGGCGCGCGGGAGCGGCC
>Ga0184615_10000512_pt1 | contig 21407 bp, 25 predicted proteins | sample PLM4_65_coex_FD_133134 | JGI IMG/M metagenome (GOLD analysis project Ga0184615, IMG submission 133134) | Groundwater sediment microbial communities from an aquifer in East River, Colorado, USA - PLM4_65_coex | ecosystem: Environmental > Terrestrial > Soil > Riparian zone | place: USA: East...
GACCTCAACCGCGAAGAGGCCCAGATTGATCGCGAGGACGGTCCACAGCACGCCGCGGTGCCGTGCGACGAGCGCGGATGCGCCCTGCGCAGCCTCCTCGCAGCACGCGTCGCTCATCCGCCCATCTCCGGCTTCGTCTCGGGAAGCGGCTCGAAGCCGGTCTTCCCGCCAAGCCGCGGCAAACCGTCAGCGACCGTGATCCACGCGGCGCGAGAGTCGAAGTACGTGTGGCACTGCGGCGCACGGTCGATCGGGTCGTGCATCGCGCCGAGCGCGATGTCGATGCGATCGGGGAAGTGGGTCGAGTCGCAGAAGAGCGAGCTCCCGCAGCGCTTGCAGAACGCGCGGCTTCCGTGTGTGGACGACTCGTAGCGGGCGAGATCGTCGGCGCCGTGCTCCACGAGCAGCCGCTCTCGGGGCACCGCGAACCACGTGACGTAGCCGGCGCCGTGATTGTGCCGGCACATCGAGCAGTGACAGTGCGCGCAGAAGAGGCTTGGCAAGCTCGCGGTGAAGCGAACCGCGCCACATAGACAAGAGCCGGACGCCCTCTCAGGCATGCTCATGGATCCTCGACAGCCAGGTCCTCAGTCTACCCCCGCCGCTGCCGACTGGCACCGCTGCGATGAACGCTTCGGCGAGGCAAACGATGCCACGACGAACGAGCGCCCTCGTCGCATGCGCAACATCACCCGCGGCCCGGGTCCGAAGGCCGCCGTCACCCCGGCTTGCGCGAGAGGATCTTCGCCGACGACCTCAAGCTGGACGCGCTGTTCCCGATCGTCACGCCTTGACGACGTCGGGCGGGCGGCGCAGCAGCGGAATCAGCGGAATCATCAACACGAACAGGATCAGGATTCCCAGGTAGCAATCGCGGAAGGCGAGCACCGCCGACTGCGCGCTGAGCGTGCCGTCGAGAAGCTTGCGCGCGCCTTCGAGGGCGCTGGTCGGGTCGAGGCCGCGCGCGGCGAGCCCGCCCGTGAGCGACTGCAAGCGCTGCTGCGTCGCGACACTGAACGGCGACACGGATTCCGCCAGGTAGGCATGGTGCAGGACCGCGCGGTGGTCGACGAGCGTCGCGAGTATGGCGATGCCCATGCTTCCGCCCGTCTGCCGGAACAGATTGTAGAGGCCCGCTCCCTGCAGCATGTCCTGCGGCGGCAGACTGCGCAGCGCGGACATCGAGAGCGGCACGAACATCAAGCCCAGCGCGACGCCGCGGCCGATCTGCGGCCAGAAAAGATCCGACGCGCCCGACTGCGTCGTCCAGTGACTCATACTCCACAGCGTCGGGATGAAGAGGGCGATGCCGAGCGCGAAGAGCGGCGCCGGGCCGGTGCGCCAGATGAGCCGGCCGGCGATCGGCATGCAGAGCGCGGTCGCCAGCGACGACGGCGCGATCGCGATGCCCGATTGCCACGAGCTCCAGTGCAGGACCTGCTGCGTGAAGAGCGGGAACAGGAAGACGCTGCCGTAGAGCCCCACGCCCAGGATCGCGCCGCAGGCGCAGGCGACGCCGAGCGCGCGGTGGCGGAAGACCCGCAGATCGACGACCGGGTGCACCGCGCGGAGCTCGTGCCAGACGAAGGCGACCAGGCTCGCGGCGGCGATCAGCGCGAGCGCGCTGATCAGATTGCTCTCGAACCAGTCGAGCCGGTTGCCGCGCTCGAGGAACGTCTGCAGCGCGCCGACGCCGAGCACGAGCAGGACGATGCCGAGCCAGTCGGTGGTTTCCGCGCGGCGCACCCACTGGGGCTCGGGCAGGTAGCTCCAACACAGAAATGCGGCGAGCAGGCCGAGGGGGATGTTGACGTAGAAGATCCACGGCCACGACCAGGCGTTCGTGATCCAGCCGCCGAGCGTGGGGCCGAGGCTCGGGCCGAGCGTCGCACCCATGCCGAAGACGGCCTGCCCCATGCCCTGCTGCCGCGGCGGGAAGGTCTCCATCATGATCGACTGCGACATCGACATGAGCGCTCCGCCGCCGAGACCCTGGATCACGCGGAAGACCACGAGCTCCGGTAGCGTCGTCGCAAACCCGCACAGGAACGACGCCGCGGTGAAGAGCAGGATCGAGCCCGTGAAGTAGCGCCGCCGCCCGAAGCGGCCGGAGAGCCAGCTCGTCATCGGGATGATGATCACGTTCGCGATGATGTAGCTCGTGACGACCCAGGAGATTTCGTCCACGGTCGCGCCCAGGTTCCCCATCATGGAGGGCAGGGCGACGTTCACGATCGACGAGTCCAGGATCTCGAGAATCAGCGCCAGCATGACGCCGAAGAGCATGAGCCACGTGCTCAGGCCCATGCGGAACTCCGCTTCGGGCGCGGCTTCGAGCTCAGCGGACGCGGACACTCACGTGCACCGAGAGACCCACGGGAAGGGAGTCACCGCTCCAGGGCGTGTCTGGCGCCGCGGCGACGTCGGGCGCGTCGCGCGACGGCTCGAGCTCGAGCGCGATCCGCACGGGCAGGCGTTGCACCACCTTGGTGAAGTTCCCGGTCGCGTTGTCGGGCGGCAGCAGCGCGTACTTTGCGCCGGTTGCGGGCGAGATCGACTCGATGCGTCCGCGCCAGACGCGGTCCGGAAACGCGTCGACGTGGATGTCCACCGGATCGCCCAGGTGCATGCCCCCGATCTGCGTCTCCTTGAAGTTCGCGTTGATCCAGTTGCCCGAGTTCGCGGCGAGCGCGAGCAGCGGCTGGCCGGGCGATACGTTCGCGCCGCGCTCGACCGACTTGCGGCCGATCACGCCGTCGAACGGAGCCGTGATCGCGGTGTGCGCGAGCGCGAGCTCCGCCTCGCGCAGCGCCGCCTCGGCCTGGCGCACGGGCGCGTCGCCGCCCAGCGCCGCGCGCTCCGCGAGCTCGCGCTGCTCGGCCGCGCGCAGCTCCGCGGTCGCCGCGTCGCGCGCGGCGACCGCCGACTCGAGCTGCGCCGTGCTCGCGACCTTCTGCGCGAAGAGCCCGCGCATGCGCGCGAGCTCCTGCTCCGCGAGCAGGAGCCGCACCGCCGCGGCCCGACCCTGTGCCGCCGCGCCCGCCGCGGCCGCGCTCGACTGCGACATGCGGTTTCGCGCCGCGTCGAGGTCCGCGCGCGCGTGCGCGGCGCGCGCCTCGTAGTCGGACGGATCGAGCCGCACGAGCACCTGGCCCTCGCGCACGCGGGTGTTCTCCTCGACGAGCACCTCGGCGACCTGCCCGGAGACGCGCGGCGAGAGGAAGACCATGTGACCCTCGACGAAGGCGTCGTCCGTCGTCTCGCGCCCGCGGATCGCGACGATCCAATACGCGACGACGCCGGCGAGCGCGAGCACGACCACGCCCGCAGCGATCTGCCGCAGGCCGATCCGGCGCGCGGGCTCGCTCGTGGTGAGCACCGCTTCAGTCATTGCCGCCCGTCTTCTTGCGCGCGCGGGTCGTCGGCCTCGCCGGTCCGGTCGCAGTCGCGCGCATGCCGTCGAGAAAGATCGACGTGTAGGTCTCGGCCACGCGCTCGGGCGGCTGCGGATAGGTCTCGCGCTGGTTGAAGACCTGTCGGATGATCAGGTGGTCGAGGACCATGCCCACGAAGGCGCGCGCGGCCAGGATCGGGTCGTGCTCTCGGAACGCGCCCTCGCGCGTGCGCCGCGTGATGTAGCGCGTCAGGAACTCGCGCAGCCGGCGCATGCGTGCCTCGTAGAACGGACGCGCGAGCTCGTGGCCCTCGAGCGCGGAGTAGAGCAGCAGTCGGAGGAACGACGGGTCCGCCTCGACGCTCTCCAGGATCGCGCGGGCCAAGCGCAGGAAGACCTGCCGGTCGTCGTTCGCGCGTGCGAAGGGCTCCAGCGCTGCAATCACCTCCGGCACCGCCATTCGCGCGTCGAGCAGCGCGCCGTAGATGGCTTCCTTGCTCGGGAAATAGCGATACAGCGCCGCCTCGGTGATGCCCACCGCAGCCGCGATGTCGCGCGTCGTCGTGCCGCGGAAGCCGCGCGTGCCGAAGCAGCGGGCGGCTTCCAGCACGATCTGGTCGCGACGCTCCGCCGAGCTGCGGCGCGCGCGCGGGGCGGCGGTTCGCGGGGGCAGGCTTGGCATTAGTAAGTATTTACTAACAGACCGACTCGCGCGGGGTCAAACGCGGCTCGTGTAGATTGCCGGCGGACGGGAGGGGCCGTGTCGGAACCTGCGCAGCTAGCCGCCGCACGCGCGCTCGGCGCGGAGATCGCGTCCCGCGGCGACGAGATCGAGTCGGGCCGCCGGTTGCCGCCGGAGCTCGCGCGGCGCTTTGCCGAGGCGGGCTTCTTCTCGATCTGCGTGCCCGCGCGCTACGGCGGCGGCGAGCTCGCAGCGGCGGACGTGGTGCGCGTGATCGAGGAGCTCGCGCGCGCCGACGGCGCCGCGGGCTGGTGCGTGATGATCGGCGCGACCACCGGCATGCTCGCGGCGTCGCTGTCCGACGACTGGGCGCGCGAGATCTACGGCCGGAATCCGGCCGTGATCACCGGCGGCGTCACCGCGCCAGTGGGCGTCGCCTCGCCCGCCGACGGCGGCCACCGAGTCACCGGTCGCTGGAGCTTCGGCAGCGGCTGTCAGCACTCCGATTGGCTCGTCGGCGGCACGCGCATGGGCGCGGGCGATGCGCCGGAGACGCGGCTCATGTTCTTCGCACCCGATCAGATCCGCATCCACGACACCTGGCACGCCTCGGGCTTGCGCGGCTCGGGCAGCCACGACTTCGAGGTCGAGAACGCGTTCGTTCCGGAGGGCCGCTCGGTCGTGCTCGGGGGACACCCGCGCGTGTCGGGCGCGCTCTACCAGTTCCCGACGCTGGGCCTGCTTGCGCTGGGCGTCTGCGCGGTTGCGCTGGGCATCGCGCGGCGCGCGCTCGACGAGTTCGTGCTGCTCGCGGGCGGAAAGGTGCCGACGGGCAGCGCGCGCACGCTCGCGAATCGCCCCGTCGTGCAAAGGCAGGTGGGCGAGGCCGAGGCCGCGCTGCGCTCGGCGCGCGCCTATGTCTTCGCCTCGATCGACGCCGCCTGGCGGATTGCGAGCGAGGGGCGCTCGCTGCCGATCGAGCAGCGCACCGACCTGCGTCTCGCCGCCGCGAACGGCGCCTGGCGCGCGGCGCAGGCGGTCGATCTCGTCTACCACGCGGGCGGCGGCACTGCGGTGTACGCGTCGAGCCCGCTGCAGCGCTGCTTCCGGGACGTGCACGTCGCCACCCAACACATCATGGTGGCGCAGCCGATCTTCGAGGTCTTCGGCCGCGCGGCGCTCGGCCTGCCGGTCGAGAAGGGCTCCGTCTAGGCGATGGCGGAGCTGCGCATCGGAACGCTCGGCTCGCCGCGTATGCTGCGCAGCGCCGTCGATGTGCGCCGAGCGCTGCTCGCGCGCGTCGCCGACGCTGGACTCGACCACCTCTTCGTCGCCGACCACGTGAGCTTCTTCGACGGGCGAGGCATGGACGGTCTCGTGAACGCCGCGACGCTGCTCGCCTCGCACGCGACGCTGCGCGTTTACGTGGGGGTGTACCTGCTGGCGCTGCGCCATCCGCTGCCGGTCGCGCGTCAGATCGCGAGCCTGTGCGAGTCGGCGCCGGGGCGGCTCTCGCTCGGCGTGGGCGTCGGCGGCGAAGACCGGCACGAGATCGAGATCTGCGGCGTCGATCCCGCGACGCGCGGCCTGCGCACGGACGAGTCACTCGCCGCCCTTCGAGCGCTCCTCAGCGGTGAACCGGTGACTCATCGCGGCGAGTTCTTCGCCTTCGACGACGCGCTGATCCGGCCCGCGCCGCAGCCGCCGGTGCCGATCACGATCGGTGGGCGCTCGAGCGCGGCGGTGCGGCGCGCCGGGCGCTACGGCGACGGCTGGCTCGGCGTCTGGTGCTCGCCGAAGCGCTTTGCGGAGGTCGCGCGCGAGACGGAAGCCGCCGCCGCGGCAGCCGGTCGCACGAACGTCGCCTGGCGGCACGGTCTCCAGGTCTGGACGGCGTGCGACCCCGACCGCGACGTCGCGCGCGCGCGTCTCGCGGCCGCGATGGAGGACATGTACCGCACGCCCTTCGCGCGCTTCGAGCGCTACAGCCCGGCCGGCAGTGCGGCCGAGATCGCCGACTTCCTGGCGCCGTACGCCGAAGCCGGCTGCACCGAGTTCAACGTGATGTGCATCGCGGAGAGAGACGAGCGCGCGATCGACGCCGTCGGCGAGGTGAGGCGCCGCCTCGTCGGCTAGGCGCCCGGACGGCGCTTCGCCGGCGCGTGGCGCCTGAGATTGACTGACCTGGTCAGTTATGAAACGATCGCGACATGGCCCGACAGGTCCCCGCCGATCGCTTCGACGCGCTGCTCCGAGCCGCGACCGCGGTCTTCATCGAGCTCGGCTACCGGCGCACGCAGATGTCGGACATCGCGGAGCGACTCGGCGTCGCCAAGGGGACGGTCTACCTGTACGTCGAGAGCAAGGAAGCGCTCTTCCTGCAGGTGCTGCTTCACGCCGACCGAGGCGGCGAGGTCGCGCTGCCCGAGAAGCTGCCCGTGCCGACGCCGAAGGCCGGTGAGGCGCTGCGTTTCGCCGCGCGCAGGCTCGCCGCAGGCGCGAGCCTGCACGAGCTCGCGGCCGCTCCGGGACGTCGCGCGGTGCGTGACGTGCGCGCCGAGCTCGAGGCGATCACGGCCGAGCTCTTTCGCCGGCTCGCCGAGAACCGCACCGGCATCAAGCTGCTCGATCGCTGCGCGCACGACTATCCCGAGCTCGCGGAGATCTGGTTCGGCGCAGGTCGGAGCGGGGTCGTCCGTCAGCTCGAGCGCTACCTGGCCGCGCGCATCCGCCAGCGGAAGCTGCCCGAGGTTGCCGACGTCTCGCTTGCCGCACGCATGGTGCTCGAGACCGTAGTCCTGTGGGCGGTTCACAGGCACTGGGATCCCGCGCCGCGGCCCATCGACGACGCGCTCGCGGAGACGGCCGTCGTCCAGTTCGTGAGCCGTGCTCTCCTCGGAGGTTGATTGATGTCTGGACCGCGCTCACTTCTCGCCGTGTTGCTGCTCGCCGCGAGCGCGAGCAACGCCGAGACCGCCAGTTCCCCCGAAACCGCCGAGTGGACGCACACCGAAGGCGCGGCGGGCGGTGGTCGATTCTCGCCGCTCACCGACATCACGCGCGAGAACGTCGCGCAGCTGCGCGTCGCATGGACCTATCAGCATGGCGACTTCTGGTCGGGCGCCTTCCCGCTCGAGGTGAATGGCGGAACTTCGGCGGAATCGACGCCGATCGTCGTCGGCGGGAGACTCTTCGTCACGACGCCCGCGAACCGCGTGATCGCGCTCGAGCCCGAGACCGGGCGCGAGCTCTGGACCTTCGATCCGAAGCTCGAGCGCGGGCGCAACTACGCCAACATGTGGATCAATCGCGGCGTCGCGCACTGGCGCGACGCCGCCGCGAGCGGCGCGTGCGCGGCGCGCGTCTTCCTCGCCACGCTCGATGCGCGGCTGATCGCGCTCGACGCCGCGAGCGGTACGCCATGCCGCGAGTTCGGCGCGAACGGAGCGGTCGATCTCCTGGCCGGACTTTCACCCGTGCACGATTCGTGGGAGTACAACGTGACCTCGCCGGCAACGGTGATCGGCGATCGCATCGTCGTCGGCTCGTCGATTGCCGACACGCTCCGCGCCGACTCGCCGCCAGGCGACGTGCGAGCGTTCGACGTGCGCACGGGCGCGCTCGTCTGGACCTTCCACACCATTCCGCACGCGGGCGAGCGCGGCCACGAGACCTGGGAGAACGGGACTGCGCGCACGGGGGCGGCGAATGTGTGGTCGACGATCACCGCCGATCCCGCGCGCGGACTCGTGTTCCTGCCGGTGAGCACGCCGAGCCCCGACTTCTACGGCGGCGAGCGTCTCGGCGCGAACCTGTACTCCGACTCGGTGGTGGCGCTCGACGCTGCGACGGGCCGCGTGCGCTGGCACTACCAGACCGTGCACCACGATCTCTGGGACTACGACCTCGCCGCGCCGCCCGTGCTGGTTTCGCTCCGGCGCGGCGACTCGACGGTCGACGCCGTCGCGCAGGCGACGAAGCACGGCTTCGTCTTCGTGCTCGATCGCGACACGGGTGCGCCGCTCTTCCCGATCGAAGAGAAGCCGTTCCCCGCGAGTGACGTCCCGGGCGAGCGCGCCTGGCGGACACAGCCGATTCCCACGGCGCCACCGCCGCTCGTGCCGCAGCGACTCACTGAAGCGGATCTCTACGCGCCGACCGCCGAGCATCTCGAAGCGTGCAAGGCGAAGCTCGCGTCACTGCGCAACGACGGGCTCTTCACGCCGCCAAGCGAGACCGGCTCGGTGCTCTATCCGTTCACGGGCGGCGGCGCGAACTGGTCGGGAGCGACTTGGGATCCCGCGCGACAATTGCTCGTGGTGCCGGTGCAGAACCTCGCGCACGTGATTCGCATCGATCGCGTCGCGCCTCACCAAGCCGGGGATGTGAAGCCGCTGCACGGCGCAAGTCTCGCCGCGATCTGGTGGGTGCTTACCGGGCGCGGCACCGGCGAGCGCTACCGGCTGCATCCCGCGACGGGACGAACGCTCTTCGGAATCGACGGCGTGCCTTGCAATTCGCCGCCGTGGGGACGGCTCGTCGCGGTCGACCTCGCGCGCGGCACGATCGTCTGGACGGCTTCTACAGCTACGGGCGACACGGACCCGCTCGGTCGCGCAGGCTACGGCCCGGCGCTCTCGACCGCGAGCGGCCTCGTCTTCCACGCCGGCACGCGCGTGCCCGCGCTGCGCGTGCACGACGCGGACTCCGGCCGGCTCATCACCACGTTCGCGCTGCCCGCGGGCCTGCACGCCGGGGCGATCACTTACAAGCTGCGGCGCGGCGGCAAGCAATTCGTCGTCGTCGCGCCCGGCGGTCACATCGGCATCGGCTCGCCAGCCGGCGGCCACCTGATCGCCTACACGCTGCCCGACTGAGCGGCGCGGGGTCGAATCAGCGCGGCCGTAGCAGCGGCGCGAGCAGCAGCGCCTCGAGCGTCGGGAAGACGTTGGCGCCCACGCCCTCGAGCTGCGCGTCCTGCGCGTGATCACCGGTCGAGAGCGCGAAGACCGGCTTCACCCGCGCGACCCGCGCCGCAATGCGCGCGAACTTGAGCGCGTTGCCGACGCTCGCAAGCTCGAGCACGACCGCGCGCGTCGCGCCGTCGTCGAGCCAGTACGAGAGACAATCGTTCGCGGAGACGTCGGCGCGGCGGCCGAGCGAGATGAAGCTCGACACGCCGATGTGTCGCTCCGCGAGCCCGGCCAGAAGCGCCGTTCCGCGCGCCGCCGAGTCGCTGGCGATGCCGAGCCCGCCCGGGCCGGGCAGGTGCTCGAGCGCAACAGTGCAGAGTGCGACGTCGGGCGCGGTGTTCAGGAGCCCGAGCGATTCCGGGCCGAGCAGGCGCATGCCCTGCGCGCGCACCGCGACGCGCAGCTCACGATCGAAGTCCGCGCGTGCGTCTCCATCGGGCGCGCCGCGCAGCTCGCCCACCGCGAGCGCGCGCACACTCGCTTCGCCGCAGGCGCGAACGAAGTCCTCGAGCGCGCGCGCCTCGCCCGCGAAGAGCGCCAGGTCGACACCCGGCGGCAGCGCGCGCACGTCGCGATGCACCGCGCCGCGGAAGCCGTCGGCGCGTCCGCCCGCGAGCACGATGGACCGCGGCGCGACCAGTCTGCGCACCGAGCGCGCCTCGGCCAGGTGCTCGCGCTGCTCGCGCGCGGCCTGCACGCGCGGCGTGTCCTCGGTCGGAAACCGCACGTGCACGACCGACCCGTCGGTTCTTCGCTCGACCTCGAAGCCCGCGTCGAGGAACACGCGCAGCATCGCCCGGTTCCACGCCAGCGTATCGGCGCGGAAGCCGGTGATCCCGTCCGCGCGCGCGAGCGCCGCGAGCTCCTCGAGCAGAAGCGTGCCGAGTCCGCGGCCTTGCTGCGCGTCCGCGACGACGAAGGCGACCTCGGCGCTGTCTTCCGCGCCGCGCCGGTGATAGCTCGCCAGCGCGATCAGCTCGGCCCCGATCTCGGCCACGAGCACACGATTGCGCGCCGGATCCGGCTGCGAGAAGCGCTTCAGGATCAACGGAGGCAAGACGGCGAGCCCCGAGAAGTAGCGGAAGTGGATCGTCTCGAGCGAGAGCGCGCGGTGGAAGGCGGCGATGCGCTCCGCATCGTCGGCGCGCACCGGCCGCACGCGCGCGCTGCCGCCGTCGGCGAGCAGCACGTCGCGCGCGCCTTCGCTCAACTCGTCTCCGTCTCGAAACAAGCGAGCAAGTCGAAGCTCGACACGATCCCGAGCATGCGCTCCACATCGCAGACCACCACGCGATGGATGCGGTGCTCGCGCAGCACCCGCGCGACGTCGGCGAGGCTCGTGTCTGGCGCCACCGCGACCACCTCGCGCGTCATCACGTCCGAGACGTGCTGGCCGCGCAGCGCATCGGGGCGGCCTTCCAGGCGGAACGACCACTCCGTCGTCCACGAGAGCGGATGATCCCGGAAGAAGAGGGCGCAGCCCGCGTCGGGCTCCGGGCCGCCGAGAGACGCGAGCAAGTCGAAGACCGAGATCACGCCGACCAGCCGGCCTTCGCGATCGATGACGGGCGCGCCGCCGACGTGCTTCTCGCGGAAGAGCGCGAGCGCGCGCTCGAGTGACTCGTCCGGGCCGAGCGTGAACACGCGCGTCTGCATGATGTCGCGCGCGCAAAGCTCGCGGCCCGCGCCGCTCACGCCAGCTCTCGCTCGCTCTTCAGCACGACCCAGCCCGCCGGGACGCGCCAAGGCTCGCTGCGCGTCGGCAGGACCACCCCGTAGCGGTCGGGTTGGTCCTCGAGCAGGCGCCAGCCGTGTGCCACCATGTGCTTGTCCTCGAAGACCACCGGCACGAGCTCGCCGCCGCCGGTCGGCCGCCCCTCGGCGTCGCGCGTCGGGTAGCGCAGCATGACGATTCGCACGAACGGCCCCGAGCGCGCGCGACCGCACATCCACCCCGCGACATCGACCGAGAGCGGCCCGCCACCGTAGATGACGGCCTCGAGCACGGCGCTCTGCATGGCCGGGCTGACGCGCGAGCACGAAGCCGCGAGCTCCGTGGACGCCGGCTCGGCGAAGGCGCGCGGCGCGGCGAGGGCCAGAAGCGCGGCAAATACGAGTCGGGTCGTTCGCGAGCTCATCCTCGTCTCCTCTGTTGAACGCATGACCCGACCGATAGCAAACACACGGGCACCGCGGCACGGGCGCGCGCGACACCCGCTTCAGAGCAGCTTGCGGATGTGCCGGTAGGCTTCCTTGATTTCGTCGGCCAGGTGCCGCGCAGCTTCGCCGACGTCCTGCAGCGCGCCGCGCGATTCCTTGCCCACGTACTCGACCCGGCTCTCGAGCTTCTGCCAGCTCGCCTCGGCATTCGCGAAGAGGTCGCGTGCCTCCTTGCTCGCCAGATTGAGCTGCACGCGCAGCTCATCGCGCAGCGTCTTCAGTGTCTCGATCTCGTCCTCGAAAGCTCGCCGGTGCTCGGCCATGTCCATTCCTCCTCGTCCGCTCGCGAGATTGGGTAGCATCGGGCGTGCCAGCGGCCGCGCGATCGAAGCGGCAGCCGGCGTTGCGAACCGCGGCGAGGAGTCTCAGTCATCCTGGTTTCGAGGCCAAACGACGCAGATCCGAGACGCGCGCGGGGCGCCGCGTGGCACCCCCGTTGCACCGCGACAGCACTGCCGGGCGTCCCGGCGGGAGGTAGGTGAGTGGCGACTCCGGTTGGCGCTGCGGTCACGCGGCGCGGCGTGATGGGCGGGAGCGCCTGGCGGATCGGCCGGGTCTCCGGGATCGAGATCGCGATCGATCAGAGCTGGCTCCTGATCTTCTTCCTGATCAGCATGTCGATCTCGGCGCAGCTCGCCGGCTCGCACGCGCAAGCCGCCGCGGCGGCGCGTTGGGTCACCGCGCTCCTGGTCGCGTGCGCGTTCTTCGCCTCGATCGTGCTGCACGAGCTCGGTCACAGCCTGGTGGCGCAGGCGCTCGGCGTCCGCGTCCGCTCGATCACGCTCTTCCTGTTCGGCGGCGTCGCGCAGCTCGAGAGCGAGCCGCGCAAGCCCGCGCACGAGATCGGCGTCGCGCTCGCAGGTCCCGCAGTGAGCTTCGCGCTCGGCGGTTTCTTTTACGCGCTGGCGGGCACGGCGGGCGAGGCGACGCTCGCGAACGGCGGGCTGGCCTGGCTCGGCCGCGTGAACCTGGCGCTGGCGGTGTTCAACCTGGCGCCGGGCTTCCCGCTCGACGGCGGGCGCGTGCTGCGCGGCGTGCTCTGGGCGGCGACCGGCAGCTTCGCGCGCGCGACGCGGATCGCGGGCGCATCGGGCGCGGGAATCGCGGCGCTGCTCATGCTCGCAGGCGTGGTCTCGCTGTTCGCGACGCACGATCTGGTCGGCGGGCTCTGGCTCGTCTTCCTCGGCTGGTTCCTGCTCTCGGCCTCGCGCAGCGCGGTGGGCGCGATGGAGGTGGAGCGCATCCTCGGGGCCGTGCGCGTCGCCGAGCTGCTCGAGCCGGTCCGACACGCGATCGTGTCGGCCGACGCGAACGTGGAAGCGCTGACGTCGGCGCACGTGCTGCGCTCCGGGCTGCGCACGCTCTGGGTGGTCGAGCCGGCGAGCGAGCGACTGCTCGGGATCGCGACGCTGCGCGAGCTCGCGAGCGTCGCGCCGGAGCTGCGCGCGCAGACCCGCGTAGGGCAGGTGATGGTGCCCGTCGCGCGCGCGACCTGGGTCGCGCCGGGCGAGACGGCGCTCGTCGGCATGCAGCGGCTCGTCGCCGCGGGCGTGAACCAGCTGCCCGTGCTCGAGGACGGACGGCTCGTCGGTGCGCTGACGCGCGAGCGGCTGCTCGGGCTGCTGCAGGCGGGGCTCATGCTCGGCAAGCCGCGCGGTGCGGACGCGAGCTGAGCTTGCGCGCGAACCTCGCGTTCCTCGGCGCCGTCGGCACGGTCACCGGCAGCCGCTTCCTCGTCACGGTGGGCGAGACGCGCGTGCTCGTGGACTGCGGGCTCTTCCAGGGACTGAAGTCGCTGCGGCTGCAGAACTGGGAGCCGCTCGGCGTGGCGGTCGACTCGATCGACGCGGTCGTCATCACGCACGCGCACATCGACCACACGGGCTACCTGCCGCGGCTCGTGCGCGACGGCTTTCGCGGGCCGATCTATGCCACGGCCGCGACGGTCGAGCTGGCCGAGATCATGCTCGCGGACGCGGCGCACCTGCAGGAGGAGGACGCCGACTACGCCAATCGCAAGGGCTTCTCGAAGCACAGCCCCGCGCTGCCGCTGTTCGGGCTCGAGGACGCGCAGACGGCGATGAAGCTGTTCCGGCCGCTGCCGCTACACCGCACGGTGGAGCTCGGTCCGGAGCTCTGCGTGCTGCTGCGCAACGCCGGCCACATCCTGGGCTCGGCGACGGTCGAGCTCACGATCGGCGGCCCGCGGCCGCACACGCTCGTCTTCTCCGGCGATCTGGGGCGCGCCGATCCGCCGCTGCACGAGCCGCCGGAGGGGTATCCCGCCGGCGCCGACACGATCGTGGTCGAGTCGACCTACGGCGATCGCGATCACGCGCCGCGCGAGCGCGCGCTGGCCGAGCTCGCGCGCGTGCTCAAGACCACGTTCAAACGCGGCGGCTCGGTGCTCGTGCCCGCGTTTGCGATCGATCGCACGCCCGGCCTGCTGTTCGCGCTGCGCCAGCTGATGGCCGCGGGCGAGGTTCCGAACGTGCCGGTCTTCGTCGACAGTCCGCTCGCGCTGCGCGGCCTGGCGATCTACCGCGCGCACCGCGAGCTCTTCGACGCGGACGTTCAGGCGCTGATCGCGCGCGGCGAAGACCCGTTCGACCCCGGTCACCTGCGCATCGCCGCGACGCCCGACGAGTCGCGCGCGATCAACGCCTGCCGCTTCCCCTGCGTGATCCTGTCGGCGAGCGGAATGGCCACGGGCGGGCGCGTGCTGCACCACCTGGCGCAGCGGCTGCCGGAGCCGCGCGATACGATCCTGCTCGTGGGATTCCAGGCGGACGGAACGCGCGCGCGCGCGCTCGCGAACGGTGCGAGCAGTCTGAAGATCCACGGCCGCTACATCGGCGTGCGCGCCGAAGTGCGCACGCTCGACGGCTTCTCGGCGCACGCCGACCAGGCCGAGATCCTGGCCTGGCTGCGCAGCTTCGGCCGCGCGCCGCAGACGGTCTTCGTCGCGCACGGCGAGCCGGCCGCATCGGCCGCGCTCGCGCGCGCGATCCAGCGCGAGCTCGGCTGGAACGCGGTGGTGCCGCGCCTGTTCGAGAAGGTCTCGCTCGGATGAACGACGCGCCGCGCCGAGTCGTGCGCGCGGTGCTCGGGCTCGTCTCGATCACGGCCTTCGGCACGGTCGGCTACATGTGGATCGAGGAGCTCTCGTTCCTCGACGCGCTCTACATGACGGTGATCACCGTCGCGACCGTCGGCTACGGGGAGGTGCGGCCACTGCACCCGGAAGGCCGCGTCTTCACGATCATCCTGATCGTGAGCGCGGCCAGCACGGCGGCCTACATGTTCACGCAGATCGCGCAGGCACTGGTCGAGAACAGCCTGCGCGACATGCTCACGAGGAGAGCCATGGACAAGCAGATCGCGGCGCTGGCCAATCACGTGATCGTGTGCGGCTTCGGCCGGATGGGACACGTGGTCGCGGAGGAGCTCACGCGCAACGGCGTGGCGCTGGTGATCGTCGAGAACGACCCCGCGCGCGAGGCGGCGCTGCGCGAGTCGGGCTACCCGTACGTGCTCGGCTCCGCCGCGCTCGATGCGGTGCTGCTGCGCGCGGGAATCGCGCGCGCGCGCGCGATCGTGGTCGGCACGGCGTCCGACTCCGACAACGTCTTCATCACGCTCTCGGCGCGCGAGCTCAACCCGACCGTGCGCATCCACGCCCGCGGCGAGAGCGACACCGCGCTGCGACGGCTCGAGCAGGCCGGCGCGCATCAGGCCGTCTCCGCCTATCACATGGGCGGAACGCGCATGGCGAACGCCATCCTGCGCCCGGCGGTGGTCGACTTCCTCGAGATCTCGCGCCCGCGCTACGGCGAGGAGGTCGACCTGGAGGAGGTGCGCATCGCGCCGGGCTGCGCGCTGGCGGGGCAGAGCGTGCGCGAGCTCGAGCGCCGCGTCCAGCGCCTGCGCATCGTCGGGTTGAAGCGCGGCGAGGCGCGCATCGAGCTCGTGCCCGACGAGGCGACGCAGGTCTTCTCGGGCGACCTGCTGGTCGCGATCGGCGACCGCGAGAGCCTGGCACGGATCGCGTCCCTCGCCGCCTGCCCGTGAGCGCGCGAGTCGTGAGTGCGCGAGTCGCTGACGGTGCTTCAGACCCAGCGCAGCAGCAGGGCCGCGAGCCGATCGAGCAGCCGCTGCCAGGTGCCGCGGCGCGCGAGTGAGGCCAGGTCGACCGGCCGCGCGCGGGCGAGGTCGGCGTCGATCCGGTCGCGCAGGCGCTTCGCGACGCCGGCGTCCTCGATCACCAGGTTCACCTCGTAGCTGTGTTCGAAGCTCTGGCGGTCGAGGTTCGAAGTACCGACGATCGCCCAGGTCTCGTCGAAGCAGGCGAGCTTGGCGTGCATCATCTCGGCGTCGTACTCGTGCACCCGCACGCCGCGCTCGAGCAGCCCGGGCAGGACCGCCCGCGCCGCCCGCTGCAGCGAGGGGTGATCGGTGCGGTCGCCCGCGAGCAGGAGAACCACGCGCACGCCGCGCGCGCTCGCCTCTGCCAGCACCTCGAGCACGCGTCGTCCGGGCGCGAAGTAGGGCGAGACGAGCCGCACGTCGCGCTCGGCCTCGCGCAGCGCCGAGATCAGGAGCTCGCGCATGCGCCGGCGGCGGTGCGCGGGTCCGTCGGAGAGCACGGCGCAGAGCACGTTTCCGACGCGCAGGTTCGCCGGCTCGAGCAGCGCGGGCCAGTCGAGCGCGGGCCCGTCGGCGCGGAACCAGCTCTCCAGGAACACCGCCTCCAGGTCGCGCACGCACGGCCCCTCGATGCGCACGTGCGCGTCGCGCCACTCGCCGCCCTGACTGCCTCCCGCCAACCCGCTCACGTACTCGTCGCCGATGTTGAGGCCGCCCGTGAAGGCGAGCGCGCCGTCCACGACGAGGATCTTGCGGTGATCGCGGCGGCGCGGCGCGAAGCGCGGCCAGATGCGCGCGAGCGGATTGAACGCGACGACGTCGCCGCCCGCGGCGCGCAGAGCCTCGAGCGCGCTCTCCTCGAGCCCGAACGAGCCGAACCCGTCGTAGAGCAGCCGCACCTCGACGCCGCTGCGCGCGCGGCGCTCGAGCGCGTCGAGGAAGCGGCGCCCGATGCCGTCCGCGCGCAAGATGTACGTCTCGAGGTGGATCCGCCGGCGCGCGCCCTCGACTGCGGACAGCATGGCCGCGAGCGCGGTGCGGCCGGTGTCGTAGAGCTCGACGCGGTTGCCCTCGGTGAAGCGCAGGCTGCGGTCGCGGATCAGCTCGGCAATCGCGGGCGGGCGCGGCACGAGACCGTGGCGCCGGAGCGGCGACTGGAGGCGGCGACTTCGGCGCTTTCCGCGCGACACGCCTACAGACTAGCTTGCGAATGCGGCGGTCGGCCCCTTTCCCGTTCGGCGAGGCGCTACCGAGTGGGGCGCCGAGCTACCATGCGCGCATGCAACGCTACGAGGAGATGCGATGAGCGAGGTGCGCCTCACCGAGCTCGTGCCCGCCGGCGGTTGAGCCCGCAAGCTCGGCGCTGAGGACCTGGTTCAGGTCCTTCGCGGGCTCGCGCCCTTCGATCATCCGTGGGTGTCCGGTGAAGTCGGCCCCATGGAGGATGCCGCACTCGTCTGCCCGGAGAACGGTCCTGGAATGGTCTTCACGGTCGACTTCATCACGCCGGTCGTCGACGAGCCCGAGGCCTTCGGCGCGATCGCGGCCGCGAACGCGATCTCGGACGTGTACGCGATGGGCGGCGAGCCGATGGTTGCCCTTGCGGTCTGCGGCTTCCCGGAGGACAAGCTCGGCAAGGACGTGCTCACGCGGATCTTTCGCGGCGGGCGCGACAAGGCGGCCGAGGCCGGCTGCGCGATCGTGGGCGGACACACCGTGCTCGATCCGGAGCTGAAATACGGCCTGGCCGTGATCGGCACGGTCGATCCCGCGCGGGCCTTGTTGCAGACGCGCGCGCGCGCCGGTGACCGGCTGGTGCTCACCAAGCCGATCGGCACGGGCATCGCGGCCCAGGCGATCAAGTCGCGCGCGCTCGCGCCCGCCGACATCGCGCGCGTGATCGCGCTGATGAGTCAATTGAACCGCGAGGCGAAGAACGCGGCGCTGGCCTGCTCTGCGCACGCGGCGACCGACGTCACCGGCTTCGGGCTGCTCGGGCATCTACACAATCTGGCGTCGGCATCGGGGCTGGCCGCGCGCGTGCGCGCTTCAGCCGTGCCGGTGCTCGAGTTCGCACGGCCGCTCGCGAAGGAAGGCCGCGTGCCGGGGGGCACGAAGCGCAACCTCGCCTGGGTCGAGCCGAACACGCGCTACGCGCCGGGCATCGCGGACTTCGAGAAACTGATCCTGTGCGACGCGCAGACCTCCGGCGGACTCTTGATCGCAGTGCCCGCTTCGCGCGAGGCGGAGCTCGTCGCGGAGCTCACGCGCCGCGGCACCGCGGCGGCTGCGTCGATCGGGGAGCTGGTTGTCGGCGTGGCCGGCGCCATGGAGGTCGCGCCCTGAGCGCCGCCCTCCGTCTCGTCGTCGCGTTCGTTCTTGGAGCGAGCTCCGTGCCCGCGGCGGCCGATGACGCCGTCCCGCTCTCGTCAGCCGAGGTCGCCGCGCGCTGGCACGAGCGACTTTCGAACCGCCATTTCAGCGCGCAGGTGCGCATGCAGATGGACCTCGGTGGCCTGCGCGAGGAGCGCATCCTGCGCGTCTTTCGCGATGACGAGGGCGGACGCGGCGAGCGCGTGCTGATCCGCTTCGAGGCGCCGCCCGACCTGCGCAACGTCGGCCTGCTCTACCTGGAGCACGCGGGCCGGCCGAACGACTACTTCCTGTACCAGCCGGCCATGAAGCGCATCCGCCGCCTGCCGCAGTCGATCGCGGACGACGACGTGTACGGCATCGATCTCGAGTTCCTCGGCTTCGGCGTCGCGCAATCCTCGCCGACCGAGATCTCGGGGATGACCGCCGAGACACTCGACGGCCGAGCGGTCTACAAGCTCGAGGAGCGCGCGAGCCTGCCGAATCCGCGCTTCGAAACCCGGCGCACCTGGATCGACGCGCAGAGCTTCGTCCCGTTGCGAACCGAGCACCTGCGCGGCGGTCGCGTCGTGCTGCTGGCCGAGACGCTCGAGGTCGAGGACGTGCAAGGCGTCGTCACGCCCCGCCGCATGCGCTTCAACAAACCGATCGAGCGGCGCGAGGTGCTGCTCCACGTGGATGCCGTCGACTACCAGGCGCCGATCCCGGAGGAGCACTTCTCCGCGCTCGCGCTGCTGCGGGCCCAGGCGCCGAAGTAGAATCGCGGCATGGCCAGAGCCGCAGCCACCAGGAAGACCACGGGATCCGGAAAGTCCACCAAGCCCAAGGCGAAGCCCGGCGCCGCCCGCAAGCGCCTCACACCAGCGAAGGAGAAGCGCGGGCTCGAGGCGGCGAGCGCGCCGGCGGCGCTCGATGCGCCCGAAATCGCGACGCTGGTGCAACAGGTGCAGGCGGCCGGCGGCGCGGCGATCGGCGCCTACCGCGATCCGCTCTTCGCGCACGTCCTGCTGGTCGCGGTGCTGCCGCTCGAGGCAATCGAGCCGACGCCGTTCCAGCGCGACTTGTCGCCGACCCACGTGAAGCGGCTCGCGCAGAAGATCCAGGAGGCGGGCGCGTTCCTCGATCCGCTGATCGTCGTGCGCGGCGCGCAGGGCGGATTCTGGACGCCGAACGGCCGACACCGGCTGGCGGCCGGCAAGGTGCTCGGTATGCGCGCGATCACGGCGCTGGTCTCGGCGGACGAGGCGCTCGCGTTCAAGATCCTCGCGCTGAACACGGAGAAGGTGCACAACACCAAGGACCGCAGCCTCGAGGTGATCCGCATGGCGCAGGCGCTGGCCGAGTCCAAGCCGCGCGCGCGCGAGACGGAGTTCGAGAGCGAGTTCGAGCTGGCGCCGTTCCTGACGCTCGGCCTGTGCTGGCAGAACACGCCGCGCTTTGCGGGCGGGGCGTATCTATCGTTCCTGCGCCGCGTCGATCGCTTCTCGGAGAAGACGCTCCCGGTCTCGCTGCGCGAGCGCGCCGGCTTCGCCTCGCGCGTGCTCGAGATCGACGCGGTGGTGAAGCAGATCGTCCTGAAGCTGCAGAAACGCGGCTTCCAGTCGCCGTACCTGCGCACCTTCGTGGTCGCGCGCATCAACCCGGTGCGCTTCGTGAAGACGAAGAAGGGCGAGGCGGGCCCGGCGATGCCGATCGGCGCGGCGCTCACGCGCATGGCCGCGAGCGCGCGCAAGTTCGACCCGGACGCGGTGCGCGAGCGCGACCTGCAGCTCGTCGCCGCCGCCTCGGGATCCAGCTCCGACGCCGAATGAGGCGCGTACACGTGCTGGTGTCGGGACGCGTTCAGGGCGTCTTCTTCCGCGGCGCGACTCACGCGCAGATGCGCGCGCTCGGACTCTCGGGCTGGGTGCGCAATCTGCCCGACGGGCGCGTCGAAGCGGAGGTCGAGGGCGACGACGCGCGCGTCGAGCGCGCGCTGGCGTTCTTCTGGCGCGGACCGCCGCACGCGGCCGTCGACGAGGTCGAGATCGCCGACCAGCCCTGCACCGGCGAGCGTTCGGAGTTCGAGCTGCGGCGCTAGCGGCGCCCGTTCACGCCAAGAACGCCGCTCACTTCCTGGCCAGGTAGCTCGTGATCAGGTTGCGCTAGTTCGGGCGTGCTGCTGGAGAAGAGCGCCGATCTGGCCGCCTTCGGACCCGATCACTTCGATCCGCGTTGAGACCCTTCCTGCTCGGGCTCAGGCTCAACGGGCGACCGCGGAGGTCGCGCCGATCGCGTCGACGCGCCCGGTCCCGCGCAGGAAACCAGTGATGTAGTTGTTGGCGAGCTGGCTCGTGACGAACAGATACAGCGCGATCGCGTAGAAGAGCACCGGGATCTCGAAGAGGTTCTTCAGATTGTCCGACGGATTGGACACGCCTGGCGGCGAGAGCTGCGCGAGCGTGCCCGGCGCGAGGAGATCCGCCGGAGTGACGTTCTCGCTCCGTAGTCAGTGGACGTGGCGGATGTACATGTACACCCAGACCACGAACGTGAGCAGCATCGCCGCGAAGAACGGACCGAAGATTGCGGTCTGCGCCCTGGCGATCCCCCTCTCGAAGTCTCAGAGCTCCACGACGAATGGCGCGGCGACGAGCAGAAGGCCGACCGCGCAGAGCCAGATCCAGTTGTCGGAGAAGTAGGGATAGATGCACAGGAGCGCTCCCGCGAGCATCGGAACGGGTTTGGTCGTCTTCCTTCCGTAGACGAAGTAGGCCGTGCCAATGATGCCGGCGAAGATCCCGATGAAGAGCGTGCTCATGCGGCACTTGCCGCCGCGGTTCCGAGCAGCCGCTCGGCGATGATGCGAAGCACGCGCGGCGAGAACAAGACGCCGACGTGCCCGAGGTCGGGAATCCGGACCTCCTCGTCGTGCGCGGAGAAGACGCGCGGCACCACGAGATTGTCGGAGCCCGCGATCACGGAGAGGAAGCGGACGCGCGCGGCGCCCGGGCGCGACGCTTCCAGGCGCGCGAGCAAGGCCGAGTCCGGTCGAAGCTCGCGCCCGACGCGCGAGGCCAGCCAGTAGGCGTTGTAGGTCCCGCGATGCGGCGTCCCGATCGTGATGCACCGATCGACGCGGCGGGCGCCGCCGAGCTGCTGCAGGTAGACGCGGGCGACCAACCCGCCCAGGCTGTGGCAGACGAGATCGATCCGACCGCCCCGCACGTGGCGGCGCAGGTAGTCGCGGAGCGCGATCGCGCCCCGCTCGACGCCTTCGGACGACGCGTAGTCGAACGACAACACTTGCGAGAATCCGCGCCAGCGCAGGTAGCCCGCCAGCGGCAGGAGCGTGGAGCGATTCGAGAGATAGCCGTGAATCAACACGACCGTTCGCTGCTCGCGTCGAGGCGGGGTCCGGCTTTGCTGTGCCGTGAGGCCGAATGGATAGAGCACGCCAACAGCGCCGAGCGCGAGCAGCTCGCCCGCGGCGAGTCGCCACCACGGTTGTTCCGACGCCGGATAGTCGTGGATCATCGGCCGCCTCCTAGAGCGACAGCCTCTTCTTTACGGCTTCCACGTCGACTCCGCCCGCCTTCATCTTCTCCTCGCCCTCGAGCTTCACCGCCGCGCACAGCTC